>Ga0208991_1000107_pt1 | contig 15515 bp, 19 predicted proteins | sample MedBloCAOM3_M2_FD_187855 | JGI IMG/M metagenome (GOLD analysis project Ga0208991, IMG submission 187855) | Forest soil microbial communities from El Dorado National Forest, California, USA - Mediterranean Blodgett CA OM3_M2 (SPAdes) (version 2) | ecosystem: Environmental > Terrestrial > Soil >...
CGAGAAATTTTAACCGCGAGATCAAAGTAGAAGCCCGGTGCTCTTCGCCGGCATGATAAAGCCGGAGCAATTGCTCATACGCCTCGCGCTCGCGGCCTTCAACATAGGAAAGCTCGTAGGCGGAAAAGCGCTGATCGTAACCGGCCGCTCCAGGCAAAGCCGCCGCTTTGGCGAAAAATTCGGAAGCACGCTCGTGATCGTGATACTTCTCTTTGTAAAGACGGGCGAGCGATTCATATAAGCGCGGAGCCTCGGGATTATTTCTGATTCCGCGCTCAAGGAAATCTTTTCCAACTGCAAAATATTCGCGTTGCGCTTTGATGCGAAGAGCAAGGCGCGGTTGGTCGTTCAACGCGGCAGTGCTCGCGTTCCAGGCCATGTGCCACGCCGCCATGTCCCAGAACAAAATCGAGCGCGGCTGCAGGGTCGTTACCTGCCTCAGCAAAAGAAGAACGCGGCCCCAATGCGTTTGTTCCCAGGCAACGTGCGCCTGAATGAAAAGAACGTCGGCCACGATCGAACGAAATCCGCTTAAGGCGGCGATGAAGCCGAACTGACCCACTTCTTCGCGCAGATCGAGATCGAAGGCGACACCGCGCAAATGTCCGCCTGAAGCGGATCGATCTTGCGTGGAAAGCTTGTGCTCGATCGGCAGTTTGGCTGCTCCGAACCCGAATAAGAGTAAGAGCGAGAGTAACAACCGCGTCATAGTTCTTTGCCGTAAAAAACAACGGCGGCAAGCAGGGTGTAAATCACGATGTAAAAAACACCGAGCCCTGCGATTTTCAGAAATAACGCCAACGGAATAGCGGCGCCGGCGACAATATCATCCACGAGGTTGAATGCTTGCAGATCGGGAAAGATCAACGCCACCAGAGCGAGAAAGGCGCGTTTGAGCCAGCCGAGGTTGCTGTGCTGTAGCCAGTATCCGCGCGCGGTCGCTTGCAGGTGACCGATGAAATAAATGACCACCATCACGATGATCGTAAAAATGTTCGTGGTTGCGAAGGTGGAAACAAAAAGAGTTAACGATGCGAGCAGACATGCTTTGACAAAAATAAGTCCGATACCGGGCAGGATGTCGATGTTGAGCGCAGAAGAACGGACCGCGCGCAAAGCGTCATCGAGTTGCTGGTGTGGCAGACTCGACATTTGGCGCGCAGTTTCGTGCAGGACGGTTTGCTCGCGCCCATAAAGCACGACGAGAAACATCGCGCTCATGATCAGGGTGCTGATGGCGAGCAGGAGAAGAACGCCGGCGAGTTTCCCGAGCACGTATTCGAAACGCGGCACCGGTTTAGCGAGGATGGTGTAAACCGTGCGGTCTTCGATGTCCTGCGGGATCAAACGCGCGGTCGCAATGATGGCGAGCAACGAGGTGAAGATCGACATCGCACCGAGCGCGACATCTTTCAGGATTTGGAATTCCTGCTGAAAGGAAAATCGCGCCATGAACACGGAGCTGCCGATTAAGGACAGCGCGAAGATGAGGACGAAATAGAAGGCCCTTTGGCGCGTCAGATCGATAAGCGTGTTGCTCGCAATCGCGAGCACGCGACGAAGGGAAAACGAGACGTGATGATTCTCGCTCATTTCAATTGCCAGGTTGTGCCGACGGGAATGACGAAATCCGAATGCCGAATGCGGAAACGGCGCAGAGGACCGCAGCCCAATCGTTCGTTCGTCATTCGAGCCTCGTCATTCATTTGTCATTCGAGCTTCGTCATTTCTCGTCGCTTCGAGAAACAAGCGTTTGAGAGTAGTCGTCGATCTTCGCCGGGCAACAAGCTTCGCGCCCGAGTTTGCGGCGAGCGCTTCAATCTCATTGACGAGTTTGTCGGAAGCATTTTCGAGAACGAGTTCGGTTTGATTTTCGATGGCGAGGAGTTCTTCGAGTCGTCCCTCACGCACGAGCACGCCATCGGCGAGGATGCCGACCCGATCGCAAACTTCCTGGACTTGCGCGAGCAAGTGCGATGAGAGCAAAACCGTGGTCCCTCGTCGTCGAAGGTCGACAATCAGATCGCGAATCTGACGGGAGCCGGCCGGATCGACCCCGGCCGTTGGTTCATCGAGCACAACCAGCCTGGGCTCGTTGATCAAGGCTTGCGCCAGCCCGATCCGCTGCAGCATGCCTTTGGAATATCCGCGCAAACGGCGGTCGCGCGCATCAGTCAAACCGACTAGCTCTAGCATTTCATCGACGCGTTTTTTCAAAGACGCGCCGGAAAGGCCGCAAAGTTGTCCGAAAAATCGGAGTGTTTCAGTGCCGGTGAGAAATTTATAGAAGTACGGATTCTCGGGAAGAAAACCGACGGCTTCGCGGCTTTCGACCAAACGACTGTTCCGTCCAAAAATTTCCGTTTGGCCGCGCGTTGGCGAGACAAGGCCGAGAACTATCTTGAGGGTCGTGCTCTTGCCCGAACCATTTGGTCCAAGCAATCCATAAACCTCGCCCGGTTTAACTTGAAGATCGAGATCGCGCAGCGCCGCGATCGATTGGCGACGGAATGGAACCGGAAAAACTTTCGTCAGCCCCGTGACAGCGACGGCCGGTCCGTTCATGATCGAATCTCGAAGCCGCGCGCTTCCACGAGCGTATCTAGTTGCGTTTCGTTTTGTTTCCGAATGTGCGCGCGCAGTTCGCTTTCCATGACCGCTTCGAGAAAGGCTCGGACTTCATCTTCCTCGCCGCTCACCTGCATCTCGACGCGACCGTCAATGAGATTGCGGATCCACCCGGTGAGGTCAAAACCTTTGGCGATGTTGCGAACGCTCCAGCGGAAACCGACACCCTGAACATTGCCTTCGTAGAAAACCTGGATCGACATCATCCTGATAAAGATGATGTGTTCGACATTACCATTCGTCCAGCAAATGCCGGCCGTTGTAGCGACGAAGCCCTTCACGGTGATTGAGAATACCTGGTCGAAGCTCTCCGCGGGACGAGTCCGTCCGTTGGCGGGCGAGGCGGCTACAGCCGAACTTTTCTAGCGGCCGGAACGTTCGTCCGGAATCGGTGTCGGCTCGAGCCACGGGAGCGGCTCGGATGGCACGATCAAACGCGGATCGGGAGAATCGAAACGAAAACGCGCATTACGCATGCGGGTGGGAGCTGTTGTGGCGGCGGCGATCAAGGCAGTCGAAGCAACGCCGATATCTTCGTTCGCGACGAAACCTTGTTGGCCGTCAAGCAGCTTCACTTTGCAGGTGCCGAAGGAGGGGCGAATCAGAGTTACGAGCGTTCCCTTTGCCAATTTCTTGTCGGGACCGTTGCCTTGCTGGGGTCCATAGCGGAAAAAGTCGGCGGACTCGCCCGTGACGACATAGAACTTTCCCCCGTCGGCCGCTGTCGCCCGGTTCTGTTCGAGTTCGCTACAGCCGACGAGCAAGACAATTGTCGCCCCCCAAGCAGCCAGACCCAGTTTCGATTTCATTGCCCACGCCAACGCAGCTTAACGCGTTCCCGCGAGCCCTATTTGTAGGAGTAAAGGAAACAGACCCCGCTTTCCTCGCCCTCGATTAAGCCGACCGAAACGTAGTATTGGCCACTGTTGGTGGGCGAAAATCCGGCCGCCGCTTTGTCGCCAGCACTGTAGCTTTCGGTCACGACTTGCTGCCCGCTCTCATCGTAAACCGCGACGGCCAGCTTCTTCGCTTTTTCCGTCGCCCCGACTGAAAACCAATAGTGATTTCCGGCGTAGAGATTCACGGCAATGAGAGTGTGCTCTTTGGGTCTGATCATGCCCGACCAGTGTCCGTCGCGAATCTTGAAACCGTCGTTTGAAAAAGCGCCGGCCAGATCGAGGGCGGCTTTGCGCGCCTCCACTTCTTTATCAGTTTCAGCGAGAGCTGTAACGGCGGAACCGTACGCCGCCAAGATCGACAATAACAAGATCGGCATCTTCATTTTCACGGTGCGTCGGTCTTGTTTTGAATTTGTTCCATCACCTTCCCGACCGCTTCGTTGACCTTGCGCACCTCATCCGCGCTGGGAGCTTTGCCTGGAGGAAAGGCGACCAATTTCTCTATTCTGTTGAGCTGATCGCTCACGTCCTTGACCAGCGGCTCGTTGTGCAAGTCCGGCGAAATGTCGTTTATCTTGGTATGGATAAATTTTACCAGGGCGGGCTGCCGCAAGACCTTGGCCGCGCGCTCATCATAGTGCTGCATGACCGCCGCGCTCACCACCTGGGTGCCGCGTATCCATCCGCCGACACTCACGAGTATGACCAGGTCCTGGTCGCTGTGCGATTGCATGGAGGATTTCACTTCGTTTTGCGTGGCCTCGAGCTCTTCGTGGAGCGCGTCCCATTCATTGTTCTCGGCGAACTCGTTGATGCTGTTGCCGCGACTGAGAACGTTCTGGCTTACGCCGAGCGCTTTCGCCAATTTGATAATGTCGGCGCCGATATTCTTGACCTGCTGGCTGTCCTGCGCCTCAACCGCAATAAATCCGTCAGCAATCAATCCACCGAGATTGAGGGCAATTTGCGCGCGGTTCCGATAAGTCGTCGGCATGGGCCCGCGGTACTGGCCGGTCCAGTCCGGCTTACCCGGCTTTTCCAGCGCGGCAAAAAGCTCGCCCGGCGTCGGAATGCTGATGGAATCGCTGCGGATCGCTTTGGCCAGCTGATCGGAGGACAAGCGCGGCGAGTCTGCGCCGAGGGCGCAGGTTAGCGCCCCCATCAAGATACCGGCAAGATATCGTCGTCCCAGGAACATGGCCTCAAGTTTAGGCCACGTTCCGAAAGATTGCCAAAAGGAATGTCGGAGGGGCCTTTTGCTGGGGGAAACACCCCGAGGGGCGTATTCAAAAGATAAGAAATTCCATATTTTTTCTCGTCGTTTTAAAATGAATCCTGCCCTAACACCGCCGCGGCCGGTTAACCAAAGATTGGATTGAAGGGGAGGCGGACGCCGCCCAAAATAAAGCGCTGATCCAATAAATGGCCAAGACAAGCATAAACAAAATTCATGCGCGCGAGATCCTGGATTCGCGCGGCAATCCGACGGTTCAGGTTGATGTGCGTCTGGAAAGCGGCGCGCTCGGACGCGCCTCCGTGCCAAGCGGTGCGAGCACGGGCGAGCACGAAGCCTGGGAGCTTCGCGACGGCGACAAAAAGCGATACGACGGCAAAGGCGTATTGAAAGCGGTGGGGAATGTGAACGGAATAATTGCCACGGCGCTCAAGGGTTGGGACACGCGCGACCAGGCCAAGATCGACAATAAGATGATCGAGCTCGACGGCACGGCGAACAAAAAGAATTTGGGCGCGAACGCGATTCTCGGCGTTTCACTTGCGGTCGCGCGTGCCGCGGCCGCCGCGGAAAATGTTTCGCTTTTTCGCTATCTCGGCGGAGCAGAGGCGAAAATCTTGCCGGTGCCGATGATGAACATCTTGAACGCCGGGGCGCATTCCGATGTGCAGATCGATTTTCAGGAGTTCATGATCATGCCCAAAGGCGCGCCCACTTTTGCGGAAGCGGTGCGCTACGGCGCGGAGGTGTTTCACGCGCTCAAGAAAGTTTTGCAAGATCGACATCTTTCCACAAACGTCGGCGACGAAGGCGGCTTTGCGCCGGAACTGAAATCCGCCGACGACGCGCTTGAGTCGATCGCCAAAGCGGTTGAGAAAGCCGGTTACAACCTGGGCGAAGACATTTTCATCGCGCTCGATCCGGCTTCCTCCGAGTTTTTCGATTGCGAACAAGATGTTTACGTTTTCAAAAAATCGGATGGTTCCCGAAAATCGGCCGATGAACTTGTCGAGTACTATGTCGATCTTTGCGCGCGTTTTCCCATCATCTCGATCGAAGACGGCTGCGCCGAGGATGATTGGGACGGCTGGAAAAAGCTGACCGAGCGTCTCGGCGACAAAGTTCAACTCGTCGGCGACGATCTCTTTGTTACGAACGTTGAGTTCTTGCGTAAGGGAATTGCCGAACACGTGGCCAACTCGATTCTGATCAAAGTGAATCAGATCGGCACGCTCACCGAAACACTGGCCGCGATCGACTTGGCCAGGAAAAATAATTACACCGCCGTCATCAGTCATCGCTCCGGCGAAACGGAAGACACGACCATCGCCGACATTGCGGTGGCGACGAACGCCGGCCAGATCAAAACCGGTTCGCTTTGCCGAAGCGATCGCGTCGCGAAATACAATCGACTTCTTCAAATCGCGGAAGAACTTGGTGACAAAGCGGAGTACGGCGGTAAGATGCGCTAGGTGGATCAAGCCTACGGCGATTTCCGTGCGCGTCGCGATGCCACAGTCTGGCAGCGTTTGAATCGCGTTCTCCGCGTCCTGCTCCTGATTGCAGGAGCGCTCGTTATTATCAGTCTGTTCGTTCCGCCTTACAATAAGTTGAAGCAGGGCCGCGCCGAGATCGACAATCTGCAAGCGAAGGTCAACGAGCAGAAGACTTTGCTCGGGCGCCAGACTCGCGAAGTCAATCTGCTCAAGACCGATGCAACCTATCTGGAAACGATCGCGCGCGATCGCCTCGATCTGATGAAGGAAGGCGAGACTATTTTCCGTCTCGAGCCGGCGAAACCTGCAAAAACAAAAGACTCGGCGCGCAGGTAGTTTTAGATCAAATCACTCTGGCGGGCGTGCAGCTCGTCGCTATATTTTTATTCATGGCTACAGAGCTTCCACAGATCGATGCCGGAGAATTGAAATCGCGTGTGCGCGAGCTGCGGAGGTTTCTTTGACGTTCCAAAGCTCCAGGAAAAATTAGGCGCGCTCGAGGCGCGCATGAGCGCCGCGGATTTCTGGTCGAACCGCGAACGCGCGCAGGCCGATGTCGAGGAAGTGTCGCGTCTGAAATCCCTCATCAATCCTTTTCGCGAACTCGAGCGCGAGATTGACGACTTCGAGGTATTGCAACAGCTCGCGACGGAGGAACAAGACGAGGCCCAGCGCCTGCAAGCTGGACGTGAAGTCGTCAGCGAACACGATCGCCTGATTCACCAGCTGGAGGAATTCGAGCTGCGCCAATTTCTTTCCGGGGAAAACGATCGGTCGAATGCGTTTCTCACCATCCACTCGGGCGCCGGCGGGACCGAGTCGTGCGATTGGGCCGACATGCTGTTGCGGATGTATCAACGTTGGATCGAGCGGAGCGGTTTCAAATCGCAGATGGTGGACGTGCAAACGGGCGAAGAAGTCGGCATCAAATCCGCGACCCTGCTCGTGACCGGCGAGTACGCCTACGGTTATCTCAACACCGAGCGCGGCGTGCATCGACTCGTGCGCATCTCTCCATTCGACGCGAACAAGCGACGCCACACTTCGTTTGCAAGCGTCGATGTTGTCCCGGAAATTGCGGATTCCGCGCCGATCGAAATCAATCCAGCCGATCTGGAGGTCGCCACTTATCGCAGCGGCGGCAAAGGCGGACAGAACGTCAACAAAGTGGAAACGGCCGTGCGCATCGTGCACAAGCCGACCGGTATCGTCGTGGCGTGTCAGGCCGAGCGTAGTCAGGGCCGCAACCGTGAGCTCGCCATCAAGATGTTGAAAGCGAAGCTCTACGAGATCGAGCAGGACAAAAAGCGGGCTGAGATCGACCGGCAATACGGCGAGAAAGGCGATGTGGCGTGGGGAAATCAAATTCGTTCATACGTTTTCCAGCCTTACCAAATGGTGAAAGACCACCGCACCGGCGCGGAGACGAGCAATGTGCAGGAAGTAATGGATGGCAAGATCGACATGTTCATCCAGGCGAAACTGCGCGGACAAAAAGCGGCCAAAGGCGAGGCGAAATTGGCCGAAGACTAAGATGGCTGTCCCAAGTCTCGCATGGCGAATTGCTCGACACGATAATAGCCCAGCCTTTTAACGCTGGGCTAGATGATAGAGATGAACAAGCCCGGCAGGACGAAAGCATCGTTCTTTCGCCCCTCGCGGGACTCTGAAATCTTGCTCAACATTCACCCAGGGTTAAAACGCTGGGCTATTTATTAAGGCGGGCATAATCAAGTCGATTCTTACGCCGGCGGTTGCTCGCGGTCGCCGTTTCCGCCGATCCGCTTTCGCTTGGTCTTGAAGAACGTTTGCAACAACTGCGCGCATTCGGATTCGAGAACGCCCGAAGTAATCTCGCAGGTGTGATTGAGCGCGGGATTCTGCAATAAATTCATGACGGCGCCGGCAGCGCCGGCTCGGACATCGGCGCATCCAAAAATCACGCGTCGAATGCGCGTGTGCACGATCGCGCCCGCGCACATCGGACATGGTTCCTTCGTTACATAAAGGTCGCAATCAACCAGCCGCCAATCTCCAACGGCTGCCTCGGCTTGCGTCAAAGCGAGCATTTCCGCATGCGCGGTCGCATCCTTGAGCATCTCAACCTGATTGTAGGCGCGCGCGATGATCTTATCCGCCCGCACTACGACGGCGCCCACCGGAACTTCTTCGGCTTTAAACGCTTTCTCGGCGAAGCGAAGAGCTTCGCGCATAAAGGTCGTGTCGTTTTCCATGTCTGGTTACTCCGAAACAAAGCATGCTTTCGTCATTTCGCTCATTCCGTAAGGCTTGTCCTGAGCGGAGTCGAATGGATCGACATCTACTCTTGCGAGACCGCCATCCAGCCTTACGGTGCCCAAACCTCATACATCAATGAAGAAATTATTCTCTCTCATCCTTATCTCTTCTCTTGCGTTCATGGTTACGGTTCAGGCCGACGAACAGGAGACCGTCGACCATTGCGCCAACATCATCCGCGATTTCCGTAGCATGCCAGAAAAGGGTATTCCTCGAGACGTGCTTCGCCACGCCCGCGGCCTCGCCATCATCACCGTGATCAAAGCCGGTTTTATCGTTAGCGCCAAAGCCGGGCACGGCGTCGTCGTGGCACGAACCGGTCACGGCTGGTCGGGACCATCATTCATCGCGACGGGGGGCGCAGGCTTTGGTCTGCAGGCTGGTGGGCAGGCAACTGATTTCGTTTTCGTTCTGAACAACCGCGACGCCGTGCGCGCGTTTTCGCGCGGCGGCAATGTGACTCTCGGCGCCGATGCCAGCGTCGCGGCCGGCCCGGTGGGACGAAACGCCGAAGCTGCGGTTACGCCGACCGCGGCAATCTACACCTATAGCCGGAGCAAGGGACTCTTTGCCGGCGTATCCGTCGAGGGCGCCGTGATCGGAACGCAAAAGGATGAAAACGCGCGATATTACCACAGACCGGTTACGGCCATGGACATTCTGACGGGCCGCGTCGCGCCGCCTCCGGGTGCATCGCGCTTACGAGCGGCCTTGGCGGGTTATTGATCCCTAAGAATTTCACGTTTGTCGATCCGCGAGTTTTCGCCGGGTCGATCGATGATGTTGTCTGAAGATCTTTTGTAATGCCTCGCATCCTTTCCGGTATTCAACCGAGCGGTGCGCTGCACATCGGCAATTACTTCGGCATGATCCAACGCGCCATCGCGCTGGAGGCGGAAGGCGAAGCGTTTTATTTCATCGCCAATTATCACGCGCTCACGAGCGTGCGCGATCCGGACGTGCTGCGCGAAAACAGCCGGCGCGTCGCGGTCGATTTTCTGGCCTGCGGATTCGATCCCGATCGCGGCGCGCTTTTCATGCAGTGCGACGTGCCGCAAGTGACGGAGCTCGCCTGGATTCTGTCAACGGTCGCGCCGGTGGGTCTGCTCGAGCGTGCGCACTCCTACAAAGATAAACTCGCGCGCGGCATGCCGGCGACGGTTGGCCTGTTCAGTTATCCCGTGCTCATGGCGGCCGACATTTTGATCTACGACAGCGACATCGTGCCGGTCGGCAAAGATCAGAAACAACACATCGAGATCACGCGCGATCTCGCCGTGAAAATGAACGAGACATTTGGTCAAGTCTTGAAATTACCTGAGCCGCGTATTCACGCCGCGACCGAGACCGTTCCCGGCGTCGATGGTCAGAAAATGAGCAAGAGCTACGGTAACACCATCGACATTTTCGGCGACGAAAAGGAAACGCGAAAACGCGTCATGGGCATCGTGACCGATTCAGTGCCGGTGGAAGCGCCGAAAGATCCGGCAAGATCGACAATCGTTCAGCTCTACTCGCTCTTCGCTTCGAAAAATGAGGTCGAAGGGATGCAGGAAAGATTCCGCAAAGGCGGCACCGGCTACGGCGATTTCAAAAAAGAACTCTTCGAAAAGCTTTGGGAATACTTTTCTCCCATGCGTAAACGCCGCGAAGAACTTCTGGCCGACAAATTATACGTCGACGAAGTCCTCGTGCGCGGCGCGCGGCGCGCCAACGAAGTCGCCGATGATGTCATGACGCGCGTGCGCGCTGCTGTGGGTTTACGCTAATGCATTACGGTCGGTGTGTGGTGCCTGTCGCATGTAGAAATATGTGACGATGGGCAATGCCGCGAATGTGATGGCGAGCCATCCAAAAAAGTGAGCGACGGTCAACCTTGTGATTACGTAGTGAGCTCCCGCACTGGCCCCGACAACGACTGGGTATCTGATTTGCAACACGCAGATGGCGGGTAAAAGAAAGTAGAATGCGATTGCCAGTAGCTCCCAAGGAGTGCGATCGCGAAGGCCCCCGGCAGTAATCCCGGCGGGACTTGCGCCCTCGTCTTTCTCTATCTGAGCCAGCCGTTCCAAATCACCGGCGAGAATGTGAATCGCCTGTTCAGCTTGATCTTCATCGACGCACAAGCGAACTGGCATGGCGAACGGAGCCCGACCGTAGAGATGCGCGTTCTCGTGCCAGAGAGCGCAAAAGATTCCGTAATCATCGAGGAGTGACTTTGCCAACTGGGCTTGAACCAGGTTCAAATAAATGCGCACCGTCACCACGACGGCACGTTAGCCAATAAGCTGTTTAAAACCGAGCTTTGTTTTCGCGTCGCGGTCGAAGATCAAAGGTTCTTCCGGCAACATGGAAGAATCCCCGGAACGAGATGACGCATTATCTCGAGGGAGAGAGAATCAGGCCGATTGCCGCGCGAGAGCTGAGTGCGAGGTCCCGTTATTCTTGAGCTCGGCGAAGATGAGGCGACCGGCGGCGGTTTGCAGAGCGCTCGAAACAATCACAGTGGCGACTTTGCCGAGATACGGGCGCGCGTGATTGACCACGATCATGGTGCCGTCAGCGAGATAGCCGACGGCTTGATGTTGTTCCCGTCCTTCTTTGACGAGATTCAGCTCCAACTCATCACCGGCCGTGACGCTCGGCTTGAGCGCGCGCGTCAGGTCGCTCAGATTCAATGCACCCACTTGTTGTAATCTAGCTACCTGGCAGAGAGCATTATCGTTGGTGAGCAGGCGCGCCTGTAACACCTTGGCCGTGCGCACTAAACGCGCATCGACCCCAAGATCGACATCTTCCTCGGCGGCGCTCTCGTGAATGGTCAATTCCACTTCACGCGAGCGTTGCAATTCGTTGAGCATGTCAAGGCCGCGCCGGCCGCGCTCTCGTTTGGCCGGGTCGCGGGAATCGGCTAGGGCTTGCAATTCGCCCAGGACAAACCGCGGCACAATGAGCGCGCGGCTGAGAAAGCCGGTCGCGCAAAGATCGGCGATGCGTCCGTCGATAATCACACTGGTATCGAGAACGAGCGGTTCGCGCTGTGTGGTTTCGCGAGCGAAACGCACATAAGGAATGATGAGAGAGAATTCATCGCGGTTGCTTCGCATGGCCAGCATCATCCCGAGATAACCAAACGCGCAATATACGATCAGGCGCGCAGTCCATTGCGTTGTTTCGGACTGGTAACGCAAAATGTCGGAGGCCATGAGCAAGTTGGCGAAAAGCAGGCCCAGTAAAAGCCCGAAGGTGGCGGATGAAAATGCGCGCAGAGAGAAGCCTTTGAGCAGTCGATCGATCAAGACGATGGCAAGGCCGAAGATCATTCCGATAATTAAGCCAGGCCAAAGATTTGCCACGATCGCCGCCGATACGGTCGCGCCGATAGCGGCGCTAAATGTCACAAAGAGAACGCGCAGCAAGTTTACGGTCACGAGCGGGGTCATTAGCGTCCTCCTGTTTGTCGGGGTTTGGTTTGTTCGCGAGCCTTCATGTCGATCTTAGCGGCGCTGTCTCGATAGAAGAGCACACCGTGTGCTCGAAGGTTGCTTATTAGCGCACGAAGGTCGTTGGCCAGCTCCTGATTTGTGAGAAGCAGTGCGAGCAAACCCTTTCCTTCGGTGGCAGATTTGAAAAGTTTGCGCGCGTCGACCATAGCGCTTTGCAAATCATCGGCCGCTCGCTTGGCCGATCCCATGGCCGAGTCGGCTTTCTCAATCACGCCATCAAGTTTCTTGGAGGATTCGGCCAGAGAACCGGTGGCGTCGTTCAAATGCTCGATGCTCGCTTTCAGATTTTCCATGTTGTCGGGCGACAACGCTTCCTGATTCAAACGCGTCACCGCGGTATTGATGTTTTGCACCGCACCGCGCAGATCGTTCACCAAATTGCCGCCCTCGCGTGTTAGATCGTCGATTCCGGTTTCGCGGGCGCCGTCGATGAATGCGTTCTTTGCGATGTATCCGCTGGGAGGACCCGGCGGTGTCGAAACACTGACGAAGCGATCACCGAGCAGACCGGAGCTTCCCACCATAAATTTGCTGCCGACTGGAATCTTAACGAAATCAAATATGCGCAACGGCACCGCAACGCCCTGACCTTCCTTCACCAAGTGTGGTCCGTCCGCGACACGGCCAATCTTAGCGCCGGCCAGCAAAACGTCGGATCTTTTCAAGAGTCCGCTGGCGTCGGCGAACCGAACCGTAATCAAATAGGTTTTCTTAAAGCCTTCACCCAACCGACCGAACTGCACGACCAGGGCCGCCAGGACCGACAATCCGACGAAGACAAACGCGCCAACCTTGAATTCCAAACCTCGCTCGTGCCGATTCATTTCTCTGTCACTTTCAACCTTCAGCTCTCAACTCTCAAATGCTCTTCAGAGCGGCCGAGCAGGAAATCTTGCAAAAGCGGATCCGAAGATTGCTGAAGCTCGCTCGGCGTCCCGTGAAAATAAATGCGACCTTCGTGCAGATAGGCAATATAATCGGCCACTTCGAAGGCGCTTTTCAAGTCGTGAGTCACGACAATGCTAGTCACGCCAAAGCGTTTCTGTAATCGCCGGATCAACCGATTGATGCTGTCCGAAACCACAGGATCAAGACCGGAAGTTGGCTCATCATAGAGAACGGAGGATGGGCCCCGAATAATCGAGCGCGCCAGACCAACGCGTTTTTTCATTCCGCCGCTCAAACTCACCGGCATTTTCTTTTCCTGGCCTTCCAGCTCCACCACCTCGAGCATCTCGCGCACTTTTGCGCGCAATACTTTCGGATCGCGCTCCCCTGCTTCACGCAACGGAAACGCGACATTTTCCTCCACCGTCATCGAATCAAAAAGGGCCGCGCCTTGGAAAAGAATGCCGATCTTTTGCCGAATTGTTCCAAGCTCGCGCTCACTCATGCCGGTAATGTTCTGGCCCTCAATCCAAACATCGCCTGCATCTGGTTGCAGCAACCCGACGAGGTGCTTGAGCAAAACCGTCTTGCCTCCCCCGCTTCGACCAATAATGGCCAAGGTCTCGCCAACCGCCACGTCAAGATCGACACCGCGCAGAATTTCTTGCCGGCCGATTTTCTTCGCCAACGATCGCACGGCAATCATGGCCGAGTTCGTTTCCCTTGTAGCTGTCGTTGTTGTAGCTGCCGCCGTCTCTGGCGGCAGAAAATTTCCTGGACTTGCGACTGAATCGTTCATCGATGTTCGATCTGCACGAGTTCGCCTTGAAATGGCCATTCATCCGCTTCTTGAACCAGACCGGCCCGCACAGGATTATCCCGCACATACTCCCATTTCTGCGAATAACTCTCGCTGCTGCGGATAACGTGATCAAAGAAGCCGCGTTGCCAGATTGATCTGCCGCCAGAGACGGCGGCAGCTACAACTCGCTTCAAGCCGTGAATCCAAATACCCAAGTCAAAATCATCGCCGCCGTTCACAGACAAATGGATGTGATCCGGCAGGATGACGTAGCGGCCTAATGCAAATCCGCGATCGATACCTTTCTGACCATATTCTATCAAAGCAGAATGAGCCGCCTTGTCCGCAAGCTGTCTTCGACGATCTCTAGTACACAAAGTCACGAAATACAGCGGAGGATCATATTTCTGGAATATCAGTTCCAATCTCGGTGGTTTAGCGAGCGTCATGAGTTTTAGCTGCCGCCGTCTCTGGCGGCAGAGGATTGAGGGACAGAGCCGAAGATGACCGCGATTCCTCCATTATTGATAGCCCGCCGGGAAAATGATGTTCAAAAACATGGTAAGAAAGAAATTGAAAATTAAGACCGCGAGCGACGCGTTCACCACCGCCTCAGTGGTCGCGCGACCGACGCCAACCGCACCTTCGCGCGCCGTCAATCCTTTGTGACAACTGATGAAGACAATGAGCAACGCGAAACAAAACGCCTTGGTCAATCCCATGATGATGTCGCGCTTCTGTGTCCAGCGTTCCATGTTTGCGACAAAGTACGGTCCACTGATGCCGAGGAGGTGGACTGCGGTAAGATAACCAGTAACGATTCCAAAGCCGATGCATTCCGCGACCAGTAACGGCATCGACAGCATGATGGCGAGGGCGCGCGGCACGACCAGATAATCAATCGGGTAAACGGCCAGCGCGCGCAGGGCGTCAATTTGTTCGGTCACTTTCATCGTTCCGATCTCAGCGGACATGGCCGCACCGACGCGTCCGGCCACCATCAGGGCAGTCAGAACCGGGGCGAGCTCGCGACAGAGCGCCACCGAAACAACGGCCCCGACACCCGATCCCAGCCCGAGCTTGCTAAACTGGAAATAAGCCTGCGCCGCGAAAACCGCGCCGGTAAAGCCCCCGGTGATAATGACAACGACTTGCGAAAGCAACCCGATCTCGACGATCTGATTGAGAAATAATTTCCAGCGCAGCTTGCGCGTAAAAATGGAACGAAACGTTTCGGCCGCGAGCAGCACCACCTCGCCTAGATATTGAAAGAGGGATAAGACTGCGGCGCCGAGCGCGTTAAATAATCGAGTAACCATCAGGCAAGCCGCGCGGCTATGGGCGGCGTCGATCTAGACGTTGAGCAGCTGCGTTTTCGTCTTCGGGCGAAGCTCCGGAGGAATGGCGCCGATAAAGCGTGGATCGAGACCGAGCTTCTTGAAGATGGCGCGAATCTCACGGAACGTGATTGTCTGTTCCTTCAGCTCCAGGTAAACAATGTCGTGATTGCTATCGACCTTGTAGCGCAAACCGGGAATCGCTTCGAGCTCGTGATCCAGTTCCAGGATTTTATTCAGATCGCGCAGGCCGGCCGCGTAAACTTCCAGTTCGATCATGGCTCGCACTCTACAAACGTGCCGCGCTCGATGCAAAAAAGAAACGACGGCGATTGCGCGGCGCCCAGAGCTGAGTAGATGTCGTTCTTGTCATGGTCGATCCTATGAAACGTCCCATTGGATTTTTGCTGGTGAGTGGAACTCTTGC
>Ga0208991_1000108_pt1 | contig 15467 bp, 8 predicted proteins | sample MedBloCAOM3_M2_FD_187855 | JGI IMG/M metagenome (GOLD analysis project Ga0208991, IMG submission 187855) | Forest soil microbial communities from El Dorado National Forest, California, USA - Mediterranean Blodgett CA OM3_M2 (SPAdes) (version 2) | ecosystem: Environmental > Terrestrial > Soil >...
GCTGCCATCCGGTCCTTGTGCCAGATCCGTGATCGAGCCGTCGACGCCGCTCGCAAGCGCTGTCCAGGCGCTGCCGTCGCTGCTGCGCAGCATCTGGCCATTCAGGCCCGCAACCAGCAGCGAGCCGTCGCGCAACGCGAGACCGGTCCACAGCGAGCCGCGCTGGCCGGTCTGGATCATGTTCCAGCTCTGGCCTCCGTCATCGGATCGGTAGACCAAACCCATTTCAGCGGCGATGAACAGGGTGCCAGCCTCTTTGGCCCGGAAGATCCGGTAAAGGTTCGGGCCGGCTTTGTCGCCCCCGGGAGGCGCAGGCATCTTGACGGATGTCCAGTGCAATCCGCCATCACTCGTGCGCAATGCGAGTGACCACAGACCCACGACCAAGCCCTGTTTCCGATCCATGAAATAGACCGAGAAAAGCGGCTGATCCACGCTAGTGTCCTGGCGCAGCAGCTTCCAGCTGCCCCCCCCATCCTCAGTATGCAGCACCACGCCCCAGTGACCGGCCGCCCAGCCGCGCATATCGTCGGTGAAGCACACCGAAGTCAACATCAGACGGGTTGGCACGTCATGCGCCTGCCGCCAGGTTTTGCCGTCATCATCCGACAGCAGCACCGTGCCGTGATCGCCGACCGCGACGATGCGCTTGCCGGCGCTGGTGGCGCTCAGCATGCCGGCGCGCGTAGGCGAGGCCAGGTGCATCGCCGGAAGCTGGTGCAGCTCCTTGACGAACTTGGCCACGTCGCCGCCCGCGCCCCCGCCGCCCGCGCCGACGAGCTGCGCCGAGGCAGGCAGGATCGGCAGCAGCGCAACTGCCATCACAGGGAGGAGCCATCGGATCGCGAGCCGGTTCATTTGGAGTGCGCCATCAGTGTTGCAAAACGCCCGGGATGTGGACCGGCCTGCGGCGCGGGAAAATGCGCTCCAGCACCACCGCCAGGGCCGGCAGCGCGGTCATCGCCATCACGAGGTTGATGATGAACATGAACGCCAGCAGCTTGCCCATGTCGGCCTGAAATTTCAGCGCCGAGAACGACCAGGTCACGACCCCGATCGCCAGCGTGATCGCGGTGAAGATCGTGGCCATGCCGACTTCCAGGATCGAATGCTCCAGCGCCGCGACGATCGGCTCGCCCTGCGCAAGGTGCGCCTGCAGCCGGTTGTAGATGTAGAAGGCGTAGTCGACGCCGATGCCGACCGCCAGCACCATAACCGGCAGCGTCGCCACCGTCAAACCGATCTGCAGTTCCTTCATGAACCAGTAGCCGACGAAAGTCGCCACCGTAAGCGGCAGACAGCAGGCGAGGACGGCCCGCAGGTCGCGGTACGCGATCAACACCAGGAGCGCGATAGCCGCATAGACATAGAGCATCATCGGCAGCTCGCTGCGCGAGACCTCCTCGTTGATGGCGGCCAGCACGCCGGCGTTGCCCGATGCCAACCGCACCTTGACCCCATCCAGATGATTCGTCGCTCTGAAGTCCTTGACGGCATCGATCACCCGGGTGATGGTGGTTGCCTTGTGATCAGCCAGGTAGGCGTGAACGGCGGTCATGCTGCAGTCGACGTTGACGAAACCGCGCACGCGGTTGATTTCGATCGCCAGCGCCGCGTAGTAGTTCGGATCGATGGGCACGACGCTCATCTTCGGGTTGTTTTCGTTGTAGCCCTCACTGTAGGTGCGCATCATCGACGTGAACGAAGTCACGCCGGTGACCCCCGGCACGTTCTGTAGCGTCCAGACCAGGTCCTGCTCGAAGGGGCCGAGAGCCACGCGAGCGCAGTTCTCCGGCGACGGCTGCGCCTCCAGCACGACACTCAGCCAATCGAGGCCGACATCGTAGTTGTTCGCGATGTCAACCGCGTCGCGGTTGTAGCGACTGTCGGCCCGCAGCTCCGGGGAGCCAGCCTGCAACGTGCCGACCACGCGATCGCGGCTCTGCCAGGCGGCAAGCGCCAGAACAGCGGCCGTCACGAACACGACAATCACCGCGTTCCGCGGTTCGGAGACGCGGGCCAGTTGCCTGAGCCAGCGCGCACGCCGCTCGCGTTCCAGCATGGCTCTTTCGGCGAACGCTCGGTCGAAATGACAGTACGACGCCGCTACCGGCAACATGACCAGGTTGGTGACGATCTTGTAACCGACTCCGATCGCGGCCGTGACCGCCAGCTCGCGCACCATCGGAATCGGAATCAGGATCAGCGTGATGAAGGAGACAAATGCGGTCACCAGCGCCAGCGTGCCCGGCACCAGCAACCCCGAGAAGCTGGCGCGTGCCGCGTCGAACGTGCTCTTGCCGTGGGCGATCTCGCGGACGATGTAGTTGATCTGCTGCACTCCGTGCGAGACGCCAATCGAGAACACGAGGAAAGGCACCAGAATCGCCAGCGGATCCAGCCCGAATCCCAGCAGATGCAATGTGCCGAACTGCCACACCAGCGACGTCAGGGAGCACACGATCGGCAGCACGGTGAAACGGATCGAGCGGCAGTACCAGTACACCGCCGCCGCCACCAGCAGCAAGGCAATCCCGCAGAAAGTCAGTACCGCCTGCGCACCGTCGGCAATCTCGCCCACCTGCTTCGCGAAGCCGATGATCTCGATCCGGTAATGCTCATCCTCGTACTTGCCGCGGATGCGCTCGTTGAGCATCCGGTTGTAGGCGATGTAGTCGAGTCTGACGCCGTTCTTGTCGTACTCGTTCAGCTCCGCGGTGACCAGCGCGCTCGACTGGTCGCGCGCGAGCAGGGTTCCGTCGAAGCCGCCGCGCGTGGTGGTCTGCCGGATCGTCTCGATCACCTCGGGAGTCAACGATGCGGGCTCGACCGTGTCGGGAATCAAGCGCTCGATCTTGAACCCTTCGGGGGTGATGTCGTTGATCCAGGTGTTCGACGTCCACAGCGACTGTACGCCGACGCGATCCACGTTCGGCATCGACATGATCGCCTGCGTTACGTCGTAGAGCCTCGTCAGCCCCTGCTTGGTCCAGATGGTCCCGTCGATCGAGCGCACCGCGATCGTCAGCCGGTTGGCTCCGAACAGCTGGCTGCGGTACTGCTCGAACGTCTTCACATACTCGTGCCCGACCGGCATCTGCTTCTCGAACCCGGCGGTCATCCGCAGCTGCAGGGCAAAGAACCCCATCACCAGCGTGAAAGCAGCCAGCACGGTCAGCACCAGCAGGCGCCGGCCGAACACGAATCGCTCGAGCGCTGCGAGCGCGCGTGCCAGAGGCTTCGGTGGCGTCTGCAAATCCATGAAAAGGGATCAGCAGTTCCGTGAAACGGACGGCGGCGCGACCATTTCTACGACTCTGCCTGGGGCGACATCAGTTGCATGGTGGTGAATTATTTTGCGCACGAATACCACGCCGAGCGAACAGCGGTCAACACTGTCGCCGTTGTTCAAGCGACACAGGGGGCCGAATCTTCCCGCCGCCGGCCTTCGGCCCGCCATGGTGTGCCTCCTCAATGGATGAGCGGGCGGGCGCTCAGCTTGCAAAATGACTGTGCAGCGCATCCGCGATCTCGAAGATATCGCCCACGATCCCGTACTTGGCGACGGTGAAGATCGAAGCGCCCGCATCGGCGTTGACGGCGACGATGGTGCTGACGTGCTTCATCCCTGCAAGGTGTTGAATCGCCCCGGAGATGCCCATCGCCACGTACAGCTTGCAGGCGCTCGCGGTCTTGCCGGATTGGCCGATCTGGCGGCTCTTGGGAAGCCAGCCGGCATCGGCGATCGGGCGCGAGCAGCCGAGAACCGCACCGACCGCCTCCGCCAGCTCCCGGAAGCGTTCGACGTTCGCTTGCTCGCCGATGCCGCGGCCGATAGCCAGGATGAACTCGGCCGTCGTCATATCGACATCGTCGGCGGCGCTCACCTCGATGAAACTGCGACTCACCACGCGCGCGCGCGCGGGCGGTGCGGCGAAGCTCGTGACAGACGGACTCGCGCGCGCTTGCGGTGGCTTGAATACACCGGCGCGCAGCGCGAGGATGACGACTTCCCTGGCTGGAAAGTCCACCTCGATGTTGACTTTCTGGCCGTAGCCGCCGCGTGTCGCGACCAGCGCACCCTGTTCGTAGCCGAAACGAAAGACGTCGGTCGCGAAGCCATGGTTGCCTTTCGCCGCCACGGCGGCCGCATAGCCGAAGGAGTCGATGCTGTGCGGCAAGAGAACAAGCGAGGGCTTGCGCGCCTCTATCAGGGCACGCACTGCGGCTTCATAGGCATCGGGATCGAACTCGCCGGCGGCGAGCTTCACGGTGAGGACTTCATCGACGCCGGCGACACTCACACTCGGAACCGACCGTTCCGGCTCGGCGCCCAGCACGGCCACCGCGACGCGCTCCTCGGGAACGCGCCTGGCCGATTGTGCGGCCCCCACGAGCTCCAGCGTCACGGGGCGGACCTCACCGCGCCGGTGCTCCGCGATGACCAGAATGCCGCTCATGAGGCGCTCCCCGCCAGTTCCTTGATGAGGTGCGCGAGCCGCGCCGCCTGTTCTTCGACACTGCCTTCGATCATCTCGGCGCGTCCTTTGTCGGGCACGTACATGCGTCGGACTCGCGAGAGCGAACCCCTTTCACCCACGTCGCCTGGCGCCAAGTCCAGATCCTCCAATGACAGCACTTCGATAGGCTTCGCGGCGGCCTGTTTGATGCTGCGCAAGGATGCATAGCGTGGCGTGTTGATCCCGAGTTGGATAGTGAGCACGGCGGGGCACTCGATCTGCATCTCATGCAGTACTCCGCCTTCCAGTTCCCGACGGAACACCGCGCTCTTGCCGCCCGGTGTGTACTCGAGATGGGTCAGAACGGCTGCATGCGGCCAATCGAGGAAGGCGGCTGTGGCGATTCCGGTCGATGCAAACGCATGGTCGGACGACTGCACGCCGGCAAACAGCATGTCCGGCTTCTCCCTGCGCGCGACGGCGGCGAGGACCCGCGCTACGGCGATCGAATCCGAGCCCTCGATCGCCTCGTCCCATACGCGGATAGCCCTGTCGGCGCCCTTGGCGAGGCACTTGCGCAGGGACTCGTCCGCTTCCGCGGCTCCGACGCACACCACGACCACTTCCACAGGTGCCGCCCCCGCCTCCTTGATCTTCATTGCCTCCTCGAGCGAGTAATCGTCCCACTCGTTCAGATCGCGCAGCAGAAACTCCGCATCCACGTCCTTGCCGTCCGCGCGGATCTCGAAATCCTCATCGAGCGCCGCCACCTGTTTGACCGCTACCAGCAGCTTCATTGCCTGATCCTCGTCATGCCGCGACTCCCGGCGCAGCCGCCGCTTGCCGGTCCCCGAGCGCCTCGCGCACCAGCTCGATGAGTTCCCGCACCACGAACCTGCCTTCGTTCCCCGTCGCCTTGAGCGCGTCCTCGAACATCGTCAGGTCCTTGGGGCAGCTCACCACGTACACCTGCAAGTCCGGGATGGCTGCCGCCTCGCGCATGCGGTTGTGCGCCGGCCGGTCCATCCCGACGGGATCCGGCATCCAGATGCGCCCGCCGCCCGCGCCACAGCAGAATGAGTTGGCGCGGCAGCGGCCCATCTCGATGAGCTCGCATCCCAGCAGGCGCAGAATCTCGCGCGGCGCCTCGTAACCCTTGTTGAAGCGCCCGAGGTGACAGGGGTCGTGGAAAGTTACGCGCAGGCCGAGCGGGCGCGCGATCCTGAGCCGTCCCTCCTGCAGCAATCTCAGCACCAGCGTCGTGTAGTGCTCGATCTGGTAGCGACCGCCGAAGTCCGGGTATTCGTTGCGAATCGTGTTGTAGGAATGCGGGTCGGTGGTCACGATCGTCTTGAAGGATGCCGCCGACAGGGACTCGATGTTGGATGTCGCGAGCACTTCGTACAGACCTTCCTCGCCCACACGCCTGACATCGTTGCCGGCGTTCGACTCTCCCTCGTAGAGAATCCCGAAATCGACTCCCGCTTCCTGCAGAAGCCAAGCTAAGCCCTGCGTCACCTTCTGGTTGCGCGGATCGAAGGAGGCGTAGTCGCCGACGAACCACAGCACATCGACCGGCTCCTTGCGTGCATCCTTGACCGCAAAGGGCAGCGCCTTGGTCCAGGCCGCACGCTTGCGCTTGCCTTCGCCGAAGGAGTTGCCGGTCTTGTGGATCGTCTGCAGGGTCTTCTTGAGCTGCGGGTCCATCTGGCCTTCCTCGACCAGCTTGCGGCGCATCTGCACGATGACCGGCACGTGCTCGATCGCCACCGGACACACTTCGACGCAGGCCATGCAGGTGCGGCACGACCACAGGGTTTCCATCGCGACCTGGCCCGGTCCCTTGCCGTGCACGTCGAGCTCGGCCTGCTCAGGCAGCGTAGCGGACTCGAGCGTGCGGTTGGCGAACTCCCGCAACGACAGGATCACATCGCGCGGCGAGAGCGGCGCCCCCACCGCCGTAGCGGGGCACGCCTCGTGGCAGCGGCCGCATTTCGTGCACGCATCGAGGCTCAGCAGCTGCTTCCAGCTGAAGTCGGTGATGTACTGCGCGCCGGCGCGTTGCTGGTCCTGGGGCACTCGCGGCAGGCGCTGCGCGGCGAGCGGATCGCGCAACACGAGCGAGCCTGCGGCGGTGAGGATGTGCTTGACCTTGGTGAAAGGAATCAGCGCGATGAACAGCAGCGCCAGCAGCCCGTGAAACCACCACAAGCCGGTGCGCAAGACACCGCCGCTAGCCGCGCTCATGCCCGCCGCACGCAGCCCCAAGGCCAGCGCCGCGCCGGCCGGCGACCACCAGCGGTAAGCCCACACCTCGGGTCGCGCCTCGAGCCACACCAACCGCGCCGCCTCGAGCAGGTAGCCGGTCGCGACAATCACCAGCAGCGTCCACAGAAACGCCCAGTCTTCGCGTCGATAGCCACTGCGGTCGTAGTCCGGATCGCCCGGCTGCCGATCCGGGCGCGCGTAGTCGAGCTTGGGCGGCTTGAGCCAGCCGCGCCGGTACATCATGTACAGGAGCCCGCCGGTGAGCAGCACGCCGGCAACATCCAGCACCAGCGAGAACCACAGATAAAACCTCCCCTGCCAGAAGTGCACCCCGAACAGCGGACCCAGAATGTCGTAGTCCAGGGTGATCGTGGCCGTGCCGAGGAACAGCAGCACGAAACCGTAAAAGATGAGGCGATGAGCGGCGCCAGCGGCGCGGTCACGGCGCGCAATGGTGCGGTGACTCAGGACTGTGCCGATCATTGCCTGCAAGCGCGCCAGCAGGCGGCCGTCCACGTCGGCGGCGGAACCACGCCGGTACTTCCTCACCTCGACGTAGACGCCGAAGCAGAAGACCGTGACAGCCGCAAAGGCGATCACGTAGAAGGCGGCAATCGCCGCGGGCGCGAAGTCCTCGAACAGCACCCGCGTGACGGCGGTGGGATCGCGTGTCATTGGATTGGCGCAAACCGCCTGCGGCGTTTTCCGCGAGCGCGTCGACTGGTGGATTGCAGGTCGCGGGCAAAAAGCTTGGGTTTTGCCCGCGAAAAGGCAGCCAGTTCAGGCTTCATGCTAGGTCTGGTACTCGACCAGCGTTTTACCCTCCGGCATGTGCGATACGCCCCACACGGCGACTTCGCGCCGGTAGGGTTTCGGGAACTGCGCGTTCGGCTCCTCGATCTCGCGTGCCAGCCGGTGGCCCGAGAATGTGGCGTCGGCGATGAGCCGCGGCGCTTCGGCATCCCCGATCAGGTAGACGGCCTTCACGCCATTCTCGGCCCACTTCGCCTTGCTGTCCCTGAGCTGCCGGTGCAGCGAATCGTCCGAGTGGCGGCCGGTGACCAGCACCAGCGAGTCGAAGTCGAGCCAGCGCTGCGTGCGGTTCTCATCGCGCGGCGCCACGCCCGGACCGCGATAGGTGCGTCGGGAGCCCTCGCCGTACACGTGATAGACCTCCAGTCGCTTGGGCTCGATGCGCGAGCAGAAGGTGTTTGCCAGCTCCTTGATGTGCAGCTCGTGCAGGCGGCGCATCATGTTCGGGTACTCGAGCGTGAAGTGCATGTAGTTGGCAAGGTGCACGCCCGTCACGATCGTGACGTCGTGGCCGGCCGACGCCAGCTTCTCCGCCAGGCTCGGCGCCATGAAGTAGGTATCCGCGTTCAGGATCACGACGCGTTTGCCGATCGGCTTCCTGCCCTCGAGGACCTGCTCGGGCGTGAGCTGATCGGCCCGTGAAGCATCGGCGCCCGGGATGGGATCGTGCGTCAGGCAGTTGGTCCCATCGGTGTTCCAGCTGGAGCCGGTGGCGATGACGATCTTTTCGGCGCCATAAACGAGCGCCGCCGCGGCCGTCATCGGCTTCTGTCCGAGCATCACCTGCGACTGCTTGTTCTTCTTGACGAGCTTGCCGATCTGCAGCTCGCGGTAGTCGCGATGAAACCCCCACTCGCCCAGTCCGGGGAGCGTCACGATCTGGTTCAGATGGCCGCCGATCTTCGCCGCCGTGTCGTACAGATGCACGGTGTAGCCGCGCTCCAGCAGCACGCGCGCGCACTCGGATCCCGCGGGACCGGCACCGATCACCAGAATGGAGTCCTCGGAAGTCTTCTTCGGGAATTTCTCCGGGTGCCAGCCGCGCCGATACTCCTCACCCGCGGTCGCGTTCTGGGTGCAGATCATCGGCGGACCGCCGATCTCCCAGCGGGAAATGCAGACGTTGCAGCCGATGCACACCCGGATGTCGTCAAGGCGACCTTCTTCGATCTTCTTCGGCAGCCAGGGATCGGAGATTGACGGACGCGCGGCGCCGATGATGTCGGCGATTCCCTTGGTGACGACCTCCGTCATCTTCTCCGGGTCGGTAAAGCGCCCGACTCCCAGCACGGGCTTTGTGACGACCTGCTTGATGATCCGGGTCCACGGCACCTGGTGTCCCTGGAGATAGAAGCGCGAAGGACCGGCGTCCTCGCCCCACTCGGCGATATCGCCGACGTCGATGTCCCACAGATCGACCAACGGGTCGGCCAGTCTCGCAAACTTCACGCCGTCGCGTTCCGCTTCGATGCCGGACTGCCCGTACAGGGTGTCCACGGCGAAGCGGGTCGCGATGGCGCAGTCCTTGCCGACGGCCTTGCGCACTTTCTCGAGGCTCTCGATCCAGAAGCGCGCGCGGTTCTCCACCGAGCCGCCATACTGATCGCGGCGCTTGTTGTAGTAGGGGGAGAGGAACTGCAGCGGCAGATAGGAGTGCGCGCCGTAGACGTAGACGATGTCGAAGCCCGCATCGCGCGCGCGCAGCGCTGCATCCACGTAGTACTGCTGCACCATGGCGATGTCATCGAGATCCATCTCCTTGCAGTACGTCAGGGTCTCGAATTCCGAGGCATACTGGCTCGGTCCGCGGGGCGTGGCCCGCGATTCCATGTTGGGCGCGTGGGAGGCGCCATACCACAACTCAATCCCCGCCAGGGCGCCGTACTTGTGAATGTGGTCGGTCATGGCCCGCAGGTTGCGCACGTCGCCCGCGTCCCAGATGCGCGCGGACAGGCGATGCGTGTCGTCGGACTCGGGATGAATGGAACAGTATTCGGTGTTGATTCCGGCCCAACCCCCTTCCGCCTTGAGCGAGCGATGCGCCGCCTGGAAGCCCGGCCGGTCGGAGCCCGCGCCGATGCAGTGCGGCACCTGGTAGAACCGGTTGCGCAAAGTCTTGGGCCCGATCTTGATGGGCTGAAACAGTACGTCGTGCTTCGGATCGCGTGCCATATCTATCCCCTCTCGTGGCGTCTTGTGTGGCTCGAGGACGATGCGCGCCTCGAGCCCGCTTCATTCGTTGACGGCGACTGCGCCGAGGTCGCGTCCCACCTCGAGCAGCGTCGTCCAGAAATAATGCGCAAAACTCGGGTCCACCCACAGCGTGAGGACGGGTTCCCGCTCGGCGCCGCCCCTGATGAACGCCACCACGCCCACCCCGATCATGGAGGTGAGGGTGACGGGGCCGAAGTCAGCGGCGCACGACTCGAGCCCCGGTGCGAAATCGACACTGCAGATCTGACGCAACAGCAGGTTGAGATGAGCGCCGCCGATGCCGATCACAAGATCCGCTCGCGCGACCGGATAAACCTCCGCCGGCCGAAGGGCGGATCCGAGCTGCCGCCGTGCCGACTCGACGCGCTCCGCTCCGCCATCCACGGCCTCGACGAGGAACTCCGCGAGACCTAAGCGTGCGACCAGCACGCCGCCTGCGTCAACCTGCGCGCTATTGGGCGCAGGCGGCGCCGCAAAGCCCGCGGCAATGAGCCACGCCTCGGCCCCCGGACCCTTGCACCCGAAGCGCTCGCGTCGCGACAGGACCTCGAACCGCAAGCGAGCGCCCGCGGGGTCCCCGCGTCGCGCGGACGAGGCGCTTCTGGAGGAAGTTTCCAGCGGATTACGGCGGCGAGCGGTGACGAGTGACGCCTGGCGGGCATCGTGCGCAGCGGACTCACCGGAGCTCGCAGATCGTTGCCGTTCGCCTTGTGGATCGTAGAACGGCAGCCGGACGATATCCGCATCGATTTCCTCTCCCTTTTCGATCCGGATGCGCAGCTTCTGGCCCGCGGCCAGCGCCGGGGTGACCAGCGCGAGACCGATGCAACGCGCGAGCGTCGGCGACCAGCCGGTGCTCGTGACGCGGCCCGCGATCTGGCCCGCGCTCAGGACGAGATGCGACTCGCGCGGGCGCAGCGGCGCCTCCGGCGGCAGGGTGAAACCCACCAGCGACTGGCGGCGCGGCTGTTTCTGCAGGATGGAGAGACTGCGCTGTCCGATGAAAAATCGCTTGTCCATCCTGAGCGCCCATGACACGTCGACTTCCAGGGCGTTGGTCACCCCGTCGGTGTCCTGACCGACGATGATATGGCCCTTCTCGAGGCGCAGCAGGCGCTGTGCCTCGACGCCGAAGGCCTGCAGCTGAAAGCGCGAGCCGGAGGCCCGCAGCGCCCGCCAGACGTCCACGGCGTAGTCCGCCGGGAGATGAATCTCGTAACCGAGCTCACCGACGAAACCCACGCGCATGATGCGGCAGGGCGCCCCGGCGATGAGTCCCTCGCGGATTCCGAGGTAGGGGAACGCCTCGTCGGTGAGATCGAGCGCAGTGCGCTCGGCGAGCACCGCACGGGAGTCGGGGCCTGCGAGGTTGAACGCGCAGTAGTGTCCGGTGAGGTTCACGAGGCCGACCGACAGGCCCCACCAGGTCGCGAGGCGGCCGAACTCGCGGAACAGCGTAGCCGAGTTACCGGTCGTGGTCGTGAAGTAAAACGATTCCGCGCCGAGCCGTCCCACGACCCCGTCATCCACCACGACGCCCGACTCATCGAGCATCAGCGCGTAGCGGCTCATGCCGATCTTGAGGTTGGCGTACCGGGCCGTGTACACCCTCTCGAGGAACTCCACCGCATCCGGGCCATGCACCTCGATCTTGCCAAGCGTGCCTACATCGATGAGCCCGACACGCGTGCGCACCGCGCCTACCTCAGCAAGGATGGCCTGTTCGCGGGTCTGGCCCGGCACCGCGTAATACTCCGGGCGACGCCAGTTGCCCGCGGGCATCCACACCGCTCCGAGCGCTTCGTGCTCCCCGTCGAGCGCGGTGCGCCGCTCCGGCGTGAACCCCCGTCCGGCCAGGTGCGACAGCGGCACGGGATGGAACATCGGTCGCGCCGTCGTCGTGCCGAGGGACTCGAGCGACGCGCCGCGAATCCTGCCGAGGATGCGCAGCGCATTCATGTTGGAATGCTTTCCCTGGCTTGGACCCATGCCGATCGTGGCAAAGCGCTTCAGCAGCTCGCTGCTGTCGAACCCCTCCTGGCAGGCGTTTTCCAGATCCTTCACCGTGAGGTCTTCATCGAAGTCGACGAACTCTCCGCCGCGTGGATGACGGAAGACCGGAAAGGGGTGCGTCGGGCACTCGAGCGGCGCCGCCCACGGGCGGTGCGCCGACTCGGCGCCGAACCCAAGCCGGCCCGCCGCCTGCTCCCCCGCCGCACGCCCGTCGGCAACCCGCTCATCGAATGAATACACGCCGTTGACCTTGCCGCAGGCATACACCCCGGATGGCAGTGTCTGCGGCAGGAACTGCTCCGCGGCGTGCGAGTACGACAGGCGCGCACCGGCCTGATGCAGCAGGGCGTTGGCCGGAGCGAACCCGACGCTCATCCACACCCCATCGAGCCCGATGCGCCGCCGCTCGGGCGCCGCGCCCGCGGTGGTCTCGAACAGCAGGCCGCCGACATCTCCGCCCGCGCGTGCCACCGCCTCGATGGGCGTGACGCCGTAATGCACCGCTACCCCGCGCCGCGTCAGCTCGTCCGCCGCGGACAGCGAGAGCGGACCCGGTGTGGCGCGCAGATCGAGCACCGCGGCCAGCTCCAGGCCGTTGCTGAGCGCATCGAGCGCGGCGGCATAGCCCTCGGCGTTGGCAGTGAGAACGGCCACGCGCTGCGCGCTCGCGACGGCGTGATGGTAGAGCAGGCGCTGCGCGGCGCTCGCGAGCATCACGCCGGGCAGGTCGTTGCCGCGGAAGACGGCGGGCTGCTCGTAAGCGCCCTGAGCGATGACGACGCTGCGCGCGCGAACCTTCACCAGGTACTCGGGCGCCACCAGCGCCACCCAGTGATCGGCGTAATAGCCGGCCGCGTAGGTGCTCGTCAGCAGCCGTATCCGGGAATCTGCCCGCACGGCCGCGAGCAGTGCCGCGGTCTTCTCCAGCGTCGCGGTCGCACCGCCGCGCGCATACCGCCCGCTCCCCCCTGCGGTCGGATTCTCATCGACGAGCAGCACGCTCGCACCGCGGCCGGCTGCCGCCAGCGCCGCGCCAAGGCCGGACGGTCCGGCACCAATGACCAACACGTCGCAGAAATCGTAACGCTTCGGCGTGCTGCGCCGGGCGGCGCGCAGGTCGACCTCGCCGAGCCCGCTCAAGCGGCGGAACATGCGCTCCCAGCGTGGAAACCAGCGCTTGCTGTGAAAGGCCTTGTAGTAGAACCCGACCGGCAGGAACGCAGACAGATGGTCGAGCACGGCCAGTCGGTCGTGCTCGAGACCGCCGCGGGTATTGACCGCGCTCACCCGCCAGTCGCAGTCAACCGGCACGACATCGGCACGCACATTCGGCACGCTGCGTCCGCCGCAGTGCACCTGCACCAGGGTGTTGGCGTCGTGGCCCGCGGCACTCAGGAGTCCGCGCGGGCGGTGATACTTGAACGACCGTCCCAGCACTCGCACACCGCTTGCCGCGAGCGCGGAGCTGATCGTGTCGCCGCGATAGCCGCGCAGCGGCTTGCCTTCGAAGACGAACGCCACCGCCTGACCGCGATCGATGAGCTCGCCGGTGACCGGCGGCAGGCGCCTCATGCGACTCGCTCCGCTCGTACCCGAGTGCCCGGCTGGAAGAGATAGGTGCGCTGGATCGTATCCGTCGTCGTGTCGCGCTCGGCGATAAACCACACGCCGCTGGGCGTGTGACACCACCACTCCTTCTTCACCGCCGGCACCCCGTTGCGGTTGAAAACGTAGTCGGCCCAGGCTGCATCGCTGACCGCGACCGGGTCGGGCATCTCGCGCATCTCGCCCCCGTAGGCAAACTCGCTGATCAACCGCGGACCGTTGATCGGACAGGTCATGAGTTTCATGTCAGCGCTTCACCGATCAATGCCCCACCGAGGCCGCGCCCTTCTCCCCCGTCAGGGCGTAGCGCGCGAAGCGATCGAACGCGAAACCTCCGATCAGCGGATGGGCGGCATCCTTCGCCACCGTGTGGCTCATAGTCTTGCCGCACACCGGGGTCGCCTTGAAGCCCCAGGTACCCCACCCCGAGTCGAGGTAGAAGCCACGCACCGGCGTCAATCCCATGATCGGCGCGAAGTCGGGCGTCATGTCGGCCATCCCGGCCCATTGCCGATTGATCTTGACGTCCGCAAGGAAGGGAAACAGCTCGAGCATGTGTGCCGCGAGAGATTCCGCGAAGTCGAGCGTGGAACGCGTGGAATGCAGCTCGTAGGGGTCGAGCGATGCACCCATGACGAGCTCGCCGCGCGCGCTCTGGCTGACGTACACGTGCAGCGAGCCCGACACGATGATCGGATCGAGCCAGGGCTTGAGGGGCTCCGAGACCATCGCCTGCAGCGGATGGACGTAGATCGGCGAACGCAGCCCGACCATGGCGAGCAGCCGCGGCGTGTAGCCGGCGACCGCACACAACACCTTGCGCGTCGCGATGCGGCCCCGGTTGGTGACGACGCCGGCCACGCGCCGGCCGGAGCCGTGATCCTCGAGTTCGATGGCCAGAACCTGCGTGTTCTGATGGATCTCGACGCCGCGCCGGTCGGCGCCGCGGGCGTAGCCCCAGGCCACCGCGTCATGCCGGGCGATCGCGCCGGGGGCGTGGTAGAGCGCTCCGACCACGGGCGCGTGACCGCCGCAGGTGATGTCCATCATCGGGATCGCTTCGCGCACCGCCTGGCTGTCGATGGCCTCGCTGGCCACGCCGAAGTGCCGGTTCACCTCGGCGCGCCAGCGCATCGTGCGCATGGCGGCATCGGTGTGCGCCAGCGTGAAATGACCACGGGTCGAGTAGAACACATTCAGATCGAAGTCCTGCGACAGGTCCTGCCACAGGCGCACGCTCTCGTCGTAGAACTGCACGCCCTCGGGCGTGAGATAGTTGGAGCGGATGATGGTCGTGTTGCGACCGGTGTTGCCGCCACCGAGGTAACCCTGCTCGAGGATGGCGACGGCGGAGATCCCATGGTCGCGCGCCAGATAGTAGGCCGCCGCGCAGCCGTGACCTCCGGCGCCGATGATGACCACGTCGTAGCTCGGCTTCAGCCGCTCGTGGCGCGTGAACATCCGGGGTTCCGGATGCTTGCGCGAGAGGGCGAATTTTATGAGGCGTAGGGGCATCGACCACTCTCCGATCGCGTCGCCCTTTGACCTTACGCACGAGGCAGTGATTATAGCTTCACCGCTTTACTGGCATGCAAGAGACTTGCGTGGTAAGAAGGGGCGCACCGACCGCCAGAGCCGACACGATAGAATGCGGCGGCGTGCGCGTATGGATGATCAAACAACGAAGAACCGGGGGCGGATGACGGCGCGTCGCAAATCGCGTGCGGGTCACCAGACGACGCGCGTGCCGGCCGGCGGCTCCCACCATGCCGCGAGCATCGGTCGCGTGGCGAGGCGCATCCGCGACGAGCTCGGCCTGACGCTCGCCAACGTCGCGCAGCAGGCGCGCATCAGCCCAGGCATGCTCAGTCGTCTGGAAACCGGTCGCGTGAGTCCCAGTCTCGACACGATCGTGGCGCTCGCGGAGGTGCTCGGGATCCGTCCCGCGCTGCTGCTGCAGGACATCGGCTCGCCGGAAGAGGCGGCGCAACATACCCCGGCAGGTCAAGGCCTGGAGGTCGTGCGGCGCGGCACGCGGCGCGGACATGCCTATCAGCTGTTGGCCGCTCCGCGCGGGCCGCGTAAGGAATTCGA
>Ga0208991_1000109_pt1 | contig 15457 bp, 16 predicted proteins | sample MedBloCAOM3_M2_FD_187855 | JGI IMG/M metagenome (GOLD analysis project Ga0208991, IMG submission 187855) | Forest soil microbial communities from El Dorado National Forest, California, USA - Mediterranean Blodgett CA OM3_M2 (SPAdes) (version 2) | ecosystem: Environmental > Terrestrial > Soil >...
CACCTGAGCGCTGCGGCGTAGTCCCCCATGCGTGCGGTATTGAAATAGGCCAGCAGGCGCACGACGGTACCGGTCGACCACGGCGACAGTGTGAGCTGCAGGTTCTGACCACGCGCCCGCCGAAACGATGACTCGAGGGTCTGCTGGTTGGCGAGAATCGGCATCAGGTAGGCCCCGTATTTGAGGCTCCAGGACGGGCTCATGTAGCCGATGACGAAACCATCGGTATAGCCGCGCGTGTTGGCGGCGTAGTCCCACGCGGTGTTGGCCCACAGCGACCAGTTCAGGAACTGAGTGCGTGGCGAGCCGGCGTAGCTGTTCTGATCGAAGTCGTCCGGGACCGCCATCCGGCCGAGCTTGAATTCCAGCCGTGTGCTGACTTCAGTGCCGGGAATCTGATCCTGGCCGCGCGCGGCCGGGGCGACCGCATCGCCCAGCGGTAGCAGGAACCGCAGGTAACTGCGCGCGATGTAGAACTGCTTCTTCAGGCCGGACACACCTTCACGGACCACATCGCCGTTGGTCAGTCCAGCGAGTCCGGTGGCGTTGCTCACGCCCGAACCCATGAACTTCTCGACGTCCAGGTAAGCCTGCGCCCAGCTCACCGGCGCCCAGCCCACGTAAACGCCCAGGGTATGGGTGGGCTGCGTGTCTCCGTCCGGATTCAGGCTCAGCGGCCCGGCGTAAGGCGAGCGCAAGCCGTCCTGATGTTGCAGGATGTACGTGTACTGGGCGCCGAGCAGCATAGGCGCATCGCCGCCCGCAGCAGGCCCGGATGTCGCATCGGCGCAGCGCATGCCGAGTAGCGCGAGCGCGCCCAGCCGGCGCCAGCGGCGAAGGATGTTGTGCATTCGATTTCTCGCAATACTCGACGCGTCCGCCATAGCACCCGGGCATTGCAGCAACGCTGCAAGGCGCCGTTTCGCCGCTCACCCTGCCGGCCGCTTTAGCGGCGCGCGCGGCGCGAATATTTTTCCAATGGCCTGCCCACAACGGCGGGACGGATTCTTCAGGCTCACCTGCCGCAAGTCAAGACATACTATACCCCCTACCCTATATGAGGCCCGGCATGCGGATCACTGCCCGGCTGGCCAAGCTGTTGCTCTTAGGTCATCGCCGTCATGGGTTGGCTGGGACTCGCGCTGCTGCTGCGCTCGCTATGGGCTGCGAGCGTGGTGTCGCGCAACGACACGGCGCTGGGCGCGCTCTTGGTGGATGCTGTGTTGTGACTGCGGTCGCGATCGAGCGCACGGCGCTCGCACCGCGAGCCTTGGTTAGCGGCGTTAGCTGGCGCGCCGCCGTCCGCCGGCGCGCCTGTGGGGGCTCCTCAAGCCCCCACGCCCAAACCGGTCCGCTGATGGCCGCACTCAGCGCCGGTTCAAACCCCGTGTGCAGCGGCCGCGTGGCCCTCAGGAGCCAGGCGGCGGCTGCTGCGGCTCGGGGCGGGCTCGATCAGCCCTGTGGCGAGCGCGTGTCGCTGCGCGCCTGTTCCTGGGCCTTACGGACCTCGGCCTTGACGTTCGCGTCGGGTTTCAGCTGGTGGATTGCCGTAGCGAGCTTCGCCCCGCCGGTCACTCTCGACTTCAGGTCCGGGAAGGGAATGCTGAGATTCTGCGAGGCGTGCAGGGTCGCTACACACTCGTCAACACTCCTGAATCCCGCGCACGCTTCCTGCGCCGACATGCCCGGCGGCACGATGGCAGCCAGCCCCGCGCTCTGCGCCGTCGATGCGCTCGACTGTGCCGTTGCCGAGGGATCGGCCTGCGTCGTCGGGTCGGTCGACGGCATCGAGGGCTGCTCCGCAGGTGATGGCTGGGCCGCGCCTGCCTGATCCTCGGGTCCGCCGGCGTAAGCAAACGCTGCCAGCCCCAGCGCGGCGGTTGCCGCAATCAAAGTTAAAAAGCGCTTCATTGTCACACCTCCATTGCTATGAGACCTGTGCGTCTCGACGCACCGCACCAGGCGGCAGATCCCCGCCGCTGTCGCGAGCGCTCTCCCTGAGTCGGCGTTGCGATCCCACCGACCTAAACCGTGCCCGTATCTAAGCGCCCTGCACTCGGCAGGGCAACGTGTCTGCAATCTGCGCCGTGCGTGTTGCCGGTGTCGCCGCGTAGGACTACGCGCAGCAACTCGTGACTTGCTGGCGCGCCGCTCAGCGTGCGCGGACGAAATCGAGGTAGCCGCGCCCGACATCGGTGTGGGTGAGCTGTACGCGCAGCGCGTCACCGACGTCCAACCCTTCAAACCCCTTGACGAGACGCCCTTCCGCAACCGGCTGCTGGATGCGCACCCACACTCCTTTTTCCGAAGCGCCGGTCACCAGGGCATCAAACTGCTGACCGATGCGCGATTCGAGCAGCATGGCGGCGGCGGACTTGCGCACCTGACGTTCGACCTTCGCAGCATTGCCTTCCTGCTCGGTGCTATGTGCCGCGAGGCTGCGCAGCTCCTCGTCGCCGTAGGGCGCGCTGCGGCCGGCGAGCGCGCCCTTCAGCAACCGCTGGGTGATGACGTCCGGGAAGCGGCGGTTGGGCGCGGTCGCGTGCGTGTAGTCATCCACTGCCAGCCCGAAATGTCCTTCGGCAGGTTGTCCGGGGCGCTTGAGCACATACTCGCCGGCCCCCAGCAACTTGACGATCGACAGCGACAGGTCCGGGAATTGCGCCGGCGCCGCCTGCCGGCGCGTGACGAGAAATGCGCTGAGCGCGCGCGCTTCCGGTGCCGCCGGCAGACGCTCGCCAAGTCCCCGCGCCAGCTCGACGATCCGCCCCCAGCGCTGTGGCGCGCGCAGCACGCGGCGCAGCGATGAGGAGCCGCGGCGCTCCAGGTACTGCGCCACGACACCGTTGGCCGCGATCATGAAGTATTCGATGAGCTCCTTGGCGCGATTGTCCTCGTCGGGCTTGAGATCCGCGAGCACTCCGCCATCGTAGACCGCCCGCGCCTCGATGGTGCTGAGTACCAGTGCGCCGTGCTCATGCCGCACGCGTTTGAGCGCCTGTGCCGCGCCGTCCTGGATGCGCAGCTGTTGCTCCATGCCGCTCACCCGTGCAACGCCCGCGGGCACCTGGCCGGTGCCGAGGAGCCACGCCGCAACGCTGTCATAGGCGAGTTTGGCGCGATTGCGAACCACCGCGCGATAGATGTCGGATGCCGCAACGGTACCATCGGCCGCGATGGTCATGTCGACGACGACGCTGAGACGGTCCTGGTCCTGCGCGAGCGATGTGAGATCGGTCGACAGCCGCTCGGGGAGCATCGGAAAGATCTCCGCGGCGGTGTAGACGGTGGTGGTGTTGGTGCGGGCGTGCGCGTCGATGGGTGAGCCGGCAGCCACCGTAACGTCGACATCGGCGATCGCCACCAGGATCTTGACCGCTCCGCCGCTCAGCGGCTCGGCAACCGACAGCTGATCGAGGTCGCGCGAATCGTCGTTGTCGATCGAGCACCACAGCAGGGCGCGCAGGTCACGGATCTGCGGGCCGCTCTCCATCGCGGCCTGGCCGATGGTGCGCCATTGCTGCGCGGCGGCTGCGGAGAAGTCCGGCTCGAGTCCCTGCTCCAGCATCGCGCGCCGCGCAATGCTCCTGAGTTCGTTGCTTCTGTCAGGTGGCATGGCGGCATGATACCCGCGATGCCCCGCTGGCGAATCGCAGCCCTGCGCCCGATTCGACTCCGTGCGTCAGAGACTCGGCACCATGCCCGTGAAGTACACCAGCACGTAGGCCTTGAGCGAGCCGGCCTGCGGCACGCCGTAGACCTTGACGGGTGTGCCGGCAACCAGCCCGGCGGTGATCGCCGCAAGACCGCTGCTGGTCGTGACGTCGATGGGTGAGACGGTAATCACGCCGTTCGAGCGGTCGACCTGATACACAAGCGTGGCCGACTGGGCGGTGGTGCTCACATCGACCGTGGCCGGCATCGTGCCGCCGAGCACCGTCATCGCGAAGGAGTTGCCGCCGAACGCGGTCGTGACCACGCCGAGCGGCACCGGCGTCGGGATCAGCACCGCGTCCCTGAGCGACCAGCCGGCGGGGTTCGTCATGTCGCCCCAGGTCGCGGCGCTCACGCCCCACGCCGTCAGCGCGCCCACGGTGCCGCCGAAGTTCACTCCGCCGTTGGTTGCGGCGACAAATTCCGGGATGGCGTTGGCGCCGCTGGTGATGAGCGTCGGGAAAGTGAAGTCCCACCACTTGAAGCCCATGATCGGATTACCGCCGGCATCGGTACCGTTGGCGGTCCCGCTCGAGATGTAGTCGAGAGTCACGGAGTAGTCATCCGTCGCCCTGGCAAACTGCCGGGTGTAGGTGAAGCCCGTAGGGTTAGCGGCCGAGATACGCCCGGAATATGCGGCGGTCTCGATGTCGATGCTCTGCGCCACCAGCGGCGTGGCGAGCGGATCGACCACGCTCACGTGCACCTTGAAGCCGCGCACCAGATCGTGACTGGTGAGGAAAGCAGTGCCGGTGCCGATCGGCGTCGCATCGGCGGTGGCATTCGCCGGCGTGCGGAAGAAGAACTCCGTGTTGGCGTCAACCGTCAGCGGGACGCCGGCAGCGGATTCGTCGGCCACGGTGATGACATTGGTAGTGGTGTCGACGTGCAGCACGTGCCCTTCCGGGCTCAGCCACACGTTGCTGAACTCGCCGCTCGCCCATACGCGTACCGCCACCAGGGTGCCGTCTTCCTGGTAACGCGCGGCGACGCGCACGAATCTGCCTGCAAGACTCATGGCTTCGCCGGAGAAGTCCTTCACGACGGTGCGGGTCTTGGCGTCGACGTCGTAGAAGATCGTGCCGTTGGTCGCATCGGCGAAGATCTGCAGCGATTGCGTGCTCGCGATCGCGGTCTCCGGGTGGGTCACCGGCAGTGCGGGGAAGTCCTTGGTAATGGTGAAGGACTTGTTGTCGGAAGCCAGTTTCATCACCGTGCCGTAGGTATGGCGCAGCACCAGGCGCGCGATGTCGCGCAACGGATGATGGCGCACCGGCCCCGCGAAGTTCACCGCCCACAGTGTCGCGCCCGCCGCCGCAGGAGGCGTGTGGCCGACGATGAACGCCGGGTGGGCGAGATCGAACTCCAGGTCGAGGGCGTTGTTCTGACTCGCAGTGACGGTCAGTGGCGAGTCAAAGGTGACTCTCACCGGCACGGTGAAGTTAGCGCTGCTGCCCTGCTTGCCCAGGATCTGGATCTCGCCGGGTGGAATGCTGGTGCCGGCGGCGACCGGAAAGCCGCTTTCGGGATTGGCCGCGACCGTCAGCAACAGATCACCGGGATTCGCGCCGATGGTGATCACTGCCCCGGTATACCTGCCGACCGGCACGCTCACATTGCCGAGGATCTCGCCCAGCTGGTCAAGCTGCTCGAGATTCACGTACGGCGCGGGGGTCGGAGCGGTCCATACCGTCACGGCGCTGCCGCCGCCCCGGGGGACGAGCGCGATGCTCAGCACCTTCACCCCGATGGTCGCCCAGTCGTCGGATGACGCATCACTGATCGTCAGCGGCATGGTCCCCGACATCGGGGTCGGCGTGAGGGTCGCGGAGCCCGAGCCGCCGCCGCCACAGGCGCCAAGCGCCGCCGTGAGACCTGTCAGGAGCGTGCCGTAGAGTGCGCTCCTCAACTTATTGCGCTGCATAGCCAAATCCCTCTGTTGGTTTCGAGACCGCCGCCTGTATCGGCTGCTGACCATAGCGAGTGAGGGCGGGATTGGTTGACGCGCCAAGGTCACACGACGCGGGCCTGTCAGGCCGCGGCGACAGCTCATTGACCCTGTTGCAGCAACTCCAGCACGTGGTGCCTCGCTCGTTCGCAGGCGTCCCCGAGCTCGAGCCCGGCGGCGAGTCCGGCGGCAATGCCCGACGCCAGAGCACAACCGGTCCCGCGTTGCGTCTTCGCGCTCCGCGACGCGACCAGTCTGCGCGGCGAGCGCCCGGCGCTCAGCAGCAGATCGACGGCCTCGCTTCCGCTGCCGTGCCCCCCCTTGATCAGCACCGCCGCCGGTCCGAGCGCGAGCCAGGCGCGCGCCTGACGCAGCAACTCCTCCTCGGTCGTCGCGGGCTCCGTGCCCAGAAGCAACGCAGCCTCGGGAATGTTGGGTGTGACGAGCGTGGCGCGCGGCACCAGGTTGTCCCGCAGCGCCTCGCGGCCCCCGGCATCGAGCAGCGCAGCCCCCGAGGATGACGCCAGCACCGGATCCAGCACGATCGGCACCTGCTCACGCGGCGGGAGGCACGCGGCCACGGTGAGCGCGATGGCGCGGGTGCCCAGCATGCCGATCTTGATGGCCCCGACCCGGCCCGTTGCCAACGCCGCCTCGATCTGCGCGCGCACCGTGGCCGTCGAAACCGGGTGCACCGCGGTCACCTCGGAGTCCGATTGCACGGTCACCGCGGTCACGGCGCACAGCACCCGGGTCCCGAAGCGAGCCAGCGTGCGCACGTCACGCACCAGGCCCGCCCCGCCGCTGGAGTCCGAGCCGGCGATGACGAGGACTGCGGTCACTCGCCCATCGCGATCAGCGCGACGTTCGCATGCCCCTGGCTCTGCAGCGCACGCGCCGCACGCCAGGCGCGTACCCCGGTGCGGCAACACAACACGATGCGCGGCTCGGCGGGGAAGGTCATCTCGGCCCTCTCCAGCGCCTCCACACCGATGCGCACGGCCGACGGAAACGGCGATACCGGCACCTCGGCGAGGCTGCGCAGGTCGATCACGATGTCGGCGACCGAGACTTCCGCCGGCGCGATGAAGGCGAGGGCCGTGCCCCCGGGCTCGCGCGCGCCGGCAAAGGAAAAGCCCCCCAGGTGCAGGGTGCGAAAATCCACCGAGATCAGGCGACCCAGCGCAGCGGGCTGCCACTTCAGCAGCACAGCCAGCGCCAGATGGGCCTGCAGCGTACCCATGACACCGACCGCGGTTCCCAGCACGCCGGCCTCGGCGCAGGAGCCGGCGGCGCGCGGCATTTCGGGAAACACGGCACGATAGCTCGGCGCGCTCCCGCAAAACGCACCGACATACCCGGACAGGCCCAGCACCGAGGCGCTCACCAACGGCGTGTTCGCGCGCCGGCAGCCGTCGCTCAGCACATAGGTCACCGCGAAGCTGTCGGCGGCGTCGATGACGACATCCGCCAACTCCACCAGGCGCGCTGCATTGGCGGCCGTGAGACGCTCCTCGAGCGTGTCGATGCGTACTTCGGGATTGGCCTCCACAAGCGCCGCACGCGCCGCCTGCACTTTCGGCCGCCCGAGGTCGGTCATGCGATACAGCGGCTGGCGGTGCAGGTTCGATTCCTCCACGCGATCGTGATCGACGATCATGAGCCGCCCGACTCCCGCGGCGGTGAGGTACTGCAGCACGGCGCAGCCCAACCCGCCCGCCCCCACCACCACGACCGTCGCGGCCCCTAGACGCGCCTGACCCTCGGCGCCGACTTCAGGAAGAATGGATTGGCGTGCGTAACGATCGCTCATGGTCGCCGCGCTCCGTCAGGCCGCCGCCGCCCTGAGCCACTGGTGTGTGCGTGCCTCGGGGTTCAGATGGCGCACGATATCGGTCACGACCGCCGCGACATCCGCACCCGCGGCGAATACTCCCGCGAGGCGCTCGAGCGTCAGGCCACCGATGGCCACCAGTGGGATCGTCCCGACCCGTCGCTTCCACTGCGTGATCCGCTCAAGACCCTGCGGCGGCCAGGGCATGACCTTCAGCAGCGTCGGATAGATCGGACCGAGCGCCACGTAGTCGGGCTGCAGGCTGAGTGCGCGCGCCAGCTCGCCCTCATCGTGCGTGCTGACACCTAAGCGCACGCCGGCGCGCCGCAAGGCTGGCACGTCCGCGCTGTCCAGATCCTGCTGCCCGAGGTGAACGAAATCGCAGCCCGCGGCGAGCGCGAGCTGCCAGTGGTCGTTGATGATGAGCTGCATACCGGCCGATACGCAGCAGGCGCGCGCCTCGCGAATCTCCCTGAGCAGAGTCTCGTCCGACTGCTCCTTGATGCGCAGCTGCACCAGGCGCACGCCGAGTGGCGCGAGGCGCTTCACCCACGCGGCGCTGTCGACGATCGGATAGACGCGCGCCAGCTTCATCCGCGGAAGGCCGTGCCGATCACCGGCGTCGAGGGAGCGGCGAGGTCGCGCGGCTCGATCGGCCCGGCCAGACGCGCCGCCCGCCCCGCTTCGACCGCCTGGGCGAATGCCGCCGCCATCCGCGCGGGATCGCGCGCCTGCGCGACTGCGGTGTTGATCAGCACCGCGTCGAAACCGAGCTCCAGGGCGCGCGCGGCATGCGAGGGCACGCCGATTCCGGCATCGATGATCAGCGGTACGTCAGGGAAGTGGGCCCGCAACGCCGTGAGGCCAAACAGGTTATTGAGGCCGCGGCCGGATCCGATCGGTGCGCCCCACGGCATCAGCACACGGCAGCCGGCCGCGAGCAGCCGTTCCGCAACCACCAGGTCCTCGGTGGTATATGGAAACACCTCGAACCCTTCCGCGCACAGGAGGCGCGCCGCCTCGGTGAGCCCGAACACGTCCGGCTGCAGCGTGTCGTCCTCGCCGATCACCTCGAGCTTGATCCACGGGGTGCCGAACACCTCGCGCGCCATGTGCGCCGTGGTGACGGCTTCCTTCACCGAATGGCAGCCCGCGGTGTTGGGCAACACCCGCACACCCAGCTCGCGGATGATCGACCAGAAACCCTGTCCGGCGCGCTCACCGCCCGACTCACGGCGCAGCGCAACCGTCACTACTTCGGCGCGCGCCGCCCGCACCGCCTCGGTCAGCACCGCCGGCGAGGGGTAACGCGCCGTGCCGAGCAGCAGCCGCGATTGCAAGGGCGTTCCGTAGACCTGCAGCATCAGCCCCCCTGCATGGGTGCCAGCACTTCCACGCGATCCCCGTCCGCGAGGCGGGTGCGTGGCCGCACCCCGGCCGCCACGAATTCGCCGTTGACGGCGGTCGTCACCACCGCCTCGCCGTAGCCGAGCTCATCCAGCACCGTGGACAGCTCGGCGGCGACGGTCTCACGCCAGGCGCCGTTGACGAGGATTCTCATCCATTAGCTCCGGGAAATGACTGCCCTGCAGCAGCACTTGCGCCGCGCGGCGCGCGAGCGCCGGCGCGATGAGGAAGCCGTGCCGATACAGGCCGTTGATATACAGCGTTTCGCCGTAGCGGCGCAGCCGCGGCAGGTTGTCGGCAAACGCCGCGCGCACGCCGGTGCCGATTTCGAGGATTTCCGCCTCGCCGAAGGCCGGATGCAGCGCGTAGGCTGCCGACAGCAGCTCCAGCATGGAACGCGCGCTGATGCGCGTGCCCTCATCGCTCTCGATCATGGTGGCGCCCACCATGAACAGCCCATCCGGCCGCGGCACGACATACACCGGCACGCGCGGATGGAGCAAGCGCACCGGGCGGCACAGCGAGACCTCCCGCAGGCGCAGCAGCAGCATCTCTCCCTTCACCCCGCGCAGGTCCGTGAGCTGGCGGCGCGCGGCGAGCCCGGTGCAATCGACCACCTGCCGCCCGGCGAGAATCGTCGCCGAGGCTTCGACGCCGAAGCGGATGGGAATCCCGAGCTGCCCGAGCCGCGTTGCCAGCGCCGCGAGTGCCGCCCGCGGGTCGAGATGCCCCTCGTCCCGGAAATACAACCCCTGACTGAAACGCCCGGCCAGGTCCGGTTCGAGGCCCGCAAGGTCATCAGAGGCGAGGAGCTCAAAGTGCCCGGTGCGGCCGGCAAACTGGGTGAGATCCGCCGCATCGCGGCCATGCGCCACGACCAGCGTGCCATTGACCACGGTGCCGGCGAAGCGCGCCTGCCACCAGGGGATACTCTCCGCACCGAGGCGCGCGATCAGTGGATCGCAGCTCTCCAGCTCACACCACGGCGCCAGCATGCCGCCGGCGAACCAGGAGCACGCGGGCGCGCCGAGCCGCGCGCTGCGCTCGAGGACTTCGACGGCGACGCCGCGCTCGGCGAGCTCCAGCGCGCACGTGAGGCCTGCGACCCCCGCCCCGATGACGGTCACGCGCACAGCTTCAGCGCTCCTGCGGAGCCGGCGCGGGCACGTACAACTCGCTCCCACCGGCACGGAACTTCGCGGCCATGTCGCGCATACCCTGCGCGCGGGCTTCGGCGCGCACCTCGTGCGAGATGCGCATGGAGCAGAACTTCGGTCCGCACATCGAGCAGAAATGCGCCACCTTGTGGCCCTCCTTCGGCAGCGTGGCATCGTGGAAGGCGCAGGCCGTGTCCGGGTCGAGCGCGAGGTTGAACTGGTCCTGCCAGCGGAAGTCGAAGCGCGCCCGCGACAGCGCATCGTCGCGCGCCCGGGCCCCGGGGTGCCCCTTGGCAAGGTCGGCAGCGTGAGCGGCGATCTTGTAAGTGATGACGCCGGTCTTGACGTCGTTGCGATCCGGAAGTCCGAGGTGCTCCTTGGGCGTGACGTAGCACAGCATGGCGGTGCCGAACCAACCGATCATGGCGGCTCCGATCGCGGAAGTTATGTGGTCGTAACCGGGCGCGATGTCGGTCGTCAGGGGACCCAAGGTATAGAACGGCGCTTCGCCGCAGGTGGCGAGCTGCTTGTCCATGTTCTCCTTGATCTTGTGCATCGGCACGTGGCCCGGTCCCTCGATCATCACCTGGCAGTCGTGCTTCCAGGCCACGCGCGTCAGCTCGCCGAGGGTCTCGAGCTCGGCGAACTGCGCGGCATCGTTGGCATCGGCGATGGAGCCCGGGCGCAGACCGTCGCCGAGCGAGAAGCTCACATCGTACGCACGGCAGATCGCACAGATTTCCTCGAAGTGTTCGTACAGGAAGCTCTCGCGGTGATGCGCCAGGCACCACTTCGCCATGATTGATCCGCCGCGCGAGACGATGCCGGTGACGCGCCCGACCGTGAGGGGGATATAGGGCAGCCGTACGCCGGCGTGGATGGTGAAGTAGTCCACGCCCTGCTCGGCCTGCTCGATGAGCGTGTCGCGAAAGATCTCCCAGCTGAGATCTTCGGCGACCCCGCCGGCCTTCTCCAGCGCCTGGTAGATGGGCACGGTGCCGATCGGTACCGGCGAGTTGCGCAGGATCCATTCGCGGATGGTGTGGATGTTTCGCCCGGTGGACAGGTCCATGACCGTGTCGGCTCCCCAGCGGATCGCCCATACCAGCTTGTCGACCTCCTCGGCGGTCGAGGAGGTCACCGCCGAGTTGCCGATGTTGGCGTTGATCTTCACCAGGAAGTTGCGACCGATGATCATCGGTTCGGACTCCGGGTGATTTACGTTCGCGGGAATGATCGCGCGTCCGGCGGCCACCTCGGCGCGCACGAACTCCGGCGTCACGTAATCCGGAATGCATGCGCCCCAGGCGTTGCCGTCCGCCGCGCCCGTGCCGGCGCGGCGCTCGCTTCCGGTGTTCTCGCGCAGCGCGACGTACTCCATCTCCGGGGTGATGATCCCGGCGCGCGCATAGGCGAGCTGCGTCACGGCCGCGGCGCCCCGCGCCCGCAGCGGCGCGCGGCGCACCGGAAACTCCGGCGCGGCCTTCGCCCCGGCAGCCAACCCGTTGTCGAGTGGCTGCACGCGCCTGCCGGCGTAGGTCTCGACGTCGCCCCGTGCGGCGATCCAGGCGGCGCGCGTGCGCGGCAGCCCCTGGCTGATGTCGATGGTGACGTCCGGGTCGGTATAGGGGCCGGAGGGATCGTAGACCGTCAGCGGCGCCTCGCCCGCGGACGGGTGCAGCTCGATCTCCCGCATCGGCACGCGCAATCCGGCATGGAGGCCGCCGGACTTATAGACCTTGCGCGACGCCGGCAATGGCTCGGACACGACCTGCAACAGTTGCGCGTTCATCGGATGCTCCTGACAGTCGGACGATCCGGCGAATGCCGCGCGGTAGGAAGGAAAATCGGCGCCTGGTGAAACTTTCCTACGCCAGCATTAACTGGATCAGGTTCGGAGGGTCGCCACGCGCGTTGTCCTCAAGCGCCGTTGGCCTCTCAGCCCCCTGCCGGGGCTCCCCTAGCTCGCCGTGAAAGTAGTACGGTCGACGCCTTCGGGTCAATGGCTCTCCCGCCACGAACCGCCGTGCCCGTGACCTGGGTGGATCGGTGTGTGACACTGGCGCCTTCGGCCTTACGGGGATCGAGCCTTCCGATGGCGTCGTGGCAGGTCTGGGCGCTGATGTCCGCGGCGTTCGCCGCACTGACGGCGATATTCGCCAAGCTCGGGGTCGAGCAGATTAACCCCGATGTGGCGACTCTCATCCGCACGGTGGTGATTCTGATCGTGCTCACGGGCGTAGTCGCCGCGACGCGCCAGCTTCCGGCGCTCGCGACAGGCTCGCCGCGCACCTATGCGTTCCTCGTGCTCTCCGGCCTGGCGACCGGGGCGTCCTGGTGGTGTTACTTCCGCGCGCTGCACATCGGCGACGCCGCGCGCGTGGCGCCGCTCGATAAGCTGAGCGTCGTTCTGGTGGCGCTGTTCGGAGTCGGCTTCCTCGGCGAGAAGCTCGCGCCCGTGAACTGGCTCGGCATTGTCATGATCGCCGCCGGTGCCTGGTTCGTGACGCTAAAGCCCTAGCCGCCGACGCCGCGCGTGCGGCGCCACCCGATGCATCGTCTTTGGCTCTGAGCCCCTGAACGGGGTCGTCAGGCCGGCCGGCCGCTTCCGTGGCTTGCCTGTCCGCCCTTGCGACCCGCCTCGGCCGCAAGCTCCGGATGCTGCGAGAAGCTGCGCTTCTCATCGGGCACACTCTGTCCACCCTTGCGCCCGGCGACCGCCGCGAGCGCGCGATTCTGCGAGAAGCTGCGCTTCGCGCCGGGAACGCTCTGCCCGCCCTTGCGCCCGGCCTCTGCCGCCAGTCGCCGGTTCTGCGAGAAGCTGCGCTTCTCGTCCGGTACCGCCTTGCCACCCATGCTCGCTATCTGCCGCTGCCGCTCCGTGTTCATCGATGCGAACCCTCGGTGCGAAATGCGCCCTTCATGAACTGTTCCTTGAGCCATCACTGCTCTCCTTATGTGCGCGAAGCCCGAGGGATGCCGGACCCGCGACTTTCCTCGACGTGTGACGCCGTCGGCCCGAGCATACCCCTGGCGGCGGGCCAGGAAAACCACGGCGGCTCTGCGGCGGTGCGGCGAGTCGGTGGTGAGGTCGGTAAGCCACTGACTACGTGGACTTTCTACGGCGTAAGGTGATCGATGACCAGGCTCACGAGGCCATCACGGCCCACCTGATACGTCACCTCGCCCAGGGGATCCCCGCTCGCGCCCACCGGGTTCCCGGAGCGCGCAATCCGCGCCACCACCTGCACGCTCTGGCCGGGCGCGAAGGCCCGACCGGGAATCATCGCGTCCGAAGAGGCGAGCGACACCACCTGCGGGAAGCGGCTCTCCAGGCGCTTCACGGCCAGCGGCGGACCGGGGTGCGCCGGGTCACGCACGAACACAAACAGCGGTGAAGCGCCGACCGCGGCCGCGAGCGACGGTGCGAGCGTGACGTTCACGCGCACCACCGCCCCGGGGTTCGCCGCGGGCGACTGCGGCGGGACTGCCGCTCCACCTGCTGGCGTGGCGCCGCCGAGCTGCGCGTCGATAGCGGTAATCTGCTGCTCGATGAGCGGCCGGACGTTCGCTGGCGGATCCATCCCCAGGAGCTTCACGAAGCGCGCCCGCGCCAGCGGCAGATCTCCGCGGCGTGCCGCGACCGCCGCGCCGAAGAACAGCGCCTTGCCCGAGTCCGGTGCCAGCGCCAGCGCCCGCTCGATGAGCCGGCCGGCGCGCCCGTTCAGCTCGGACTCGTCGGTGAGGGCCAGTGTCTCGGCCTCGCCGGTGAGCGCGTCGGCGTTTTTTCCGTCGCTGAGGCGATCGGCGCGCTCAAATGCCCGCAGCGCGAGCGGATATTCCTGCAAGGCGACGTAAGAACGGCCGAGCATCAGCCAGCCGTCGAGGTTCTGCGGTTCGCGCTCGAGCTCGCGTGCCAGGCGGGCGACCATGCTCTGCGGCGAGTCCCCGGGCGTCACGGCTCTCCACGGCCAGTTGCTCCAGGTGATATACAACAGCGCCGAGCCGATCACCAGCAGCCCGGTGGCGGCAACCGCCGCCCACGGCGCGGGCCCGGGCGCCGCCGCCGTAACGCCGCGCCTGAGCAGGGGGACCGCCACCACGATGACACCGGCCACGGTCAGCGCCGCCGCCAGCAGAACGAACGTGATCATCAGCGACCGACGTCCTCTTCGAGCGGCTCGTTGTCACCAGGCACCAGCGCGATGCGCGCGCGCACGATGCGCCACGACACGAACGCGCCGACCAGCAGCAACACCCCCGGCGCCAGCCACAACCAGGCGGTCTTCCGCGCAAAGCGCGGACGGAAAAGGACGAAGTCCCCGTAGCGCGCCAGCATGAAGTTGCGGACGTCATCGTCGGACTTGCCGGCGAGCAGCATGTCGCGGACTTCGCGCCGCAGGTCCGAGGCGATGCCTGCGGGCGAGTCGGCGATCGCCTCGTTCTGGCATTGCACGCAGCGCAACTCGTGCGTGAGCGCGAGATAGCGCTGCTGCAGCACCGGGTCGGGCATCTCGGTGGGATCGATCGCGTACGCGGGCGCGCCGATAAGCACTCCCGCGAGCAGGATGAGGCATGCGAGGAGCCTCGTCCCGCGAGCGGGTCGTCGCGCCGTCGCCATCGGCGTGAGCGCGCGTCTCATGACTTCGCCGTCTGCTGCTGCTTCGGCAGCCGCGACAGAATCTCCTTCTCCCAGACCTGGCGCGTCAGCTCGCCCATGCACTTGTAGACGACGATCCCCTGAGGATTCACCAGGAAGCTCTCCGGCGCCGCATAGACGCCCCAGTCGATGGCGGTGCGGCCGTCGTGGTCGACCGCGACCACCTCGTAGGGGTTGCCGAGCTGAGTGAGCCAGGAGAGCGCCTGTGCATCGTCATCCTTCCAGTCGAGGCCGATGACCGGGACGACACCCGACCGGCGCACCTCGAGAAGCATGCCGTGCTCCTCCCGACAAGAGCCGCACCAGCTGCCCCAGACGTTCAACAGGTACCAGCGTCCGCGCAGCGAGGTCGAGCTGACGGTGCGACTGGCGTCGGTCAGGCTCGGGAGCGAGAACTGCGGCGCGGGCTTGCCGATCAGAGGCGATGCGATGATGCCCTTGTCGGGCGAGTGTTTGATCCCTATAGCCAGAACGACGACCAGCAACGCGAATACTGCAGCCGGCAGCGCGAAGCGGTTCATGCCGCGCCCTCTCCCGCGGTGACTCCGACGCCGCTCGACTCGGCAGCCTTCGCCGTACGGTAGCGCCGGTCGGAAGCGGCCGTCGCACCGCCGATGGCCATGATGAGTGCGGCGAGCCAGATGAGGCTCACCAGCGGCCGGATCTGGATGCGCACGCTCCAGCGCCCTGCCCCGAGATCCTCACCCAGTGCCACCAGGATATTGTTGCCGCGGCTC
>Ga0208991_1000110_pt1 | contig 15386 bp, 16 predicted proteins | sample MedBloCAOM3_M2_FD_187855 | JGI IMG/M metagenome (GOLD analysis project Ga0208991, IMG submission 187855) | Forest soil microbial communities from El Dorado National Forest, California, USA - Mediterranean Blodgett CA OM3_M2 (SPAdes) (version 2) | ecosystem: Environmental > Terrestrial > Soil >...
ACCGGAGATTTCGTCGGTCGGACATGCCCGCCAGGAATTGAAAATCACGCAAGGCTTGGAGGGCAACAAGGCCAAGGAGATTATCCAGGCGATCAAAGGACAAAACTTTAAGGTGCAAAGCCAGTTGCAAGATCGACAAATTCGCGTCACCGGAAAGAAGAAGGACGATTTGCAGGCGGTCATTCAGTTCGTGCGCGATCGCGACTTCGGCGTCGCCACTTACTTCAAGAATTTCAGAGACTGAGAATAGACAGGATTAACGGAATTCAGATTGGAATTAGACAGGATTGACAGGATTTTACGGGATTACGGAAAGGTGTTAGTCTCTTCTTAATCGAGAAATCCTGTAAATCCTGTCTAGTTTAACCGCCTTGCACCGGCGGCATGATTGAAATCTCGTCGCCTGGCTGAATCACGTAATCACGATCGACAAACTCGACGCCTGCGCCAACGAGAATGCTTTTGTCATGCACGCGCAGCGCCGGCTTCTGCTCGTAGATGTTTTCGAGCAGCTCACGAACGGTCGACCTTCCCGCAAGATCGACATCTAATTCGGCAACCCCGGAGAGATCGCGCAGCTGTGAATAGAATTGCACCCGCACGTTCATTAGTTGGTTTGGGTGATGAGTTCCTTCCGCAAAACGCCGATGCACGGAAGATTGCGATAGCGCTCCATGAAATCGAGCCCGTAACCGACGACGAATTCATCTTCGATTTCGAAACCGACATAGTCGGCATCGACCGGTCGGGCGCGCTCTTTCTTTTTCTGTAGGAGCACGCAGACGCGAACGCTACGGGGCTTGGCCGTCTCCAACTTCTCGCGAATGAACGCAAGCGTATGGCCGCTGTCGAGGATGTCGTCGAGAATCAGGACATGTCGATCTACCACGTCGGGCAGCGCGACCTGTTTGAAAATCACTTCACCGGTGGTTTCGGCTCGGCCGTGATAACTCGCCACGCTGAGACAATCCAATCGCAGGGGCAACGGTATCCTTCGCATTAAATCCGCCATGAACACGAGACTTCCATTTAGAACCGCAATGACGGTCAGCTCGCGGTCGCGGTAATCATTCGAGATTTGCGCGGCGATCTCGTCGAGTCGCCGCAGAATGGTGGCCTCGTCAAACAAAATCCGCTCCAGATCGGCTTGCATTTAGGCAATGCATTAGGCCACTTCGCCACCCAAAGATCAACTCACGAGGGCTTTGGCAATGAACTCGCCAGAATTGCCCCCGCCGGCGCCTTGCGTACGGTCACAAAGCAAATGCGCGTCCACTCCGACAGCCTCGCGGTCAAAACAAGCGGCAAAGGCACATACGAAATCACCGATGAGATTCAGGACAAGATCGACAAGTGCGGCGTGCGCAATGGAACCGTCACCGTTTTTGTGCAACACACCAGTTGCAGTTTGACTGCGATGGAAAACGCGGCGCCGGCGGCGCGACGCGATCTGGAAAAGTTCTTCGACAAGCTCGTGCCGGAAGATCAAGACTTCGAGCACAACGACGAAGGTCCCGACGACATGCCGTCGCACATCCGCATGGCGCTCACGCGCACGAGCGAAACAATTCCGATCGTCGACGGCAAAATGCAGCTCGGCACCTGGCAGGGGATATTTCTTTTCGAACACCGTCGCGATTCCCATCGACGCAAAATTGCGCTCGCCATTATGGGCGAGTAGTTGGTCTAGAGGCGCGTGTCCTCACGCGCAGCTGCCAGTCCGGCTCGGACTGCGGCTGAGGACGGCCGCCACTACACATAAATCGCATCCACCAGCCGTAACGATTTCTCATTCGGCAAAAGCGACTGCTCCATTTGGTTCATCACGTAAGCGAAACTGATTTTGTTTTCCGGATCAGCAAAGGCGTGACTCCCGCCGGCGCCGGGATGCCCAAATGAAGATGCCTGCCTTGCCGTAGCCGCGCGAAGGCGGGTCGATCTTGCAAAGATACGACGTGTCGCGCTTGTGGAATCCTTCATGAATCCGGCCGAGAACGCCGTTGGGATTTGAAAGACGCGATCGATCCCGTCGGTCAATGTCGTTTTCATCCAATGCAGCGATTGTTCGGCAAAAAACTTCTGTCCATCCAATTCACCGCCGTTGGCCAGCATCGCGTAAAACTTCGCGAGCGAGTTCGCGTTTCCGATTCCGCCGAACGAAACAATCGGCCGGGCGCGGTTCGCCGGATCATTCATTGCGCTGATCGCGTGCAATCCGTGCGGCGAAGTAAAAGCTTTCCGCGCCAGTGTGCCCGGCGTGGCAAGATCAACATAGAATTGTTTCGGCTCCGCTGGTTTCCCGGCTTTGGCTGCGTAGACCGTCGCGACGCGATGGTTTTCCGATTCGGGGAGGCCGATCCAAATGTCGAGTCTGAGCGGCTCGGCAAAAACTCTTCTCCAGTATTCGCTCAACGTTGTTTTCGTCATACGCCGCACGAGTTCGTCGAGAAGAAAGCCAAATGTGCGCGCGTGGTAGCCGTGGGCCGTTCCCGGCGGCCAGAGCGGCGCCTGTTCTTCCAGTGCGTGAATCACGCTCGCGTAATCGGTCACATCCACTTGTCGATCTAGCGCGACGAGACCGGCTTGATGCGAAAGCAGTTGCGCGATCGTGATCGTTTTCTTGTCCGCTTGCGCAAACTCCGGCCAGAACTCAGTGACGCGTCGGTCGATGTCGATCTTTTCTTCCTGCAAAACATGCAGGACACAGGCGGTACCGAGCCCCTTTGTCGCCGACCAGATTAGAACGAGTGTGTCGTCGGTCCAGGGCTGTTCGCGGCGTGCGTCGCGAAATCCGCCGTAAAGATCGACAATCGCTTTTCCATTTTGCCAAACCGAAACCGCCGCGCCGAGTTCACCCAACCGCTCGAAATTTTCCTGGAAAAGCGGCTCGAGGCGGGCGTGGAGTTCGTCTGGGTTAGGTTGCATCCACGCAGGTTAAACAAGGAGGGGCGGTTTCCAAACCGTCCTTTTGTTTCTGACGGCGGTCCGCCTCTTTCGTCCCGCAGTCGCGGGACTACGGCGTGTCAAGGGAGGCCGCCGCTCCTTGATTTTACAGAAACGGCTGAACCGCTTTCAGGTCGGGATCCTTTTTCGCCAACTCGCGAAAAGACTTGTCCATTTTGAAACTGGTTTGCAAATGCATTTGCGCGTCTCTCACGTTGCCGAGTAAGGCATCGTAACAACCCATATTATAATAATAGATCGGCTCGCTCAGCAGCGCGCTTGGACCTTTGAGTAACAACTCTTTTGCCTGCGCCGTCTTTCCCAATGCGTTCAGACAAAATCCAGCGTGTAAAAAGCCAGTCGTGTAGCGCGGCGCCAGCCGGCAAAGTTTCCGGCTGATGACCAGCGCGCGGGCCCAGGATCTTTTGCGCATCAAATGATGCAGTCGCAGTTGCAAAACTTCCGGGCGATTCTGGAATCTCTTATCGATCGCGTTCAATTCCGAAACCGATTCGCGCGTCATGCCCAGTTCGGCATAACCGCAAGCCGCCCGAAACTGCCATTCGAAATCCATGGCTCTTCGCTTAAGCACAAACCTTGCCCAAGCCGGCCAAGGGAGTGTCGATCTTGTCGCCACGCGCCTGTGGCGCGTCAGCGATCACAATAAAATCGACGGCCCGCCCACCTTCGCATGGCTTCGGCGTGTCAGGCAGAGCCGTGGCTACAGGAGCAATCGCTCGAGCTCGTCCACCCGCCGCTCAAACAAGCGCAGCGTGCTTTCAATCGGGGCTGAAGTTGTCATGTCCACACCCGCAATCTTCAAGGCCTCGAGTGGAAACCTTGAGCCGCCCGAGCGCAGGAAATTCAGATACGCTTCGACCGCGCCCGCTTGATTTGAAAGCACTCGCTCCGAAAGCGCCACCGCGGCCGAAATCCCGGTGGCATATTTGTAAACGTAAAACGCGTTGTAGAAATGCGGGATACGCAAGCACTCGAGATCAAGCTGCGGATCGAGTGTGAAATTCTCGGCGAAGTAGGCCCCGAGCAATTTGTGGTATTCGGATTTGAAAACATCGAGTGTGAGCGCGTCGCCGCTCTCTTCGACCGCATGAATGATCTTTTCGAATTCTGCGAACATGGTTTGACGAAAGACGGTGCCGCGAATGTCGTCGACTTGCCGATTGATGATATAGGCGCGCATCTTCGGATCGCTCGTTTGTTCAAGCAAAAAATGGGTGAGCAACTCTTCGTTGAAGGTCGATGCAACTTCGGCCAGAAAGATCGGGTAATCGTAATCCTGAAAAAGCTGTGCCTTTTGCGCGAACCACGTGTGCATGGAGTGACCAGCCTCATGCGCGAGCGTGTAAACATCGGCAAAAACGTCATCCTTGTAGTTCATCAGGATGTAGGGCGGTGCGCCGTAACTGCCCGACGAAAATGCCCCGCTGCGTTTGCCCTTTGTTTCGTAACGATCGCACCAGCGCGCGCGCAGCCCTTGCGCCAGAACATCGACATACTCTTTTCCGAGCGGTTGCAACGCCGCGACTACCTGGTCGACGGCTTGATCGAACGGAATTTTCGTTTCGATTTCCCCGACGAGCGGCAAATAAGTGTCGTAATGGTGTAGCTCACCCAGACCGAGCAGGCGCCGCCGCAAATCGAAATAGCGGAAGAGCGGTTTCAAGTTCGCACGCACCGATTTGATTAATCCTTCGTAAACCTCGACCGGCACGTCATCAGGAAACAGCGCCGCTTCCAGGGCCGATGGGTAATGCCGCGCACGTGCGCGAAATACATCGGCCTTCGCCGAATAGGCCAGCGAAGTTGCGAGCGTGTATTGATGGTCCTGGAATTCCGCGTAGAACTGATGAAACGCGCGTTTTCGCAACTCGTGATCGCGTTTGATTAGAAATGAACTGTAAGAACTTTGCGTGAGCGGTTTCTCGCGACCGGTCTCGTCGGTCAACACGCCGAATTTCATGTCGACGTCGGTCAACTGCGAAAACGCGTCGTCGTAACCGCTGAGCGCAACCGCGCCGAGCGCGAGAATCCGTTCCTCCGGCTCGGAAAGGACATGCGGTTTCAACCTCCGAATCTTGTGCAACTGGATTCGCCATTCCTTCAGCCCAAGATCGACCATGAACTTTTCGAACTTCTCGTCCGGAATCGCCTGGATTTCGGGAATGAGAAACGCCGACGTCTCGCCAATTTTCGTCAGCAGGTTCTGTATCTGTCCAATGCGCGCAAGGTATTCCGTGTTTCCGCTATCCTCGGCAAGTTGCAGCGACGCGAAGTGATAAAGACGCTCGATCTTCTGATCGATCGTCTTCTCAAACTCCAGGCATTCCGCCAGATTTTTCGCGGACTTACCGAGTTTCCCTTTCCATTCCGTGAGCAGCGGATAGGTCTGCTGCACCCAGGCAAAATCCTCCTGCCACTTGCTTACGTCCGTAAAAAGATGACGAAGGTCCCATTTGTCGGTGTCGGGAATGTCTGCGCGAGTGGCAACGTGTTCCGTGCTCATTTGTATCCTTCTTCGCCTTTTTTGTGCATGCGCGGACCTTTGACCGTGAGTGGTTGCGCCGCTTTGTCGGCCGGAATTTGCGGGCAACTGTCGATCCAACGTTGCGAATCAGGCGCCGCCCACCGAACCGCGTTTCTTAGAACCAATTGCACGCTTGGATTGAAAAAGATCGGATACATTTCGTGCCCGGGAGAAAAATAGAAAATCTTCCCGTTGCCGCGTTTCCATGTGCAACCGGAGCGGAAGACATCCCCGCCCTCGAACCATGAGATGAAAACCATTTCGTCGGGCGTGGGGATGGCGAAGGGTTCACCGTACATCTCACTGTTTTCGATTTCGAAATAGCGATCGATCCCGCGTGCGATTGGATGCGCGGGATTGCAGCCCCAAACGCGTTCTTTCTCTCCGGCTTCACGCCAGGTGAGCGAACAGCTTGTACCCATGAGGCGTTTGAAGATTTTCGAGTAATGCGACGAATGCAGCGCGACAAATCCCATTCCCTGCCAAATGCATTTGATGACGCGATCGACAATGGCGTCGGCAACTTGTCCGTGCGCGACGTGTCCCCACCAGACGAGGACGTCGGTTTCGTCCAGAACTTTGTCGGTTAAACCATGCTCCCGTTCGTCCAGCGTTGCGGTGCGTACTTGAAGGTCATGGTCGATCTTGAGCGCCTTCGCGATGGAGTCATGCATGCCTTTCGGATAAATCTTGGCCACGTCCGGATTTTCTTTCTCGTGGACGTTTTCGTTCCAAACCGTGACGCGCAATTCCGAACTCATGAAAGCAAGATGAATCTGGAAACCAGGAAGCCAAGAAAAAGGAGGAAATTAACTTTTCTTCAAATTCTTGGATTCCTGGCTTCCAGATTACCTTTCCAAAGCCCGGATCGCCGGGTGGCGCGCGATTTTGCGCATGGCTTTTCCGAGTAATTCTTTTCCGGGCCAAAGTTTATGCCAGGGCGACGCGCCCGATGGATGAGGCAACGGGATAAGATCGACAATCACACCTGCGCGTTTCGTGCGAAATTTTCGTCCGATCACATCTTCAAGTTTTTCGAAGGGCAGAAATTGCGCGATGGCCAGCCGCCCGACGGGAATAACGAGACGTGGACGCAAAATTCCAAACTCATCATTCATCCAGGACGAGCAATTTCGAATTTCATCCGGTGCCGGTACGCGGTCGCCACCGCCCGGCGCTTTGCCGGGGAAACATCGACAGACCGCGGCGAAGTAGATGGTCGATCTTACCGCCACCTCGTTCATGCCGCAGAATTCCTCGAACCAGCGGAACAGAGTTTTGCCGGCAGTCCAGGCGAAGGGCTTGTTTAAGACTGGCTCGCGAATACCCGGCGCTTGCCCGATTAGAATTACATCGCTGACGATTGGTCCACCGGAGACCGGCGGCGGAATCATGCGCGGGCACCGCCGGCATTGCACGAGCCGCGCGACATGTCGATCTAAGCGAAGCTGTTTGCGCGACGCCATCAGCGTCGGAAGATCGACAGGATCAGGCTGAGCAAAATGCTAATAACGATGCAGGTGACGATCGGAAAATAAAAGGCGGAGTTGCCGCGCTCGATCCGAATGTCGCCGGGCAGACGTCCCAACCATTTTGGCGCGAAGCCACTCCAGAAAATAAGACCAATCACTGCAGTGACTACGCCGATGACGATCAGGAATTTCCCGAGGTCGCGCATGAGAGAAGGTTGCGCTGATTGAGCGGCGGCACAAGGTTGAGGCGATGGCGGTGCAATTTAGAGATTATTACGAGACGCTCGGGGTTTCGAAGACGGCGAGCGATGACGAAATCAAGAGCGCGTTTCGAAAACTGGCGCGCAAGTACCATCCTGATGTGGCGAAGGACAAGAAAACCGCCGAGGAGAAATTCAAACAGATCAATGAAGCGTATGAGGTGTTGAGCGATCCGGAGAAACGGAAGAAATACGATCAACTGGGCGCGAATTGGAATCAGCCCGGAGGCTTCCAACCGCCCCCCGATTGGGGCGCGCAACAACCTGGCGGCGGATATTATCGTTACGGCGGCGGAGATGGTGGTGTCGAATTTGAATTTAACGGCACCGGTTTCAGCGATTTCTTTGAAGCGTTCTTTGGCGGTGGTCGCGGACACTCCGCGTTTGGGGGAGCCGGATTCGGCCGCAGACCGACGACGGCGGAGCGCGGCAGCGACGTTGAAGCCGACATCATGGTGACGCTCGAGGAAGCGCTCCATGGATCGACGAGAACGGTTTCGTTGCGCCGCGGGGGCTCAAACAAGGTGGAAACTTATCAGGTCAAGATTCCGCGCGGCGTCCGCGAGGGACAGCGCATTCGGCTCGCGGGTCAAGGTGAGGCGGGCGAACGCGGCGGGAAGAAAGGCGACTTATTCTTACGCGTCCGACTAGCCCGGCATCCCGATTTCACAGTTGAGGGAAGCGATCTGATTCATGAAGTGAAGATCGCGCCGTGGCAGGCAGTTCTCGGGACCGAATTGAAGGTGCCGACGTTGGAAGGCAGCGTGCGGATGAAAATCCCACCGGGCACACAAGCTGGACAGCGATTTCGGTTGCGCGAACGCGGGCTTCCCGGAGTCTCGGGCAAACGCGGCGATCTTTACGTGGTCGCGCAGATCAACATCCCCAAGAAAATCACGGATCGTGAGCGCGAAGTCTGGAGCGAGCTAGCTAAGCTACACGGTGACTAGGGAACTGCCCGGTTTCACCGGGTTCGGTGACATCTTATCCTCGCATTCATTGCAACGATCATCTAACAAAGCGGTGAGATGAAAATTTCGCTTGGCACCGATCACGCCGGCTTTCGTTACAAAGAGAAGGTAAAAGCTTTTCTCACCGAGCTCGGTCACGAAGTGAAAGATTTTGGGACTTTCAGCGAGGAATCGGTGGATTATCCGGTTTTCATTCGTCCGGCCGCGGAGGCAGTTGCGCGCGGCGAATGCGATCGCGGCATCGTCTTTGGAGGATCGGGCAATGGCGAGGCGATGGTCGCGAACAAAGTCCACGGGGTTCGCTGTGCCCTTTGCTGGAATGAGGAGGTGGCGCGGCTTTCGCGTCAGCACAACGACGCCAATGTTCTTTCTCTCGGACAAAGAGTGATCGCGGAAGATCTGGTGCTCAAGATCGTGCGCGTTTGGCTCGATACACCGTTCGAGGGTGGCCGGCATCAGAAACGCGTCGAGCAACTCAACGCGATGTGATTGCTTGAACCAGGCGATCGAGACAAACTGCAATCAGAAAAACTGCGCTAACGAATGCGTTGCTTTGGAAAAAGGCGCGATTGATGCCGGCGACGTCGAGCGCGCGCGCGCTTTGGTGTTCATAAAGGAGCGCTGCGGCCACGGGCAGCATTGCGCAATAATAAATTATTCCGAGCTTCGCCGTCAGGCCAAAGGCGACCAAGGCAATGAGCACGACGAGGTGCAGTAATTGGGCAAGACGAAGCCCCTGCGGAATTCCGAGCTTTACGACGAGTGAGTGAATTCCTTCACGTCGATCGAAATCGTAATCCTGTGTGGCATAAATCAAATCGAAGCCCGCGACCCAGCAAAGGACTCCCGCGCCCAGAATGACTGGCGCAAGATCGACATGTTCTGTTTGCGCAATCCACGCGCCGACCGGGGCGAGAGCGAGCGCGAAGCCGAGGAAGAAGTGCGTCGCGGCCGTGAATCGTTTGGTGAGCGAATAGAAAAAAATCGCGGCGAGCGCCACGGGCGAGAGCAGAAAGGTAAGGCGATTTATCGGCGCCGCCCCGGCAATAAAACCGGCCGAACTAATGCCAAGCAAAATCGTGACCGTGGATTTGGAGAGGAGCAAGTGGCGCGAAGCTGTTCGCGGGTTGCGCTGATCGAGCGACCAATCAATTAGGCGGTTGAACAGCATCGCGGCGGTCCGGGCGCAGACCATGCAGACAAGAATCAAGAGGAAAGTGCGGGGGGAAGGTCGGCCATTTGCTGCGACCACGAACGAGCCTAACGCAAACGGCAGCGCGAAAATGGTATGCGAAAAGCGAATCAGACGGAGAAAACGACTGGCTGCGCTTGCGCCGGCGCCCGGGTGTTCAACTTGTTGATCTTGCGGGTTCACTTAGTGGATCGAGTCAAGATCGACATCCAACAGGTGCCGCACCCGGGCACTCGCTCCGGACAAGATAGGCATGCCATGGGCGAAGAGGATACGCTCAGCATCATAACAAAGAAGTTTTCGCAATGATTCCCGCATTTGTTTGATGTTCTCGCAATATTTTTCAGGCAGAAGAGCGAGCCCGTAAGGCTCGAAATTAATCAACGCGTCTCCTACGATCAGGGTGCCATTGTCGCCGGCATGATAAAGCGCAACTTCGCCCGGGCCGGCGCCTTCGATCATGATCACTTCGAGTTCGTTGCCAATCCTCGAGCCGTCGCTAATTTCAATGAAGCCTGGCGGCGCTCTCTTTGGGAGACTATTTCGGTGCGCGAAAAGCGGGACCGAAAATCGACGGATGTACGTATCGGCGGAGCGGAAATGGTTGCCATTGGTGACGATGATTCCTGCGATCGGGCGTATCCCGGTCAGTTGATCGAGAGGGTGGTCAGCGATCTCGATTGGATCGATCACAAAAACTCCGTCTTGGACAGTTAAGGCGCTCGAAAATAGGTCCGCCTTTGCTGTTTTGTCGTAGGTCTGCCAGATAGCAAGGTTGGGCCGGACTTGGGCGAATTCTCGAGCAACGGGCATGGCTAAGCCTCAGGCGCTACGCGGGTTGAAGCAAGGGTAACGAAGGAGGCTGGCACCGCATCTGCTATACGGAGCATAATTACTAGAATATGATAACCTTCTCCTATCAAGCTCGCGACGCGGCCGGTCGCATCGTCACCGGTACCCAAGACGCGTTGAATGAAGATAACGCCGTAACCAGTCTCATGAGCCGCGGGCTCATGGTCTTGTCGCTCCAACGAAAGTCTGTAGCCAGTCGCCGTCGAAAAAAGGTTTGGACAGTGAAAGAAACCGACCTCGTCCTTTTTACACGTCAGCTTTCTACCATGATCGACGCGGGCATCTCCCTGGTCCAGGCATTGACCGCGCTTTACGAGCAATGCGACAAGAAGCGCCAGCGCAACCTTCGTCACGTTATCAGCGACATCACCGCGAGGGTTCAAGGCGGCGAGACATTCCATGAGTCAATTGCCAAACACCCGCGCGTTTTTAATCGTCTGTTTACTAGCATGGTCAAAGCAGGTGAGCACGGTGGTTTGCTCGCCGAGATTCTAGATCGACTCGCCGGGTTCCTCGAAGATAGTGCACGGCTGCGCAAGAAAGTGAAGTCGGCCATGACCTACCCCGTCGTGGTGATTTCTATTGCATTCGCGATCACGACATTTCTGATCGTTCGTGTCGTCCCGATCTTTGGCGAAATCTTTAAGGATTTCGGCGCCAAATTGCCTGCTCCGACACAGTTCCTTATCGACCTGAGCGACTTTGTTCGAGGGGAATGGTATTTTCTTGTCCTTGGAATTGGCGGAACAATTTTTGGCCTTCGCGCCTTCCTCCGTTCGAAACGCGGCAGGCAGCTGACCGATAAATGGAAACTGAAGCTGCCGGTCTTCGGACCTCTCGTTCACAAGATCTGCATGTCGCGATTTTCGCGCACCTTTGCCCAACTCATTCGCAGCGGTGTGCCAATTCTGGAAGTGCTTGATATTGTCGGCGGCACCTCCGGCAATCACGTCATTGAGACGAGCATCAACTCGGTGAGTGAGGACGTTGAAAAAGGCGATAACCTTTCCGTCGCGCTTTCCAAGAAGTCGGTTTTCCCGCCTATGCTCCTCCGTATGGTCGCAGCCGGCGAAGCCACCGGTAAGATCGACACCATGCTCGAGAAGATGGCCGATTTTTGGGACGAAGAAATCGAAGCAATGCTCGATGCCCTTACTTCATTAATCGAGCCGATGCTGATCGTCTTTCTGGGCGTAATCGTAGGCGGAATTGTGATCGCGATGTTCCTGCCAATTTTCAAACTGAACGAGGTTGTTTCACAGAGCAAGGGCTAGGGAGAAGCTGCTCGTAGACAGGAGGGGTGGATCGCAAGGTTCACCCCTTTCTGCTTTAATACGCAAGGGGGAGGCAGAGCAATTGCGCATGGCTGAATGCGGGTCGATTTTGACGCCCGTTGTCTAGCCTTCCGGGTTTACCGGGAAATGTTTGTTCTTCAGCTTTTCCGGAACTCGCTTGGTCTGCTCCATCTCGATCTGTTCAGTCGCGGCGCCGAGCATCTCGTACGCTTCGCGGCTTTTTCTCGCGCGGCACATGTAAGCGACGGCGTGCGCGAGCGGAATGCGCGCTTCCGGTAATCCGACGAATTCGACCGCTTGTTGGGTGGCGATCGCCAACGGCAACGCTTCTGGATCGGCCAAGCCAACATCTTCGCTCGCGAAGATGACGATGCGCCGCGCGATGAAACGAAAATCCTCACCGGCATACAGCATTTTCGCGAGCCAATACATTGCGCCTTTCTCGTCAGAAACGCGCATGCTCTTGATGAACGCGCTGATCGTGTCGTAGTGCGCGTCGCCCTTTTTATCGTAGACGACCGCTTTTTGCTGAATGCTTTCTTCCGTGACCGCGACAGTGAAATGGATCACGCCTTTCGCATCGGGCGTCGTCGTCAGCACGCCGATCTCGAGCGCATTCAGAGCTTTGCGCGCATCGCCGTCGCTCAACTTGGCCAAATGCCGGCGCGCGTTCTTATCGATCTTGACCTTATAATTGCCGAGCCCGCGCTCTTTGTCAGCCAAGGCACGGTCGATCAGCTCTTCCAACTGCTCGACCCGCAACGGCTCGAGCTGGAAAACTTGCGAACGCGAAACGAGCGCGCTGTTGACGTAGAAGAACGGGTTGTAAGTGGTTGCGCCGATCAATCTCAGATTTCCGCTCTCCACATCGGGCAACAAAATATCCTGCTGCGCCTTGTTGAAATGATGGATCTCGTCGATGAACACAATCGTCCTTTTGCCCGATGTGCGGATGCGATTGGTCGCGGACGCGATCACGCGCCGCATTTCCGCCACGTTGCTCTCCACTCCGCTTAGTCGAATGAACTTGGAATGCGTCAGCTCCGCGATGACATAGGCGAGGGTGGTCTTTCCGGTGCCCGGTGGGCCGGAGAAAATTACGGAAGGCAAACGATCGGCCTCGATGGCGCGACGCAGAAGTTTGCCCGGCCCAAGGATGTGTTCCTGACCGACGAACTCGTCGAGCGACCGCGGCCGCATGCGCGTGGCGAGTGGGGCACTGCTGTCGACCCCGCTAAGCGGGGCAAGATCGACACCTTCGGTTTCGCTGAACAAATCGTGCACGCTGGAAAAATACGACGGCAGCGAGCTTATTTCCAGTTGAGTGCGGCGCCTGAGGGAGCCTAAACTCGCGTGGTCCTTTCCAGACCTACCCCCATGAACTTGTTGAGTGCGCCACGCCAGCCATTTGTCGGGTTGGCGCTGGCCGCCGCCGGCGGAATTATTGTGGCGGACGTACTGCCGTATCCGTCTTTTGCCCTGCTCGTCCCGTTGGCAATGGGCGCCCTCGTCATATCAGTGTGGCCGAGCTCAATCGCAACTTATGCGTTCGTCGGGGTCGGCTTCTTTTGGATGCACAGTGTGCATCTCACAAACTCGACCGGTTCACAGTTGCTCGCGAGATTAGGACCAAGCCCCGACGCAATCAGTGTAACCGGCACTGTCATTAGCGAGCCCAAAGTTGCGCCAAATGGATTGGCCAGCTTCCTCTTGCACCTGGAATCGATCGACCTGGCAGAAAAACACGAATCGACCAACGCCGAGTTGTTGGTGCGTTGGCGCGGGCATCCGGAATTTGGTGACGAACTGAAATTGTTCGGAGTTGTCGACGCGATCGCGGCGCCGCGTAATCCCGGCGAATTCGATATGCGTTCCTATCTTAGGCGCCGCGACATCCACCAGAGTTTGTTGGTCCGGTATCCCGAGGACGGGTTGCTTGTTCGACATCGTGGCGGCAATCCAATCCTGCGCGCGGCGCAGAAGTCTCGTGGCTGGATGCAGGCGGCGCTTTGTCGAGGTTTGGAGGGGTCGCCTGATGTGCAAAGCTTTATCAGCGGAATCGCGCTTGGGCTGCGACATCAAGCGCCCGAAGATATCGAGGAACCATTTCAGCAAACTGGGACGTTGCATCTCTTTGCTGTGGCCGGACTGCACGTTGGAATTGTGGCGCGACTCTTGTGGATGTTGGCCACGGTGGCGCAGTTGTCGCGGCGTTGGGCGGCAGGATTGATCATCCCCCTCGTCCTATTTTATTCCGCGGTTACCGGGCTTCACGTCTCGAGCATGCGCGCCGCCATGATGGGCTCGATCTTGCTCGCCGGTTTGTTTTTCGAACGACGAGTTTTCGCTTTTAATAGTCTCGCGGCCGCGGCCTTTTTCCTTCTTTGCTGGGACACGAACGAGATTTTCTCCACCGGCTTCCAACTTTCCTTTTCCGTGGTGGGCGCAATCCTCCTGCTGGCCGATCCACTTTTTCGCGCGATGCAACGCTTAGGCGCGCCCGATCAATTTCTGCCTCGCAATCTGTTGAGCGGGCCGCGACGATTTTTAGATGGATGCCTTCGATGGATTTTCCATGGCAGCTCCGTTTCGCTCGCAGCCTGGATCGGTTCGCTCCCGCTGATTTGGTGGTATTTCTATTTGGTCACTCCCATTTCTCTTTTCGCCAATCTGGTTGTGGTTCCGCTGGCTTTTTTCGTCCTGGCCATCGGGCTGTTGTCGCTGCTGTTCGCGCCGCTTCCTTTCTCGCTGTCTCTAGTTTTCAACAACGCCAATTGGTGTCTGGCCAAGCTCGTTCTCGGAATGGTGCACATTTTCGCGCAACTTCCCGGCGGCCATTATTACTTCGCGCATCCGCATTTCGAGGGAGAGCTTAAGGCCAAACTCACCGTGCTCGATCTCGGCGTTGGGGCGGCGGCGCATTTGCGTTCCGGCAACAGCGACTGGCTTTTGGACTGCGGAAGCGAGCGAAACTACGAACGCATTCTTCGTCCATACTTGCACTCGGCCGGCATTAATCAGCTCGCCGGGTTGTTGCTCTCACACGGCGACGCGCTTCATATCGGCGGAGCGACACGATTGTTGGATGACTTGCCGCCGGCACGTTTGATCGATAATCCCCTGAGCGATCGCTCTGTTGTCCATCGAAGATTGCGCCGCGGATTCGATGAACGAAGACTCAAGTCAAAGAGCTTTGGCTTTGGTGAAAATATCGCGATCTCGCCGGATACGTCTGCGCGAGTTTTCTTTCGGCATCCCGGTCTGGGCGAAACCACGGCCGACGATCAAGTAATGGTGGTTCAACTGGTGGTCGCGCCATCGACGAGAGTCCTGATGATGTCCGACAGCGGTTATGAAACCGAAAAGGCGCTTGCCGAAAGTGGCGCAGATTTGCGCAGCGATATCTTGGTAAAGGGCCAACATCATTCCGGCGAATCAGGATCGGACGCGTTTCTCGATGCCGTGCGGCCGCGACTGATCATTGCGACGTCGCGCGATTTCCCGGCACACGAGCGGCTCAGTGAGGAATTGGTTAGACGCGTCTGTGCTCGCGGCGTCAAACTTTTTCGTCAGGACGAAACCGGCGCAGTCGAACTGCGTTTTGCTCCCGAGTATTGGGAAGCTCGCGCTTATGTGACCGGCGAAACTTTTCGCAGCTCGAGCCGGTAAATGTCCATGCCTTGCTGCTGGAATTTTTCTTCGAAGGTCGACACGGGATAGGAATGATTTTCGTTTTCGGCAACCACAAAGGTCTCGGATAGCGCAGCGACGCGCTGGATTTGATCGAAATAATCTTTGTGATCGGTCACAACGCGCAGAACGCCATCGGGCATAAGCGCGTTGTGAATTGCCTTCA
>Ga0208991_1000111_pt1 | contig 15356 bp, 12 predicted proteins | sample MedBloCAOM3_M2_FD_187855 | JGI IMG/M metagenome (GOLD analysis project Ga0208991, IMG submission 187855) | Forest soil microbial communities from El Dorado National Forest, California, USA - Mediterranean Blodgett CA OM3_M2 (SPAdes) (version 2) | ecosystem: Environmental > Terrestrial > Soil >...
CCGCTGGTACACCAGATCAAAGCAACGACCAGCCTGGAGGACATCCGTGGCCAAGGACGCGATCGTCTCGCAGGAGCTGGCAGACAAATTCAAGACCGAAAAGGATTCGCCCTATCTGCGCTTCGTGCGCGGCGAGGGATTGGACATTGTCAGCGCGCAATACGTGCCGAACCTGCGCACCGCCGAATTAAAGCCGTGGCCGCGCAAGAGCGGCAAGGGCGTGTTCATCAACCACGAGGCTTCGCGCACCTCCAACGATTGCTACGTCTGCGAGATCGCGCCGGGCCGGAAACTCGAGCCCCAACACCACCTGTTCGAAGAGATGATCCTGGTGCTGTCAGGCCGCGGATCGACCACCGTGTGGAACAACGCTGGCGCCCGCGTCACCTTCGAATGGAAGGCGGGCGCGATCTTCGCCATCCCGCTTAATTGCTGGTACCAGCATTTCAACGGATCGGGCCAGGAACCGGTGCGCTATGTCGCGGTGACCAATGCGCCCTCGGTCATCAACCTCTACGACGACATCGATTTCGTCTTCAATCACCGACATGATTTCGTCAGCCGCTTCTCCGGCGAGGCTGACTATTACAGCGCCAAGGGTGAGCAGATCGGCTTCCTGCTGCAGACGAATTTCGTCCCCGACGCCGTCAACCTGCCGCTGATCGCCGCCAAGGAGCGCGGCGCCGGCGGCGGCCATATCCGCTTCAACATGGCGCGCGGCTCGATCGCCAGCCACATCTCCCAGTTCCCGGTCGGCACCTACAAGAAGGCACATGCGCACGGGCCGGGCGCGCACGTCATCGTGCTCTCGGGCGAGGGCTATTCGCTGATGTGGCCCGAGGGCGAGGAGCCGCGCCGCTACGATTGGCAGCTCGGCACACTGATCGTTCCGCCCAACGCCTGGTTTCACCAGCATTTCAATTCCGGGCCGACGCCCGCCCGCTATCTCGCGTTCAAGCACTGGTCGCCGCGCAATGCGCAGGGCGTGCCGATCTCCTGGATCTCGCGCCGGCTCGGCGGCACCCAGGTCGACTACGCCGACGAGCATCCGCTGGTGCGCCGCATGTTCGCCGAGGCGCTGGCCCGGCATGGTACGCAATCGCGCATGGACGAGGTCTACGCCGCCGAACTCCCGAACCTGCCGCCGAAGGCGGCGTAAGCATGGCCCGGCAACGCAAACGACCGGCGCGCCGGCCGCCCTACCTTCTGCGGCTCATGCATGCCCGCCCGCGACTGCTGATCTCGATCGCCATCGGCATCGCCGTGACCCTGGCGCTGTCGCTTTCCGGGTGGCGAACCGCGACGCGCATCATCCTGGGCTGGGACGCCGGGGTCGCGCTCTATCTTCTCCTCACCTGTATCCTGATGGCGCGCTCGACCATCGCGGGCATTCGCGAGCACGCCGCGCAGGACGACGAGGGCCGCATCGCTCTCCTGGTGCTGACGGTGCTGGCCGCGCTGGCCAGCCTCGGCGTGATCATTGCCGAGCTCGGCATCGGCGACGGCGACAAGCGAACCGGTGTGCAGCTCGCGCTGGCGACGGTCACGATCTTTCTGTCTTGGGTCTTCATCCACACCATCTTCGCCCTCAACTATGCCCACGATTACTACGGCGAGCACGGCGCCAAGCGCAGCGGGCTCAAGTTTCCCGACGACGAGAACCCCGACTACTGGGACTTCGTCTATTTCTCCTTCGTCGTCGGCATGACCTGCCAGGTCTCCGACGTCGCGGTGGCCTCGCAGCCGATCCGCCGCACCGTGATCGCCCACGGCGTGGTCTCATTCTTCTTCAATACGGCGCTGCTGGCGCTCACCGTGAACATCGCGGCCAGCGCGATCTGAACCACACGATGTCGGCTCCCTCCCGCGCTGCAGGGCCGGTCCATTGTTAATAACAATGAAATAACAATAACTTCGCTGCCGCGAATCAGCCTTAAGTAGCTGATAAAGCAGAGCTATTTTCTCAGAGCCCGCGCTCAGAACGATCGCCGATAACAATAAAGAACAATAGCCGGCCCTCGTAGCCGCTCATTCAAACTCGCACCGACGCCGCTTGGCGTCCGCCCGGAAACGACGAACACGTACGCCCGGCCGAAGCCAAGCCACGTCGATGAGCGCATGTCTGGACAATGCTTACGTCTCGCAGATTCGTGTAATACGAGTCAAATCACGATTTTGACCCGCGCCGTCGTTCGCCATGGAACTTTATGCAAATGTTACCTTGCTTTCGCCACGCCATGGAACCTGTGCCGCCGCGATCTCGTTCTATCGGACGGTAATGGGATGGGCCTGAGCGCACATGGAAAAGATCCTGCTGCTTTGTCTGCTGGTGGGGATTATCGGGATACTCGCTGAAATGTCCGCGGCCGCGCAGCCGCGGCAATAAGCTCGCCCGGCGGCGTTGCTCCGCATCCGATCCAGCAAGGAACGAGACTAAGGCGAATTCGCCTATTCCGCCGCCGTGCGTCCGGCGCCGGCGTGGCCGAAGCGGCGCTCGATGTAATCGATTACCATCTGCTTGAAGTCGGCGGCGACCGTCGCGCCACGCAGCGTGACCGCCTTTTTGCCGTCGATGAAGACCGGCGCCGCCGGCTGCTCACCCGTCCCCGGAAGCGAGATCCCGATGTCGGCGTGCTTGCTCTCGCCCGGCCCGTTGACGATGCAACCCATGACCGCAACGTTGAGCGTCTCCACACCAGGGTACTGCCGCTTCCACGCCGGCATCGACTCGTGGATGAAGCTCTGGATGTCGCGGGCGAGCTCCTGGAACGTGGTCGAGGTGGTACGGCCGCAGCCCGGACACGCCGCCACCAGCGGCACGAAGACGCGAAAGCCCATGGTCTGCAGGATTTCCTGCGCCACCTTTACCTCCAGCGTGCGGTCGCCGCCGGGCTCGGGCGTGAGCGAAATGCGGATGGTATCGCCGACGCCCTCCTGCAGCAGGACGCTGAGCGCTGCGGCCGATGCGACGATGCCCTTGGAGCCCATGCCGGCCTCGGTCAGCCCGAGATGGAGCGCGTAGTCCGACCGTCGCGCGAGGTCCAGATAGACCGCGATCAGATCCTGCACCGCGGAGACCTTGGCGGACAGGATGATGCGGTCGCGCGCCAGTCCGATCTCCTCGGCGCGCGCGGCCGACAGCAGCGCCGACTGCACCATCGCCTCGCGCGTCACCGCGCGGGCTTCGATCGGGTTCGGCGAGCGCGCGTTCTCGTCCATCAGATGGGTCAGCAGTTCCTGGTCGAGCGAGCCCCAGTTGGCGCCGATGCGCACCGGCTTGCCGTGCTTGGCCGCGGTCTCGACGATAGCGCCGAACTGCCGGTCCTTCTTCTCCTTGAAGCCGACATTGCCGGGATTGATACGATACTTGTCGAGCGCCTCGGCGCAGGCGGGATGATCGGCCAGGAGCTTGTGGCCGATATAGTGGAAGTCGCCGACGATCGGCACGCCGACGCCCATCTTGAGCAGCCGTTCCTTGATGTGCGGAACCGCGGCCGCCGCCTCGTCGCGATCGACGGTAATGCGCACGATCTCGGAGCCCGCGCGCGCCAGCGCCGCCACCTGCCGCGTCGTCGCTTCGATATCGGCGGTGTCGGTGTTGGTCATGGACTGCACGACGACCGGCGCACCGCCGCCGACCAGCACTCCACCGACATCGACGGCCACCGACCGTCGTCGTTCCTGCGGCCCCGCTTCGGTCATTTGTGGGCTCCTTTGCGCTCGAGCACCTTGCACTCCGTCGGATCGACAAGGCGTTCCAGCTTATTGTCGCATTTTCCGGCACCCTCTCGGGCTAAAATGGGCATCGGCTGGCCGGAAAACAGCTCCTGGGGAAGTGCCAGACTACGCCGCCTGCGTCAACGTGGCCGGTTCACGAGCACGAGACCCGCCACCACCAGCCCGGCCGCAAGCGCGAAGGCCGGCGTCAGCGGATCGCCGAGCACCACATGCCCGGCCGCGATCCCGAATAGCGGCGTCAGAAAGGTAAACGCGGAGAGCCGGCTCGCGGAATAGCGCTGGATCAACGCGAACCAGGCGAGGAACGTGACCGCCACCACCCAGACCGTCTGGTAGAGCAGCGAGCCGAGGGCGACCGCGGAGGGAGGCTCGACCACGCGCTCGCCTGATATCTGCGCGCACAGCGCGAGCATCGGCGCCGAGACGATCAGCTGGTAGAGCAGTATCTTTTCGTACGACACGCGCACGAGACGCGTTGCCTTGATCACCAGCGTGGTCGCGGCCCAGGCCGCACCGGCGAGGACGAGCATCAGGTCGCCGACCAGCTCGTAGGGATTGCCGCCCGGCGTCGGCACTCCGAAGGCGATCAGCATGCCGGCAAAGGACAAGAGCAATCCCGCCCACTGCCAGCGATCGAAGCGGTCGCCGGGAAGCAGCCAGCGCGCGCCGATGGCGACGACGAACGGCGCGGTGTAGAGGAACAGCGACGCCCGGCTCGCGCTCGTCCACACCAGGCCGCGATAGATCAGCAGGAATTCGAGCCCGAACAGCACCCCCGCAATGAGGCCGGGCACAAGGGTGCCGTCCGGCTCCATCAATTTCACGCCGCGAGCGCGCGCCCACGCCACGACGATCAGCGCGCCGAATGTCGAGCGGAACGCGGCCTGGATGAGCGGGGGAATCTCCGGCAGCGCGAGCTTCACCGCCACCTGATTGAAACCCCAGCTCAGGCAGAGCACGACCGCGACCGCAGCCGCCACCGCGTCGAGCGGCCGCCCCACGGCGGAAGACGCACGATCGACGGCGGAGGCCGGAGAAGCCGCTTGCTGTCCGTCCTCTGTCGTCCGCGCTCCGTCGTCGCCACGCCGCATCACGCCGCGCCGCAATGGGTGCAGACCCCAGTGAGTTCGATCACCGGGGATTTGGGGGTGAAGCCGACCGCGCGCGCCGCCGACGTGAGCGTCGCGGTCACATCGGTCGAGGACGCCTCGCCCACCGCGCCGCAACGCTCGCAGATCAAAAACACCACGAGCGCGCCGGCGGCATGATTGTGGACGCAGGCAATGAAGGCATTGCGGCTCTCGATGCGGTGCACGAGCCCGTTCTGGCGCAGAAACTCGAGCGCGCGGTAGGCGGTGATGGGGGCCGGCCGCGGACCCCTGGGGGCCAGCCGGCCGATGATCTCGTAGGCGCCGAGCGGCTTGTGACTGGCCAAAAGGGCGCCGAGCACCTTGCGGCGGATGGGGGTCAGCCGCTGGCCGCGTTCCGCACACCGCGCCTCGGCGACCGCCATGGCATCGGTCGAGCAGCGGTCGTGGTCATGATCCGGGGCCGGGAACACCGGCGCCGGTGCGGCCGTCGACGGCTTCCGGGGCGATTTGGCTTTGGACATGGGCGGACTTTACCCGTTTTGGGCGTGTTGCGGCCTTGCTGCACTGCCATAATTAATATTGCATTGCAGCAATCCCATCCCCACATTGGGTGCCCCACCGTCGAGGGGCCTCTCATCGGCAGGGCGTGAATGTTTCCAATCTTGCTCGCAAACCTTGTGACCCAGGTGATGACCGCTCGCACCCCGCCGCGCCGGGAGCGGCGGCCGGGACGGGTGCGGAAAGGGCGGCGCAAACCCATCAATCTCGGGCTGCAGGGCGGCGGCGCCCACGGGGCCTTCACCTGGGGCGTGCTCGACCAACTGCTCGACGACGGTCGTCTCGAGATCGAGGGTATTTCCGGCGCTTCGGCGGGCGCGGTGAACGCGGTCATGCTGGCCGACGGGCTCGCTCGCGGTGGGGCCGACGAAGCGCGCCAGCGGCTTGCCGATTTCTGGCGCGCGGTGAGCGCCGACGGTCACCTGCCCGACCTGCAACGCGGCGTGGTCGAGCGCCTGTTCCCCTTCGTCCCGCGCGAGGGCCTCTGGTTCGGCGCGATGTCGCGCATGTTGTCGCCGTATGATCTCAACCCGCTCAACATCAACCCGCTCAAGGACGTGATCGAGCGCTTCGTCGACTTCGAGGCGATCCGCGGCCACCGCGGGCTCGACCTGTTCATTTCGGCCACCAACGTTCACACCGGGGAGCTGCGCGTCTTCGACCGTGACGAAATCACCCCCGAGGTGGTCATGGCTTCGGCCTCGCTCCCGCTGCTGTTCCGCGCGGTGGAGATCGACGGGGTGCCCTACTGGGACGGCGGCTACAGCGGCAATCCCGCCGTCATTCCGTTCCTGCGCACGACCGCGACCGAGGACGTGCTGATCGTTCAGATCAATCCGCGCGAGCGCCGCAAGGTGCCGACCAACACGCGCGAGATCATGAGCCGCGTCAACGAAATCAATTTCAACGCCTCGCTGCTGTCGGAGCTGCGCGGGGTCGCGTTCGTCAACCGGCTCATCGACGAGGGACGCCTGCCGCGGGGAACGCGGGAGGGGGAATTCCGGCGGCTCAAGCTCCATCGCATCGTGATGGAGGATGTGGGCGACACCTTCGGCGCCCGCAGCACGCTCAAGACCGACTACGAATATTTCGAGACCCTGCGCAAGCTCGGCCAGCGCGCGACCCGCCGCTTCCTCGACAAGCATTTCAACGACATCGGGCGCAGGAGCACGATCGACATCGCGGACAAGATCGAGGCCGAGCTGGCGGAGAGTTAGAGCGAAATCGGTTCAGACTGAATCACGGTTTCGCTCTAAGTATTTATTCGGTCGCATGATCTTATCCGAAAAGTGGGCAACTTTTCGGAATCATGCTCTATCACTCGGCAAATTTTCTTGTTGTCTTTGAGCGTTGTCAGCGTGTCAGACCAAGTATCGTTCGTCATTGCCGGGCTTGACCGGGCAATCCATCGTCTTCGCGCAAGAAACCTTCTTACGAAGAACGATGGACCACCCGAAATCGGGTTTACCCGATTTCGGACATTTCAAGTACGCAAGTCGGATAAATCCGACTTGCGATGTCAAGCCCGCGGGTGACGCATCCAGCGAGCTCGACGGCCGCGAAACGCTCCGTGCGGGAGTAACGACCGCCGCCCCTTGCGGACGCGATATGCTACATTGCCCGCCATGGCCGAGGGCGCCCTTCCCCTGCTCACCGCCAATGTCGGAGCGTCCCGGCTTGAGATCTGCGTCGCCGACATCACCACCCTCGACGTCGATGCCATCGTCAATGCGGCCAACCGGACGCTGCTCGGTGGCGGCGGCGTCGATGGCGCCATTCATCGCGCCGCCGGGCGCGAGCTCCTGGCCGAGTGCGAGATGCTAGGCGGCTGCGATACCGGATCGGCCAAGATCACCCGCGGCTATCGCCTCAAGGCCAGGCACGTCATTCACGCGGTCGGGCCGGTCTGGAGCGGCGGCCAGCAGGGCGAGGACGCGTTGCTCGCCTCCTGCTATCGCACCGCGCTCGTTCTGGCCGCCGAGCATCGCCTCGCCTCGATCGCCTTTCCTGCGATCTCGACCGGCATCTACCGGTTTCCCGCGGCGCGCGCCGCGCGGGTCGCTGTCGGCACCGCGGCAGCTGAGATCGCCCGCGCACCGGGCATCAAGCGGGTCGTGTTCTGCTGCTTTTCTCCGGACGCGGCCGCGCATCACCGGGACGCGTTCGCGGCGTTGGGCTTGGGCTGACTGTCGCCCGCTGTGCGGCGCTTGCGGGACCTCGGTCAGCCCGAGGCGAGCGCGTTGATTGCCGCCAGCAGAAAGATCGTGAACACGACGCCGATGATGCGCAGAACGACCAGCCATTTCTCGGCCTTCTCCACGTCACCGTCCGCGGCGGGCCAAACCAGGAGGGTCTTGCCGAGATAGCGGATCGGATAAGGCGGCGCGCCGGGCTCCAGCGGGCCAGCGTGGATCTCGGCCGCGGTCGCTTTGCGATACACCCTGGTGATCGCGTAATGCTCGTCGCGGATCTTGTAGGCCGGGATCATCCGGTCGAACAGGAACAACAGGGTGACCGGCCAGAGCGTCGGCAACTGGCCCGGCAGTGGATTGCCCTCGCTTTTCGGCTCGAAGCCGACGATCCCAAGGACGAACCAGAACCAGCCCAGGAAGACGAGAAGCGCGATACCGACCGACCAGACGACCTTGGCCGGACGCATGCCGTGATCGGCCAGCAGGAACAACGTCCACTGGTAGGCGATCGTAACCAGCTCGGCGGTGCCGCTGAACATTTCGCCGACGGCAGCCACGGCCCCGGTCTGCGGCGGCCCCCTGGGCGATGAGTCGACCGGCGAGCCGGAAGGAAGCCGCTCCCCCCGACACTGCCATGTGATGAAAGAAAACCAGCGCGCCGTCTTCTCGCAGAGATCGACGGTCTTTTGCTGCACCCGCAACGGCGTCGCGCTGGTGCCGGCCTGCTCGAACGCAGCGACGAATGCCATGAAGGGCTGCGACGAGGGCGCTTCGTTCTTGTCCAGCCAGTGCAGCACATCGTCCGTGCTCGGCAGTTCGACCTGCGTGGCGAGCTTGGCGCCGGAGACGTTGGTGCAGGCGGGCTTGGCCTTGTGAACGCGCTCGAACTTCAAGCCATCGACATAGATGAAATAAGGTCGCGCATTGTCCGAAAAGTCCGAGATCAACGCCGCGGTGCTCAGCCCGATCGCCTCGAATTTGTGCTTGGCGCGCACAAGCCGATAGTTCTTGTCTTCCTTTTTCAGCTTGCCGACCTCCGACGATTCGTCGGCCCACAGATCGATGATCAGGTTGCCGCTGATTTTGGTGCCGTTGAGCGCCACGATCGAGATCGGATGTTCGCTGTCAGGCAGCGCGTTTTTCGGGGCCATCCAGACGAATGACGTCAGGCAGAACGCCGCCTGCACATTGGTATCGAAGACGTAGAACTCGAGATATTCGCTCGCCGACGTGTCTTCGCACCCGCGGACACGTCTTGGGTTGGCGTGTCGGGGATCGTTGGCGCTCGCGGCCTTGGGATTGCGGATCTTAGCCAGGGCCGCGTCAGCGATGCGCCGGATCGCGGGACTTTCCATCATCTGCTGGGTGTCCGGTTTCGGGCTGCCGGACACCGCGCGGTTCCACCACGCATAGTCGAGGGACGGGTGATCGCCGGAAGCCGCCGTCTTCACGATCCCGAACCCGGTCCGGTTGGCGGCGAGATAGCCCACGGTATTGGCGTGGAGGTGATACGCACACCGCGCCTCGGTGTCGTCGAGACCGAGCGTGCCGGCAATCTGGCTCGACTGAAGCCAGAGCCGGGTGAACGCGGAATTGCTCATGTTGAGATCGCCGGACACATTGGCGCGGACCATGCTCGCGTCCGAGAACACGATGCTGTCCTTATGCCACCAGGTGCCGTTGACCTGCGTATCGTTCACGAACAGCTCGTCCATGAAGCTGTTGTTGGCGTAGACCGAGCCTTCCACGCGGGCGCGGTTGAGCCGCAGATTTTGCAGGATCACCGTGTTCTCGAAGCTGAAGTCGCCCCTGATGCGAATATTGCGCGCATCGAGGAAGCCGTTGACCACCGACCGGTCGATCACCAGGGAGTAATTGAGGTCGAGACCGACGAGATCGAGGGCGGCCGCGCGCGGGCCGCCGCAGAACACCGCCCCAATGATCCTGATCCCGCTGGGCGCAATCGTCACCTCCTTCTGCGCGGCGATGCGCTTGATGATATTCGAGGGCAATCGACGCGAATCGTTCGCGTCCCGGCAGACCGGATCCCAATCCCCGCTCCCCTCGCGCTCGCCGAGCGGCATGTGCGCCTTTGCGGCGATGGCGCCACCCCGGTTGCGAGGGACGCAATCGAGGCGCGGCGCCATCACGATCTCATGGCCGAGGGCGAGGCACGCAAGAATGGCCTGGAAGGCGGAGTCGGGGAGATCGGGGGAAGGCGCGCCTTGTCCGTACGCGGCCGGCCCGGCCAACGTGGCGTTCACGGCCGAGATCGCCAGAATTCCGGTCCAGCTGGGCCATCGGCACGTCACGGTGCGACGCCTCCTCCCCCGGCCAGCGCAAATATTAGGGGATTATCGCCGATCTTGCAATTATCGCGTGTAGACACACCGCCATCGAAACAGCGCCCAAGCGGGCTCCGCGCGACGCGCTGCGGTTTAGCCTTCCGGCGGGCGCGAGCGCTCAAGCCGTCACCGCCTGCTCGTTCGCCAAGACAGCACATCCGATCAGACCGGGTTCTTCGCAGGTCATCAGCAGGGTCGGGATCGTCTCGAGCAGCGCCTGGTAGGGAGGGTGCCCCTCGAAGGCGGCACGGAACTGCGGCTCATCAAGCAGCGGGCCGAACCCGCCGGCCACGCCGCCGGCAATATAGACGCCGCCCAGCGCCTTAAACGTGAGCGCAAGCCCGCCGGCAAAGCGCCCGAGCAGACGCACGAACAGGCGGGTCGCCGCCTGCGCCGACGGTTCGCGTGCAAGCGCGCCCGCGACGATGGTTTCCGCCGCGTGGCAGGCCGCCTGCGGATCGAGCGAGCGCGCGAGCCGCACGAGACCGGGGCCGGACAGCACGGTCTCGGCACTGACCACCCCATCACAGTCGTCTCGCAACCGCGAGAACACCTCGACCTCGTCCGCCGCCTGCGGGCCGAAAGAGGCGTGCCCGCCCTCGCTCGCGACCACGTGCCAGTGGCCGCCGGCCGGGAGCAGCGCGGCGACACCCAGCCCGGTACCGGGACCGAGCACGACCTTGACCCCGTCGCGCGGCGGAACCGGCGTGCCCAGCGGGCGCGTGTCGGTGGGCGCAAGATTGCGCAACGCCCAGGCGATGGCCTCGAAGTCGTTCACGATGCGAAGCTGTGAAAATCCGAAACGATGGGCGAATTCGCCGCGCCGGAATCGCCAGGCACGATTGGTGAGCGCGACCTCTTCGCCGTCGATGGGACCGGCGATGGCGAGCGTTGCCGCGCGCGGCCTCGCACCGGTCTCGTCGAGGTAGCGGCAGACCGCGGCATCAAGGTCGGCGACGGTATCGTTCTCCATCACCAGAATCCGCTCGGGGCGGCCGGCGGCATTGGCGAGCGCAAAGCGACTCTTGCTGCCACCGATGTCGGCGAGGAGGGTCAGGCTCATTACATGTCACCCGATCGATAACAATCTCCTAGTGCGGTGGATTTGAAGTTCCTGTCATTGTAGCCGCGCGCTCGTTTAGGAACTTCAAATCCAACGACCGCACTAGGATCGCAAAGTTGCTAGTGTCCCTTTGATTCCGAAGTTCGCGTCAGAGGGTGCCGCGAGGATTTGCGAACTTCGGAATCGGGACACTAGCCAACCGGTTGCCGTATCGGCAAGCGGGAATCCGGTTTTTCCTCCTTGGAGCTTTTCAAGTACCGCGATTTGGTGCGATGCACTGTGTGCGGCGGTTCAATACGACCGCGGCAGGCCGAGGACGTGCTCGGCAAGATAAGACAGGATCAGGTTGGTCGAGATCGGCGCGGTCAGATAGAGCCTGGTTTCGCGGAACTTGCGCTCGATGTCGAACTCCTCGGCAAAGCCGAAGCCGCCGTGGGTCTGCAGGCACATGTCCGCCGCCGCCCAGGAGGCGTCGGCGGCGAGCAGCTTCGCCATATTGGCCTCCGCGCCGCAATCGCGGGAGGCCTCATAGAGCGACGCCGCTTCCCGCACCATCAGTTCGGCCGCGCGCATCTGGGCATAGGCCCGCGCGATCGGAAACTGGACGCCCTGGTTCTGCCCGATCGGACGGCCGAACACGGTCCGCTCCTTGGCATAGCCGGCGGCCTTGGCGATGAACCACTTGGCGTCGCCGATGCACTCCGCCGCAATGAGAATGCGCTCGGCATTCATGCCGCTGAGAATGTAGCGGAAGCCCTGGCCTTCCTCACCGATGAGATTTTCCGCCGGCACCCGCAGGTCGTCAAAGAACAGCTCGGTCGTCGCGTGGTTCATCATGGTCCGGATCGGATTGATGCTGATGCCGGTGCTGCCTTGCGCGAGCCGCATGTCGACCAGAAAGACCGAGAGGCCGCCGGTGCGCGTCTTCGCCTGTTCGCGTGGAGTGGTGCGGGCGATCAGCAACAACAGATCGGAATGCTCGGCGCGCGAGGTCCAGATCTTCTGGCCGTTGATGATGTAGTGGTCGCCTTCGCGCACCGCTGTCGTGCGCAGATTGAGCGTGTCGGAGCCGGAGGCCGGCTCGGTGACGCCGAAGGCCTGCAGCCGCAGCTTGCCGGCCGCGATCTGCGGCAACCAGCGCGCCTTCTGGGCGGCGCTGCCGTGCCGCAACACCGTGCCCATGGTATACATCTGGGCGTGACAAGCCGCGCCGTTGCAGCCCGACGCCTGGATCTCCTCCATGATTGCGGCCGCGGCCGTCATGGTCAGCCCGCTGCCGCCGTATTCTTCCGGGATCAGCGCGGCCAGGAACCCGGCATCGGTGAGCGCGCCGACGAATTCGGTCGGATAGGCGCGCTCGCGGTCGAGCGTGCGCCAATATTCACCGGGGAACCTGGCGCAGAGCGCACGAACGGATTCGCGGATTTGCGCGAGATCGTCTGCACTTTGGTTGACATCGGGATGATCGGGCACGTGCTAGTCTAACACTTCCGGTGGGCCGCTGTTGAGCGCACCAGCTTCACACCGGATCCCACGAGAACACGTCGGTCGAGCGCTCGAGCGGCGTCAACGACGGTCCGAGCGCGCCCTTGAGCTGCTGGTCGATCGCTTGCGGTGTCCAGCCATCGGAACGATGGAGGGTGCGAACCGGGCGCGGCTGGCTGAACAGGAAAATCTCATTGTTGCGGACGCCGAAAATCTGGCCGGAAATTCCCTCGGCCCGGTCGGACGCGAGATAGACCGCGAGCGGGGCGATCTTCTCCGGCGTCATCTGCTGGAAGCGCTCCACCCGCGCCTTTTCCTCCGGGGTCTCCGCCGGGATCGAGTCGATCATGCGCGTCCAGGCAAACGGCGCGATGCAGTTCGAGCGGACCTTAAAGCGTTGCATGTCGAGGGCGATCCCGCGCGAGAGCCCGACGATGCCGAACTTCGCCGCCATGTAATTTGCCTGTCCGAAATTGCCGACCAGCGCTGAGGTCGAGGTCATGTGGACGAAGGCGCCGGAATTCTGCTCACGGAACTGCCCCGCGCAAGCCCGGCTCATGTTGAAGGAGCCGTTGAGATGAACCGCCAGTACGTCCGACCAGTCCGACCAGCTCATGCGATGGAAAATGCGGTCGCGCAGAATGCCGGCATTGTTGACCAGAATGTCGACCCGGCCGAAGGCCGTAAGCGCGGCCTTGACGATCTCGTCGGCGTTCTTGGGCTCGGCGATGGAGAGCGTCGATGCGATCGCCTCGCCGCCGCCGGTCTTGATCTCCTTGACCACGTCATGCGCCGGGCCGGCATCCGCGCCGGCGCCTTCGAGGCTCGCGCCGATGTCGCAGACGACGACGCGGGCGCCTTCCTGCGCCAGCAACAGCGCAATACCGCGGCCGATGCCGCGGGCCGCGCCGGTGACGATTGCGACTTTGCCGGCGACCATCCCTGAAGCCATCTGCCTTGATCCTCGCTCAACAAACCCAGCTGTCATCGCCCGCGCAGGCGGGCGATCCAGCAGCCTCCGATCCGCATGCGGCGCGGGAGCGCCCGATGCATGACCCGGCGGATACTGGATGCCCCGCCTTCGCGGGGCCTGACAAGCGGAGATTTTATCCCCAGACCTCTTCGGCGACCTCGACCATCCGGCCCAGCTTCGCCCATTGCTCGTCCTCGGTCAGCGTATTGCCCTCCTCGGTCGAGGCAAAGCCGCACTGGCCGGAGATGCAGAGCTGATCGAGGGGCGCATACTTCGCCGCCTCGTCGATGCGGCGCTTGAGCTCGTCCTTGCTTTCGAGCTTGCCGCTCTTGGTGGTCACGATGCCGAGCACCACGGACTTGCCCTTGGGCAGCATGCGCAGCGGCTCGAAGCCGCCGGAGCGCTGATCGTCGTATTCCATGAAGTAGCCGTGCACGTTGATCTTGTTGAACAGGATTTCCTGCACCGCCTCGTAGCCGCCCGTGCCCATGAAGGTCGATTTGTAGTTGCCGCGGCAGAGATGCATCGTGATCGTCATGTCGGCGGGAATGTCGGACATCGCGGTATTGATGAGCTCGCCGTAAAGCTCGCCCAGCCGTTCCGGGTTGTCGCCGCGAGCGGTCATCTGCGCCCGATATTTCGGATCGCACAGCATGGCGATGAACACCTCGTCGAGCTGGAGATAGCGGCAGCCGGCGTCGGCGAAGGCGCGCACCGCCTTGCGATAGGCCTGGCCGAGATCGTCGAAGAACTGCTCGCGCTCGGGATAGGCGGTCTTGTCGATCGGCGTCATCACCGGACGGCCGTAGATCGCCGACGGCGCCGGGATGGTCATCTTGGGCATGCGCCTGGTGTGCGCCGCCACGAACTTGAAATGCTCGATCATCGGGTGGCTGGAAAATCCGAGCTTGCCGGTCACCTGCACGCCCTCGTTGCGGGTGGTGACGGCGGCAAACGCGATGCCGGTATCCATGTTGTGGCGCTCGGCGCCGTCGAGGCCCCAGAGAAAATCGAGGTGCCACCAGGAGCGGCGGAACTCGCCGTCGGTGACGGCCTGCAGGCCGACCTCCTCCTGCTTCTTGATGACCCGCTCGATCTCGCGGTCCTCGACCGCCTTGAGGTCGGCGGCGCTGATCTCGCCCTTGGCGTGCTTTTCCCGCGCCTGCTTCAACGCAGCCGGGCGCAGCAGGCTGCCGACATGGTCGGCGCGGAAGGGGGGCTTGGTTCGTTTCATTGGTTCGCTCCCGGACGTGATTGGGCGAATACCGAGTGGCGAATAGCGAGTGGATGACGCGCCGCCTGCTCGCGCTGCTCGCCACTCGCTATTCGCTACTCGCCATTCTAGCCCCAGACCTCGTCGGCAACCTCCACGATCCGCCGCAGCTTCGCCCATTGCTCGTCCTCGGCCAGGATATTGCCCTCCTCGGTGGAGGCGAAGCCGCATTGCGGCGAGAGGCAGAGCTGGTCGAGGTCGATGAACCGCGCGGCCTGGTCGATGCGGTGCTTGAGCTCGTCCTTGGATTCGAGCGTCCCGCTCTTCGAGGTGACGAGCCCGAGCACCACCATCTTGCCCTTGGGCACGAAGCGCAGCGGCGCGAAGCCGCCGGCGCGGTCGCTGTCGTATTCCATGAAATAGGCGTCGATGTCGATCTCGTTGAACAGGATTTCGGCCACCGGCTCGTAACCGCCGGAGGCAACGAACGTCGATTGGAAATTGCCGCGGCACAGATGCATCGCCTTGGTCATGTCAGGGGCGACTTCGGAAAGCGCCGCGTTGATCATGCGGGCATAGATATGCGGAAGGCTCTCCGGATCCTCGCCGCGGTTGGCGACGAAGGCGCGCAGCTTGGGGTCGCAGAGATAGGTGAAATTGACCTCGTCAAGCTGGAGATAGCGGCAGCCGGCGTCGCT
>Ga0208991_1000112_pt1 | contig 15292 bp, 13 predicted proteins | sample MedBloCAOM3_M2_FD_187855 | JGI IMG/M metagenome (GOLD analysis project Ga0208991, IMG submission 187855) | Forest soil microbial communities from El Dorado National Forest, California, USA - Mediterranean Blodgett CA OM3_M2 (SPAdes) (version 2) | ecosystem: Environmental > Terrestrial > Soil >...
GTGAGTGAGTTCACCTCTCCCATTGGGAGAGGTCGACGCGAAGCGTCGGGTGAGGGGTTACAGACTAACGAGAGACCGGTACAAGTGCAGAATCAAGTTCAATCCGCCGCCCTCAACCGATACCCTATTCCCGTTTCGGTCAGGACAAATTGCGGGCGCTCCGGATCGGCTTCGATCTTCTGCCTGAGCTGGCGTACATAGACCCGCAGATATTGCGCGTCGGTCAGTTCGTCCCAGAGCTCCTTCAATAGAAACCTGTGGGTCAACACCTTGCCGGCGTGCTGCACTAGCACGCGCAACAATTCGTATTCTTTCGGCGACAACTTTACGTCTTTTTCGCCAACCTTGACGATGCGGCGCACCAGGTCGACGGAGAGATCACCTGATCGAAACACCGGGCGTTCGCCATGAACCTGCAACTGATGCCGCAACGCCGCGCGCATGCGGGCGAGCAACTCATCCATCCCGAATGGTTTGGTGAGATAGTCGTCGGCGCCGAGATCGAGCGCCTGGACTTTTCCAGCCTCATCGCCGCGACTTGACAGCACAACGATCGGGACGCCGTCGTTGCGCCCGCGGATCATGCGCAGCAATTCATGGCCCTGGATATCCGGCAGGCCGAGATCGAGAATGATGAGTGCGGGCTCCTGGACCAGCAATTCGAGCGCGATCTTGCCGTTGGAGGCTTCCAGGATCTGGTAACCTTGGGTGCTCAAACCCATCCGCAGCAGCTTGCGGATCGGCGGCTCATCGTCGATGACGAGGACCTTGATCGGCGTGGTGCTCATGCGGCGGTGTCCAGCGCCGCGGCGGCGGCCGGGATCGGCAATCTGATTGTCAATACGGCGCCGCTCCGATCGGCACGATTCGCCGCGGAAATCGTGCCATGCATCGCCTCGACAAAGCCGCGGGAAATCGCAAGCCCGAGGCCGGTGCCGGGGCGGACATGGTCGCCCTTTTGCGTACGATAGAATTTGTCAAATACGCTCTCCAGTTCCGCCGGCGGAATGCCGCCGCCTTCGTCAATGATCTGCAGGCATATTGAATTCTTATCCCGTAAACTCCTGATCGATATCGTGGTGTCCGCCGGCGCATATTTCGCGGCGTTGTCCAGCAGGTTAAAGAGCACCTGCTCGAACAGTACCGCGTCGAGTTCCAGCATTGGCAAATCTGCGGCGAGCTCAAGCGAGACCTTGTGCTGCACGAGAATCTTGCTCGCGCGCCGCAATGCACTGCCGACGATCTCGCCGATATCGTGGCGCGCCGTATTCGGCACAATGGCGCCGGATTCCAGCTTGGTCATGTCGAGCAGGTTGGCGATGAACCGGTTGAGTCGCTCGGACTCGTCGATCACGGTCGCGAGCAGATCCCGCTTTTCGGCTTCGGTCAGTCCGCTGGAAAGATCCCGCATCATGCTGGCGGCGCCGAGAACCGAGGCCAGCGGCGTCTTGAGATCGTGCGAGATCGAGGTCAGCAGCGCCGAGCGCAGACGCTCCGACTCTACGGTGCGCCTGACGCGATCCATATCCTCAACGAGCAGCACCCGTTCGATCGCAAGCGCACCCTGGTCCACCAACGCATCCAGCAATCGGCGCTGGTCCGGCGTAAGCAACGGCCCGGTCCTGTCGTCGTCGATACCAATAACGCCGATCGGCCCGCGCCCGGTTCGCATCGGGAGGAACAGACGCTTGGCCCCCGGCAGCGTGTCCGAGCCGCGCCCGGCCGGACGGTCGTTGCTCCATGCCCAGTTCGCGGCGGCAAGATCGGCCTTGTCCAGCTGATCTTCCGGCGGATAGCCCGCCTTCACGGTCAGGACACGCTCCTCGGGCAGCAGCAGAACCACTCGAACCTTCAACATCAGCGCCGTTTGGTAGGCGGTCGCCCACAACACATCGTCCAGCGTCGCGGTGCCCGCAAGCTTGCGGCTAAAGGCATAAAGCGATTCGGTGGTTCGCACCCTGCCGATCGCGGAGACGGCCTGCGTGCGCACGCGCGCCGCGACATTGGAAACCAGGACAGCGATCAGCATGAAGAAGAAGAACGCCGCGACATTGGTCGGATCGGTAATCGTGAAGGTATAGACCGGCGGCAAAAAGAAGAAGTTGTAGCACAGCGACGCTGCGGCGCTTGCCAAGATTGACGGCAGCAGGCCGAAACGAACCGCTACGACTACTACCGCTGTGAGGAATACGAGATCGACGTTCTCGGTGCCAAATAATGGCTGGATCACTTCGCCGGCGCCGAGGCCGATTGCCACGATCGCGAGCGCCATCAGATATGGCCGCGGATCGAATGGCTCCGGTCGTTCAGCCGTGCGCACAGTCTTTTTCGGGACAGGCTCCGCGGCGAGTTCCTCGCCGGCGATCACATTAACGCTGATATTGCCGGCGCGCCGCACCAGATCATGCACCACCGAGCCACGGATCATTTCGAACCATAAAGAACGCGTCGACTTCCCGATGATGATCTGGGTCACGTTGTTGGCGTGCGCGAAGTTGATGATGTCATCGGCGATACGCCGTCCAACACCGGGAATGGTGATCGCCTCGCCTCCCAGCGCCTCCGCCAGCCGCAGCGTATCAGCAAGCCGGTCGCGCTGCTCGTCGGTCAATTGCAGGCTGCGCCGCGTCTCGATGCTGATGGCGGTCCACGGCGCATGCAACCGGTCCGCCAGCCGCTTGGTGTAGCGCACGAGCCCCGCCGCCCGCGGATCCTCGCTGAGGCAGACCAGGATGCGCTCGCCCGCCGCCCAGGGACCCGCAATCGCATTCGCCTGCATGTGCGTGAGCAATTGCTCGTCGACGCGCTCGGCGGTCCGCCGCAGCGCCAATTCGCGCAATGCGGTCAAATTCCCCGGCGAGAAATAATGCTCGAGCGCGCGTTCGGCCTGCTTGGGGACGTAAACCTTGCCTTCCTTCAGCCGCTGAATCAGATCGTCCGGCGTAAGATCGATCAGTTCGATCGCGTCGGCCCGGTCGAAAATAGAGTCCGGCACGGTCTCGCGCACGCGCACATGCGTGATCTGGGCGACCACGTCGTTGAGGCTCTCGATGTGCTGGATATTGACCGCCGTGTAGACGTCGATGCCATGGGAGAGCAGTTCCTCGACGTCGAGATAGCGCTTCGGATGGCGGCTGCCTGATACGTTGGTGTGGGCGAGTTCATCGACCAGCGCGATCTGCGGATGGCGCGCGATCAGCGCATCGAGGTCCATCTCCTCGAGAATCTGCTCCTTGTATTCGAGCCGTTTGCGCGGGAGAACTTCGAGGCCTTGCAGCAGCACCTCCGTCTCCGCCCGACCATGGGTCTCGACCACGCCGACCACAACATCGACGCCGGCCTTTCGTTTGGCATGCGCACTCTGCAGCATCTCGTAGGTCTTTCCGACGCCGGGCGCGGCGCCGACGAAGATCTTGAGGCGACCGACGCGACTGTCCTCGCGCCGGGCTGCTTCCAGCAGGGCTTCCGGCGAGGGACGTTGTTCGCGATCAAGGCGCTGCTGGACCATATGGCAAATATAGTCCTTAGGCTTGGCGCAGCCTAGCCTCGCTCACTTGGCAGCGGCCGCGTCCAGCGCCAGGTTGAGAGCCAGCACGTTGACACGGGGTTCTCCGAGCAAGCCCGCAAAGCGGCCTTGGGTGTTCTCCGTGACCAGCGCCCGGACGCGGTCTTCCGGCATGTTCCGCGCCTTGGCAACGCGCGCCACCTGGAATAGCGCGCCTTCCGGCGAAATATCAGGATCGAGGCCGCTGGCGGAAGTGGTGACGAGATCGATCGGAACCGGCGCGGAAGGATTCTCGGCTTTCAACTTGTCGACATCTTCCTTGACCCTATCGTTCAATGCCTTGCTGGTCGGGCCGAGGTTGGATCCGCCCGAATTGGCCGCATTGTAGGGCGCCGGTACGGTCTTGGTGGAATCAGCCGGATCCGGCGCCGTCGTCGCCGAGGGCCGGCCATGGAAGTATTTGTCGTCCTTGAACTCCTGCCCGATCAGGGCGGAGCCGACCACCTTGCCATCCCTTTCGATCAGGCTGCCCTGCGCCTGCTTCGGAAAGATCACGCCCGCAATCGCGGTCATGGCAAGTGGATAGGCGAGGCCGGTGATCAGCGTCAGCAGGACGAGGATGATGATGGCGGGGCGAATTTCTTTCAACATGGGGCTTCTCCTCAGGCCAAATGCAAGGCGGTGACGACGAGGTCGATGGCCTTGATGCCGATAAACGGAATGATGATGCCGCCGAGGCCATAGATCATCAGGTTGCGCTGTAACAGCGCGCCGGCCCCGATGGCGCGATAGGCCACACCCTTCAAGGCCAGCGGAATCAGCGCGATGATGATCAAGGCGTTGAAGATGATCGCCGACAGGATGGCGCTCTGCGGACTCGCCAGGTGCATGATGTTGAGCACACCGAGTTGCGGATAAAAGGCGAGGAAGATCGCCGGAATGATGGCGAAATACTTGGCCACATCGTTGGCGATCGAGAAGGTGGTGAGCGCGCCACGGGTCATCAATAGCTGCTTGCCGATCTCGACCACCTCGATCAGCTTGGTCGGGTTGGAATCGAGATCGACCATGTTTCCGGCCTCGCGCGCCGCCTGGGTGCCGGTATTCATGGCGACGCCGACATCGGCCTGCGCCAGTGCGGGTGCGTCATTGGTGCCGTCGCCGCACATCGCGACCAGCTTGCCCTTGGCCTGCTCGTCGCGAATGAGCTTCAATTTGTCTTCAGGCGTCGCCTGCGCGAGAAAATCATCGACACCCGCTTCAGCCGCGATCGCCGCCGCCGTCATCGGATTGTCGCCGGTGATCATCACGGTGCGGATACCCATGCGGCGCAGTTCGGCGAAGCGCTCGCGAATGCCGCCCTTGACGATGTCTTTTAGGTGGACAATGCCGAGAAGGCGGCCATCCTTGGCGACAGCGAGAGGAGTCCCGCCGGCTTTGGCGATTTCGTCCGAAATCGCCTGGATCTCGCGGGCGACCTCGGAATTTACGGTGGACTGGATCGCCCGAACTGTGTTTCCAGAGGCCATCGTTTGCGCCATCCCGCCCCCGACGTAGTTCAGGATCGCATCGACCGCGCCCTTGCGGACCGACGATGCACCGGCGTCGACGCCGCTCATGCGGGTTTGCGCCGTAAACGGGATGAACGTTGCGGCAAGGTCCGCCATGTCGCGGCTGCGAATACCGTACTTTTCCTTCGCGAGCACGACGATCGAGCGGCCTTCCGGAGTTTCGTCAGCCAACGACGCAAGCTGCGCCGCGTCCGCGAGCTCCTGCTCGGTCACGTCGCGGACGGGGCGAAACGCCGTCGCCTGCCGGTTGCCGAGCGTGATGGTGCCGGTCTTGTCGAGCAGCAGCGTATCGACATCACCCGCGGCTTCGACCGCACGGCCCGACATCGCCAGCACATTGAAACGCACCAGCCGGTCCATGCCGGCGATGCCGATTGCCGACAGCAGCGCGCCGATGGTGGTCGGAATCAGCGTCACGAACAGCGCCACCAGCACCACCACTGAAACCGAACCGCCGGCGTAGGCGGCATAGCTCGGGATGGTAACGGTCGCGAACACGAAGATGATGGTCAGGCCCGCGAGCAAAATATTGAGCGCGATCTCGTTCGGTGTCTTCTGCCGCTCGGCGCCCTCGACCAGCTTGATCATGCGGTCGATGAAGGTCGATCCCTGCGCCGCGGTGATACGGACGCGAATCCAGTCCGACAGCACCTGCGTGCCGCCGGTGACCGCCGAACGATCGCCGCCGGACTCGCGGATAACGGGTGCGGACTCGCCGGTGATCGCGGCTTCGTTGACCGACGCAACTCCTTCGATCACTTCGCCATCAGATGGAATGTTGTCGCCGGCTTCGACCAGAACGATATCGCCGACCTTGAGGCTGGTGCCGGATACAAGCCGATAAGTCGAACCCGTCAACAGCTTGGCTTGGCTTTCGGTGCGGGTCTTCTTGAGCGATTCGGCCTGCGCCTTGCCGCGGCCTTCCGCGACGGCCTCGGCAAAGTTGGCGAACAGCACCGTGAACCACAGCCACAGGATGATCTGGAAGGTGAAGGCGAGGGTTTCGCTGCCCGTCACCAATTCACGCAGGAAGATCACCGTGGTCAGCGCGGCCACAACCTCGACCACGAACATCACGGGGTTCTTGATCATCAACCGCGGATCGAGTTTTGTCAGAGCCGAGCCGATCGCGGGGAATACGATCTTCGGATCGAGCATCGCCGATACCGGCATCCGCTTCTGCAGTTTCATGGTTTCCATGGACGTAACTCCGAAATGAGATCGATCAGAACAGGGTGTTGGCGGTCATCGCGAGGTGCTCGACGATCGGGCCCAACGCGAGCGCGGGGAAGAAGGTGAGGCCGCCGATAATCAGGATCACACCGACGACGAGGCCGACGAACAGGCCGCCTGTCGTCGGCAGCGTGCCGGCCGACGGCGGAATCGACTTCTTGCCCGCGAGCGAGCCTGCGAGCGCCATGGCCGGCACGATCATGAAGAAGCGGCCGACGAACATCGAGCTCGCCAGCGTCAGATTGTAGAAGAACGTATTGCCGGTGAGCCCGGCGAAGGCCGAACCGTTATTGCCGGTGGCCGAGGTGAAGGCATAGAGCACTTCGGTGAAGCCATGCGGCCCGGCGTTCGCCATCGACGCCACCGCCGACGGCAGCACCACCGCCACAGCGGTCCAGCCCAGGTACATCAGCGGCAGCACCAGAATCGCCAGCATCGCCATCTTGACTTCGCGCGCCTCGATCTTCTTGCCGACATATTCCGGGGTGCGGCCGACCATCAAGCCAGCGACGAAAATCGCGAGCACGACGAACAGCAGCATGCCGTAGAGGCCGGCACCAACGCCGCCGATGATAATTTCGCCAAGCTGCATGTTGATCAGCGGAATCATGCCGCCAAGCGCAGTGAAGCTGTCATGCATGGCGTTGACCGCGCCGCAGGATGCCGCCGTCGTGATGACGGCGAACAGCGATGAGGCGACGATGCCGAAGCGGATTTCCTTGCCTTCCATATTGCCGCCGGTCAGCCCCAGCGCATGGAGCGCGGTGGTACCGTTGGCTTCCGCCCAATAGGCGACGGTGACGCCGGCGATGAACAGCACGCCCATCACGCCGAGGATCGCCCAGCCCTGACGCTGGTTGCCGACCATGCGGCCGAACACGTTGGTCAGCGCGGCGCCGAGCGCGAAGATCGAGATCATCTGCACGAAGTTCGACAGTGCCGTCGGGTTCTCGAACGGATGGGCGGCGTTGGCATTGAAGAAGCCGCCGCCATTGGTGCCGAGCATTTTTATGGCGACCTGAGAGGCGACAGGACCCACGGCAATGGTCTGCTTGGCTCCTTCCAGGGTCGTTGCATCGACATAGGCGCCCAGCGTCTGCGGAATGCCCTGCCAGACCAGGAACAGTGTGTAGACGACGCAGATCGGCAGCAGCACGTAGAGGGTGCAGCGCGTCACATCGACCCAGAAATTGCCGATGGTGCGCATCGAAGAACGCGAGAAGCCGCGGATCAGGGCCACCGCGAGCGCGATCCCGGTTGCCGCCGACAGGAAATTCTGGTGCGTCAGCCCCAGCATCTGCACGAGATACGACAGCGTGCTTTCGCCGCCGTAGTTCTGCCAGTTGGTGTTGGTGATGAAGCTGATCGCGGTGTTGAAGGAAAGGTCCTGCGCGACCGCGGACTGTTCCGCCGGATTGAACGGCAACACCGCCTGCAAGCGCATCAGTGCATAAATAATGAGAAAGCCGCCGACATGAAACAGCAGCATCGCGACCGTATAGGTCAGCCAATGCTGCTCGCGCCTCTCATCAACGCCGCCGATCCAGTAAAGCCCGGCCTCGACCGGCCGCAGGATCGGAGAAAGGAACGTAGGCTCGCCATTGAAGACGCGCGTCATATACCCGCCGAGCGGTTTGACCAGTGCGACGATGATCGCGCAGTACAGAATAATTTGAATCCAGCCGATGACGGTCATGGGGATGTACCTTTGGATGTGCGCGGGATCGGTGCCGAAACGCGGTTAGAACCGCTCGGGACGCAGCAGCGCATAGGTCAGGTAAAACAGCAGGCCTAAGGAGACGAGACCGGCGAGTGAATAATCAAAGATCATGGTTGTACTCCTCCAAAGCGCTTTCGAGCGAAGTGGGTACTGGTTGGCGTGAAGAAAGCGCATGAAACTCTAAAGTCGTTCGCAGGCGTAGGTGTAGCCCACCGCCGCCGCGAAGAAGCCAAGGCCGAGGGCGAGCATGACGAGGTCCAACATGAGATGCTCCTGTGCGTCGTGATGCGGAGGCCAGACGAACGGCCTTCTCGCTTTGGTGGAGGTGCCACCCGGCGCATAGGTTTTCGAGATGGAAGTAACGGTAACGTTATAGGAATCTCATAAAGACGCCGCGCTGTATGGGTCCCGGCGCTCGCCGGGACGACGTCGAAAGGAGCGCCCGCCCCTCCCCGCTTGCACTTATGAAATCCCTATATTTCGAGCCCCCGCCCCATCTCGTTTTCAAATGGCGTTTTGACCATGTTGCCGGGTGCGGCTGCAGATGGCGGCCGTGCCTTAAGCGAGATGACACCATGCCGCTGCTTTCAGAACATCATGATTCCGGCGAACTCAGTGATCGGCTTCGCGACGTGCATGCCGTGACGGCAGAGCTCATAGCGGAAGTCATCGACGAGACGTGCCGGCGTTTTCCGCCCATTCGGCGGACCGAGAAGACGGCGCGGATCGAACGATTGATTGGGTCAGGAGCCTGGACCGATGCGGCGCTTGCGCTGATCGATCTGGAACTGCCGCAATGGCAGGTTCGCCGCATCGCCTATGACGAGGGCGAGTGGTATTGCGCGCTGTCGCGCGAGCGCGAGCTTCCTGACTGGCTCGATCGATCGATCGAAGCCCGTCACGCGGATTTGCCGCTGGCGATCTTGAGCGCGTTCGTCGATGCCCAGCGCATCAGTATGCCCAAAAGCATGGCAAGCGTCCCCATTGTGCCGCGCGACGCGAACCCGCTCTACGAGCCGGTCTGCTGCGACAATTTCGCGTAAACCACAAACGAATTCGCAGCCTCCGTTCGACACGGTTCTCAATCACTGGGATGAAACGGTAGCCTACGGGGCGTTGTTCTCCCTGATCAGCGGCTTCAATTACTCCGTCCCACTCTGAGATAGCTTCGCGATCTTATACCGCTTTTATGAGATCGCGGTCGTGTCGCCCTCGAATTCATATCCAGCCGGGAAGATATTGGGGCATGAGTCAAGCAGGCTCCCGACCGACGACAGCCATCCGAACATTCGCACATGAAAGAATACAGCGACGGAAGGCCTGCGGCTTCCGGAGCGCGCGCTACTCATCAACAGAAGGAACATCAACGTGAAGCTCATCGAACCTCCATCGTGTAATTCTACATCTGCAATCGTCTTTATTGGCAAGAACAAGCGCGGCAACTGGGTCGTCCAGGAACAGAACGGTCTCTATGGCGGCCTGTTCGTCAACCGCGCGCAAGCCGTCAAGTACGCCCTGTTCGAGAATGGCCATCACCCGGAAACAATCGTCGAGCTGTCGCGCGAAATCGAGCTCGACATGCGCGGCAAGTTCGCCTCCCCCGATCACATACAAGCCGCCAGCACACGGCGCGTCGCATGACCCGCCGAACAGCCATCGTTCAGAGAGAGCCAGATGGTTCAGCCTCATTACGGTTCAAACCGAGAGCGGTGTCGATACCATGATCGAGCTCACACGCTGATCCAAGCTGCATCGACGCGAACCATGTCCGAGATTCCCCGCTGACCCGACATGCGGCGAATATCCAAATCCGACGAGTTTGGACCCGCGGACATGGCTTGCGGGGACGCGGCGTGAACCGTTCATCGTGAAAGCTGTAGGAGCGTCGTTAACAAACTGAGGTTGGCACGGCCGTTGCTAACCCAAAGATAGAAGCCTCGTGCTGTGCCGAAAAGGGACTTTAAGATGAAAGAACAACGCAGGAGCGACAGGCGCCGAACGTATCTTGCTGGCCGGATTGTATTTAACGGGCGATCCTCGACCATGGACTGCCTGGTACGGAACCTGTCCCGAAATGGCGCGCTGCTGGAGTTCTCTGAGCCAGTGATTCCGCGCCACGAAGTCGATCTTTGTATTCTCAGCAGGGCGGAGAGTCTGAGAGCACGCGTGGTTTGGTGCAACGGCGTGCGTGCAGGCGTTTCCATTGCGCAGCCAGATTCCGGCTCTGTCATCACGATTGAAACAGCTCGCCTGATCAGAAAGCTTAAAGCGGACCGTGAGGCGTTGGCGAAGCGCGTTGCCCAATTAAGGGAGCCGGTCTGATGCTTAAGTCAGTAGCAACGACGTTATTGAACCGTCTGGTTTTCTTAGCCGCCATCGTGCTCGTCGTGAACGCGTACACGCGAACCAGTTGTTCCTCCGGGGATAGTCCTTTCACTCAGATTGGGAAGGCCATATCGAGCATCAACGAAATTGCAACGGCACTCCAGAAGCGTTAGGGCCAGCTAGCCTTGGCAATCGCAATGCCTCGTCCGGCGCGCCGCCGAGACGGCTATTTCCTGCGCTTTGGCGGATCGACAACAACACCTTCGCAAACGATGCAGTTCACCGCCTGTCCGTTGATGGAGGAACGAACCATTTTAAATTCGAGCTTGTCATATCCGGGTATCATCTCGCCGGGCTTCACCGGCAGCAACTCGACACGTCCTTGAATATTTAACGCGGCATGTCCGGCACCGTGAACATCGGGATTCCACATTTTGATCCCGGTCTCGCTCCAACGTCGGCGAATTAGCTCTTCTCTCTCGGACCGGTCGTTCGACTTCGGTCCTGCAACTGCGAAATCGCCGGACGATTTCAAAGTAGCGACATGCGGATCAACGGTGTTTCCGGTAACGCCGGGAGCTTCGCCGAGAGACTTGCCGATGAGCGATTCGCCGCTCCCTTTGTCGCTGCGCAGCAGCGCCGTAAGTTTAGCAAATATGAACTGCATTGCTGGAGTCTTGCGCAGCATAACGGCCAGTTTCGTAAAAATCCTCATAGCTGCCGCCAGCATCTCGAAATTGCCTGTTGATGCGGCCCCGCATGATCGGCCTCAATCGCATTCGCTATCTCTAGCAACTTTCGCTCGGCGGCCTCGGGCGTCGGGAGCGGTCGATCCTTCTTGAATTTCATCTTGGGTGCATGATCTCCATGCCGATGGCGTCGATCAGAATCTTCATGCTCGCTCCGGTCGCCGTGCTTTCCGCTAGCATACCACAGCTTGGACCCGGTCCATCAAACCGGCAGCGATGGTTGTGACTGCGCCGCCTCGGAAGGCGGTTCCTCCCGCTTTCCGCTCGTCCCGGCCATCCACGTCGTTCTACCCCGAACAAGACCAAGACGTGGATGCCCGCACAAGGCCGGGCATGATGAGGTTGGGTCAATTCAGATCATCCGCGCCACCGCGGGAATTTGCCGCAAAATCACGGTGAGGGCCCAGCTCATCGAAAGCGTGGCGACGAACACGACGGCAAACTTGATGCCCGCCGGAAACGAATAGTCATAGACGGCGTATTGCAGCCAGATGATGAAGATATAGTGCAAGAGAAAGATGCCGTAGGCCGAGGGCCGCAGCGCATCGAGCAGACGCCAGCCGGATTCGGCAGAACGCAGGAAAAACGCCGATACCATGAACGCCATGGCGGCACTGTAGGCCGCAAAGGCGAGGCCGTAACTCACCTTCCATAGCAGCGGCGGCGAATCGAAATCCGCCACCCAGTTGTGGTGGGCGTAGACCAGAACAAGGATCGCGAGGTAGAACACCAGCGCAAAAACGAGCCAAATCGCCCAGTGCTTCGCCAGTTCACCGTTTGCCGCAAGCAGGCCGCCTCTGAGACTCATGGCGCCGACGCCGACGCCGGCAAAGAAGTAGGCCAGGTAAAGCAGGATACGGCTGGTCTGGATCGGAAGCGGGAACCGGCCCCATTCCAGCCAGCTTGTGTCGCCGAATTCCAGGTGCATCGGCAGATAGGCTGCGGTTGAGACGACCAGAAATACGGCGAACGCCGTCATCGGCCGGTCGCGCGCGGCGTAAATCAGCCGGCCTGATGCGTCGATAATTTCCGGCGCAATCCACCACACAGCGGCAGCCATCGCGTCGAGCGCCAGCAGCACCCACAAGAACCACGCCGGACCTGAGGGCCATGGTCCGACGGCGAGCGTGCGCCACCAGAAATGCAGGAAGCTGAAATCCGTCGTTCCCGGCAAGTGGTAACGCAGGAATGACGGATAATACGCGATCGGCATCAGCACGAAAATAGATATCAGGAACGGCACGCCGAGCCGCCACGCACGTTCGCCCAGGAAGACCGCCGCCCCCTTTCGCACCAGGCCGTCACGGACGAACAGCCCCGAGATAAAAAACATGAAGGCCATGAAGAAACTGTCGTTGAACAACACGACCAGATCAAAGCCGAGCCAGCGCATCGGATCGCCGTGTCCGAAATAAGTGTAATTGATGACGGAGTGGTGAAGCAGCACCAGCAGCGTGACGAACGTCCGCGCGCGATCGAGCGCTACGATGCGTACCGGCGCCATCATGGCCTGATCGCTTTCGTCCGGCTTCCGCAGCATCTAATCCGTTCCACGCAAGGCCGGTCAACCGGCCGGTTCAGATCATTTTCCTAACGCGTCGTAAATAATCTTCTTCAGCGTTACCTGAACGTGCATGCGCTCCGATGGGGAGTTTTCCATCAGAACGAAAAACATATCCTGGGCGCGGTCGACCACAAGGTAGACTCCCGTGGCGCCGTCCCATTTTATCTCCCCGAGTGAGCCCGGCGGCGGCGGCACCGCATTGCCGGGCTCGGTGCGGATGCCGAAGCCATAGCCAAATCCGAAACCGTCACCGGGATAATAGAAATAATTGCGAGCAACCCCCGACCCCGGCCCGATGTGATCCGATGTCGTCGCGGCGAAGGTCGCGGGGCTGAGATAGGTTTTCCCGTCCAGCATCCCGCCATTCAGCAACATCTGCGCATAGCGCGCGAAATCGGAGATCGTCGAGACCATGCCGCCACCGCCTGATTCCCATCGCGTGACGTCAAGCGAGTTTCGCTCGACATGCCGGTCCTTGGCCAGCGGCTGGGCGTAGCGCGCCCGCTCGGCGGGATCGCTCAGGAAGAATTTCGTGGTGGTCATGCCGAGCGGATCGAGCAGGTGCGTCTTCTCAAACTGATAGAGCGATTGGCCGGACGCTATCTCGATGACACGGCCGAGAACATCGGTCGAATGCCCGTAATCCCACAGCGTGCGCGGCTGCTCGGCCAGCGGCAGCTTCGCCAGCCGCTCGACGAATTCGGCGTTATCGAAATCGCCGAGATAAATGCCGTCATAGGCGGCCTTGACCAGCCCTTCACCATAGAAGCCATAGGTGAGGCCAGAGGTGTGCAGCAGCAGATCCTCGATGGTAATAGGCCGGCGTAGCGGCGTGAGGTCGAGCACCGGCCGGCCGGTATCATCTTTTCTCTCGACGCCGACCTTCATGCCGGCGAAGGATGGTATGTATTTGCTGACGGGATCGTCGAGCGCGATTTTTCCCTGATCGACCAACATCATCGCCGCCGCGCTTGTGATGGTCTTGGTGACCGAATGGATCGGAAAGATGGTGTCCGCCGTCATCGGCGTACCCTTCTCGACGTCACGCTTGCCGAAGCATTTGAAATAAACTGGCTGGCCGTGGTGCTGGATCAGAACGATTGCGCCGGGAATCTTGCCGGAGGCAATTTCGTCATTGAGAAAATCGTCGATGGGTGAAAGCTTTTCGCGCGAAAGCACGGCGTCCGGCGGCGGCCCAAGCTCGACAGTGGCGGATGACAGGGGCGCCACAACCGAGACAGCCACGGCAACAGCGGCGAACCGTATCGCAAAGGGCGCGATTGACGCGACGTTGCTTGGAAGCATCACGTGGCCTGACTACATCAACTGGATGAACTGAGATTATTGCATTGCTGCAATCCAATCCAGATGGGCGTTGCCCACACGGACGGCGTTGGTGTTCCGTACCCTGTCGCAACGAACACGAAAGATGCGGCCGGCGCGGCCCACATTATTCCGCTCTGACGGCGACGTTGAATGTATTGCCGTTGACGGTGCGTAGCTGCAATGTCGCGGCGCTATGGAGCCGGCTGGTGTCCGCACCGCTCGCGACGGGCAGCGTGATCGTCGCCATCGCGCCCATCTGCGCCCGTAGCCCGAACGGACCTGGGGCAAAGCGGTTGTAGGCGAACTCGTTGGTTATCGCGGAAGTCGGCAGATGGCTCAACGCTGCACCGTCCCATTGCTCGAGCACGGAGCCGTCATTGGACTTGAGCACCGCAGTCATCACGTTGGAAGGCGCCTCCGGTGTGCCGCCATCGAGATAGGCATGGAAACGCACAGCGCCGTTCGGGAGCAGGACACCGTCCGTCAGATCAAGATGATGTTTGCTGGGGCTAACCGGGCCGCCATGAAACGGCGTGATCACGGAGCCGCGATAATAGTTGTAGGTGGCGACATTGAAGACGACAGTCGCCGCAAACACCGCCAGCGCGATTTTCTGGAAAGTTCCGCTCTGCATCGGAAGCGGCAAGGCTCCGGACATCCAGCGGAACCAGCCTCGTTCGGCGAGCGCCGGCTTGCGCACCAGCAGCGCGTTGTCGAGCGAGAATGCGCCGCTGCCGCCAAGCATCAGAGTGGCACCGATCGCCAAGTTGCAGGCCGCCATGGTCCATTCATCGATGCAGGTCGCACCCTGCCACCCGAACATCAGCATCAGCACAACCGAGAGGCCGATCGAGACCAGCGCCGCGGCCCGCGTGAGAAAGCCGGTCATCAGGAACAGTCCCGAGATCAGTTCGACCGCGCTGAACAGGATCAGGGAGGCGTAGAGGAGATAGAAATGATGCAGCAGGAAGGCCATGATATGGCCGGTTCCAAACAACGCGCCCGGCATGGCCGACTGGAATTTGTTGGCCATCCATGTCGCGGCATGCGGATCGAGTTTGGCCGGCGCGTAGATGAAGCGCCGCGAACCGCCGCCCCAATAGATGAAGCCTTGAATGAAGCGGATGGAAAGCAGAGCGAGCGCAGCGATGCGCAGTGCGTCAGCCTTGCTGCGTTGAATGGCTGGATCCGAGGCCGCCGGGGTGCCGCCGAGCGCAAGCGTGGACATGCTGATTCCTCACGTTGCGTAGTGAAAACCGGCCTGCTGCAGTTCGGGCAGCGTGCCGACCGCGCCAGGAA
>Ga0208991_1000114_pt1 | contig 15211 bp, 15 predicted proteins | sample MedBloCAOM3_M2_FD_187855 | JGI IMG/M metagenome (GOLD analysis project Ga0208991, IMG submission 187855) | Forest soil microbial communities from El Dorado National Forest, California, USA - Mediterranean Blodgett CA OM3_M2 (SPAdes) (version 2) | ecosystem: Environmental > Terrestrial > Soil >...
CGACCCCACCTCGCCCGACTGACCCGATTTGGCAATGATCTGGCCGCGCTTGATCGTGTCGCCGCGCTTCACCAGCAGTTCACTCGCATGGGCATATGCGGTGACGTAACCGTTGGAGTGCCGAACCAGAACCAAATTGCCATAACCCTTGAGTTCATTCCCGGAATAGGCGACGACGCCGTCTTCGGCTGCCTTCACCGGCGTGCCTTCGGGCACCGCCAGGTTAATGCCGTCGTTCGACTTGCCGTTGGTCTTGGCGCCGTAGCTGGTGATCACCTTGCCGCGCACCGGCCAGCGGAAGGTCGGCAGCGCGCCGGTTGCTTCCGTGGCCTTGACCGGCGTTGCGGCCGATACATCCTCGGGCGTTGCTGTTGCCTGGGCCAACCGCGCGCTTTGTGGGGGACCGCCTGCCGCCGCGGCGACTTTGGTGGCGGGCGGGGCTAGTCCGGCGGCAGGCTGAGCGGCAGCATCGGCCGCCGCACGCGCGGCCGGCGCGACCGCTGCCGTCTTCGCGCCGGGCACCGTGAGCTTCATGCCGAGCTTGAGTTTCGCCGATGGCACGAGGCCGTTGGCTTTTGCGAGGTCCGCCGCCGTCACGTGATTGCGACGCGCGATGCTGAGCAAGGTATCGCCGCGATTGACGACATGGACGGTCGATGGCGCACGGGTGGCGGCAACAGCCTTGCTCGCCGGGGCTGCCAGCGCTGGCGCGGCTACAGCTGCGGTCTGACGCGGGATGATCAGTTGCTGGCCCGGCGACAGGGCCCGGGGGCCTTTGTAACCATTGGCCTGCAGGATCGCTGCGGATGAAACGTTATAGCGGCGCGACAATGTCTCGAGCGTGTCGCTGGTGCCGACGATAATCGTAGTACCGCCCTGTCCCGAGCCACGGGTCGCGGCGACCGAACGCGGGGCGACACTGCCGGTGGTTTCAAGCGGATGGGCGGGCGGAGCATAGGAGGCTAGCCCGCGCCCTCCTCCGGATACGCCGCCACCGGCCGTCGGATAGGATTGCGGTGCAGCAATCGGCGGCAAGGCCGAAGACTGGGATTGCGATTGTGGACGGGAATATTGCGGAAGTTCGCGACGCTCGACCGTGGGCGCCGGCACCGAGCCTGTGGCTTCAGGCTGCGACGCAAAGGGATTGGAAAACGGATCTTGCGAGAGGCGCGTCGACATGTCGGCGCTGCAGCCCGCAAAACCGATCGACATCAGCGCCAGCACTGCGACCTGCGGCATGCGGCGCGAGCAAAGCAACTCGACGATACGGGACATGGTTACTCACTCGTACGCAACAAAATACTGTTTTGAGTAAACACGCCCCTAGTAAACAACCGCTTAACCCTGAGAATAAGACGTTGGCGGGACAGCCAATCCGGATTTTTATAGCTCTCGGGCGATGCCCGGCAGCGCCGGCACGAAACGCACGTCCACCAGCTCCTTGCGCTCGAAACCGGCGTCCGTCCTCGTCATGCGGAGCAGGGTTTGGGTGCTCTGATGCGGCCCGACCGGCGCGATCAAGATACCGCCGGGTTCGAGCCGCTGCGTTAAGTCTTCCGGAATCTGCTCCATTGCCGCGGTGACGATGATGCGATCGAAAGTGCCGACACTGGCCGGGACGTCGAAGCCATCCCCCAGCATCACCTCGACATTGTCGCAGCCGAGCTTCTCGAGCCGCGCCCGGGCGCTGTCGGCCAGGGTCCGATAGCGCTCGATCGTCAGCACTTCCCGGCAAAGCCGCGACAGGATTGCGGCCTGGTATCCCGAGCCGGTGCCGATTTCCAGCACGCGGTGATGCTTCTGGAGCTGTAATTGCTCGGTCATGTAAGCCACCACGAATGGCTGGCTGATGGTTTGTCCACAGGCGATGCCGAGCGCGCTGTCGCGGTAGGCATCGGCGCGATCGTCCGCCTGCACGAAAATGTCGCGAGGAATCTCTTCCATGGCGCGAAGCACCGCCTGATCGCTGATCCCGCGCCGCCGCAGGGTGAGCTGAAACATCATCTTTTCCGGCGGATTTTCAATCGCGGGCATGTCAATCTCTTGGGAGCACTTATCGGAGCACTCTAGCGCGCCTCGGCCGAACAGGTTGGTACAATCTGCGCTGGTAAGGAAGTTTCCTTTCACGCGGCTGTTCCCGCCATGGAACCCCCCTTAGCCTTGTCGTTAAAGGGCGGGACGATCGATCCCGCTCGATCGCCCGAAAGCGGGGCGCAAAGGCTCATGAGGATGCGTGCGGGCCCACGTGGACGTTGCGCCGGATGGTTTTATTTGCGAACGTTGGTGTGGGACGGGCAAGGATTCCATCATGACTGCGACGCGACCGCCGGGCGGTTCTGTGTTCCTCGTCGAAGACGAGGTCATGATCAGGATGATGGTCGCCGACATGCTGGAGGAGTTGGGCTACCGCGTTGCCGCCGAAGCCGGCGAGATCAACGAGGCGATCAGGCTGGCGCAATCCGCCGAGTTCGACCTCGCGATTCTCGACGTCAACGTCAATGGCAAGGTGATTTCGCCGGTCGCCGAATTGATCAAGGCGCGCAACCGCCCATTCATTTTCGCCACCGGCTATGGCTCGTCGGGCCTTCCGGAAGAATATCGCGACCGTCCCGCATTGCAAAAGCCCTTCCAGATAGAAACATTGGCGCGGATGATCGACACTGCGCTGAGAAGCGCAACGGTTTAGGACTTCTCCCCAATCATTGCGAGCCAAAGGTCGCGCGAACGCGCGCCCGATGACAGGCTCCGCGAAGCAGTCCAGAGGCCGCAAAAGCAGACTGGATTGTTTCGTCGCTTACGCTCCTCACAATGACGAGAGGCTGCAGCATCAACAAGCAAACTACTTCAGCGTCGCCGTCAGCGCCTGCGAAAACTCATCGTCGGTGCGGTCGAGCCGCAGCGGCGTCACGGAGACATAACGCGCCGCCAGCGCAGCCAGATCGGTACCCTCCGCCGGCACATCGATCTGGGCCAGCCGTTCGAACCCGATCCAGAAATACGGATTGCCGCGGCCGTCGCGGCGCTGGTCGACTTTCAGAAAGCCGAGATTTCGCTTGCCCTGCCGCGTCACGCGTACGCCCGCGACATCTTCGGGCGCACAGGCGGGAAAGTTGACATTGATCACGGTGTTCTTGGGCACGCCGGCATCTATCACCTTGCGCAAGATCTGCGGTCCGAATTTCAGCGCGGTATCCCATAGCGGCGCGTTGCGGGTCTCGATGCTGAATTCCTGCGACAGCGCAAATGACGGAATTCCCAAAATGGTGCCTTCCAGCGCGCCGGCGATGGTACCGGAATAGACGACATCTTCAGCGACGTTACGGCCCTTATTGACGCCTGATAGCACCAGGTCCGGCATGGTTTCGCCGAGGATGTGGCGCGCGCCCATGATGACGCAATCGGTCGGCGTGCCCCGCACCGCGAAATGCCGCGGGCCGACTTCGCGCAACCGCAAGGGATCGTTCAGCGACAGCGAGTGCGAGACTCCGGACTGATCGAGTTCCGGCGCCACCACCCAGACGTCGTCGGACAGCGCTCGGGCGATCTCCTCGACGATCTTCAGGCCGGGAGCGTGGATGCCGTCGTCGTTGGTGCAGAGAATTCGCATCCGTTTTAGTGCCCCTTTCGATCGATTCCAGGACGGTCAATCCGCCGTCTTTATCCCTCTCGCGCCGTTGAGGCAAACCCAGCAAATTCAATCAAATGGCCATTCCGCCGGCGCTACTTCCCGCGCCGATGAAGCGATCGATTCAATAAACTGCATACCTTGTGATGGCGCGACGGCTGGAATTATTTGATTTTCATTTCGAAGATGCCAAAGCGGTTTGATCGTGACCAAGCCTTTCAGCCGTTGTTGCGATTTCGACTTGCTGCCTTGTTTTCATTCCACTCCCTGCGCACACACAATCGGCGCCGGTTGTTTTCAGTCAATGCGCCGGCGGCACCAGCGGCACCGCGGGGCAATGCGTGTGTCCGGCCAATACGCATTTGGACACCGCGAGCGGAAGTTGCGTCGCCAATTCCGAATGATTGCCGCCGCAGCTACTCGTCCTCTTGTATTTGAGGCTTCTCGCGCAGCACCGCGTTGAGTAGCGAACGGCGAACCTCTATTTTCCCGTTGTAATCGATGAATCCCTTTTTCCTGAACTTATTCATGAAAAAACTCACCCTGGATCGGGTCGTGCCGATCATTTCCGCCAGGGTTTCCTGACTGAGGGCCACTGGGACCGGCGCTGCGCCGCCTTCCTTGCCGAAATTCGCGAGCAGCAGAAGCAGGCGCGCGAGGCGCCTTTCACTGGAATTGAAGAGCTGATCGATCAAGTCGTCTTCGATCCGGGTGTTTCGAGACAACAGATAGGCTATGAAAAACTGGGAAAACTTCGGCTCCGCGTTGAGGGCCGCAAGCATTGCGGCTCTTGTTAGCGAAGTAATCAGGCACTCTTCCATGGCCTGACTCGTTGAGGTGCGCAATTCTGCCCGCTCGAGACATGCTTCGCCGAAGAACTGTCCCTCCGCCAAAATCCCGAGGATCGCTTCCTTGCCGTGTTCCGACAAGACGGTGATCTTGACCTTACCTCTTTGAATGAAAAAAATGCTGTCGGCGACGTCGCCTTGGCTAAAGACTTTCTGATTTTTACCGTATTTTTCGATGGTTATTCCGGCGTCGGCCCGGGCAAGAAAAGCCCGGGGCTCAAAGATCCGGCTTGAAGCCTGGATTGCCAACGTCTTGGGCATGGTGTTGGTCCGTCACCCGGCCGGGAGCACAACATTCTCAGTCACCAATGAACCCCCGCGAGGGCACGGTGATCCCTCAGTATAGTCCCGTTATGTTCGGTAGACGACACAAATTCGGTCCCGGATGACTTACATTTTTGGAAATGAGTTCACGTAGGGAAATGGTTCCAGACGCGGAACGCTGAAGCCCTGTTTCGGCCTTACGTCGGCGGCCTTAGTTCACTTGCAAGCCACCGAGCATGTCTGAGGTCACGGGATCGCTCGCTACGAGCTTGGTATGAACGGGACTAAAGGCCGTTACCCCCTGATACGAATGCGCCATGGCCGCACAAATTTTGCTGGCCAGCCTTCAATTCGCATATCGAATTTTAGCGCCACCGGTTTCGGCGGCTCAATGGGAACGCTATCCTTCAAGCGCGAAGCACTCTCCCCAGGCGGTGCGGCTTTTCGGGGCGGCTCCGGGTAATGCTTGCGGGCGACGGAAAGCGCTTTCTCGAAGTCCTCGATATTGAGCCACTTCAGAGCGCGCATGGCTTCCGGCACGCCGTCTTCCCATAACCGGGAGGCCTCGATATCGAATTTGCTCTTCTGCTTCTGATCGCAGGCCTGGATGCCGTAGCCGGTGACGGCCCATTGCCTGCCCACCCAATAAATTTCGCGATGCAGGGCCATTTTCTATCTTCGTTTCCGAAAGCGGCTCTCGCCGCAGGCAAAAAACAAAGATTACCGGGGTGCACCGTCTTCGCAACATCGAACCTGTGCCTTGCTTCGAATAAATTGCTGCAACTATCGGTCTCTCTCGACTACCTTGAGCCCGCCCATGTAGGGCTGCAGCACATCGGGCACGGCGATCGAGCCGTCCTCCTGCTGGTAGGTTTCCATCACAGCGATCAAAGCACGGCCCACGGCAGTACCGGAGCCGTTCAGCGTGTGCACGAAACGCGGCTTGCCGTCGGGCCCACGATAACGCGCATCCATGCGCCGCGCCTGGAAATCGCCGCACAGCGAGCAGCTTGAGATTTCGCGGTACGCTCCGCCCTCGCCTTGGCCTGGCATCCAAACTTCGATGTCGTAAGTCTTCTGCGCGGAAAAGCCCATGTCGCCCGCGCACAGCGTCATCACCCGGTAATGCAGATCGAGCTGCCGCAGCACTTCCTCGGCGCATGCCAGCATGCGCTCATGTTCGTCCTTGCTGTTGTCAGGCGTCGCAATCGAGACCAGTTCGACCTTTGTAAATTGATGCTGGCGGATCATGCCGCGGGTATCGCGCCCCGCCGCCCCCGCCTCAGCGCGGAAACACGGCGTCAGCGCCGTCAGCCGCATCGGCAATTCCTTCTCGTCGAGGATGGACTCGCGCACGAGATTTGTCAGCGGCACTTCGGCGGTGGGGATGAGCCAGCGACTGATCGGTTGGGATTGTTCTTCCGATATCCGTATCGCGTTGGCGATTATCCGGGAAACGCTGGCCTCATTCAGTGTTCCTTCGGTTCGAAGTTCAGCAATTGATTTAAGCGTCTCTTCGACAATGCGGTTTTCGAATTCGCTGGTCGCGATTGTCGTTGTCGCTGCGAATTGATCCTCCTTGAACTTCGGCAATTGTCCCGTACCGAACATGACGTGATCGCGCACCAGCAGCGGCGGATTCACCTCGGTGTAGCCGTGCTCGTTGGTGTGGAGGTCGAGCATGAATTGCCCGATCGCGCGCTCCAGCCGCGCCAGCCCCTTCTTGAGCACGACAAAGCGCGCACCGCTTAGTTTCGCCGCGGTCTCGAAATCCATGGAGCCGAGCGCAACGCCGAGATCGTCGTGCGGTTTTGGCGCGAACCCATAGTTGCGCACCGTTCCGAATATGTGACGCCGCACATTGCCGTGCTCGTCGACGCCATCTGGCACCTCGGCCAACGGCAAATTCGGAATCGCGGCCAGCTCTTTGGCGAGTTCTTCGTCGGCCACCTTCGCCGCGGCTTCGAGCTGCGGCATGGTCGTCTTGAGCTCGGTGACCTCGGCCATCAGGGCGGCGGCGCGCGCGTCGTCCTTCGCCTTCTTGGCGTCGCCGATTTCCTTCGATGCGGAATTGCGCCGCGCCTGCGCCTGCTCCGACGCCATGATCGCCGCACGGCGCTTCTCGTCAATCGCAAGCAGCGCCGCCGACAATGGCTCCAGCCCACGCCGCTTCAGCGCGGCGTCGAAGGCGTCGGGATTTTCGCGGATCCATTTGATGTCGTGCATGGTGGTCATCCTGAGCCGCTATTTCGTTAAATGCCAACGCAACACGTTGGCATTTAACAGTGCGCTTACCACACCCGTCATCACCCGCGAAAGCGGGTGATCCAGTATTCCAGAGCAGCAGTGATAGGTTCGCGAGGCCGCGGCGTACTGGATACTCCGCTTTCGCGGAGTATGACGGCCAGTGTTGGAGCAGCGCAACGCCCCCTCTAGCGCCCTACTCCGCCGGATTGGCTGCCGGCGGTGGCGGGGCGGCTGATGGCGGCGTAGCGGCAGCAGCCTTGGTCGCAGCGGCCTTCTTTTCCACCATGCGCACCGCTATGATCGAGCCTTCATACAGCACCAGCAGCGGTAGCGCGAGCGAGGCCTGGCTGATGACGTCGGGCGGCGTCAGGACAGCTGCGATGATGAAGGCGATCACGATGAAATAGCGGCGCTTCTCGCGCAGTTGCTTCGAGGTGATGATGCCGATCCGTCCCAGCAGCGTCAGGACGACCGGCAGCTGGAACGCGACACCGAACGCGAAGATCAGCGACATCATCAGCGACAGGTATTCGCCGACCTTGGGCAGCAACTGGATTTGCGCGGTTTCCGCCCCTGCGGCCTGCTGCATGCCGAGTGAGAACCGCACCAGCATCGGCAGCACCACGAAATACACCAGCATCGATCCCAGCACGAAGAAGAACGGGGTGGCGATCAGATAGGGCAGGAAGGCGCCGCGCTCGTGCTTGTAGAGGCCGGGCGCCACGAATTTGTAGATTTGCGCCGCCACGATCGGGAACGAGATGAAGCCGGCGCCGAACAGCGCCAGCTTCAACTGGGTCAGAAAATATTCCAGCAGCGCGGTGTAGATGAACTTGGAGTTTTCCGGACCCGCGATCCAGACGAATGGCCACACCAGCACATTGTAGATTTGCTTGGCGAAGAAGAAGCAGAAGATGAAGGCGACGCCGAATGCGAGCAGCGCCTTGATCAGCCGCGAGCGCAGCTCGATCAAATGGTCCATCAGCGGCGCTTTGCTGGCCTCGATATCCTCGGCGCTCATGACGCTTTGGCGCCCTTGAGAACATCAGGGGTTGCCGGCTGAGGGTCCTGCGGCGCGGGCTGAGCCTGAGCTTCGCGCGTGATCGCCAGCGGCTGCGACGCAAGCGCGTGGGCATCAGCCTCGGTGAAGGTTTCCGGAATCGGCGCCTCGGGCGTCGTCGGGGTGACCGGCGGTTCGATCGCGGGCGTATCGGTCGCTGCCGCCGCAGGCTTGTCGATGTCATCGATCCGCAGCGCGTTACCGACGTCCTTCTGCAGCGACGTCATGACGTTATCGCCACCGAAGCCGGTTGCGGCTTCCTTGACCTCGTCGAAACTCTTTTTGAGGTCGGCCATTTCGGCCTCGCGCATGGCTTCCTGGAACTGGCCCTGGAATTCGGCAGCCATCTTGCGCGCCTTACCCATCCACTGCCCGACCATGCGCAGCACGCCCGGCAATTCCTTCGGGCCGATGGCGATCAGCGCAACGATCGCGATGACGACGAATTCACTCCACCCGATGTCGAACATGAAAAATTCCGCTCACGCGAGGCGATCTCATCCCAATGCTTGTAAACAAGATTCGGGACCGCCCGCGTCTCCCTCAATCGGCCTTGCCGCAGCGTGCCGCAAGATCGTCGTTCAGACAGCCTTGCTGCCGACATCCGACCGCGTCGCCGTGGACGACGGTGCGTTATGATCGATCGTCTTCACGGGCTCGGGCTTTTCCGCAGTCTTGTCATCGTCCTGCATGCCCTTCTTGAAGGCCTTGATGCCCTGCGCGACGTCGCCCATCAGGTCCGAAATCTTGCCGCGACCGAACAACAGCAGGACGACTGCGATCACGACGATCCAGTGCCAAATGCTAAGCGAACCCATCCTGCAACCCTCCAAACACGCGAGGCCGGCGTCCCGGCCTAATCTCCTTTGAAACTAGGCTCAGGAGGTGTCAAAAACAAGGACTTAAGCCGCGTCAAATCGCTGTTAACGCGACGCCGAGCGCGATCAGCAAAAGCGGAAGCCGGTTTTGCGTCCGGTCGCGCTCTAAATTATTAATGCGCATGATCCTACCGCCAAATCGCTCACACTTTGGCGGATCATGCGCGCCGCGCCCGCGGTTTGGTCGCGGGCTGTCGCAGCTCGCGCGGAATTAGCTTCCGCCGTCGGTTTCCGGCTCCGCCGCAGGCGCCAGCGCGAGTTCCAGATCGCCAATCTCGAGCGGATCCTCGTCATCGCGCAAGGCCGGGTCATCCGATGGCGTCGGAACACCGAAGCCGGAAGGCAGCCGCGAATCCAACAGGCCCGTTCCTTTCAGCTCCTCAAGGCCCGGCAGATCGCCTAGCGCCTCCAGGCTGAACTGCGACAGGAAGGCTTCGGTGGTTCCGAATGTCAGCGGACGGCCCGGCGTCTTGCGACGACCGCGCGGGCGAATCCACCCTGTTTCCAGCAAGACATCCAGCGTCCCCTTGGAGGTAATCACGCCGCGGATTTCCTCGATCTCCGCGCGCGTGACCGGCTGATGATAGGCGATGATCGCCAGCATCTCGATCGCCGCGCGCGACAGCCGCCGCGTTTCGGTGCTCTCCCGCGTCATCAGCCATGACAGATCGCCCGCGGTACGGAAGGTCCATTTATTGGCGACGCGAACGAGATTGACGCCGCGCAAGGCGTAATCCGCCTGCAACTGCGCCAGCGCGACCTTGATGTCGATGCCTTCAGGCATCCGCTTTGCGAGCGTGGCCTGATCGAGCGGCTCGGTGGAGGCGAACAACAGCGCTTCCAACAGCCGCAATTCCTCGGGCCGCGCTTCCGGATCTACAGAGCGCTCCTCGGCATCGGCTTTGCGTTTTTCCGCCAGGCTTGCCATGGCACGGTCTCCTTCTTCCACTTACTCGGCCGGCAGATCCGGCGCGGTCATCGCGTCGGATACTGGTTGCGGCGGACGCTTTCGAAAATACAGCGGTGCAAACGCCTCTTTCTGGTGCAACTCCACCTCGCCTTCCCTGACCAGTTCCAGCGCCGCAGCAAAGCTGGACGCAAAAACGGTAGCTTTTTGCGAGGGATCAACGACGTAGTTGAGCAGGTATTCGTCGAGGCGGCTCCAGTCCTCGGCCATTCCGACCAGGCGCTCCAGCGACGCCCTCGCCTCGCTCAACGACCACACCGTGCGTTTCGCCAGATGCACCGTTGCCAGCACCCGCTGCTGGCGCTGCGCGGCGTAGGCGGTGAGCAGGTCGAACAGGGTTGCGGTAAACCTGGGATGCTTAATTTCAGCGATGGTTTCCGGATTGCCGCGCGGAAAAATGTCGCGCTGCAATTGCGGGCGGTTCATTAGCCGGTTCGACGCTTCGCGAATGGCCTCCAGCCGGCGCAGCCGGTTGGCCAGCGCGGTCGCCATTTCCTCGGCGCTCGGTCCGTCCGCCGTCGCGGGTTCAGGCAGCAGCAGCCGCGATTTCAGAAACGCCAGCCATGCCGCCATCACGAGATAGTCGGCGGCAAGCTCAAGACGGATCTTCCGGGCCGCCTCGATGAACACCAGGTACTGGTCGGCCAACGCCAGAATCGAAATCTTGGCGAGATCGACCTTCTGCTGCCGGGCCAGCGCAAGCAGCAGGTCGAGCGGGCCTTCATAACCCTCGACGTCGACGACCAGCGACGGTTCGTCGTCCGCCAGTTCGGCGGGCCGCCCGGTCTCAAATGAAAGAATTTCCGCGCTCATGCGCCTGCCGTTCCTGCCTGATTAATCAACGCATCCAGTTCAGCCCGCGCCGCCAGCCGATCGAAGGCTTGCGGCGCCTTGCGCGACGCCAGCGCCCGTCTGGCGCGCTCCAAAGCCTTGCCCGACAATTCCGGCGTCTCCCGGGCGACTTCCCGCATTTCGTCGAGCTTGCCGTTACAATGCAGGACCATGTCGCAGCCGGCGACAAAAATGGCCCGGGTCCGCTCGGCGATCGATCCCGCCAGCGCGTTCATGGACACGTCATCACTCATCAACAAACCCTGGAACCCGATCACGCCACGAATCACTTGTTCGATGATTGTCGCAGAAGTTGTCGCCGGATGGGCGGGGTCAAGCGCGCTAAACACAACATGTGCGGTCATCGCCATCGGCAGGTCCGCCAGCGGTTGGAAGGCGGCAAAATCGGTGCGTTCCAGCTCCGCTCTCGGCGTATCGACCACCGGAAGCCTAAAATGGGTATCGGCGGTCGCTCGGCCATGGCCGGGAATGTGCTTGAGCACCGGCAATATGCCGCCCTGTTCCAGCCCCTCGGTCACGGCGCGAGCGATCGCCGCAACCTTGCCCGGCTCGGTTCCATACGCCCGGTTGCCAATTACCGCGTCGGCGCCTGCAATCGGAACATCGGCCAACGGCAGGCAGTCGACGGTAACGCCGGTTTCGATGAGGTCCGCGGCGATCAGACGCGCACTCAATCGGGCCGCGGACAGGCCGAGCGTGGGATCGATGTCGTAAAGCGCGCCAAAGACAGCTCCTGCCGGATAGGCCGGCCAGTGCGGAGGGCTGAGCCGCTGCACCCTGCCTCCCTCCTGATCGATCAGAACCGGCGCCTCCGGGTCACCAATCTCTTTACGTAATTCTATAACAAGACGAACTACTTGAGACCGCGTCTCAATATTCCGCTTGAACAGGATAAATCCCCACGGCCGCTCCGAACGGATGAATTCGCGCTCCTCAGCGCTGAGTTCCGGTCCGGATACGCCCGTGATAAAGGCCCGCGTGTTCATGCGGCCGATTAGCCCGCGGGCAGCCCAAGGGTCAAGGAAACGACCGTTAATTCCTTTGGACGACGCACTGCCCGCCGGCGGTTTTCAGACTGCCGCAGAACTGCGACGCTTCATCGGGGGACCCGAACGGACCTACCATGGCGCGGTAGTAGACGCCCTTGTCGCCGAGGTCGGCGCGTTTGATCAGCGGCGCGCGCGATCCCAGCACCGTCGGGAACTTGCCCTGCAGGGCCCGGAAGGAGGCCTGTGCGTCGGCCTCGTTTTTCTGCGAGGAGACCTGAACCAGGTATCCGCCGCTCCCTGCACCACTTGGCGCGGTCTGTACGGGGCTGGTGGCCGGCGCCGCGCCCTGCGGCGCCAACGATATCGGCGCATTGGCGCTCGCGTTGGCCGCCGATGGTGGGCTTCGCGGGGCAGCCGGTGGCGGCGTCGCGGCTGTTCGCGCAGCCGGCGCTGCTGGTTTTGCCGCCGGTGCCGGTGCCGACGTAACCGGCGTCGCGGCCCCATCTGCCTGGTCACCCCGGACGGAAAAGGTCCTGATCTTGCGCGGCTCGTTGCTCGGCAGGGTACCATTCCCGGCGCTTGCCAGCGCCGAACTCCCCGGAGCCAGGCTCGCCGCGGACGGCGGATTCCCGTTCTGGTTCAGCGGCGGAAACACCACGCGGGCGCCGGACTTGGCGTTGACGTCGACCGGCGCTTCTTCCCGCGGCACGATTTTCTCGGCGCCATCGCCCGCCGCCATGCGGTCCGGCACTTTGGCAGTCCCGTCGGCTGGAGCCGGCACGATCTTGGTCGGGCCCGCGTCGGCCTTGATGATCGGCGGCTCGCCGCTGCGGGGCGATCCGACATAGGTGCGATAGGCAAACGCTGCGCCCGTCCCCACCACCGCCAGCGCGAGAACGACAGCAACGGTGATGATGCCGCCGCGACGCTTCCGGAGGTGATCTTCGGCACCATCGCCATAGCTGTCCTGATAGGCGTAGGCATCATCCGCATAAGCCGGATCGTGCTGTGATTCCTGCGCGCCGGGATCAATCTGGCCGTACAGCGCATCGTCATAACGCGACGGATCGGGCTCTTGATCGGCGTCGGCAAATGGCGGCGCCTGCTGATAATCAGGCTCGGGCGCGGCATGCTGGGCTGCGTAACGCTGCAGCGGATGGACTGCACTGGGGTAATCTTGCGGGTAAGGTTCTTGCTGTGGGCTCTCCTGCCGGGCAGCGCGCTGCATCCACGGCGGCGGGCCAGCGGGTGGGCCGTCGTCAGCTGCCGCCGCCGGGGGTTGGTATTGATCGCGCGCGCTCGTGCGCGGCTGTAGCGTCTGATTGGCCCGACCCATGCTGAACGGATCGGTCTGACCGATCAGCCGCGCCAGCTCAGCCAGCGGATCGCTCTCGCCCCTTGCCGACGCGTGCTGGTCGCCGCTACGATCATAGTCGTCACCAGCGGGAAACGGTCTGCTCTGATATCGATCAGCCATCGTGATGATGCATCCCCTTCGGGAAAGCCGCCAACTCGCCCTTAAAAACGAACCAGCTCTGCCGCACGCCCTCACAGGTCCCCATGTGAGCGGCGCCTGCCCCTACTACCGCATCTCGTCCGGAGCATGGACGCCGAGAATGGCGAGCCCAGATGCCAGGACCGAGACGACGCCCTGAACCAAAGCCAGCCGCGCCTTCGTCATCTCTGCATCATTATTGATAATGAAGCGTAAATAGGGCAAATCACGCCCCCTCGTCCAAAGTGCGTGAAATTCGCTGGCAAGATCATAGAGGTAAAAAGCGATTCGGTGCGGCTCATGTGCCACCGCCGCCGCCTCGATCGTCCGGGGATAGAGCGCCAGCCGCCGCAGCAGGTCGAGTTCCGCCGGGTCGCTCAGCCGCTCCACCGCCGCCTCGGCGAGGAACGCCGCCCGTGCCCCGGCCTCCTCCGGCAGGTCCGGAACCACCTCCCGCGCGTTACGGAACACCGAGTGGCCGCGGGCGTGGCCGTACTGCACGTAGAACACCGGGTTCTCGCGTGACTGCTCGATCACCTTGGCGAGATCGAAATCGAGCACCGCATCATTCTTGCGGTAGAGCATCATAAAGCGGACGGCATCCTTGCCGACCTCGTCGACCACTTCGCGCAAGGTGACGAAATCGCCGGAGCGTTTCGACATCTTCACGGGTTCGCCGTTGCGCAGCAGCCTGACGAGCTGCACGATTTTTACGTCCAGCGTGGCCTTGCTCGATGTGACGGCCTTGATTGCAGCTTCCACGCGCTTGACATAGCCGCCGTGATCGGCGCCCCAGACGTCGACGAGGTTGTGAAAGCTGCGGTCGAACTTGCTCTTGTGATAGGCAATGTCGGAGGCGAAATAAGTGTAGCCGCCGTCGGATTTCTTCAACGGACGATCGACATCGTCGCCATAGGCGGTGGCGCGAAACAGCGTCTGCTCGCGATCCTCGTAGTCTTCGACCGGCGCCCCCTTCGGGGGCGGCAGGCGGCCTTCATAGACGTCGCCCTTGGCGCGCAGAAACTCGATGGTCGCGGCGACCTGATCGGTACCGCCCTCAATCAGCGAACGCTCCGAGAAGAAGACGTCATGCTTGATATTGAGCGCGGCGAGATCGCCCCTGATCTCATCCATCATCATCGCAATCGCCTTGGCACGCGCGATCGGAAGCCACCGCTCCTCGGGCATCTGGTTCAGGGCGCCACCATACTCAGCGGCTAGCGCCTGCCCCACCGGCTTCAGATAGTCGCCGGGATAGAGCCCTTCCGGAATTGCGCCGATGTTCTCGCCGAGCGCCTCGCGATAGCGAAGGTAAGCCGAGCGCGCCAGCACATCGACCTGGGCGCCGGCGTCATTGATGTAATATTCGCGGGTGACATCATAGGCCGTGAAGACAAGCAGGCTTGCCAGCGCATCGCCAAACACCGCGCCGCGGCAATGCCCGACGTGCATGGGTCCCGTCGGATTGGCGGAAACGTATTCGACGTTGACCTTCTCGGCAGCACCCGTCGCGCTTCGTCCGTAAGAATCGCCCTCGCGCAGCACGGTACGCAACGCGTCCGACCAGACCGATGCCTTCAAGGTAAGATTGATGAAGCCGGGACCGGCGACATCGACGGAGGCAATCAAATCGTCCGCGCGCAGCCTGGCTGCGATCTGTTCGGCGAGCTCGCGCGGCTTTGACTTAGCCTCCTTTGCCAACACCATCGCGGCGTTGGTCGCCATATCGCCGTGCGCGGCATCGCGCGGCGGCTCGACCACGACACGCGACAGATCCCCGCTCATGGGCCATCCGCCTTCCGCCGCCAGCGTGCTGCAAACCGCATGCACGCGCGCAAGCACGTTGGCGAAAAGGTGCTGCGGTGAAGCTTTATCGACCATGGGCGTGACTGGGACCGGAGATTGTGCCTGATGTCGCGGCACACTAGGCCGCCGCCTAACGCAAATCCGGGGTCGAGTCAAAAAGCCTTTGATGCTCGGTCAGTG
>Ga0208991_1000115_pt1 | contig 15175 bp, 10 predicted proteins | sample MedBloCAOM3_M2_FD_187855 | JGI IMG/M metagenome (GOLD analysis project Ga0208991, IMG submission 187855) | Forest soil microbial communities from El Dorado National Forest, California, USA - Mediterranean Blodgett CA OM3_M2 (SPAdes) (version 2) | ecosystem: Environmental > Terrestrial > Soil >...
GCCGCTACGGACTACGAGGGCGGCAAGCAGATCATCATGAAGGGCCTCGGCGGCATTCCGCTCGGCCGCCCCGCCAAGCCGATCGAAGTCGCGGACCTCATTGCATTCCTAGTTTCGCCGCGAGCGGCTTCGATTACTGGTACGGAGTAGCGTGATCGACGGCGGGACCGTTCCGACTGTCTGACTGGCTGAGGTCCGCTTCTGGCCCGCATCACGGCGGTCCCAGGCGCACCGCGCGGGCACGCAAACAGCGGACCAAGATATTGGACACCATCGTGAATATTGAACTAACAGTACATGCGCTCTGGTGCAACTTCTTGATTTGAATTATTGACTTGAATGGTGGCCAGGGGCGGAATCGAACCACCGACACGCGGATTTTCAGTCCGCCGAATTCTGCATCCAGCGTCACCCAAGAGCATCCAATAGAAGCACTTAGCTGATTTCCCTATTACGGTAAGTGCTGGTAGATGACGCTGCGTGATGATGGATTGGAAACTGAAGTTGAAACCTCCGTACGAATCCCGAACGTTAGTCGCGACTTCGGCCAACATTTCCGCCGCAAGTTGCGCAGCCGCATCGCTGCTATTGCAGCTGAGATAGCTGCGCTGCACCGTGCAATTGAGTCTGAAGGCCCCAGCGACAGACGACACATCGTCAGAGCGGCCCACGCACACCAGAGCGCGCCCTGTGCAATATCCGGCCGTCCGGGCCGGACTCCCGTTCATGGTGGCTGGAAGACACACAGAGGTCGACGCACATGCTGGATCAAGTAACTCCCTCCCGTCAGCTCGAGGCGCTAGCACCAACACGCTTCTGCATTATGCGAAGGTGTCTGCCATGGAGAGAATTAGAAGATCCACGTCCCTTCTGAGAGCGACGGCCGAGTCAGTGTGCAAACTGTTCACGCTGTTGGCGGCATTGTTTCTTGCGTTGTTGCCGGCCGGACAGCTCGCCGCCCAATCGCCTGCCGTCGTGACCCTGGTGAAAGCCGGGCGGCTGCTCGACCCCCGCACTGGGAAAGTGCTTGCGCCCGCTGCTGTGCTGGTTGAAAACGGCAAGATCAAGGAAGTGGGTGCGCCGGCACGAGTGCAACCCCATGCACCAGCAGGCGCTAGGACGATCGATCTGGGCCGCGCAACTTTACTGCCTGGTCTGATTGACGTCACACCCACCTGCTGCTCGACGTAGTGGTGCCCGCGGAAGCCGAGATCACACGCCGGTCCAACGGTGAGTTTGTGCCGGGGCTGTTGCTGGCGATCACCATCTCACCCAGTGAACGCGTGTTGCGAGGTGCGCAGCTGGCACGCGAAGACGTGGAGAGCGGCTTCACCACCGTGCGCAATCTCGGTCACTCCGGCATCGATGGGGATGTAGTGCTGCGGGACGCGATCAATGCCGGCCGCGTTCCCGGCCCGAGAATGCTGGCCTCGGGGCGCAAACTCACGGCGCCGGGCTCGTACATCCAGAATCTCAACCCCGCAATTGCCGCGCCGATCGTGCAACAGGAATTCCTGCAGTTAGATAGCCCCGACCACGCGCGGCAGGCGGTGCGCGCGAATGTCTTCTACAACGTGGACCTCATCAAGATTTCGATCGATGACGACATCACCCAGGCGGAAGCGACGGCGATCGTCGATGAGGCGCACCGCCAACACCTCGGGGTCTATCGCTAGCGATCACAACCGCTATTCAAAACTGATCTTTACAACCCTGCCCTGCGTCCCTACCAACCAACCCGCGTGCGGGCTTGCGAACGCCACAGCCCAGTAGTTCGCGAGCCCTGTTAGGCTGACCCAAGTGTCCCCTTCGTCGGGTGACCAGGCCGCGCCGCCCGGCCCGGTGACCACTACGGCCCGCGTCGTGCTCGCCTCCTCATCAGCGTCGGCCTCTGCAGAGCGTTCGCGCACGTAACTCAGACCGTAAATTGCGCCCGGGACTGGCGGGCGGCTCGTGAGCTGCCACGACTTCCCGCCGTCGCTCGAGCGCGCGACGGTGTCGGCGAATGCGGTGGGCGCCGCTAGCTCGCCAGCGCCGAGGATGCCGTGCAATGGATCGCGGAAATCGACGCTGAACACACCTGAGCTTGCGGTGCCCTGGACGATGGGCGTGTCGTACGCGGCCCATGTGTGGCCGCCGTCGGTCGTCGCGAGGATTCTGGCCTTCGCCGCGCCGCCGGTGCCGATCCAAGCCCGACTTCTCCCTTGAGTCGCAACGCACGTGCCGCTCGCCGCGAACGCCGCTTCTCCGACCTGCGCCGCGGGCAACCTGTGGCCGATATCCATCCAGGTCGTGCCGTCAGTCGTCCGGATCACGGGAAACCGGCCATTGACGGCGTCGCTCATGGCGATACCGCGGCGCGCGGTCCAGAACGCGAAGCAGTCATAAAATGCGTCGGGGTCCAAGCTCTGGAATTGCAGCGACCAGGATGCTCCGCCATCCTCGGTCTTGTAGATGCGGGAAGCCGGGCCGACGCCGGCGGACAAGAGATAGGCGACTGTTGCGCTCACCCCCTGCACATCGCGGAACTGGAGTTGTTCGGCCCCCGCAACCACGCCCGCCCGCCAGGTTGCGCCGCCATCGGTGGTGACGACATAGGTGCCGCCCACGCCGCTGGCCCACACCACGCGTGAGTTGACCGGGCTCACCGCCTGCAGCCGGTTGAGAGTGCCGCTCTGCTGGGGTGTCAGCGTCGGTGAGCGCAGGACGGCGACGTCGCCCTTGGCGACCTGCGAGTCGGCGAGCGCTGAGGCAGTGACCGAGACCGCCAGCACGACGGGTAGCACGCGAAGCATCTTGAGACGCATGGTTGGGTCCTCCACAAAGTCTGATGACAGGTTCGATGCTGGCGAGAAGGTGACCGGCAAGCTTGGCCTGAAGCGCGCCCGCCGACCCGATCCGCAGTCAAGCGAGTATTTTACTCACGCTTCAAAGGACCGTAACGCCGAAGGCACCGACGACTGTCTGAACGCGACTCTTTAATCTCATCGATCGGCGGTAGCGGGAGGCCGATGCGACGGATCAAGTCGCGGAAACGGGGTGAGGAACGCAGGTCGTCCATTGCGGGGTCGACCTGCACATTCAGCAGCCAGGGGTTGCGTTGGTTGTAGGCGCGCTCGAGGTAGGGGCACTCATTACCTCCGAAGACTTCCGCGCGTGCTTGCGGAACGGTTTACCTTGCACGATATGCGCGCCAAATCGGTCGCCGATTCCGAAACACTGGAGAAGGCATTCGAGCGAGCTGGTCATACCGCTATGGCGATGACGCGCTGGGTCTAGGATCGCACTATCGAGAAGTGACTGCGCTGAAATAAGTTCTATCACCCTCGCGATGTCATCTGGACTCATGTCGCCGGCGTTGAAGCGCTCGATGAGTGTAGGCACGAGTGAGGCACGAAATTCCGGGTCCTCATCTGAATGCTGGATCAAGATCCACGCTAAATGCATCCCTGTCTCGCCCGCTCGCTGCGCAGTGGGAAACCCTTGCGCCTTCACTAATATAGTTGCCGCAACCAGGCGAGGTTCACGGCGTCAACCGCCCTCACTGTCGCTTGTGCATTCGAATCGCTCGGCTGAGATTTGTATGCCTGCCGTGCAGTCTGATCTTTCGTCCGCACGTCGGCGCAATTCTTGAAGGAGCTCTGGTTTGGAGATCGTTCTCGCCTTATCGCGCTCGGCGATGGTCTCAGTCGAGAATTGGGGGTGCTTTTCGCGCCACGCCGCGGCTCCTGGACATTGAGTCTGAAGCGAATCGTCCGATGGGTGCGCAGGGCGGCATACGATCACTGTCGTAGCCAACAAAAAAAATGGCAGTGGGCAAAAGGTGTGAACGCATCCGTTTGCTGCTCAAGCATCCTCACACAGTTGCACTCCAGTTCGGTCCCGGCACTCCAGTGACCATCATCCCGCGGAGAACGTGCGCTACTCCGCGTAGAGGCTGAGCATGCAGCGAACCGCGCGTTCACTCGCGGTCCGTCTGCGCCTGGTAGGTACTACTTCCTACGGGTTTCACCCCATATTACCAGGAGCACGTCGAGACGATGGTCCGAACGGCCTACGTCGTATTTATGAAGGCTTCACGGGCATTGCACACGCTGCTACGCGCTTGCTGGTGGTTTGTACACGCATGATCGGTCGGAGTTAGGCCAGCGTCACCTGGGCGAGACAGGAAGTCCGTGAAGAGAGTGCTCAGCGTATTTGGAACGCGGCCAGAGGCGATCAAGATGGCGCCGCTCGTTCACGCGTTAAGGGTGACCCCTGGTTACGAGCCACGCGTGTGTGTGACCGCACAGCACCGACAGATGCTCGATCAGGTGCTCAAGCTGTTCGACATCGTTCCCGATTTCGATCTCAACCTCATGCGCACGGGGCAGAGCCTCAGCAGCGTAACCTGCGCTGCGCTTCAGGGGCTTGACACTGTCCTCGATACGTTCGCTCCCGACCTAATCCTGGTGCACGGCGACACGACGACGACCCTCGCAGCGAGCATTGCCGCGTTCTACCGGTGCATCCCGATTGGCCACGTCGAAGCGGGGCTGCGCACCGGCAACCTGTGGTCACCGTGGCCGGAGGAGATGAACCGCCGAATAGCCGATGCAATCGCCGACCTGCACTTCGCGCCGACGGAGCAGGCGCGCGGTAACCTGTTGCGCGAAGGCGCCGATCCTGCGCGCGTTGTCCTTACGGGCAACACGGTAATCGACGCCTTGTTGCACGTAGTCAAGCAGCTGCGTTCCGATGAGATCCTGCGCCACCGCGTTGCGGCACGCTTTCCATTCCTCGACGACGACCGGCGAATGATCCTCGTCACGGGACATCGACGCGAGAACTTCGGCGAGAAGTTCATAAGTTTCTGTAGAGCATTGCGGCGCATAGCAACTCAACGGCCCGATATCCGGATCGTATACGCGGTGCACTTCAATCCAAACGTACAGCAGCCTGTACGCTCGATCCTGAACAACCTCGCCAACGTCAGTCTGATCGAGCCGCAGGAGTACCTCCCGTTCGTCTATCTGATGATGCGCGCATACCTGATCATCACGGATTCCGGGGGTATTCAGGAGGAGGCCCCTGCGCTGGGGAAGCCGGTACTCGTTGTACGCGACACGACCGAACGGCCGGAGGCGATCGAGGCGGGTACTGCGCGCCTCGTCGGCACGGGTACTGAGGCTATCCTCGCGGCCGTGATGCAGCTCCTGGACGACGACGGTGAATACGAGCGCATGGCGCACGCCCACAGTCCCTACGGCGATGGCCGCGCGACTGAACGGATCGTAGCCGCACTCGAGCGCCGGTTCCTCGAGCTGCCGCAGCGACGTCTTCCGATTTCCGCTCATGCCGCCGCCCCGATCGCCTCATTCGCAGACTTCGTCGAGAGGACCGCCACATGAGCGATGCCATCGCTTACTTGTTGGTGGCATGCCAGCTACTGACCGCGGTGGTCGGCGTGGTGTTCCTGGTCAGCGGAATTGACGACCTCTTCATTGACATCTGTTATCTGGTGCGGGTCCTCTACAAGCGCTTGTTTGTAGTCCCCCGGTATCCGGCGCTACGCGAACAGGAGTTACGGGTCCGACCAGAGCAACCGATCGCCGTGATGATTCCGGCATGGCAGGAGTCGAGTGTCATCCGTCAGATGCTTTTAAATACCCGCAGTAGGCTCGACTACACGAACTACGCGATTTTCGTGGGCACATATCCGAACGACCCGGCGACGGCACGTGAAGTGGATGGGCTCGAGGAGGTCGGAGCGCGCGTCATTCGCGTGACGGTACCGCACGATGGACCGACCAACAAAGCCGATTGCCTGAACTGGATCTATCACGCCATCCGGCGTTATGAGGCCGCAGAAGGCATCGCGTTCCAAATCTTCGTGATGCAGGACTGCGAGGATGTGATCCACCCGCTGTGCTACCGGCTCTTCAATTACCTGATCCCGCGCAAGGACATGGTGCAGCTGCCGGTGCTCTCCTTGGAACGGCAGTGGCGCGAGTTCACGGGCGGCCACTACCTCGATGAGTTTGCGCAGCTGCACTACAAGGACCTCGTAGTGCGCGAGCTGCTGGATCGAAGCCTGCCGGCTGCCGGAGTTGGCGTCGCTTTCAGCCGCCGTGCGCTCGCGGCAGTCGCTGACGCCCACGACGGCGAGATCTTCAGTACCAAGTCGCTCACCGAGGACTACGACTTTGGTTTCCGGCTGAAGCGCCTCGGCATGCGCCAGATCTTCGTCAAATTCGAAGTTGAACGCGACGTGTTCCGAAGTGATGCAGAGTCCCGCACCCGGCGCGCGCGTCGTGTCCGTGAGCTCGTCGGTGTCCGTGAGTACTTCCCAGCGACGCTAGGCAGTGCGATTCGGCAAAAGTCGCGCTGGGTCGTAGGTGTCGCCATGCAGGGCTGGTCCCACCTGGGCTGGTCGTCCGACTGGCGCACCAACTACATGCTGTACCGCGATCGCAAATCACTGATCACGAATCTGGCGTCGATCGCGGGTTACGTCATCGTGTCCGTCGTTCTGAGTGTGTGGCTTATGCAGTGGTTATGGCCGGACGCCTATAGATTCCCGCCGATCGTGCAGCGCGGATCGACGCTGTGGTACATGCTGCTGATCAATTTTGCATTACTCGTGTTGCGAGTGTTGCAACGAGGGTACTGCGTCTGGCGCCTCCACGGCTATCGACAGGCTGTGCTCTCAATACCGCGCATGGCGTGGGCTAACTTTGTGAACTTTGCGGCGACGGTGCGGGCAATGCGTCTCTATCTACGCTATCTGCACACCGGCCGAGCAATCGCGTGGGACAAGACTGACCACATCTATCCGGCGCTCGAGTCAATTCCCTTCCGGCGCCCGCTAGGGGAGGCGCACGCCAACGGACAGACTGCGCCGGCGTGAACACGATCACTGCTGCGATGGAGCTACTCTCATGAAAGATATCAAATCCAAACAGCGACGCAAGCTGCTTCTTCTTGGCGGCGCGCTGGCCGCCCAGGCTTGCCTTCCGATGCGTGCTGCACGCGCCATCACGCTGCCGCCACTCCTGGACTTGCTCAAGCGCTACATGGCGTCGATCATCCCCGTTCCGAACAATCCCTATTTCGTGCCGCAGGGTGGCGCCCTTGCCGTACCGAGACCGGCCGGCGCGCCGTTCAGTGGCACCGGGTTGCCCGGGTCAGCCACGCAGGCCTCGACGCTCGTGTTGTACGACACGACGGGGCCGTGGGGCTGGCTGGGCGAAATCTACGCGACAATGGCGGGGAACCTTGCAAGCCACTTCGGCACCTGGGTGGCCATGCCCGTCGTGTCGTACGCGGCGGGGACTCTCCAACAGTACTCGGCCTGTATCTACATCGGCTCAACTTACGGCGAGCCGTTACCAGCGGCATTCCTGACGGACGTCTACGCGGGAACGACCAAGGTCATTTGGATCTACGACAACATCTGGCAGCTGACCTCGAGCCAGCCGCAATTTGCGGCCCAGTATGGCTTTATGCCATCCGTCTTCGATACCTCACCGGTCGCTACGGTGACCTACAAGTCCCAGAGTCTGAAACGCTACAGCGCCAATGCCGCCGGCATCATGAGCTACTCCACCATCGGTGCCCCCGCGACGGTGCTTGCCAACTGCGTGCGCGCGAACAACACGACGTTTCCGTGGGCGGTGCGCTCGGGAAATCTCACCTACATTGGTGAGATCCCGTTCGCATATATGACCGAGGGCGACCGCTACCTGATCCTCTGCGACCTTCTCTTCGACGCGCTTGCCCCCATGACCGCAACCCAACACCGCGCGCTCGTGCGCTTCGAGGATCTCCATCCGCTGTCGGACCCGACGGCCGTGCTGCAGGCCGCGGAGTGGCTATTCAGCAACGGGATACCGTTCGGTTTCCACATAACGGCCCGCTATCTCGACCCTAACGGCTATCAGACCGGGGGAGTCCCGCAGGATGTTCCGTTACACACTCAGCCCCTTATGATGGCCGCCATCCGTACGTTGCAACTGTTGGGCGGCGTGATGATGCATCACGGCTATACCCATCAGTACTCGAACATAGCGAACCCGTACACCGCTGTGACAGGCGATGACTGTGAGTTCTACCGCATCACCGCCAGCAACGGCGTACTGACATACGTGGGGCCGCTGCCGCCCGACACCGACTCCAGCTGGGCCCAGGGGCGATTCGACTCTTATGCGGCTGAGCTGACCGCCTCGGGCTTTACGATGCCGGGGATCTCGACGTTTCCGGCTTACTCCGCATCGGTACCCGACTACCAGGCTGCAGCACGGACGTTCGCAGCACGGGCGGAGCGAACGCTCTACTTTCCGGGAGTTCTGACGAACCAGACCATCGATTACACGCGCCCCGCAGGCCAGTACGTCCCGTATAGCGTTCAGGACGTCTACGGATCCAAGGTGTTGCCCGACACGCTGGGCGGCATCGATCCGACTGTGTACAACAACATTCCGCCGCGCCTGCCTGCGGATATCATCGCCGATGCGCAGCGCACGCTCGCGATACGCGATGGCGTGGCGAGCTTCTTCTACAACCCAGAGGATCCGCTCAGCTACCTTCAGCAAACCGTCCAAGGCCTGCGAGATCTCGGCTATCAATTCGTGAGTCCTCTGGACGTGTGAAGGCATGGGAGAGGAAGATCGTCTGCCGGCGATTGCTGGGGCACGATCGCAATCGCATCGCGGTACTCGTGACCGCGCGCGGTTCTTGCACTCAGGCTTGCTTGGCGGTGCGGCTGTAGCGCTCGTGATGGGGGCGCTGGCGTCAGCTACGGAGGTACCGGAGCCGTGCTCAATAGCCGCGCCGATGGCACGCCGCGCCGCGGGAGAAGAGAGTTGGTTACAGCGGCAAATTCTACGCTTCCGTGGCTATCCGCACCTGGATCGCGCCTATCGCCTCATGAAACAGGGCAAGGCACAAGACGCAACGGACGAGCTTGCCAGCTACTTGCGCCAGGATCCATACGATGTAGCTGCTCGGCAAACTTACCTTATCCTGCTATACGAACAGGGTAGGTACGCGGAGACGGCGTGCGAAGCGACCTCGCTGTTGAAGGATGAGTCGCAGAACGCATCGGTATTGGTGTATCGGGCGCTGGCCGAACAGCGTCTCGGACAGACCGCTCGGGCGCTCATGGACTTTCGCGATGCCGCGGCAAACGTGTCGGCCCCACGCGCGGAACGAGTATTTGCGGCCAACTCTGAGATTGATCTACTGATCCGCAACGGCAACTTCGCGGAGGCGCAAAAGGCCGTGGAAGGGATTGCGCGCGCAGCGGATGACTTCGCGTTCTATTACCGGAAGGGCGTAGTGGCCGACGCGCTCGGGCACGACGTCGATGCGCAGAGCGCCTATCAGGCTGCGATCAACAAGGCGATCAAGAACTCGGACCGTGCGACAGCATTGGCCGCGGCGGGACAGGTAGCAATGCGCCGGAGTCGCTGGACTGAGGCTAGTGGCCTGCTGCGTGCCGCGCACGAAATCGAACCCAACGACATCGACTTGATACGCGCACTCGTCGCAGTTGACCGCCAGCTGGGTAAATACGACGAAGCCGTGAAGTTGATCCGTACGGTGCTAGCGGTGGCGGCCTCAAGGCGTGACCGCGAGGTGCTCGCTGAGCTGTCGGTCAGCCGAAAGGAGTGGGTGCGCGCTGCCGAGCAGTATACCGCACTGCTTGAGGAACCCGGTGGAGTTGAGGACCGCTACCGACTGACAATGACGCTCGCACAGATCTACCGGGAACTAGGACGCCACCTCGACGCGGAAGCGACGCTGCGCAAAGCAGTCAGTATCAAGATGACGCCCGAAGCATTGGGAACCCTCGCTACACAACTTGACATGGATGGCAGGACATCAGAGGCGGCGCAGATCCTCGAGACCAGCGGTGCGTTGAGACCTAGCGCGCAGGTCCATGCGCAGCTGTCCGTCCTCTATGAGAAGCTCGGAAAGCGCGCGGCGGCGATCGCGCACCTAAAGGATGCGCTGCGCATGGCGGATACCCCCACGCTGCACGAGCGCCTCGGCTACTTGTATGCCGGGAGCGGGTCTTACGCCTCCGCGGCCCGGGAGTTCGAACAAGCGACGCCGCGGAGGCGCCCCGGACTGTGGCACATACATATCGCCGAACTGTACGCCAAAGCCGGTGACCGGAGCAGCGAACTCGCGCACCTCGACCTTGCCGCCGCTGAGCCGCTGGGTCCCGCATCGCGCCGATACGTTGAACGGCAGCGCGGCTTCCTATATTCGCAACTCGGTGATACCGAGCAGAGCATCGAGGCATGGCGCGCCGCTGTAGCTGCGGGCCTCGATGACAGCGCGATCCACCTGGATCTCGGCTTCGCCCTGTTGCGACTGCAGCGTTGGGACGCAGCACGTGCGGAGTTTCTGCGATCCAATGAGCGTGAACCGTCGCCGCGTACGCTCTACTACATCGCGCAGTGCTACAGGAAGCTAGGGCAGCCAGATATCGCCATCAACTACCTCAAGTTGGCTGAACGCGACGCGCAGCGCCTCGATCCGAGCACGCGCAAAGCACTCTATGATGAGCTCGGTTTCGGCTACAGCGCCGACGGCAAAGAGCTCGAAGCCGCGGCGGCTTGGCGTACCTCCCTCGGCATCCGCTACGACGCGCCGATCGCGCTCGAGCTGGCGCTTGCCGAACGCCGCCTAGGGCACACCGATGAAGCCGAAACAACGGCGCGTGCGATCCCTTACGCGGAGCTCACCGTGCCGCAGCGTGTCGTGCGTGCGGAGTTAGTCGCTGACGTACTGGAGGGTGAGCGGCAATTCAGCGGTGCACGCGCCGCGCTCATGGAGGCCGACGAGCTGCAGCCTACCCCGGAGCGCGCGTACCGGCTGGGGCTTCTGGCGCGGCGTGCGGGGAATGATAGCCAGGCGATCGAGGACTACGAAAAGGCTGTGGCCCGCCAGCCGGACAACTCGGTCTACAACGAGTCGCTCGCCTACGCATACAGGCGAACTGGCCGGGCCAGACAGGCCGAGGAAATCTTTGAACGTATCGTCGCCCGGTATCCTGAACGCGTCGCAGCGTACCGCGAGCTCGCCTACACGCAGCTTGCCCTCGGACGTCGGAACGACGCGGCGACGACGCTGCGTCAGGCGATCGACGCGCAGCTGGCGACGACGCCACCGTCAGACGGCGAGCGCGCTTCCGAGGCGCTCCCTGCGATGCGCTCAGAGTACGAGACGCTCGCGCGACGTTTTGCGACGACCGTATACGAGTCCTATCGACCGAACGGCGGCCCGGCGGTAGGAGGTACCCTCAATGGTGGTGTCATTCCGTCCGAGGGCGGTGCCGAGTTGTCGTACCTCCCTGCGGGCGCGCTCAACCGAAACGACGGCGCATTGCAGCTCGGCGCGCGACTACTCTGGACGACTGCGGCGAGCGGGCTGGCTATTGACCGGCAGTCGATCCAGGCGGGCCTCAGTGTGCGCTACAAGCCGCTGACGCAAACTAACCTCTTCGTCGGCGCCGAGCGGCTGATCAAAGTCGGGGCGGATACCCGGAGCGACTGGCTGCTCCGTGGCAGTTTCGGTCTCGGAAACGAAGTCGAGCGGCAGGCCCACAAGACGCACTGGAACTACTGGCAGTTCTACGCCGACGCGGGCTATTTCGTCAGCTCGCGGACGGAAGCAACATATCTGGAGTTTCGCCGCGGGATCACACTGCCCGCTACCGCGAATCTCCTGATCACGCCACACGTGGTTCTTGCCAACCGTCATCAGAGCCCGGACCCGACCCAGACTTCGATCACCGAGGGCGGCCCGGGCGTGTCGTTCAAGTACCTGTCTGGCGGCACACGCTACGAGCCCCATGGCCCGACTTTCGATGCCCTGTTGCAATACCGCGAGCGACTGAGTGGGCGGGGGCACGGCGGATGGGTGCTGACGGGTGTCGTACGGTTCTGAGTTCGGCAGCGACGGGCCGTCAGGCGCCCAACATCAGCGACTGCAGCACCTTCCAGTCGGGCGTGCCACTCGGGACCATTGTCTGGCGGAAGTGCCAGTAGAAGCAGCCGCCGATGTATGCCGTTACTGAAGGCACCCGATAGCCGTAGAATCGCTGGATCAGCGCGGCGCGCGTGGCGTCGTCGCTCGGGATCTGGCCGCCCCACCCACATTCGCCGAACCCGAGGCTGGCACTGGTAAACCGGGTGGCGAGCGCAGAGAACACCGTGTCGAGCTCGCTCTGCGTCAGCTGATGACCGGCGTTCTGATCTTCGTAGTAGCTGACCAACACATAGTCGAGTCCCGACCGCATCCGGTGCCCTGGTGGAATGTTCTGGTCAAGCCAGGAGATCATCTCGTAGCCAGGCGTGGGCGGGTTCTCGTAGTAAAGCGTAAGCGCCGTCAGCTTGCCGGCTGCCTTGGCCGCGTCGTACATAGTTTCGACCTTGGTGATGACATCCTGACCGAGCCAGTTGCCGTTGACTTCGTTGCCTATTTCCCAGATCCGGACGTATTGGCCTAGAGTGGAAATATACTCGGCAATGCGCGTGCCGATCGCAGCCGTCGTGAACTGGCTCATCGCGCTTGAATCCACCGGCAGTCCCATCACGTCGGCTTTGGCCGACAATGCCTGCACGGACGAGAGATAGTCGGTTGGCGCTGGTAACCCGCCTACCGGCGGGTCAAACACCGTGCGTATGGTCACCCGTCTCGAAAATGCCGCAACCGCGCTCAGCTGCGACGCACTTTGAACAGTCGCGTCGTCGGTCGTGATTCCCCAGAGCCACGAAGTAGAAGGCGGCGGCGGCGCAGTGATGGTCACCTGCGCCGAGCCGGACCGAGTCGGGTCGGCCACCGACACCGCCGTGACCGTGACAGTCGCAGGCGACGGCACCGTCGACGGCGCCGAATAAACACCAGCCGTCGAGATCATGCCCACTCTATTGTTTCCGCCAGCGACTCCGTTAACCTGCCAGATCACCGCCTTATTGGTAGTGTTGGTAACAGTCGCAGTGAAAGTCCGTGTGCCGCCCGCCTGGACGCTGGCTGCAGCGGGTGTCACCGACATTTCGATCGGAGCTGGAGGAGGCGGCGGCGGCGTGGGAGCAGGAGGAGATGGTGGTTGTGTGGAAGTGGCCCCATTGGACGGCCCCGACCCGCTGCCCCCGCATCCCGCGAGTTGCAGCAATCCGGCGACAAGTCCCGCGATCACGCGGCGCCTCTCGGTATTTCCCCCAGGTTCCGTCATCTGACCTTACCCCCCAATCTCCGCACTTCCTCAAGTTGCCGCTTGACTCAATCTCCGACGATTCGCCCGAGATGCAGAAGATCGTATGGATTGAAGCGGGCACTGTCCAAGTGTCGCAACTCTCGAACACGCGCCATGCGGTCCAGCTTTAGGTTTGACACCCACTGTGTTGTGAACCCCACCCCACGGCGGGATACTTCTTCTGCTTAACAGGCTCTCAGTTGGCTGGCCGCATCATGCGCGAGGCTCCGACTTGCAACCGACGCCACCTGCTGGCGGTGGGACTCGCCGCCGTCCCCTTCGTTGTCAAACCTTACGGTCTCGCACTGGCGTTAGCAAAGCGCAGACCGATGCTTTCGGGAACGTTTCTGCAGCTATTGACGGAGCATCACACTTGGCGAGAGGAGCAGTGGGTGCGCCTTTTTGACGCCTTCCGGCGACTGAGCTTATCGCAAGTAATCCTCCAATGGGTGATGAGTGATAGCCAGCCTTTCTTCGCTTCGGGCCTTGCCGGTAGTGTGAGATCTCCCCTCCAGATGATTTTGGAACTGGGGGAGACGACCAACATTGAAGTTATCATCGGCCTCGTGCACGACTCCGACTACTGGCTGCGCATCACCCAGCCAAGCGCTGCGGTGGCCAGATACCTTGCGAATCGCGAATCACGGATCGTCCAGCTCGTGACGGAGATTGCGCCGCTTTCGCGCAACTACCGGAGCTTCGCTGGATGGTTCATGAACGAGGAGATAGACGACATCAATTGGCACGAGCCGGCAGCCACCTCCGTTTTGCACTCTTACCTGCAGCGAGTGAGTGACTATCTTCGTCTGGCGCTCCCGGGAGCCCCGGTCGCGATCTCGGGCTTCTCCAACGCCCACGGCACACCGGCGCAGCTGGAAGTCTTCTGGCGAGAGTTGCTGAGCGCTGCACCGGCGATCGGCACGGTCTTGTTCCAAGACGGCATTGGCGCGCGGAAGCTGACGTTGGAGAACCTGCCTCGATATCTCCGCGCCGTCCGTGCCGCCACAGATGCGACCGGACGCCGGCTGTGGTCTGTGGTCGAGCTGTTCGAGCAGACCGGGGGCGCGCCGCTCGATTCGGGCGAGTTCCGTGCAAGCGCTGCACCGTTTCCCCGAGTGGCCGCCCAGCTGCAAGTCGAAGCCGTGTGCGCGTCGGCGCTCATCGCGTTCAGCGCCGCTGACTATCTGCTGACGCCGACGCGGCGCGCAGCCGACCTGCTCTCAAGCTATCTGGAATACATTCACAATTAGGGCAACTCGTCGTAATCCGCATTAATTCGATCGGCGCCGCCCAACCGCCGGCGTTTCCTTGCGCTCGAGGTCAATCCACCGAGGCATCCGGTACCATCTACTGCCAGAGACCGCGAGTTCGGTGGCACGGTGCAAAAGCGTTGCAACACTTGTCTGCCGCCGCGACCAAGCGGGCCTCTGTTGCTCGCCGCACAGGCGCCCCGGAACGGCGCCCGGGCCCCGCGTGGGCGTTTTGGCAGGCCCCTGCCGACAAGATCCCGACAAGTGGCGAGGCGATCCGCACGCCTGGCGCACGTTCGACTGGGCGCAGCGCTGCCGGTACAACCGCGAGAACGCGCACCTCGCACCGCCGTCGCCAGCGCGCGTCGTGTTCATCGGTGATTCGATCACCGAAGCCTGGCGTGCCGCAGATCCGGAACTGTTCGCGAACTACACATTTGTCCGGAACGGACCCTGAAAATATGGTGGCCAGGGGCGGAATCGAACCACCGACACGCGGATTTTCAGTTCGTTGTCGCTGGTTCTAGGGCTTAATAATCAACCACTTGCAGCGCTTGCCAGCCCTCTCCCCAGCCACACCAAGGCACAATTACGGCACACCCAATCTGACCTCGTCACATTCCCGGCACAGCGGCGTCTGTGGCCTGATTCCATTCTCGGCACCGAGCAACCAGAG
>Ga0208991_1000116_pt1 | contig 15162 bp, 12 predicted proteins | sample MedBloCAOM3_M2_FD_187855 | JGI IMG/M metagenome (GOLD analysis project Ga0208991, IMG submission 187855) | Forest soil microbial communities from El Dorado National Forest, California, USA - Mediterranean Blodgett CA OM3_M2 (SPAdes) (version 2) | ecosystem: Environmental > Terrestrial > Soil >...
CTGTCCGAGGCTTTGGGCAACCTGTCCAAGGTGCTGCGCGATCGCAAGAAGATGGCCGAAAAAATTCAAGCCATGTCGATGGAAGCCAAGGCGTCTGCGGGCATCATCGGTTCGCTGCCGCCCATCGTCATGCTGCTCGTTTACCTCTCTACCCCCGACTATATCTCGTTGCTGTGGACGCATCCGACCGGTCAATTGATGCTCGTCGGCTGCGTGATCTGGATGTCTCTCGGCATCTTCGTGATGAAGAGAATGATCAACTTCGACTTCTGACGGTGCAGTATGATTCAGTTTCTGGTCGACAAGATCCACGACGCGCGGTTTATGACCATGCTGCTCGCCGCCATCGCCGTGAGCGCGACGGCGTACACGCTGATCATGCCGTTGCTCGCAGGCGAAGGCCTGGCAAAGCGCATGAAGGCGGTCGCAAGCGAACGTGAGCGGATCCGGCAACGGGAGCGCGATCGTCTCTCCAAGACCGACAAGGTGTCGCTGCGTCAGACGCCGAAGCAGCTCGTCTCCAAGGTGGTGGAAGACTTCAACCTCGGAAAATGGCTGGCCCAGGAGGCCGCGCGCGAAAAGCTTATCATGGCCGGCTATCGCGGGCAGGCGCCCTACGTCACATTCCTGTTCTTCCGGCTGGTGACGCCTATCCTGCTTTTCCTGGCGGCGGTGCTGTATGTTTTCGTGATCTCGCATATGGAGAAGTCGATGCCGGTGAAGATCGGCATGTGCATCGGCGCGGCCTACCTCGGATTGCAGGCGCCGATGCTATTCCTGAAAAATGCAATCACGAAGCGGCAGCTCTCGATCAAGCGCGCATTTCCCGATGCGCTTGATCTGCTGCTGATCTGCATTGAATCCGGCATGTCGATCGAGGTCGCCTTCCGCAAGGTCAGCAGTGAAATCGGTACGCAATCGGTTGCGCTGTCGGAGGAATTCATTCTGACCACGGCCGAGCTGTCTTATTTGCAGGATCGCAAGGTTGCTTACGAAAATCTGGCGAAGCGTACCGGGCTCGAGGGCGTGAAATCGGTCTGCCTGGCCTTGCAGCAGTCGGAGCGTTACGGAACGCCGCTCGGTCAGAGCTTGCGCGTCATGGCGCAGGAAAATCGCGACATGCGAATGAACGAGGCCGAGAAGAAAGCGGCGGCGTTGCCGCCGAAACTGACTGTGCCGATGATACTGTTCTTCCTGCCGGTGTTGTTTGTCGTCATCCTGGGGCCGACCGGCATCAAGGTCGCGGCGATGCAATGACCTTGCCGACGCGGCCGGTGGCCACGCCGATCATGCTTGCCGCATCATGCCGTCAGCAAATCGAGGCGATCAGTCGGGACGGTTGAGAGAAGCCACCGGCATCGTTCCGGCGCCTGTGCGCGGATTGTCCTTGCGGCTGAGCATCTCTTTCAAATAGGCGACATTTGCAGCCGCCTCGTCTGGCGGCAGATCGGCCTTCACGATGCTTTCGGCCTCGGCAAAGCGGCCCTGCAGGCCAACCACCAGACCCAGATTCTGCCGCACCCGCGCATCGGCTCTGGTGCTGGCGTATGCCCGGCGAAGGGTCTCTTCCGCCTTCGGCAGATCCTTGGCAAGAACATATGAGAGGCCGAGATTGGACAGCACCGACGGCTCGTCGGGCGCGATCTTCAACGCGCTGGCGTAATAGCGGCGGGCTTCGTCATGCCGGCCAAGCTGATCGAGCGCGGTTCCCTGCACCGAAAGAATTCGCCAGTCGGGATTATCGGGCGAATGGGCGCGGGTGAGAACATCGAACGCCTGCTGGAAATTGCCGTTATCGGCAAGCGCCCGGCCATAGCCGGCGAGCAGCGGCTTGTTGCCGGGATGGGCGATGGTGCCCTGTTCGAGCACGGCGACGGCCTGGGCGCGCTGTCCGGTGGCGCGGAGTGCCTGACCATAAGCCAGGGCGGCCTCAGCATCCTTGGGGTTATTACGATAGCGCTCGCCGTAGAGGTCCACCGAGCTTCGCGGATCGGCCCCGGGGCTGGGCTCGGCCTTGGACGTCAGCGATCCCGTGATGTCGGACATGGTCTGGCAGCCGCCAAGACCAGCGGCCAAAATCGCCGTCACGGCCGCGGACGCAAGAAGCCGGGCAAGACTGGACTGCTGGCGCATGGCACTTTAACTCACGATATCAGGCGAATTGATCGAGCCGAACGCGCCAGCAATAGACTGTTAACGCTAACGGCGGGTTAATGTTCGCCTGCGCGAAAAGCCCGTCGATTTCAATCAAAGCGCAAGCGCGAGGGCGCGGCGGTCCGGGGATTGGGCCGGTCGTATGCTCGCCGAACACGATCAGTCGCAGCCCAACCGGTCAATATTCAACGGCGAGACGCTTCCTGATTTCATCCACCCGCTTGTCCAGCGCATCAAATCTGGCGTGAAGGCCTCGGTCGTGAAGGTAAAAAATGTACCCAAGTGCGAGAAATCCGAAAATCCAGTGGTGAGTTTCCACGTAAATGAATACCTGCTCGATCCCGTGAGCGACAGAAACAACAATGTCCCACAAAACGTCCATCGCATTCCCCCGCTAGAGAAAATGATATTCCTGGAAGACCAGCGTTGCTGGGCAAGGCTACCACGGCCGCTAAACGGCGTGTAGTAGCCGGCGGACTTCGGTGGCTGCCGCAAGTGATTGCGGGCGGGTAAAAAAACTGCAACGTCTTGGTTGACCCTCCACGCCTGCCCTGCCCCGTTTCTATGGAAGACCGAGAGAAGCATGCATTCAGTGTTCGAGACCTCGCCTGTCACATCAGCTATTCCCATTACCTTTGCGACCAAGGCGACGTGGGACGCGATCTGCGCTGACCTTCCCGCGCAGGCCCGGCAGTTCGCGTTAGCCAACGGCTTTGCGGCCAAACCCGGGGCCTGCCTGGCTTTGCCTGCAGCGGACGGACGAATCGCGCAGATCGTCTTCGGCCTGGAAGAGGAGACCAGCAAATCCCGCGACCTGTTCAGACCCGGCCTTTTGCCGGGCCTGCTGCCGCCGGGACTCTATCGCTTCGCCAATGCGCCGCATGACACGCGCCTTGCCGCGCTTGCCTTTGCGCTCGGCAGTTATCGCTTCAGCCGCTATCGCAAGGCAGATGCGACCGACGTCAGGCTGGTACCATCAGATGGCATCGATGTCGCCGATATCACGCGAATGGCGGAAGCGGCGACGCTTGCCCGCGATCTCATCAATACGCCGGCGAATGACATGGGACCGGAGCAGCTGGCGCTGGCCGCGCATGATCTTGCCAAGCGCTTCGGGGCAAATTTCAACTGCGTCGTCGGCGACGATCTGATGGCACAGAATTTCCCCTTGATTCATGCGGTGGGGATGGCGTCGTCACGCGCGCCGCGGCTGATCGATCTCACCTGGGGCGATCCCGCTCACCCCAGGGTGACGCTGGTCGGCAAGGGGGTCTGTTTCGATACCGGCGGGTTAGATCTGAAGCCATCCAGCGGCATGCTGATCATGAAGAAGGATATGGGCGGGGCCGCCAACGTGCTGGCGCTGGCGCTGATGGTGATGGACGCAAAGCTCAAGGTGCGCTTAAGGGTTTTGATTCCCGCGGTCGACAACGCGGTGGCCGGCAACGCATTCCGCCCGCTCGATATCTTCCCGTCGCGCAAGGGTCTTAACGTGGAAATCGGAAATACCGACGCCGAAGGCCGGCTGGTGCTGGCCGACGCGCTTGCGCTGGCCGACGAAGAGAAACCCGATCTGCTGGTCGATATGGGGACCCTGACCGGCGCGGCGCGGGTGGCGCTTGGTCCCGATTTACCGCCCTTTTACACGAATGATGAGACGCTGGCGCTGGACGTCGCGCGCTGTGCGAAAGAGGAGAACGATCCGTTGTGGCGATTGCCGCTGTGGCCAGCCTACGATAGCTGGCTCGATTCGAAAGTCGCCAACGTCAACAACGCGCCGTCGGGCACGTTCGCCGGCTCCATCACCTGCGCGCTGTTCCTGCAGCGCTTCGTCGAGCAGGCAAAGAGCTGGCTGCATGTCGATATCTACGGCTGGACGCCATCGGCCAAGCCGGCGCGCCCCGAGGGGGGCGAATGCCAGGCCGCGCGCGCGATCTACAAATTGCTCGGGGAACGCTATGGATGATCCGCGCCTGACGCCGGCGCGGCCCGACCTCGCCGCGAAATATCTCGAAGGCAAGATCGAGGCGGCGCGCTTCGTCGCCGGCAAGGAGTTCGAGATATCAGATGCCATCGCGCCGCTGCGCAGCGGTCCATCCGCCGATGCCATGCTTTTGACCCAGGCACTGAAAGGCGAGCGTGTGACCATCTATGACCGCAATTCCGAAGGTTTTGCGTGGGGTCAATTGAACAGCGACGGCTATGTCGGCTGGCTGCCGGACCGCGCGCTTGCAAAGCCCGCGGCGGCGCCGACGCACAAGATTACGGGCTTGCGGACATTCGCGTTTCCGGGTCCCTCGATCAAACTGCCGCCGGTCGATACGCTTGTCATGGGGGCCATGGTAACCGTGGTGCGCGAAGATGCCCCTTTCGCCGTTACGCGCGACGGCTGGTATCTGCCGCGGCAGCATGTCGGCAGCATCGACCACCATGAGAGCGATTTCGTCGCGGTGGCCGAACGCTTCGCCGGCACGCCCTATTTGTGGGGCGGCAAGAGCAGTTTTGGCATCGATTGTTCCGGCCTCGTCCAGGTATCATTGAACGCAGCCGGCACCGGCTGCCCGCGCGACAGCGACATGCAGCAGGATAGCCTCGGCAGGACATTGGATCCGGCGGAGTCCAAAACCTTGCGGCGCGGCGATTTGATTTTCTGGAAAGGCCACGTGGCGATCGTACGGGATGCCGACACCATCGTGCACGCCAATGCGCATCACATGGCGACCGTGATCGAGAACACCCGCGACGCCATCGCGCGCATCAAGGTTGCGGGCAGCGAGATCACGGCCATCAAGCGGCTGACTTGAACGCCTTTTAATCAGCCGCAGCGCCACCCGGCGCGGTCTCCAACCGGAACGCGGCAGCGAACAGTGCGCGCGTGTAGTCGGTCTTCGGATTTTTGAACAGCTCCGAAGCCGCCCCCTCTTCCACCACCTTGCCGTGGCGCATCACGATCAGGTGGCTCGCCAGCGAGGCGACCACGCGCAAATCATGCGAAATGAACATATAGGTCAGGTCGCGCTTGCGCTGCAGTTCGCGCAAGAGATCGACCATCTGCGCCTGGAACAGCATGTCGAGCGCGCTGGTCGGCTCATCCAGAACGACGAAATTCGGTTCCAGCACGGCGGCGCGGGCAATGCTGATGCGCTGGCGCTGGCCGCCGGAGAATTCATGCGGATAGCGAAACCGCGTTGCCGGATCCATGCCGACATCCCTGAGCGCCTTGATCACGCGCGCTTCGCGCTCGGCTTGCGAAAGCGAGCGCTGATGCACGCTAAGGCCTTCGGCGACGATATCGCCGACCGACATGCGCGGGCTCAGCGCACCGAACGGATCCTGAAACACGATCTGCATGTCGCGGCGGAACGGCCGCATCGCCTTGAAACGCAGGCCTTGGATATTTCTGCCCAAAAACACAATCGGGCCATCGGACGAGATCAGCCGCAGCAGCGCCAGGCCAAGCGTGGTCTTGCCGGAGCCGGATTCGCCGACGACGCCGAGCGTCTCCCCCTTGCGCACCGAGAGAGTGACGCCATCGACCGCCTTGATATGTCCGACCGTACTGCGCAACAGGCCGCGCTTGACCGGAAACCAGACCTTCAAATTATCGGCCGATATCACCACAGGAGAACCCGGCCGGGGCGGCGCCGGGTCGGGCTTGGGCTCCGCCGCGAGAAGAGCACGGGTGTAGGGGTGTTTTGGCGCGGTAAAGACCTGCTCCACCAGCCCCTGCTCGACGATCTTGCCGCCATTCATGACGCAGACCACGTCCGCAATGCGGCGAACGATGCCGAGATCGTGGGTGATGAACAACAGGCTCATGCCGAGCCGCGCACGGATTTCCGCCAGCAGGGCCAGGATCTGCGCCTGCACGGTGACGTCGAGCGCCGTGGTCGGCTCATCCGCGATCAGCAGATCTGGCTCGTTTGCGAGCGCCATCGCGATCATGACGCGCTGGCGCTGGCCACCGGATAATTGATGCGGATAGCTCGCGAGCCGCGTTTCCGGTTCGGGAATGCCGACCTGGGTCAGCAGTTCGAGCGTCCGCGCCCGCGCCATCGGGCCGCTAATTGGGCTGTGAAGCTGCAGGATTTCGCCGATCTGGGACTCAATCGTATGCAGCGGATTGAGTGACGTCATCGGTTCCTGGAAGATGATCGAAATGTCGTTGCCGCGAATGCCGCGAATCTCGCGCTCCGAGAGGTCGAGCAGTTCGCGCCCCTTGAAGTGAATGCTGCCTGACGGATGGGAAGCGGTCGGATACGGCAGCAGCTTCAGGATCGATAGCGCGCTGACGGATTTTCCGGAGCCGGATTCTCCGACCAGCGCCACGCACTCGCCACGCTTGATCTCAAAGGAAATATGGTCGACCGCGACCGAGGTGCCGCTCGGCTGATGAAACGCCACCGACAAATCGCGGATGTCGAGCAGAGGCTGGTTGATCGCGTCCATGCGGCGGCCTATCGAAACGTCTTGCGCGGATCGAATGCGTCGCGCACCGCTTCGCCGATGAAAATCAGCAGCGACAGCATGATGGCGACCGCGAAGAATCCGGTAAAGCCGAGCCACGGCGCCTGGACGTTGGCCTTGCCCTGCGACAGCAATTCGCCAAGCGACGGCGACCCCGGCGGCAATCCGAAACCGAGAAAATCGAGCGCGGTCAGCGTCATCACCGACGAAGACACGATGAAGGGCAGGAACGTCATGGTCGCGACCATGGCGTTCGGCAGCAGGTGCCGGAACATGATCACGGCGTTGGACACGCCCAGCGCCCGCGCCGCCATGATGTATTCGAAGTTGCGCCCGCGCAGGAACTCCGCGCGCACCAGGCCGACCAGCGACACCCATGAGAACAGCAGGAGAATGCCGAGCAGGACGAAGAAGCCGGGCACCAGCACCGACGACAGGATCAGCAAGAGATACAGCGAGGGAATAGCACTCCAGACTTCGATGAATCGCTGGAACCCCAAATCGATCCAGCCGCCGAAATAGCCCTGCACGCCGCCGGCGGCGACGCCGATGATCGACGAGATGATGGTCAGACTGAGGCCGAACAGCACGGAGATACGAAAGCCATAGATCAGGCGCGCGACAACATCGCGGCCCTGGTCGTCGGTGCCGAGCCAGTTGTATTCGAGATCGCGGCAGCTTTTCAGACCCTTCTTCTGCACCACCTCCTTGCACTGCGCTTCCGTCAGCATCCAGGTCGGTTTGGACGGCGCGGGCGTCGGCAGATCGAGATTGTGCGTATCGTAGGAATAGCGGATCAGCGGCCAGACTATCGTGCCGCCCTTGTCCGCGATCAGCTTCTGCAGGTACGGATCGCGATAGTCCGCGGCAGTCTCGAAGTCTCCGCCAAACGTGGTCTCCGAGTAACTGACGAACGCCGGCCAATACAGATGGCCGTCGAACTTGATGACGAACGGACGATCATTGGCGATCAGCTCGGCAAACAGTGAAATGAAGAACAGGATCAGGAAAATCCAGAAGGACCAATAACCCCTGCGGTTCGACTTGAAATTTTGCCAGCGGCGGCGGTTGAGCGGTGACGGGCTGAACCGATGGCGCGTGATCGGCACGATTTCGCCGAGCGGCGACTGAACAGTGGTTTCGATCGGCGGCGGCGCGATGATTGTCATTAGACCTCCCGCGCCTCGAAATCGATCCGCGGATCGATCCACATGTAAGCGAGGTCCGAGATCAAATTGATGACGAGGCCAACCAGCGAGAAGATGAACAGCGTTCCGAACACCACCGGATAATCGCGGTTCAGCACGCTCTCGAAACCGAGCAAGCCCAGCCCGTCAAGCGAGAAGATGGTTTCGATCAGCAGCGAGCCCGAGAAGAAAGCGTGAATGAACGCACCCGGGAAACCGGCAATGACGATCAGCATGGCGTTGCGGAAGATATGATTGTAGAGCACCTGCCGTTCGCCGCAGCCCTTGGCGCGCGCGGTCATCACATACTGCTTGCGGATTTCATCGAGGAACGAATTTTTGGTCAGCAGCGTCATGGTGGCGAAGGCGCCGAGCGCCATCGAGATCAGCGGCAGCGTGATGTGCCAGAAATAGTCGAGGATTTTCCAGTACCAGGGAAATTGCGCCCAGCCGTCCGAGGTCAACCCGCGCAGCGGGAACAAATTGAAGAACGAGCCACCGGCGAACAGGATGATCAAGAGGATTGCGAACAGAAACCCGGGTATCGCAAATCCGACGATGATCACCGCCGAGGTCCAGGTGTCGAACTTTGAGCCGTCCATGACAGCCTTGCGAATGCCGAGCGGGATCGAGATCAGGTAGGTCAGGAGCGTCATCCAGATCCCGAGCGACATCGAGACCGGTAGCTTCTCCTTGATCAATTGCAGCACGTTGACATCGCGAAAATAGCTCTTGCCGAAATCGAACCGCGCGAAATTCCACAGCATCAACGCAAAACGTTCCGGCGCCGGCTTGTCGAAGCCAAACTGCTTTTCAAGGCTCTTGACGAAATCGGGATCCAGCCCCTGCGCGCCGCGGTACTTCGAATTGACAGCATCGCTGGAGGCGCCGACCTGATTGCGCGCGCCGAAGTCGCCGCCGGATGAGCCTGAAATGCGCGAGCTGGCTCCGGTATCCGCGCCGCTGAGCTGCGCGATCACCCGCTCCACCGGCCCGCCCGGTGCAAATTGCACTACGACAAACGACACGAACAAAATCCCCAGTAGCGTGGGAATCATCAGGAAAATGCGGCGGGCGATATACGCGCTCATGGGTTATTTCGTCTGTTCGCCGGTTGCGGAGGATTTCGCCACCGACCACCACAGATCGGGGACACCCGCGCCGAGGTATTTCGGCAGATTGGGAGGATGACCGAACACGTCCCAATAGGCTAGCCGATGCGTGTTGGCGTACCATTGCGGCACCCAATAACGCCCGGCACGGATGATCCGGTCGAGCGCGCGTGCCGCGAACACTAATTTCGGCCGGGTATCCGCTGCAATCAACTGCTCGACCATGGCATCGATGATGGGATCGGAAATACCCGCGAGGTTATTAGAGCCCTTGGTCGCCGCCGCCCGTGAGGAGAAGTATGGCCGCAGCGAATCGCCAGGGACCGTCGAAAAGCCAAAGCGCTCAATGATCATGTCGAAGTCGAAATCGTCGCGCCGCGCCCGAAATTGCACGGCGTCGACCAGCCGCAGCGTCGCCTCGATGCCCAGCGTGCCCAGATTCTTGATGTAGGGCATGTGATGCGCCTGAAACGCGGGTTCATCGAGCAAAAATTCGATCCGGAATACCTCGCCTTGGGCCGTCATGCGTTTGCCGTCCTTCATCACGCAGCCGGCGTCCTGAAGCAGCTGCACCGCCTTGCGCAACAGCGCGCGGTCCTGCCCGGACCCGTCGGAGATCGGCGGCACAAACGGTGCGCCGAACACCTCGTCCGGTACCTTGCCGCGGAGCGGCTCAAGCAACGCGACTTCCTCAGGCGAAGGCGGTCCGATGGCCATCAAATCGGAATTCTGAAACGGCGAATGGGTACGGACATAAGCGCCATACATGATGGTCTTGTTGGTCCACTCGAAATCGAACGCATTGCCGAGCGCTTCTCGCACGCGCGGATCCTTGAATTTGTCGCGCCGGGTATTGAGGAACCAGCCTTGCGCGCCCGATGGCGTATCGTCCGGAAGCAGTTCGCGTTTCACGCGACCGTCCGCCATCGCCGGAAAATCGTAGCGCGTGTTCCATATCCGCGAGGTGAACTCCTCGCGAAACAGGTAATTGCGGCCGGTGAAGCCTTCGAAGGCGACATCGCGGTCGCGGTAGAAATCGAAACGCACAGTATCGAAATTGTAGCCGCCGCGATTGACCGGAAGATCGGCGCCCCACCAATCCGTGACGCGCTCTAACTCGATGAAGCGATTGACCTCGAATTTCGACACCTTGTATGGCCCGCTGCCGAGCGGAGTATTGAGCGTCGTTTCATCGAACGGATGCGTGGCGTAATAGGCTTGCGAAAAGATCGGCAGGCCTGCGACGAACAGGGGCACGTCGCGGCCGCGTTTTGCGGCAAAGGTGACGACCAGCGTCGCGTCGTCAACAGCTTCCGCCTTCACCATGTCGCGAACCTGCTGCGTGATGATCGGATGGCCGCTGGTCTTCAGAATATTCAGTGAGAACGCGGCGTCACGGGCAGTGAGCTTCGTGCCGTCGTGAAACTTGGCTTCCGGCCGCAGCGTGAAGCGATAAATCAGCCCATCGGACGAAATCGCCACGGACTTCGCAACAAGGCCATACATCGCGTCGGGCTCGTCGCCGGCGCGAACCATCAACGCCGCAAATGTCATGCCCATGCCCTGCGCGCCGTCGCCCTTCAGAATATAGGCATTGAGCGAGTTGAAGGTCTGGAACGACTGATTGTAGGCGCGGCCCGACGGGATGGTCGAAAACAAACCACCCTTGGGCGCGTTCACATTGACGTAGTCGAAATGATGAAAGTCAGCCGAATATTTCAGATCGCCAAAGGCCGACATGCCATGAGCTTCGGCGCCAACACCGGCTGCCATTGCAGACCGAAACCGCGTTGCGCTCAGCGCGCCGACGCCAAGACCGAGTACATGCCGGCGTGAAAACTGCGCCATGCCCTGAAAATCCCTCAAGATCGCTTGCCGATCCGGGCGGCCTTGTCGGCATCGAACCACCAGATCGTCGGGAAACCCGACAAGCCGTATTTGGGCAGCTCAGCCGGGCGGCCAAAACGGTCCCAGCGCGCCGTACGGACTTTCGGATAGTTCCACTGCGGCACGACGTAGTGGTTCCATAACAGCACGCGGTCGAGCGCCTTGGTCGCCGCAACCAGATCATCCCGATCCTTGGTGAAAATGACCCGCTCGATCAGCTTGTCGATCGCCGGATTCTTGATGCCGATAATGTTGCGCGAGCCCGCCATGTCTGCCGATTGCGATCCCCAAAATTCGCGCTGCTCGTTGCCGGGCGACAATGATTCAGGCCAGGATGCCACGACCACGTCGAAATCCCAGCTGCGAAGCCGGTTTTCATATTGCGTCGGATCGATCGTGCGCACGCTGACCGCAATACCGAGTCGCTCCAAGGAGGGTTTGAGAAACAGCATGACGCGTTCAAAGCTCGGATCTTCGCCCAGCAATTCGAGCGCGAATTGCGCTCCTGTCTTGCTGTCGATCAGCTTGCGGTCGCGCACCTCGTAACCGGCTTCCTTCAGCAAACGCAGGGCCTCGCGCAGATTTTCGCGCACCGCTTCGGGGCTGCCGCCCACCGGATTCGTATAGGCCGTGGTGAAAACCTCCGCGGGCACTTCCGCGCGCACCGTGTCGAGGATTTCCAGTTCCCTGCCCTGCGGCAGGCCGCTTGAGGCGAGCTCCGTGCCATCGAAATAACTGCTGATACGCTTGTACTGGTCGAAGAAAATCTGCTTGTTCATCTCCTCGAAATCGAACGCAAAATTCAGGGCGCGACGCACCCGCGGATCCCTGAACTTGTCGCGCCGGATGTTCAGCGCGAATGCCTGCATGATGCCGGAGCTGCGGTTTGGAAATTCCTCCAGCAACACGCGCTTTTCGGTGACGGCCGGAAAATCATAGGCGGTGGCCCAGCTCTTGGCGCTGTTTTCGGTGCGCCAATCCACCTGATCGCCCTTGAACGCCTCGATCGCCACCGTCGAGTCCCGAAAATACTCGTAGCGCAGCTCGTCGAAATTGTTGCGGCCGGCATTGGCGCTGAAATCGCGTCCCCAATAGTCCTTCACCCGTTCCAGCGCGATGGATCGGCCCGGTACGAATTCCTTGATGCGGTACGCGCCGGAGCCCAGCGGCTTCTCCAGCGTGGTTGCGGAGATATCGCGCTTGCGGCCTTCGCTGTCGCTGCCCTCCCACCAATGCTTCGGCAATACCGTGAGCTGGCCCACGATCTGTGGAAGTTCACGATTGCCCGGCGCATCGAAGGTAAACTTTACATCGCGATCACCGCTTTTTTCGGCCTTCACCACATGACGGTAATAGGCCGAATATTGCGGGTGATATTTTTTGAACGCGTCGAGCGAGAAAATCACATCCTCTGGCGTTACCGGCTTGCCGTCATGCCATTTCGCCTCCGCCCGCAGACGATAGATCACGTAAGAAAAATCCTCGGGATGACTGACCTTTTCGGCCAGCGCGCCGTATTCGGTCGAAACCTCATCCAGCGAGGGCGTCATCAGAGCTTCGTAGATGAGGCCGACAGCGGAGGCGAGCGAGCCTTTGACGCCGGCAACCGTGACGTTGAAATTATCGAACGTCCCGATCAGAATCTGGCGGGCGACGCCGCCCGTCGGCGCATCCGGATTGACGTAATCGAAGCGCTTGAAGTCGGCCGGGTATTTGATGTCGCCGAACAGCGACAAAGCGTGCCGCCATATCGGTTCGCTTGTTCCTGATTGCGCATAAGCCGGCTCAACCGCCGGGATGCCTGCCGCCGTACCCAGTATCGGGGCGGTCGCGGCGAAGGCGCCGCTTTGCAGAAGATGTCGTCGGGTAATTGCCAAATGAAGGGTTCCTAATGGATACGCCGCGCTATTGAGGGCGCATTATAAGGCAAGGTTTCGACCGATTATGTTGCTTTTTCCTAATGATACTAGCCTGTGAATAGCACCGGTGCGGCGAAACGTCTCGATAACAAACGCGCGAGCCGTCAAATGAAAACGGCCAGGCAAAAGCCTGGCCGTTGGTCACGCGAAAAGTCCATATGCAGCTGGCGGGCCGTTACTTCGCCGCCGTCGGCAGCGGAGCCGGGTTATCGGCGAGGGTACGCAGATAGTCGATCACGTCGGCGCGCTCGCTGTCCTTGGGCAGGCCTGCAAATCCCATCGCGGTACCGGGAATGTAACCCTTCGGATTAGCAAGGAATTTGTTCAGCTCATCGAAGGTCCAGGTGCCGCCTTTGGCCTTCATGGCGGCCGAGAAATTGAACCCGCGTCCCTCGCCTCTTTTCTCGTTGACGATCCCGTAAAGATTCGGACCGACGCGGTTGGGGCCGCCCTTTTCGAAGGTGTGGCAGGCGGCGCATTTCTTCGCCGCAGCAGCACCCTTCTCCACCGAGGCGGTCTGCAAAAGCTTCTCGATCGGCTCGGAGGCAGCGGGCGCGGCTTCCTTGCCGCCGCCGTGTGCTTCTTCCTTCACGGCGATCTCGTAACCCGGCTTTTCCGGCATAACGGGGGCGAAAATTGCGCTGGCCGTGAAGCTCGTCACCAGCAGAACAAGACAGGTGCCCAGAATTGCACCGAGAATTTTATTGAGTTCGAAGGAGTCCATTTTGGATCAGGCCCCAGGCCGAAAGGTCGATTTTAGGCCGGGTGAACGGCCGCGGAGAACATCAGGAATCAGGCTTTCGCACCGCACCCTCAGCAGGGTTGAGATATCGGTTTGCCCGTGCTCTGGCAACCCGTATAAATGCGCCGACTTTCGACCAATCCCCATCATTTCCGGCTTGTTATCAACCGGGCCCTGACCCTCACTCCTCATGACCGAAACCCGCACTTTGGTGCTGATTCCCGCCCGCATGGCCGCCACGCGCCTGCCCGGCAAGCCGCTCCTGGATATTGCCGGCCTGCCGATGATCGTCCATGTGCTGCGCCGAGCCGAGGCCGCAAAAATCGGCCGCGTGGCGGTTGCCACCGACACGGCGGAGATCGCAGCGGCGGTGACCTCCCATGGCGGCGAGGCCGTCATGACGCGCGCCGATCACCCTTCCGGGTCGGACCGGATTTACGAGGCGCTCGGCAAGCTCGATCCGAGGGCCGAGACCGAAATCGTCATCAATCTGCAGGGCGACTTTCCGACCATCCTGCCGGACAATATCGGCAGCGTGCTCGCGCCGCTTGCCGACCCCGCGGTCGACATCGCAACGCTTGCTGCCGAAATCCATACCGAGGAGGAGAGCACCAACCCGAACGTGGTGAAGATGGTCGGCTCTCCGCTAAGCGCGCGGCGGCTGCGCGCGCTTTACTTTACGCGCGCCACAGCGCCGTGGGGCGACGGGCCGCGCTACCATCATATCGGCCTCTATGCCTATCGTCGTCAGGCGCTGGAGCGCTTCGTTGCGCTCGCCCCATCCGCGCTAGAGCGACAGGAAAAACTGGAACAGTTACGGGCGATCGAGGCCGGGATGCGGATCGACGTCACCATCGTCGACACGGTGCCTCGAGGCGTCGATACGCCGGCTGATCTTGAAACCGCTCGGCGCATACTGGCAAAAGCCTGAGCGGCTGATACAAGGCGCCATGACCAAAACCATGAAAATTGCATTCCAGGGCGAGCAGGGCGCGAATTCCCACATCGCGATCGCCGAAGCCTATCCCGACGCCGAGCCGCTGGCCTGCCCGACCTTCGAAGACGCGCTGGCCGCGATCACCTCGGGCGAAGCAGATTTGGGCATGATCCCGATCGAAAATTCGGTCGCCGGCCGCGTCGCCGACATCCATCATCTCTTGCCGCAATCCGGCCTGTTCATCGTCGGCGAATGGTTCCTGCCGATCCGGCATCAGTTGATGGCGCCAAGAGGCGCCAAGCTCGCGGACATCAAGACGGTGGAGAGCCACGTCCACGCGCTCGGCCAGTGCCGCCGTATCATCCGCAAGCTCGGCGTCAAGCCGGTCGTCGCGGCCGACACCGCGGGCAGCGCGCGCGATATCGCCGAGCGCGGCGACAAGAGCTCTGCCGCCATCGCCTCGCGGCTGGCCGCCGAAATCTACGGCCTCGATATCCTGGCCGAGGATGTCGAAGACGAAACCCACAACATGACGCGTTTTGTGGTGCTGGCGCGCGAGGCAAACTGGGCCAAGCGGGGATCGGGGCCGCTGGTCACGACCTTTGTGTTCCGGGTGCGCAACCTTCCCGCCGCGCTCTACAAGGCGATGGGCGGCTTCGCCACCAACGGCGTCAACATGACCAAGCTGGAAAGCTACATGATCGACGGCAATTTCTTCGCCACGCAATTCTACGCCGACGTCGATGGCCATCCCGAG
>Ga0208991_1000118_pt1 | contig 15145 bp, 9 predicted proteins | sample MedBloCAOM3_M2_FD_187855 | JGI IMG/M metagenome (GOLD analysis project Ga0208991, IMG submission 187855) | Forest soil microbial communities from El Dorado National Forest, California, USA - Mediterranean Blodgett CA OM3_M2 (SPAdes) (version 2) | ecosystem: Environmental > Terrestrial > Soil >...
TGTTTGACTTACACGTCTATCAGTCGCGTAAGCGGGGCATATGATCACAAGATGCAGAAAGGAAAGGTCTTGGATTTTTGAAAAAGCTACGCTAGGGATAACAGGCTAATTGCGCCGGAGAGTACAAATTGGGTGCGCAGTTTGGCACCTCGATGTCGGCTTAACTTATCCACATGAATGCAAGAATCATGAAGGGTTCGACTGTTCGTCGATTAAAAAGTTACACGAGCTGGGTTAAATACGTCGTGAGACAGTATGGTTTCTATCTTCTAGAGGGAATTAGAATAAAATAAGATTAGCCCCCTCGTACGAAAGGAGCTGGGTATATTAACCTATGGTTTACCTGTTGTTTATGTTTACCCTATATTAATTTAAGTATATTGAACCTAAAATGTTTTTATACAGGGTTATTACTTTCACTTAAGTAAATTCTAATCTATATTATAGATTAAACTCTAATGATGTAAGATGAGGTATAATTGTCTATAGCATAGGCACGGCAGGAACGCTATGTTAGTTAAAAATAAGTGCTGAAAGCATCTAGGCACGAAGTTTATCTTAAGATATTCTTAAATATATGTAGTTGAACACTACAATTTTGTAGTTAAGTATTAATGAATCTATTTATTATAGGTTAGGTAATATTTAATTACAATTAATAGGCTTTGGCTGGAAGAATTTTAATATTTTAAGGTACAAAGTACTAATTTTATATATAACTAATTATTCATGATATCGTATATAATATTTGTAAAATACAAAGATTTAGCCTGGTTAGCATAAAAGTAATGCGACTGTTTTGTAACCAGTTGAAGCAAGCGCGATACTTGCACTGGGCTTTTGTAAAAGGAAGGCCTTATAGTCAAGTGGTTACGACATAATGTTTTCATCATTACTTTCAAGGGTTCGAACCCCTTTAAGGCTATTATAGATAAAATTTTTTTAAGATAAAAATTGCGGATTAATGTAATAGTAACATAACTGGCTCATGTCCAGTATATAGAGGTGCAAATCCTTTGTCCGCATTATTATTTATGAACATAGATAAAAAGGTTATAGCTTAATTGGTAAAGCAAGCTGCTCATGACAGCTTAGATGAGTGTTCAATTCACTCTGGCCTTAGATAATATTATTTATTATATCCGAGTGCTGAAATTGGTAGACAGGACGAACTTAAGCTTCGTTGATTAGTATCGTGAAGGTTCAAGTCCTTTCTCGGATAAACTAAGGAAGAATTTTTTTTTCAAAAAAATATATAGAATAATAGAAAAACTTGAAAAGATTCATACGTGTTAGTTTAATGGTAAAGCAAAGTATTTCGGCTACTAGGATAGGGGTTCGAATCCTTTACGCGTAAAGTTTTTTTCAGTAATATAAGGGGACATAGTTTAACTGGTAAAACTGCGATTTTGCATATCGTTATTTCAGGATCGAGTCCTGATGTCTCCAATTTATTTAATTTAAGCTCGAGAAGCTCAACCTGGTAGAGCGGAACTCTGAAGATGTTTAGGTTGTAAGTTCAAATCTTATCTCGAGCAATTATATTTATAAAGGTAATGATGGAATTGGTAGACATGAATAGCTTAGGACTATTTGATTTTTATTTAATTTTGTCCGTTCAAGTCGGATTTACCTTATATTATTTATATATATTTTTATATATGTTGTGGACTAATAGGTAAGTCATAAATTTTTGGTATTTATTATTGGGTGTTCGAATCACTCCAGCATAAAACAAAAATGCTAGTTATTTTTTTTTTAGGTGGATATAGTTCAATGGTAGAGCAATTGTATGTGGCACAATGAGTTCCCTGTTCGAATCAGGGTATCCACCCTACAAATAATGTATATTAAATTTATTATACCTTAGGCCAGGATAGTTTAATTGGTTAAAACATTAATTTCATGCATTAACATTGAGAATTCGAATTTCTCTCCCGGCTGTATAATATAATTACCATATTATATGTGTACTATATAATATAAATATATCAAGGGTGTGGCATTATATAAAGACATATTATTATTAGCTTAATGATAGAGCAAAATATTGCTAATATTTAGATTCAGGTTCAAGTCTTGGATAATAATCTTTATATAATACATTTTATATACGTTATAAAATATAAGATAATTTAATATATTATATGTTTATATTATTTAAATAATATTTTTATATTAGGGATAAATTAATATTTTTGTAACAATATATTTTGCTTTATACCTAAAATATTATATTATTTTTATTAGTTATGTTAGTCTAATGTTTTACTATCTATGCTTATACTAAATTTATGAAAAAAAATTTTTTTAGGTTAATTTTGAAGATAAGTTAAGTTTAAGTCTACTTGAAGTATAGTTTATTTTAGAATGTTATTTCTATAAATTGTTCTAAAAAGGAATTATAGTCAAAAGGTTCAACGACTATTAGGTAACTAAAATTAATAAAATTCCCTATATAAATACCTAACATTTCTCTTTTATTTATATGAAAAATAATATAATATTTATATTGTTATATTACTTAATAATTGATATTAATTATTAATGAAATAGACTTAATCCTCGATTAAAGGTTAAGCCAATATATAAAAAGAATAAAAAAAAAATTCTTTTTATATTGTAGACTTTATAAATAAGGTCTATAAAAAATATACCTAAAATTATGAATAAAAAGCAAATAAACTCATTTTACACTACAAATAGAAAAGTAAAGAGACCTATTATATTTAATGATAAAGAAATGATAAAAATTAAAGATAAAAAAATAACTTCTCTTAATGAACCTCTTATTTTTAAGAAAAATAAATCTCTTATAAAAACTATAAGATATATAAATAATGATACTGGTAAAATGAGACATTTTACACCTGCAGCTCAAGAATGATATAATAGTATATATACATATAATCAAAACTATGCTAAATTATTACCTGTTGCGGATAAAAATCTTATGTATTTGTTAAATAGTTATTTTAACTTTTTTGTTGATCCTAATATTTTAAAAATTAAGCGTATAGCTAATAGATATCGTCGATTATCAGCAAATAAAGTTTTTGTAGGTAAAGGAGAATTAAAACATACTAATGAAAAAGTTATTATAACTTCTTATGTATATAATGTAGAACAATTACATTTAAAAAGTAAAATATTAAAAGAAGCTAGATCTTTGTATTATCCTCAAAAAGAATTAGAAAGATATGTTAATAAGGATATAAATGGTAAAGCAGTTATATCATATAATAGACGTTTTACATTAGAAGAATATTTAAATTTTCCTGATCATTTAATATGACACAAAAATATTTGTTTTAAACTGTTTTGAAAAAAATACGTTAAATTAATTGGACAGAAAAAATTAAGAAATGAAGAAAAAGTAGCAAACAGATTAAAGGATAAAAAAAATAAAAATTTTATCAGTTTTATAGATAAAACTAAGGCAATCTTTATAGAAGCTTTCTCACATAATGTTAATATAAAAACTACTTTAAAAAATTTTTTTGAGCCTTTATTACAATTAGTAGAAAAAAAAGAAGAAAATGAAAAACTTTTAAAGTTTGAAAATGAAATTTATAAGTTGAAAAAAATTTACGATAATTTTGATATGTACATGGCTATGGTTGAATATCTATATAAAAAGACTTTTAAAAGATTTGTTTATTTATTAATGATAAATAATGTTAAATTTGAAAAACCTTTTATACGAAAACTTGCGTATTTAGTAAAAAATATTTATAATAAAGAAGTAGAATTTAATATAGTTAATCTATATAAAATGCATTTAAATAGTGATATATATACACAAGCTGTTTCTTTAAAATTAAGAAATAGAGATAATAAATTATTTAAAGTTTTAACACGATCTTTAAGTAAAGTTAAACTACCTAATGTAAGCAGAATGAGTGAAAAATATCATAAAGTTAATAGAGATGAGTATTTAATTAATAAAATAAGAAACGTTTATATTAATTCTATGTTTAAAGATAACCCTAACGTAGATCCTTTAAATAATTTATTGTTAGGTTTTTTCCCTTTAAATGAAAGTTTAGAAATAGAGGTTAGAAATAGATCATCTATTATAAAACGTCCTGTTTCATTGTATAAATATATACTTAGAACATTAAAACATTTAAAATTGGCTGGTATTAGAGTAGAAGCTAAAGGTAGATTAACTAGAAGATTTACTGCAGCTAAATCTGTATTTAAAGTAAAATGGAAAGGAGGTTTAAAGAATGTAGATTCATCTTTCAAAGGGTTATCTACTATAATGTTAAGAGGTGATCGTAAATCTAATGTACAATATTCTATATTAAGTTCTAAAAACCGTAATGGAGCTTTTGGAATTAAAAGTTGAGTAAGTAGTAAATAATATTATAAAAAGTCTTTAATTAATTAGAAAAAAAATTTTTTTTAGAGTATATAATTTTTATATATTATTATGTTTCCTCTTTTCATTTCTCGCGTTGCTAAATATATATAAATAATAGAAGAAATTGCCTTTATTTTTTATCGTTTTTTAAGAAAAAAAACTTTTTTATAAGTATAAAAATTATATTAGTAATGGTATAATTACTAATAAAAAAAATATTTTATAAAGATAAGGAAATTAGTCCAAAGATAGAATAACCACTTTATTACCAGGTATGGCAATAGAATCCAAAATAGGTGCTAGGAGACCTGTAAATGTTCCTAAGTACTATAAAATTTAATATAAAAACTATAATTATATAAAAGATTAATATACAATGAATTTATCCTTAATACTTTTCTTAACAGGAATTTTAGGTTTTGTATTAAATAGAAAAAATATTATTTTAATGCTTATTTCAATTGAAATAATGTTATTAGCTATTACATTCTTAATACTGGTAAGTTCACTTAGCTTTGACGATATATTAGGCCAGACTTATGCTATATACATTATAGCAATAGCTGGTGCAGAATCAGCTATAGGTTTAGGTATTCTGGTTGCTTTTTACAGATTAAGAGGAAGTATTGCAATAGAATATAAATAATGTATTTAGCTATAATTACTTTACCTTTATTAGGATCAATAGTTTCCGGTTTTTTTGGTAGAAAAATCGGAGTTAGTGGAGCACAATTTATTACATGTACAAGTGTAATTGTAACAACTTTATTAGCAATTGTTGCTTTTTTTGAAGTAGGTTTAAATAATATACCAGTATCAATAAATCTTTTTAGATGAATAGACAGTGAGTCACTAAATGTCTTATGAGGTTTTCATTTTGATAGTTTAACAGTATCTATGTTAATACCAGTTTTAATAGTTAGTTCTTTAGTACACATATATTCTATTGGATATATGAGTCATGATCCACATAACCAAAGATTTTTTAGCTACTTAAGTTTATTTACATTTATGATGATAATACTTGTTACAGCTAATAATTTTTTATTAATGTTTGTAGGATGAGAAGGAGTTGGTATTTGTTCGTATCTTTTAGTAAGTTTTTGATTTACTAGAATAGCAGCAAATCAAAGTTCTATGTCTGCTTTCTTAACTAACAGAGTGGGTGATTGTTTTTTAACTATTGGTATGTTTGCAATCTTATGATCTTTTGGTAATATTGATTATAGTACTGTTTTCTCATTAGCCCCATTTGTTAATGAAAATATTGTTACAATTATAGGTATTTGTTTGTTAATTGGTGCTATGGCTAAAAGTTCTCAAGTTGGATTACATGTTTGATTACCTATGGCTATGGAGGGTCCTACACCAGTTAGCGCTCTTATACACGCTGCCACTATGGTTACAGCTGGTGTATATTTATTAATGCGTACTAGTCCTTTAATAGAGTATAGTTCAACTGTATTAATATTATGTTTATGATTGGGAGCAATTACTACAGTATTTAGTTCTCTTATTGGTTTATTCCAACAAGATATTAAAAAGGTTATCGCTTATTCTACTATGAGTCAATTAGGTATGATGGTTATAGCAGTAGGTTTATCTTCATATAATATTGCCTTATTTCATTTAGTTAATCATGCCTTTTACAAAGGATTATTATTTTTAGGTGCAGGTGCTGTTATTCATGCAGTTGCTGACAATCAAGATTTTAGAAAATATGGTGGATTAAGAGCATATTTACCTCTAACATATTCAGTTATGTTAATAGCAAGTCTTAGTCTTGTAGCTTTCCCTTTTATGACAGGATTTTATAGTAAAGATTTTATTTTAGAATCTGCTTATGGGCAATTTTACTTTAGTGGTACAGTAGTTTACTTTATAGCTACTATTGGTGCTATGTTTACTACTTTATATTCTGTTAAAGTATTATATTTAACATTTTTAACTAATCCTAATGGACCATTAAGTAATTATGATTATTATCCTAAATATTTAGTAGATAACTCTAGTAATGTAACGTTAGCTAATAATAAACGTAATATAAGTGTAGCTCACGAAGGTGATATATTCATGAGTTTACCTTTAATATTATTAGCTATTTTTTCTATATTTTTTGGTTATATTACTAAAGATATATTTATAGGATTAGGTTCAGGTTTTTTTTCAGATAATAGTTTATTTATTCACCCTACACATGAAATAATGTTAGATACAGAATTTGCGGTACCTACTTTATTTAAATTGTTACCTCTAATATTTACTATATCTCTTAGTGGGTTAGCTATAATTATTTCTGAATTTTTACCTAGAACGCTTATTAGTTTTAAATTTTCTAGATTAGGTTATAATATATTTGGGTTCTTTAACCAACGGTTTTTAATAGAACTTTTCTATAATAAATATATAACTGGTCTTGTTTTAGATTTAGGAGGTCAAACCACTAAAGTTTTAGATAAAGGAAGTGTAGAATTATTAGGACCTTATGGTTTAGAAAGAGGTTTAATTACTTTAAGTAAAAATATAGCTAGTTTAGATAAAGGTGTAATTACAAGTTATGCTTTGTATATTCTAATAGGTCTTATTTTTTACATATTAATACCTTATTTATATCTAATAGATAATAGTTTACTTTTATTAATAATATTAGCACTTTTATCACTTATTTTTAATAAAGTTTAACCTTACAATACTATTTTATATAAATCTTTAGAAGCAAGATTTATAGGTTATAAAAGAAATAAATTAATTTATCTTTTTTTTTTATTAGTAATGGCCTTTTTGTCATTATAATTTAAATATATTAATATTTGCACTAATATTTTTTTTTCACTTATTTGTAAACTTACAATTTTTCTATTTATTTTTATATAAATAAAGTAATATTTTTATATATATAGTTTAATTAAACTATTAGAGTATTGTAATTTAACAAAAAAAAATGATATATATATATATACCTTTTCTATTATCCTTCTAACATCTAAAAAAAAATAAATAAAATTATTATTAAATAATGAGAATTTTTAAAAGTCATCCCTTACTAAAATTGGTTAATTCTTATATAATCGATTCACCACAACCATCTAACTTAAGTTATTTATGAAATTTTGGTTCTTTATTAGCTGTTTGTTTAGTTATACAAATAATCACAGGTGTAACTTTAGCTATGCATTACAATCCTAGCGTATTAGAAGCCTTTAACTCGGTAGAACATATTATGCGTGACGTAAATAATGGATGATTAATACGTTATTTACATAGTAATACTGCTTCAGCCTTTTTCTTCTTAGTGTATTTACATATAGGTAGAGGATTGTACTATGGATCATACAGATCACCAAGAACATTAGTTTGAGTTTTAGGTACAGTTATATTTTTATTAATGGTAGTTACAGGATTTTTGGGTTATGTATTACCGTATGGACAAATGTCATTATGGGGTGCCACTGTTATTACTAATCTTATGAGTGCAATACCATGAATAGGACAAGATATAGTAGAATTCCTTTGAGGTGGATTCTCCGTAAATAATGCTACATTAAACAGATTCTTTGCTTTACATTTTGTTTTACCATTTGTATTAGCCGCTGTAGTATTAATGCATTTAATTGCACTTCACGATAGTGCAGGATCAGGTAATCCTTTAGGTGTTTCGGGTAACTATGATAGATTACCTTTTGCTCCTTATTTCCTATTCAAAGATTTAATTACTATATTTATATTTATAATTATATTAAGTGTATTTGTATTCTTCATGCCTAATGTATTGGGTGATAGTGAAAACTATGTTGTGGCTAATCCTATGCAAACTCCTCCTGCTATAGTACCGGAATGATATCTTTTACCATTCTATGCTATATTAAGATCTATACCTAATAAATTACTAGGTGTTATCGCTATGTTTAGTGCTATTTTAATAATATTAGCTATGCCTTTTACTGATTTAAGTAGAAGTAGAGGTATACAATTTAGACCGTTAAGTAAAATAGCTTTCTATATTTTTGTAGCTAATTTTTTAATTTTAATGGTATTAGGTGCTAAACACGTAGAATCTCCATTTATAGAGTTTGGACAAATAAGTACTGTTATTTATTTTTCTCATTTCTTAATTATAGTTCCGTTTATTAGTTTATTAGAAAATAGTTTAATTGAATTATCTGCAATTAAATCTTCTAATAAAGTTGCATAAATATATATATATATATATTAAATTTAATATATATTCAGTAAATATTATAAGTAATGTATTGAGTAGGAATACATATACTATAAAAATAAACAGAATTGTATATTATTACTTTTCTAGACTTATAAAATAATATATTATATTATTTTATAAAATATAATATAATAAAGAGCATAATTTAAGGGTAAAATTTGAAGCTCTAAACTTCGCATTCTCAGTTCAAGTCTGAGTGCTCTTGATATTAATATACTTTCTTAATCTAAATAAATCCTAAAATATTATTTTAGGTATTGTTAATAAAATTAACAGTTATAATTTTCAAATAATTTACCCACCTATTGCTAGTTATAAATTATATACCTAAAAAAGCATAGAGTTGTAGACCTAATGTTTGCCTGCTTCTCATCTCCAATCCAATTTTATTTCATTAGAGAGGGATATAAAAAATGGGGAGGTAAATCAACTTTTACCTTCTAACATATCAGTTCATAAGACTAGTATATCATTATGAACTGAAAGATGATTTTTATCTTCGAATGCTAAAGATATAGGTACATTATACCTAATATTTGCATTATTCTCAGGATTATTAGGTACAGCTTTTTCCGTATTGATAAGACTTGAGTTAAGTGGACCTGGTGTTCAATATATCGCAGATAATCAACTATATAATAGTATCATTACTGCTCATGCAATATTAATGATATTCTTTATGGTTATGCCAGCTCTAATTGGGGGTTTCGGTAACTTTTTATTACCATTATTAGTCGGAGGGCCGGATATGGCATTTCCTAGACTTAATAATATAAGTTTCTGGTTATTACCACCTAGTTTATTATTATTTTTATTTGCTAGTGGAATAGAAAATGGGGCAGGTACAGGTTGAACTCTTTATCCACCTCTATCGGGAGTACAGAGTCATAGTGGACCGAGTGTTGACTTGGCCATATTTGCTTTACATTTATCAGGTATAAGTAGTTTATTAGGTGCAATTAACTTTATAACTACTATATTGAATATGAGAAGTCCAGGAATAAGATTACATAAACTAGCTTTATTTGGATGAGCTGTAGTTGTTACAGCTGTGTTATTATTATTATCTTTACCAGTATTAGCCGGTGCAATTACTATGGTTTTAACAGATAGAAATTTTAATACTTCATTCTTTGAAGCAGCCGGTGGTGGTGATCCTATACTTTACCAACATCTTTTCTGATTCTTTGGACATCCAGAAGTTTATATATTAATAATACCAGGTTTTGGTATTATTAGTACAACTATTTCAGCTAGTTCAAACAAATCCGTGTTTGGGTATTTAGGAATGGTTTATGCTATGATGTCTATTGGAGTTTTAGGATTTGTTGTTTGAAGTCATCACATGTATACAGTAGGATTAGACGTGGATACAAGAGCATATTTTACAGCAGCTACTTTAATAATAGCCGTACCAACGGGTATTAAAATATTTAGTTGATTAGCGACATGTTATGGAGGATCTTTACAATTAACACCATCAATGTTATTTGCTTTAGGTTTTGTATTTATGTTCACAATTGGAGGATTATCAGGTGTCGTTTTAGCTAACGCGTCTCTTGATATTGCATTCCACGATACGTATTATGTTGTTGCTCATTTTCATTACGTTTTAAGTATGGGAGCAGTATTTGCATTATTTAGTGCATGATATTTCTGAATTCCTAAAATATTAGGATTAGAATATAATATAACTTTAGGTAAAGTACATTTCTGAATGCTTTTCATAGGAGTTAATGTAACATTCTTCCCACAACATTTCCTGGGTCTGCAAGGAATGCCTAGAAGAATTAGTGATTACCCTGATGCTTTTGCAGGATGAAATTTAATAAGTAGTTTTGGAAGTATTATAAGTGTAGTAGCTACATGGTTGTTCTTACATATAGTTTATGTACAGTTAGTTGAAGGTAAAGCTACAAGCAGATACCCTTGATTAACTCCACAATTCTATAGTGATACATTGCAAACATTATTAAATAGAAGTTATAATAGTTTAGAGTGAGCATTAACAAGTCCACCTAAACCTCACGCTTTTGTTAGTTTACCTCTACAAAGTTTTTTATCATATATAAAATAAAATTAAAATAAATATTAATTGTATTTAAAAGGAATTAGTTTAATAGGTAAAACTTATTTTTTTTTTATTATTGATAAAATAAGATAAGAGTTCGAATCTTTTCTTCCTCATTTTATATTTAATAATATATTTATTTATTAATCTTAATTATACTATTAATACAATAAGTATTAGTTTATTTGCTGTGCTTATATACATTATTATTTATATAAGTTAAAATAATAATAAAGATAGTATGCAAGGACAATAGTAATATTGTATAGAGGGATAGATAGAGGATTATAACAAGGGAGTACGTAGGAATCCATATATATAATATATATTAGTGTTGCTCTAATTCTTAATGAATTAAGGTGGTAATATATTTTTTTTCTATGTGAAAAATTTTTTTTATACATTTTTTAATCATATGGTCAATTATATGAATAAATAATAAGTGTTTAATTCGCTTTTTGTAACGATTTAAAATAGCGTAGGTTTCCTAGATTAGGTTAATTTATTTATATGAATATATGATACAAGCAGCAAAAATTATAGGAACAGGTTTAGCAACTACAGGTTTAATCGGTGCCGGTGTAGGAATTGGTGTAGTTTTTGGTGCATTAATTTTAGGTGTAGCTAGAAATCCTTCATTAAGAGGTCAATTATTTTCATACGCTATATTAGGTTTTGCTTTTGCAGAAGCTACTGGTTTATTTGCTCTTATGATGGCATTCTTATTATTATACGTTGCTTAATAGCAATTTATAATATTTTTTTTGAAAAAAAATAAGTATATATACTCTTATTAGCTTAATGGTAGAGCAGGATACTTCTAATATCTAGGTCCAAGTTCAAGTCTTGGATAAGAATTCACTTTGAAAAAAAAGGGTAGTAAGTTAATTAAAAATTTTTATTTATGATTGACAATATATCTTTATTATTGATACATAATTAATAATAAATAACTTGTGTATTATATATATATAATATCTCTAAAAAGTTATTTTTAACCTAATATTTAATAAAAAAAAAATATATTTATATGAATTAATTTTTATTTAAATTTAGAAAAAAACAAAAAATGTTATACTTACCTACCTTAATTTCTATAATAGAAGTTCTATTAGTAACTGTTCCAGTTTTATTAACTGTAGCATATGTAACTGTAGCCGAAAGAAAAACAATGGCTAGTATGCAAAGAAGATTAGGTCCTAATATTGTAGGATATTATGGTCTTCTACAAGCGTTTGCTGATGCTTTAAAACTTCTTTTAAAAGAATATGTTTCACCCACACAAGCTAATTTAGCTTTATTCTTCCTTGGTCCTATTATAACTTTAATATTTTCATTATTAGGTTATCTTGTTATACCATATGGACCTGGTTTAGCATTAAGTGACTTTAATTTAGGTATTCTTTATGTGTTGGCTGTTTCTTCTTTATCTACTTATGGTATATTATTAGCAGGTTGAAGTGCTAATAGTAAGTATGCTTTCTTAGGTTCACTTAGAAGTACTGCACAATTAATTAGTTACGAATTAATATTAAGTTCCGCTATACTTCTTGTTATAATGTTAACAGGTAGTTTAAATCTTACTGTTAATATAGAAGCTCAAAGAGCTATATGATTTATAGTACCTTTATTTCCTGTATTCATAATATTTTTTATAGGATCCATAGCAGAAACTAACAGAGCTCCTTTTGATTTAGCTGAAGCGGAATCAGAACTTGTTAGTGGTTTTATGACAGAACATGCTGCTGTTATTTTTGTCTTTTTCTTTTTAGCTGAATACGCTAGTATAGTTTTAATTTGTATATTAACTAGTATTTTGTTTTTAGGTGGTTATTTATATGATTATCTACCTTTATTTAGTTTAATGCAATATATCGACTTCGAATATTATATAAATAATTTCAATAATGAGAGCTTATTTTCTGATCCTTTAATAGAAGGATTGTTATATGGTTTAACTTTAGGTGTAAAATCTTGTATTATGATCTTTATTTTTATATGAGCTAGAGCTTCATTTCCTAGAATACGTTTTGATCAATTGATGTCATTTTGTTGAACTATATTATTGCCTATTGTTATAGCTTTTATAATTTTAGTTCCTTGTATATTATATAGTTTTGAAATTATACCTAGTAATATTGCTTTATTATAAAAATAAGTTATTTTATTTTTACAAATAGATTATATATTTATAGCCTGAGTAACCTTTAATGGCTTAATTTATAGAAGAATAAAAATTAAAGTAAGTAAGGGTTACTATTCACTATTATATAATAGTATGTGATGTTATTGTAGATTATACATTTTTGTATAGTCCTGAGGGAAATTAGTTTTATTTTTTTTTTATTTTAAATGTTATTAACATTTTTATTATTAACACCTTTACTAGGTATATTTATTATATCTACTGGAATATCATATGAGCTAACGACTTTAAATATTAAACGTGTTAAAACAATTGCTTTGAGTACATCAGTAATTAATCTATTTATTTCTTTAATTGTTTTTATTATCTTTGATTTTAGTAGCAATCAATTTCAATTTGTTCAAGAATACCATGAAGTTGGTTCTTTCGATTTTTACTTAGGTTTAGATGGATTATCTATATATTTTGTTTTATTAACAACTTTAATAACACCTATAGCTTTATTAAGTAATTGGACATCTATTAGCCAAAATGTAAGATCATATGTTATAATTATTTTATTACTAGAAAGTTTGTTATTAGCAGTTTTTTTAGTCTTAGATATACTATTATTTTACATTTTTTTCGAAAGTATTTTACCTCCATTATTTGTATTAATAGGTTTATTCGGATCAAGTAATAAAGTAAGAGCTAGTTTTTATTTATTTTTATATACATTATTAGGATCATTATTTTTATTATTATCTATACTAACAATGTCTTCAATAATGGGTACTACAGATTTTGATGCATTATACAAAACTAATTTCAATTATTCTACGCAATTATTTTTATTTTATGGTATATTTATAGCATTTGCTGTGAAAACACCTACTATATTTCTAAATACTTGATTATTAAAAGCTCATGTTGAATCACCTTTAGGTGGTAGTATAATACTAGCTGCTATAGTTTTAAAATTAAGTTTATATGGAATTTTTAGACTTATATTACCTTTATTACCAAAAGCTTCTATAGATTATACTTATATAATATATCTTATAGGTGTTATAACTATAATATATGCTAGTTTAAGTACTTTAAGAACTATAGATGTTAAAGAACTTATAGCTTATAGTTCTGTATCCCATGCGGCTGTATATCTTATAGGTGTGTTTAGTAATACAATACAAGGAATAGAAGGTGGTATAGCTCTAGGGCTAGCTCACGGATTTGTTTCAAGTGGTTTATTTATTTGCGCAGGTGGTGTATTATACGACAGATCAGCAACTAGATTAATTAGCTTTTATAAAGGTATGGCTCAAATAATGCCTTTATTTTCTATTTTATTCTTTATTTTATCTTTAGGTAATTGTGGTGTTCCTCTTACTTTAAATTTTGTAGGTGAATTTATGTCACTTTATGGTGTATTCGAAAGATTACCTTTATTAGGGGTTTTTGCTAGTTCTTCTATTGTATTCTCTGCTGCATATACTATTTATATGTTTAACAGAATAGTTTTTGGTGGGACATTTAGTAAATTTTTCGAGGTTAATATAAACGATGTTAATAAACGTGAATTTTTTATATTATTTACATTGACAATATTAACTGTTATATTGGGTATATACCCAGCTCCTGTATTAGATGGTTTACATTATTCAGTTTCATTCTTAATATACAGTAATCTTAGTTAATTTATATATATATATGTTTTACTTTTAACTATTATTTTTAATTCGCGTAATATTTTAATAAACTTTTATTAATTTAATAACAGATTATTAAAAGATATAATAATAGAATAATACCAAAAGAATTAGCTTAATGGTAAAGCAGTTTTTCCTAATAAAGGTAAAATAAAAGTTCGAGTCTTTTATTCTTTAAAATGATTATTTTTTCTATATTATTTATATTATTATCTAATGCCGTTACTTTAAGACGAGATAAATCTATACTCTTTAGTAGAGTAGCTATAATAGTTTTACTTTACTCTTCTTTAATTGCCTTGGCTACTTTATACTTCGCATATTTGGACAGAGGTATTGGTTTATATGGTGGTTTATTTCATGCAACAAGTACGACACATATATTCCATATTTTTATTTTTTTAATTAGCGCAGTAATATTACAATTAACAGGGTTTTATCCTAGAAAAGTATGAATAACTGATTATTCTTCAATAAGCAAGTTGTTTTTATACAATTTTATTTACTATAGAACAAAAATAGTGGATAAAATGGGAGAACAATTTAAAATAATAGAATATCCTTTAATCTTATTATTTATAATAACAGGATCTGTATTTTTAATTTCAAGTAGTGATTTAGTTTCTATATTTTTAAGCATAGAATTACA
>Ga0208991_1000119_pt1 | contig 15125 bp, 16 predicted proteins | sample MedBloCAOM3_M2_FD_187855 | JGI IMG/M metagenome (GOLD analysis project Ga0208991, IMG submission 187855) | Forest soil microbial communities from El Dorado National Forest, California, USA - Mediterranean Blodgett CA OM3_M2 (SPAdes) (version 2) | ecosystem: Environmental > Terrestrial > Soil >...
GGCCGGGGGCGCCCGAACAACAAATCTCACAATCGTTCAACGGAATGTGAACCCGCCTTGGAACCCAATGGCGGGTTCATACGTTCATTGGCAGGGAACGGGGGTGTTCGGGCGTGTGCGTGCTCGAAACCCCTTTTTTTGTGGAGTGGTTCGAACCTTTGGCTTGGTCCCCGCGACCAAGTTAACGAACCCGGGAGAGGCTCCCATGAACAACACGTCGTTTTTCACCGCCGACCGCGCCACCCACCTGAAGATCGTGGTGGTGTCGCTGCTGGCGTCGATCGCCGTCATGGTGGTAGGCATCGCGGCGCGGCCGCAAGCCACCGACGAGACCAAGCAGGCGACGGTCTACAAGCCCGCCAAGCCCATCATGGCGACCTCCGATACCGCCCGGGCCGTGCGCTGAAATCCCCTGAAACGCCTGTCGCGGACGGACGCGGGAATTTCATTAGTTAAAACAGCAGCTTGATCGGCTCCGCCAGATCGGCATTTTTTCGCGAAAATTGTTGAACCTTTTCGCCGCCCCCGGCGACAAATCCATGAAACCGGGGGACACCACCATGACCAACTCCTCGCTCGTCACCGCCGACCGCGCCACGCATCTCAAGATCGTGGTCGTGTCGCTGATCGCTTCCCTCGCGGTGCTGGTCGCCGGCATCGCGGCCCGGCCGCAGGTCGACACGGGCGCCACCATCCAGGTCGTGAAGGCCGGCAAGTCCCTGCTGGCCGCCCGCGCCGACACCCCGACCATTCGCTGATTTTCCGAGTTTAACCTCCAGACTTGGCGCGCCTTCGGGCGCGCCTTTTTCTTTTTCGAGGCGAGTTCAGGCAGTGGGAGCCGGGTTTCGGGACCACATGCTCAAACCAGCTGCTCTCAGGGCGACGGCGGCACGGACTCGACCAGCTTGCCGGTGAACAGGATCGGGCCGGTGGGCGCGCCCGTCGGCGAGCCGCCTTCCGGCTCGAGCGAGACCGCGTAGGTGGCGCTGCTGACGGTCGCCGGGTCGTAGCTCGCGAGCGCCGGCCGCGCGAACTCGCTGGCGCCGACGAGGCCGAGCGAACGGGGCGCCGGAAAACGGTCCGACACCAGCCACAGCTCGTAGCTCTTGCCGGCCGGCCGCTCGGCCGACACCCGGCGCACCGAGGCGGTCCGGGTCGCGACGTCGACCGTCAGGATGAAAGCCGGCGCGGCCGCATTCTGCTGCAGCACGGCGACGAAACGTCCCGGATTGACCGGGGTCTCGGTCTTGACGATTTCGATCGGCTTCGGCCGCAGCAACCCCGGCAAGGCCGCCGGATTGAGGGCCTGGATCGCGACCAGCGCCACCAGCACGGCGGCGAGCGCCCCGAGGCCGGCCGCCACCTGGCGCCAGCGATGAAGCCGCGCCGAGAGCGCGACCACGTTGCTCTCCGGTGCCGCAACCACAGCCTGATCGGGTTGCACCAGGGTGGCGGCGCGCGGCGCCGCGCCGATCCGCGCCTGAATGCGCGCCCAGGTGTCGGGCGGCGGCTCGACCGAATGCATCATGGCGTGCAGCTCGCCGAGGCGACGCTCCCAGCGGCGCACCAGCCGCGCAAAGGCCGGATCGTTGCCGATCAGGGCCTCCGCCTGCGCGCGCTCATCGGCACCGAGGGTGCCGAGCACATATTCGGCGGCAAGGCCGTCAGGCGTGTCGGTGTCGTCGGTCATGCGCCGAGGCACTCCCGGATGTCGAGCAACGCGCGCCGCAACCAGGTCTTGATGGTGTTCACCGGCTTCTCGAATTTCGCGGCGAGCTGTTCCCGGCTCCAGCCATGGTAATAGGCGAACAGCACCAGACGCCGGCGCTCCTCGTCGAGCCTGGCCATGCAGGCCAGGAGACGCTGCAGCTCCTCGGTCATCTCGCGCTTCGCCAGCGGGTCCGGGGTATCGGCGGCGAAGTCGAACACGTCCGATTCCTCTTCGATCGACACTTCGGTCTTCTTGCGGACCAGGTCGATCGCGCGGTTGCGGGCGATCGCCACCATCCAGGTGATCGGCGAGGCGAGCGCCGGGTCGAACTGTCCGGCACTGTTCCAGATCTTCAGATAGGTCTCCTGCATCACCTCGTCGGCCAGGTCTTGCCGGCGCAAGATACGCAACACGACACCGTAGAGTTTCGCCCGGGTCGCGGCGTAAAGGCGCTCGAAGGCGGCGCGATCCCCCTTGGCGACCGCAGCCATCAGCCAGACGAGTTCTTGTGCGCTCAGCATCCGCGCCCTCACGATGCGCCGATTATCGTCGCAGCCGAGGGCATCCGTCGAGCCCGGCCGCGGCGGGGCCGCCGGTGGCTTCGATAATGGGGGAATGCGGGAGGCACAACGGGGCGCGGCGGGACCCCACGCTCTCGCGGCGGGTCGCCCGGCTCTCAGGGGAAATACCGATCAATCGGGGCCGCCGACGGCCCCGAACGGAATGCGCGGCGTTACGCCAGCGCGCCGCGCGCACGCAGCATCGCGATGCTGTCGAGGTCGGCCTGCTCGCGCGCATTCTCGTCCGCGCGCTCGCGCGCCTGGTCGCGCTCGTCCAGCAGCTCGACCTTCTTGAGCTCCTCGAAGGCCTCGCCGAGAAGCGCCTTGGCGTCGTCGAGCTGAGCCTTGAGCTCGTCGGCCGAGCGCTTGAGGTTCTCGCGCCGCACCATCGCGGCCTTGGCATAGGTCGGATAGGCGAAGTGCGCCGGGTCGTGGATGCCCGCCCGCTCCTGCTCGGTCTTGATCTCGCGCTCGAGATCGCCGGCCATGCGCTCGAACTCGGCGATCATGACCTCGATCTGCGCCACCTTGCGGCGCCTCTCGTCGACCTGAAACTTTTTCAGCCGAATAAGCGTGTCACGTGACTTCATTTACTCATACTCCCCTGAAGTCCCACGACCATGAGGCGGGATCCTCCCCGACCGCAGCCGCTTCCTCCATGTCCGGCAGGGATTGTGGTGGCATAGTGTTAGTTTTCGGTTTCTGCGACCGTTAGAATTTCCGCCAGCCGTCGGTATCCCTCTGCCAGACTGGTTGATTCTTCCTTACCTTGGGACAGAAACGCCTCCAGGGGCGGGTGCAGGCCGATCGCTTCGTCGACTTCCGGGCTCGATCCCTTGCGGTAGGCGCCGAGCCGGATCAGCTCCTCCATGTCGGCATAGGTCGCCATCACCATGCGGGCCCGATTGACGGCCGGCAGGAAGGCAGGGTCGGCCGACTTGGGCATGGTGCGCGAGATCGACTTGAGAATATTGATCGCCGGATAGCGGCCCCGCTCGGCGATCGCGCGCTCCATCACGATGTGGCCGTCCAGAATGCCGCGCACCGCATCGGCGACCGGCTCGTTGTGGTCGTCGCCGTCGACCAGCACCGTGAAGATGCCGGTGATGGTCCCCTCCCCGGTCCCCGGTCCGGCGCGTTCGAGCAGCCGCGGCAGCTCGGTGAAGACGGTCGGCGTATAGCCTTTGGCGGTGGGCGGCTCGCCGGCCGACAGGCCGATCTCGCGCTGCGACATGGCGAAGCGCGTGACCGAATCCATCAGCACCAGCACATCCTTGTCGTCGTCGCGGAAATACTCGGCGATCGCCAGCGTCAGATAGGCGGCCTGCCGGCGCATCAAGGCGGGCTCGTCGGAGGTCGACACCACCACGACCGAGCGCGCGAGACCCAAGTCGCCCAGATCGTCCTGGAGGAATTCCTGCACCTCGCGTCCGCGCTCGCCGACCAGGCCGATGACCGAAACGTCGGCCGCGACGTTGCGGGCGAGCATCGAGAGCAGGACCGACTTGCCGACGCCGGAGCCGGCGAAGATGCCGATGCGCTGGCCGCGGCAGCAGGTCGTGAAAGTATTGAGCGCCCGCACCCCGAGATCGAGCGGGGCGCCGACGCGCCGGCGCGCATGGGCGGGCGGCGGCGTATTGCGGAAGGGAAACGGCGCCGGGCCGAGCAGCAGCGGGCCCTTGCCGTCGATCGGCTCGCCCATGGCGTTGACGACGCGGCCGAGCCAGCCCGCCGAGGGGCGGACCGCCGCCGCGACCGCGGTCACCACCGCCCGGCAGCCGCGCCGCACCCCTTCCAGCGGCGCGAACGGCATCAGCAGCGCATTGGGGCCGGAAAACCCGACCACCTCGCAGGGAATCAGCCGGCCGGCCGCCTCGATCGTCACCCGGGCGCCCACCGACATGGCGTGAACGGAGCCCGCCACCTCGACCATCAGGCCGCGCACCCCCACCACCCGGCCATAGATCTCGGCCGCGTCGAGCTCGTCGATCTGCTCGGCCAGCGCCTTCACGGCCGCCGGCCCATCAAGATGGCAACCAAACCTTCACCTTTAACTCCGTGTTTACCCGCATCGTTAATCATTGCGTCACCGTCCTTGGGATCGTGTGTCTCGCCCGCCAGGACGGAGGGGCGAGTCGCAAGAATCGGTTGCCACCGATTCTTAAAGTCGAATATGAACGCTGACATGTCGGAAAAACCGGGTTCCAACAACATTTTAGGCCGATTCGGGCGGCTTTGCCCAGACGGCGCTTGCGTGCGGGAATCATGTTTTGTTAACCATCGATCCGTTAGCGTCCGAATCAGTTCCCAAGGCGTATTCCAATGCTGCCCCGGCAGCTGGCCTACCTGAGCCCTAAGCGGAAGGGGACCTGGCATGCGCGTTCTACTTATTGAAGACGATAGCGCGACAGCGCAGTCGATCGAGTTGATGCTCAAATCAGAGAGTTTCAACGTCTATACGACGGACCTCGGCGAGGAGGGCGTCGATCTAGGCAAGCTGTATGATTACGACATCATCCTGCTGGATCTGAACCTGCCGGACATGTCCGGCTTCGAGGTCCTGCGGTCGCTGCGGGTCTCCAAGGTCAAGACCCCGATCCTGATCCTCTCCGGCCTCGCCGGCATCGAGGACAAGGTCAAAGGCCTCGGCTTCGGCGCCGACGACTATATGACCAAGCCTTTCCATAAGGACGAGCTGGTGGCGCGCATCCACGCCATCGTGCGGCGCTCCAAGGGCCACGCCCAATCGGTCATCCAGACCGGCGATCTCGTGGTCAATCTCGACACCAAGACGGTCGAGGTCAACCAGGCGCGCGTGCATCTGACCGGCAAGGAATACCAGATGCTCGAGCTTTTGAGCCTGCGCAAGGGCACCACGCTCACCAAGGAGATGTTCCTCAATCATCTCTATGGCGGCATGGACGAGCCGGAGCTCAAGATCATCGACGTCTTCATCTGCAAGCTGCGCAAGAAGCTCGCCAATGCGTCGAGCGGCAAGAACTACATCGAGACCGTGTGGGGCCGCGGCTATGTGCTGCGCGAGCCCGCCGAGGACGAAGTGAAAATCCCGGCCTGACGCGCGGCCGAGATTTTGGCGAGCCCACCGGCTCGCGCCACCCAACCGACGCTCCCAAGCCCCGCCGCGAATGGCGGGGTTTTCGTTTTCCGGCCCTATCGTCAGCCTGCCCGGAATGGGCTTGAATGGCGAAAAGCCGAACGGGAGGACCGCCATGGGGTGTCTGACCATCGCAGGATCATTGCGCCTGCTTGCCGTGCTGGTTGCGCCGCTCCTGGGTGCCGCCGGGACCGCGGGCGCGCAGGACGCCTTCCCGTCGAAGCCGGTGCATCTGCTCGTGCCTTTCCCGGCCGGCGGCGCCGTCGACATCGTGGCGCGCACGCTCGGCGACGAGCTCGCCCGGCGCTGGGGCCAGTCCGTCATCATCGAGAACCGCCCCGGCGCCGGCGGCACCATTGCGGCGGCGGCCGCCGCCAAGGCGCCGCCCGACGGCTATACGCTCGTGCTGGTCGCCAGCGGCCACGCCATCGTGGCGCATCTCTATCCCAAGCTGAGCTACGACCCGCTGCGCGATTTCACGCCGCTCTCGCTCGTCGGCTCCTCGCCCAACATGCTGCTGGTGCGTGCCGACTCCGCGCTCACCACGGTCGCCGACGTGCTGGCGCTCGCGCGCGCGACGCCGGGGCGGCTGTCCTATGGCCATGCCGGCAACGGCACCTCGCCGCATCTCGCCGGCGAGCTGTTGAAATACATGACCAGGATCGACATCGCGGCGGTGCCCTACAAGGGCGGCGCTCCCGCCCTCAACGACCTGCTCGGCGGACACATTCCGCTGTCGTTCAACAACATCCCGGAATCGATCGCGCAGGTCCGCGCCGGCGCGGTGCGGGCGCTCGGCGTGACGACGGCGCTCCGCTCGCCCGTGCTGCCGGAGGTGCCGACCATCGCCGAATCCGGCCTGCCGGGCTACGACACCGGCGTCTGGTGGGGCTTCGTGGCGCCGGCCGGCCTGCCGCCCGACATCAAGGCCAGGCTCGCGGCGGATTGCGCCGCCGCCGTGCAGGTGCCGGTGGTGCGCGAACGCCTGCTCGCGCTCGGCGCGGCGCCGATCGGCAGCGCTCCGGAGGCGTTCGAGAATCTGATCCGGAGCGATTACGAAAAATGGGGACCCGTGATCAAGGCCGCCGAGATCAAGGGCGAATGACGCCCGCCGTGATTCCCGGCTGCCTTCCCCCGCGCGAACCGTCGCGGCCGGCGACCGCGCCGCCGCCCAAGGCCTGCGATACCCACGCCCATGTGTTCGGCCCGGCGTCGCGGTTTCCCTATGCGGACGATCGCAGCTACACGCCGCCCGACGCGCCGCTGGCGAAATATCTCGGCATGCTCGACACGCTCGGCTTTGCGCGCGGCGTGTTGGTGCAGGGCAGCGCGCATGGCCGCGACAACGCGGCGATGCTCGACGCGCTCGCGCGTCATCCCGAGCGGCTGCGCGGAGTCGCGGTCGCGGATGCCGACACGCCGGCGGCCGAGCTCCGGCGCTGGGCGGCGCTCGGCGTCAGGGGGTTGCGCTTCAACCATTTCTTTCGCGGCGGCGCGCTGCATTACCGCGGCGGCGTGCCGCTTTCCGCCGCGCGCGCGCTCGCGCCCGTCATGGCCGAGCTCGGCTGGCACCTGCAGCTGTGGATCGACGTGAAGGATCTGCCCGACACGATCCCGGTCCTGACATCGCTCGGCCTGCCGGTGGTGATCGACCATATGGGCCGCACCGATGCGCGCGCCGGCACATCGAGCCCGGGATTCCAAAGCCTGCTGCGCCTCGTCGGCGACGGCGGCTGCTGGGTGAAGCTCTCGGGCGCCCATCGGCTGAGCATGCAGGCGCCGGATTATGCCGACGTGCGGCCGTTCCATGAAGCGCTGCTGCGCGCCAACCCCGACCGCCTGATGTGGGGCACCGATTGGCCGCATCCGCGCATCGAGGGCGACATGCCCGACGCCGGCCGCCTGCTCGATCTCTTCCAGCAATGGACGCCGGACCACGAGACGCGGAGGCGCATTCTCGCCGCCAATCCGGCGCGACTTTACGGTTTTCCGGATTAAAGCCGCCGGCCGATCGGTCAGCGCGGCCCGGCCGCCGCCACGACCTTGAGCGGGGCGAAAGCGCCGCCGACCGCCTTCGCGGGCGCGCTGTTCGGCACATAGAGCCCGCGCCGGTCCGCGAGCGGCTTGAATACCTCGGTCAGGCCGACCACGGTCTCGGCCGCGCCCAGCACGAGATATCCGTCCGCCTCGGTGATGCGCGCGAGCCGCTCGAACACGCTGATCTTGGTCTCCTGGTCGAAATAGATCAGCACGTTACGGCAGAAGACCACGTCGAACTTGCCGAGATGGCCGAAATCGGCGAGCAGATTGAGCGGCCGGTACTGCACCATGGCCTTGATCTCGGGCGAGATCTGCCAGGTCTCGCCGGCCTGGGTGAAATATTTCATCAGCATCTGGATCGGCAATCCACGCTGCACCTCGAACTGGCTGTAGAGGCCGGCGCGCGCCTTTTCCAGCACCTCGTTGGACAGGTCGGTGGCGATGATCTCGGTGCGCCAGCCGGCGAGCGGCGCCGCCATCTCCTTGAGGATCATGGCGAGCGAATAGGGTTCCTGGCCGGTCGAGGCGGCGGCGCACCAGATGCGGATCCGGCGCTGTGCGGCGCGCGCCTTGATCAGGCCCGGCACGATGACGTCGCGAAATTGATCGAACGGGATCTTGTCGCGGTAGAAAAAAGATTCGTTTGTTGTCATTGCTTCCACCACATCGACGATGAGCGGCTCTGATCCGGGCGCCTTGAGCTTGACCACCAGGTCGGAGAGATGCGGCACGCCGATCCTGCGCGCGATCGGCAGCAGCCGGCTTTCGACCAGATATTGCTTGTCGGCCGAGAGCATGAGCCCCGAGCGCTCCTTGAGGAGCTTGCGCAGGTAGTCGTAATCAAGCGGTGTCACTGACGCTCTCCGGAAAATACGCGCATGATTCTTGGCGCAATTTGATCGAGTGGAAGCACGGCCGAGCAGATTCCCGCATGCGCCGCCGTGCCCGGCATGCCCCACACCACGCTGGACGCCTCGTCCTGCGCGATGACGCTGCCGCCATGCGCGATGATGCCGGCGCCGCCCTTGGAGCCGTCCGAGCCCATGCCGGTGAGTATCAGCGCAAGCGCGGCAGGGCCCCAGGCGGCCGCGGCCGAGTAGAACAGCGGATCGACGGCGGGCCTGCAGTAGTTGACCAGCGGACCATCGTCGAGCGCGATGAATATTCCGCTGTCGCGCTTCGTCACCTGCATGTGCCGGCCGCCGGGCGCCACATAGATGGTGCCGGGAAGCACCGGCTCGCCCTGGATGCCTTCATGCGCCGGGCCTCCCGCCGCGCGCGCGAGGTGCTCGGCCAGAATGGTGGTGAAGGTCGGCGGCATGTGCTGGGTGATCAGCACCGGCACGCGCGGCAGGAGCGCGCGCAGGCTCGTGACGACCACGGACAGCGCCTGCGGTCCGCCGGTCGAGGATCCGATCAGCAGCACGCGCGGAAGCGTCGACCCGAAGGCGCGCAGCTTGAGCGGAACGGGGGGTTCGGCCGGCGCATGCGCCGGAACGGCCGCCAAGGGGAGACCGCGCGGCGGGAGGCTGCGCCGCCGCTTGCGGGCGCCGAGCTGGCGGATCTTCTCGATCAGCTCGCGACGGAAGGTCTGCGACGTGGTGACGCCGCGATTGGTCTCGGGCTTGGGAATGTAGTCGGCCGCGCCGAGCGAAAGCGCCCTGAGACTCACTTCCGCATTCTGGCGGGTGAGCGTGGAGGCCATGATGACGACGAGATCGCGCTTCTTGGCGAGCAGCAGCGGCAGCGCCGAGATGCCGTCGAGCTCGGGCATCTCGATATCCAGGATCACGACGTCCGGATCGACGCGGTCAAGCTGGTCGACGGCCTCGCGCCCGTTGCGCAGCGAAGCCGCGAGCACCAGCCCCGGCTCCTCCTCGACCCAGCGCGAGACGAGACCGCGCACCACCACGGCGTCGTCGACCACCATCACCCTGATCGCGCGATCGACCGACGCGACGGTGGACTGCACCGTGGGAACTGCAAGAGCCATTGAACTTATACTCGGAACTCGACGCTACCGGAACGCACGCGACTACGGCACCGTTCAGAGCAGCCCGACCTCCTGGAACTTGGCCTCGACGATGTCCTTGTCGAACGGCTTCATGATGTATTCGTTCGCGCCCGCATGGAGCGCGCGCGCGATATGGGCCACGTCGTTCTCGGTGGTGCAGAACACCACCTTCGGAGCGTCGCCCCCGGGAAGCCGCCGCAGCGCCCGCAGGAACTCGTAGCCGTCCATCTTCGGCATGTTCCAATCGAGCAGCACCGCGTCCGGCAACTGGCGCTGACACGCAGCCAGCGCCTCCTCGCCGTCCTCGGCCTCTGAGATCTCGAACTCGAGTCCTTCGAGGATGCGCCGCGCCACCTTGCGGATCACGCTCGAGTCGTCGACGACCAGACAGGTCTTCATCGCACTACGTCCTCTGTTGAACGGTCGAGCCCACCCGACCACGCCATATCGCCAGTTTCGCCGTCGTTCAGGCCGCCATCGACTCGTTGCCGCCTTCGAAGATGCGTTCCACGTCGAGCACCACGAGCAATTGCTTGTCCAGCCGATGCACCCCCGCCGACACGCGCGCCAGATGGGGATCGAGATTGACGGGATTCGGCTCACGGCCGCTTTCGGCCAGCTTGAGCACCTCGCCGACCGAATCGATCAGCAGGCCGTAGGATTCGCTGCGATACTCGATGCCGACCGCCATTGCGGCGCGATCCAGCTGGCGCTGGCCCAGTCCGAGCCGGCAATGCATGTCGATCGCGGTCACGATGCGGCCGCGCAGATTGAGCACGCCGGCGATTTCCGCCGAGGCGAGCGGCACGCGCGCCAGCCGATCGAGCATGAAGACGTCCTGCACCTTGGAGATCGGCAGGCCGAACAGCTGGCCGCCGATCATCACCGTGACATATTCGATGAAGCTGCCGTTGTGATTGTCGTTGCCGGTCGTCATCTCGGTATCCCCCGCGGTCCCGGTCATGCCGCCTCTCCCATGTTGGCGGTCTGTTCCTTGAGCGCCGCGATCAGGCCCGGACGGTCGAACTTGGCGATGTAGTCGTGGAAGCCGACCTGCCGTCCACGCTCGATCGCCTCGGGCGAGGTGAGCGCCGAGAGCGCGATGATCGGGAGATTGGCGGTGCGCGCGTCGGCATGCACGGCCTCGGCGAGCTCGAAGCCGCTCATTTCCGGCATCTCGAGATCGGTGACGATGAGGTCGATCGGGTCGCCGTTCTTGAGCACCGCGAGCGCATCGTGCCCACCGCCGACCGTCGTGACCGCGTAGCCGGCGGAACGCAGCACCGGCGTGAGCATGTTGCGGAAGAAGGCGGAGTCCTCGACGAACAGGATGGTGCGCGCCTTCGCCTTCATCTTCTTCTCGGTGCGGATCAGCCAGTCTTCGAAGGCCAGCGGCAAATAGTGTCCGACATCGAGGATCTCGGTCGCCTGTCCCTTGATCACCGCCGAGCCGAGCACGCCGGGCGTCTCGCTCGGGACCTCGATATTGAGCCGGTCCTCGACGATATCCATGATCTGGTCGACGACGAGACCCATGGAGCGGCCCTCGTCGGAAAATACCAGGAGCGGCTGGGTGCCCTCGGTCCTGATCTTGACCTCGTCGTTGACGCGGATGAGCGGCATGAGCTGGCCGCGGTACTGGATGAGCGGGCGACCGTTCGACATCTCGATCTTCTTGGTGTCGAGCTCCTCGAGGCGCGTGACGAGGGAGAGCGGCACCGCCTTGGGCTGCGCCGAGCCGGCGCGGAAGATCAGGAGCGAGGTCGCCTCTTCGGTCGAGCCGTGCTGTTTGGCGTCGACTTCCTCCGCGGTGTGCTGGCCGCCCGTGCCGCCGACCGTCTTGGCGATGCCGTTCGGGTCGATGATCATGATCACCGAGCCGTCGCCCAGGATGGTGTTGCCGGAGAACATGCTGATATGGCGCAGCCGCGTCGACATCGGCTTGACGACGATTTCCTCGGTATGGAAGACGGCGTCGACGACGATGCCGAAGGTCTGGTTGCCGACCTGGGTCACCACGATGAAGCCGTTCTCCGGCTCGTTCGCGGCGCCGTTGTTCATCTTCAACAGGCTCTGCAGGTGGATCAGCGGCAGCAGCTTGTCGCGCAGGCGGAGCACCGGCGCGTCCTTGATGCGTTCGATCTTGTGCTCGGAATTGCTCTGCGCGCGCACGAGCTCGACGACCGCGAGCTGCGGGATCGCGAAGCGGTCGTTGGCCACTTCCACGATCAGCGCCGAGACGATGGCCAGGGTGAGCGGGATCCTGATGGTGAAGCTCGATCCCTCGCCCGGCGTCGATTTGACCTCGATGGTGCCGCCGATCTGATCGATGTTGGTGCGCACCACGTCCATGCCGACGCCGCGGCCCGACACGCTGGTCACCGCGGCGGCGGTGGAGAAGCCGGGCGCGAAGATGAATTTGTGGATCTGCGCCTCGGTCAGCTTCGCGGCCGCGGCTTCCGTGATGAGCCGGCTCGCGATCGCCTTGGCCTTGATCCGCGCGGTGTTGAGGCCGCGCCCGTCGTCGGTGATCTCGATGATGATGTGGCCGCCCTCGTGGTAGGCGGCGAGGCGGATGGTGCCTTTTTCGGGCTTGCCGAGCGCGCGGCGCTCGGTCGGCGTCTCCAGCCCGTGGTCCGCCGAGTTGCGGACCATGTGGGTCAGCGGATCCTTGATGAGCTCGAGCACCTGGCGGTCGAGCTCGGTGTCGGCGCCGCGCATGTCGAGCTCGATCTGCTTGCCGAGCTCGGACGACAGATCGCGCACGACGCGCGGCAGCTTCTGCCAGGCATTGCCGATCGGCTGCATGCGCGTCTTCATGACGCCTTCCTGCAGCTCGGCCGTCACGCTCGACAGGCGCTGGAGCGGGACCTTGAATTCCGAATCCTCGTGCCGCCGCACGATATCGAGGAGCTGATTGCGCGTGAGCACCAGCTCCGACACCATGGTCATCAGACGTTCGAGGGTCTCGACATTCACCCGCAGCGTCTGGTTGGCGATCTTGGCCTCGGACTTTTCTTCGTCGCCGACAGGCGCCTTGTCGCCCTCCGGCTTGGCGAATTTGGCTTCCAGTGCCGCCGTCACGGCCTCCGCCTCGGCATCGGGGCCGGCGGTTTCGCGGAAGGCGCGCTCAAGCTCGTCGAGACCGACTTCGCCGACGCGCAGCGGGCGCTCGAGCTGCTGGAAAGGCATCGATCCCGCCGGCGCGGGCGCTGCCGGAGCGGCGGCCGGGGCCGGAGCAGCAGCCGCGGCGGGAGCGGCGACCGCGGCGGGCGCCGCAATCGTGCCCGGCGCTTCCACCACCAGGCGCTCGAGCTCGCCGATGAGATCGGTGTCCACGCCCGGAGGCTCGTGTTGCTGCTTCTCGAGCTCGTCGAGGATCTGCTTGATCCGGTCGATGGTCGAGAGGATGAGCGTGACCGCGTTGCCGGTCACCGGCATGCCATCGCGGAACTTGCCCATGAGCGTCTCGGCGGCGTGCGCGAGCGCTTCGAGCCGCGGCAATCCGAGAAAGCCGCAGGTCCCCTTGATGGTGTGGACAAGCCGGAAGATGTTGTCCAGGATCTTGGCGTTGTTCGGTTCCTGCTCGAAATGCACGAGCTCGACGTCAACCGTATCGAGGCTCTCGCCTGTTTCGGTCAGAAACTCGCGCAACAGATCGTCCATGAAAGCAAGCCTTCGGAAACAGGCGCGACCGGTGGGCGCACGCCTTTGCTTGAGCGGACGTAGTGTGTTGGTAAAGAGTTTAAGTTTCGTTGCGAGGCCGCTCCGGCGGCCTTCCGCAAGGACATGATCGGAGGAAATTTTCCGGCCGGACGCGTTTTGCGGCGAAAGCCGGGCGCGACTTCATCCCGCTGACCGCAAAATTCGCGAACAGGCAAGGACGCAGCCCGACCGCTCGCCGCGACGAGGCGCGTTTACGGTTGATTAACGATAAACGTCGACACGGCGCGCGCGGAGCCGATCGCGTCACGCCGGCTCGGCGGCCTCGGCCGCCTCAGCTCGCCGCGACCACGATGGCGTCGCCCTCGGCTGCGATCGTCGCCGTCAGGCCGCAGGCGCGCGCCAGCAGGCCGGTGTAATAGGGCTGGATCGCGTGGGCATCGATCGTCTCGCCGTCCGTGCCGCCCGCCAGCAGGGCCGGGATGGCCGGCGGGACGCGGCCGTTGAGGCCGACGGCGGTGACGCGGAAGCTCGTGGTCTCGCCCGTGCCGATGGGGTCGAGCGTCAGCGTGCCGCCGCGCGGAATCGCCTGGCCCCCCACCACCAGCATGTTGAGCAGGAGCTTGACCCGGTTTTTCGGCAGCAAGGCGCGCGGCAGATTCCACGCCAGCTTGACCTTCTCGTCCTCGATGAAGCCGCGCGCGACCTGCTCGGCGTCGCCGGTGTCGACCTGCGCCGTGATCGACCCGGCGGCCCCGAAGGCGATGCGGCAGAATTGCAGGCGCGCGGTCGCGGTCCGGGCGCTCTTCTTGATCAACGTGAGGGCGAAGGTCTTGGTTTCCTCGTCGTCCGATTCCTCCAGCACCTCGAGGCCGTTGACGATCGCGCCCGCAGGGCTGATCAGATCATGACAGACGCGCGAGCACAGGAGCGCGGCGAGGTCGAGGGATTCGAGCGTGACGGCCATGAAGGGCTTCTCCGCGACGGCTGGGAGGTGGGGTGCCGACTCGGGCGAGATTTTCGGCACGGCGCGGTGATACACCGGGCGATACGGGCCTGCCAAGGCGAGAAGGAGCGGCTTGTGACGCAAAAATCCCCCGTCCTGCGGGCGGTCGACGCCGAGCTCGTCGGCAAGCTGACCGAATTGGTCGCGCGGGCGTCCGCAGCCATCCTTGCGGTCGCGCCGGATGCGTTGGACACGCGTCTGAAGGCGGACCGGACGCCCGTCACCGCCGCCGACGAGGCCGCCGACGCGGTCATCTGCGAGGGCCTCGCCCGCCTGCTTCCGGGCATCGCCGTCGTTTCGGAGGAACGCCCGGCCGGCGCGCAAGCGCCGGGCGAGACGTTTGCGATCGTCGACCCGCTGGACGGAACGAAGGAATTCGTCGCCGGCCTCGGCGAATACACGGTCAACATCGCCCTGGTGACGGAAGGACGGCCGATCGCCGGATTCATCGCGGCCCCCGCGCTCGGGCTCGTCTTCAGAGGCGTGGAGGGCCGTGGCGCGGAGCGCCTCGCGCTAAGGGGTTCGGCGGAGCCGGTCGCCATCCGCTGCCGCAAAAATCCGGCGGGCAGCCTGGCGGCGGCTGTCAGCCGCTCGCATCTCGACGCCGCCACCAGCGCGTTTCTCGATCGTCTCGCGGTCGGCGAGCGGATTGCCTGCGGGTCGGCGCTCAAATTCTGCAAGATCGCGGAAGGGGCGGCGGACCTTTATCCGCGCCTGTCGCCGACATCGGAGTGGGACACCGCCGCCGGACACGCCATCGTGGCGGCCGCGGGCGGCCTGGTGACGACGCCATCCGGCGGGCCCCTGCGTTACGGAGGCTGGCAGCACCGTTTCAAGGTGCCGGGATTCGTCGCCTGGGGCGATCCGGCGCGCCGCGTCGACGCATTTGCGGGCTGAGCGGATCGCGCGCGGGCTGGCGCGTGAGTTCTAGTGCCGCGAACCCGAAGTTCGCACGATTTCGCGGCGGGCACGGTTGCGAACTTCGGGTTCAAAAGCGGCACTAGAATCATAATGTT
>Ga0208991_1000120_pt1 | contig 15080 bp, 9 predicted proteins | sample MedBloCAOM3_M2_FD_187855 | JGI IMG/M metagenome (GOLD analysis project Ga0208991, IMG submission 187855) | Forest soil microbial communities from El Dorado National Forest, California, USA - Mediterranean Blodgett CA OM3_M2 (SPAdes) (version 2) | ecosystem: Environmental > Terrestrial > Soil >...
CCGGGATCACCCGGGCCATCGGCCGCGCGCCCATCTGCTCGTCATAGCCGTGCTGGACCAGCCAGGCCTTGGCGGGCTCGGACAGTTCGATGGTGACGTCACGGTCGGCGAGCTGCGCCTCGAGTTGCAGCACGAACTTCTCCACCACCATGCCGATCACATCCGCATTGAGATGCGCGAACGAGACGATGGCATCGAGCCGGTTGCGGAATTCCGGCGCGAACTGGCGATTGATCGCTTCGTGATCGTCGCCTTCCCGCTTGTTGCGCGTGAAGCCGAACGCCTGACGCGCGAGGTCGGCAGCGCCGGCATTGGTGGTCATGATCAGGATCACGTTGCGGAAATTGACCTGCTTGCCGTTGTGGTCGGTCAGCCGGCCGTGGTCCATGATCTGCAACAGCACATTGTACAGGTCCGGATGCGCCTTCTCGATTTCGTCGAGCAACACCACGCAATGCGGATGCTGATCGACGCCGTCGGTCAGAAGGCCGCCCTGGTCGAAGCCGACATAACCCGGAGGCGCGCCGATCAGGCGCGACACCGTGTGCCGTTCCATATATTCCGACATGTCGAAGCGGATCAGTTCGACGCCCAATGAGGCCGCGAGTTGCTTTGCCACTTCGGTCTTGCCGACGCCGGTCGGACCCGAGAACAAATACGAGCCGATCGGTTTTTCCGGCTCGCGCAGGCCGGCACGCGCCAGCTTGATCGAGGCCGACAATGCGTCGATCGCCTTGTCCTGGCCGAACACCACGCGCTTCAAGGTCTGCTCCAGATGCTTGAGCACCTCGGCATCGTCCTTCGACACGCTCTTGGGCGGAATCCGCGCCATGGTCGCGATCGTGGTCTCGATCTCCTTGATGCCGATGGTCTTCTTGCGCTTGTTCTCGGCGACCAGCATCTGCGCCGCGCCGGATTCGTCGATCACGTCGATCGCCTTGTCCGGCAGCTTGCGGTCATGGATGTAGCGCGACGACAGTTGCACCGCGGCTTCGATGGCCTCGTTGGTATATTTCAGCCGGTGATAGTCCTCGAAATAGGGTTTCAGGCCCTTGAGGATCGCAATCGCGTCCTCGACCGTCGGCTCGTTGACGTCGATCTTCTGGAACCGGCGCACCAGCGCCCGGTCCTTCTCGAAATGCTGGCGGTATTCCTTGTAGGTGGTCGAGCCCATGCAGCGGATGGTGCCCGAGGCCAGCGCCGGCTTTAAGAGATTGGACGCGTCCATCGCGCCGCCGGAGGTCGCGCCGGCGCCGATCACGGTGTGGATTTCATCAATGAACAGGATGGCGTTGGGATGCGCCTCGAGTTCCTTGAGCACTTGCTTCAGCCGCTCCTCGAAGTCGCCGCGATAGCGGGTGCCCGCGAGCAGCGTGCCCATGTCGAGCGAGAACACGGTCGCCGCCGCCAATACCTCAGGCACTTCGCTGTCCACGATGCGCTTGGCGAGGCCTTCCGCGATCGCGGTCTTGCCGACGCCGGCTTCGCCGACGAACAGCGGGTTGTTCTTCTGCCGGCGGCACAGCACCTGGATGGCGCGGTTGATCTCGGCATTCCGCCCGATCACCGGATCGATCTTGCCATCGCGCGCCTTCTTGTTGAGGTTGACGCAATAGGTATCGAGCGCCTCGCCCTTCTTCTTGGAATCCTCGTTGCCCTTGGTCTCGGTCTCTTCGTCGACACCGCGGACCGGGCGCGCCTCGGATACGCCGGGCCGCTTGGCGATGCCGTGGCTGATGTAATTCACCGCGTCGTAGCGGGTCATATCCTGCTCCTGCAGGAAATAGGCGGCATGGCTCTCGCGCTCGGCAAAGATCGCGATCAGCACGTTGGCGCCGGTGACCTCCTCGCGGCCGGATGACTGGACGTGAATCACTGCGCGCTGGATCACGCGCTGGAACCCGGCGGTCGGCTTGGCGTCATCGGCGCCGTCCGTCACCAGGTTCTCGAACTCGGTCTCAAGATAATTGACCAGACTGGTGCGAAGCTTGTCGAGATCGACGCTGCAGGCGCGCATGACCGCGGCGGCATCGGAGTCATCGATAAGCGACAGCAGCAGGTGTTCAAGCGTCGCATATTGATGATGACGTTCGTTTGCAATCGCGAGCGCACGATGCAGGGATTGTTCAAGGCTCTGGGAAAAAGTTGGCATTCGCGTCCTCTGTGGCCCCCGCCATCATGATCGCCGTTGCCCGGTCAGGCAACAACAACCTTTGTCATATAGTTACGCCCGATCATGGCGGAAGACCGGTTCCGCAACAGTGGTTTTCCTCTAAATGCACGGACCACTGCTGGCCGAATCGGACCGGCAAACCGCAGGCGCCGGCCGTCTGATCGATCAAGACAGCTTAACGCAAAACCCGTTCCGATTTTGGCGGATTTGGCGCGGCGCTACTTTTTTTCCATGACGCATTGCAGGGGATGCTGGTGCTTGCGCGCAAAATCCATCACCTGCGTCACCTTGGTCTCGGCGATTTCGTAGGTGAATACCCCGCATTCCCCAATTCCATGATGATGCACGTGGAGCATGATCTTGGTCGCGGCCTCGACATCCTTCTGGAAGAACTTCTCCAGCACGTGGACGACGAATTCCATTGGCGTGTAATCGTCGTTCAGAATCAGCACGCGATACAGGTTCGGCCGCTTGGTCTTCGGCTTGACCTTGGCGATCACGGACGTGGCGGGGCCGCCGGTACCCCCGGTGCGGTTGTCGTCGTTGCTCATTCGAGGAGCAGATGCGGCGATGGCTGACGGCACGGACGAATCAAATCTTGACGATAATTGCAGCATGGCACAGGTGTTCGACATCCCCACGGGAAACCGGATAGCGACCAGGGAATGTCTCAAGTGATGTTCTCCTGCCGGAGCCACCCTTGGAGTTCCCAGACACTCTTCCAGATCGCCGCTTCCGGCCGGCCCGACCCATCGGCTGGATCGATAACGCGAATATGGGTCCGCCTTGGGCTCGCCGCAAGCGCGCACATTTGCGTTAGACGCGACCTGCGACGCCCCGATTGCTGGGCCCGGCGATCCCCTCAAGGTTAATCAATCCTGCCGGATTTGACAAAGTCGGACCTTGCCTTGTTTAGCGGGCATTGACGATAGCGCGTGGTTTTGGCAGCCGATTCGCGGTTTACGCGGCTATTGACCCAGTTTTCTCAGGCCGGGTTTACCCCCTGTTTAGCGGCAACAACCGAAATGGGGCCAGAAACCCAATTTCGGTGAAAAATCATGCTCGGTGCATCCATTACGAGTCGTGTTCGCGCAGCGGCCCACCGGTTCATCGGGGCCAAAGACGGCAATATCGCGGTCATCTTCGCCATCGCGGCCGTCCCCATTATCAGCTTCGTCGGCGCCGCGATCGACTATACCCGCGCCAACAGCGCCCGCTCCTCGATGCAGGCCGCGCTCGACTCGACCGCCCTGATGCTGGCGAAGGATCTGTCGGACGGCACCATCACGACATCCCAGATCGATGCGAAGGGCCAGGCCTATTTCGCCGCCCTCTACACCAATACCGACGCCAAGTCGGTTTCGATCAATGCGACCTACGCGGCGGCCGCTGGCACCCTGGGCTCGACCATCCAGGTCAACGGATCCGGCGCGGTCACCACCGATTTCATGAAGGTCGCCGGCTTCCCGAACATCAACTTCAACAGCAGCTCGACTGCGGCCTGGGGCAGCGTGCGGATGCGCGTGGCGATGGTGCTCGACAACACTGGATCGATGGGCCAGGACGGTAAGATGCCTGCGCTGCGGACCGCATCGAAAAATCTGATCGACCAGCTCAGCGCCCTCGCCAAGAATCCCGGCGATATCTACATTTCCATCATCCCATTCGCCAAAGACGTCAACGTCGGCGCCAGCAACTACAATCAGAACTGGATCGACTGGACCGATTGGAACGCTGCCAACCAGACCTGTAGCGGCGGCAACGGAAATGGGAATGGGAATGGCAACGGGAACGGCGGCGGCGGCGGCGGCAGTTGCACGCCGAAAACTCACGATACCTGGAACGGCTGCGTGACTGACCGCGACCAGAACTATGACACGCTCAGCACGGCGCCGATCACGTCAAACCAATCCACCCTGTTCCCCGCGGAAGAATGGAGCGCTTGCCCGGTGCCGTTGATGCCGCTCAGCTATGACTGGAGCGCTCTCAAGAGCAAGATCGACACCATGACTCCGAACGGCAATACCAACCAGTCAATCGGCCTCGCCTGGGGGTGGCAGTCTCTGGCCCAGACATCGCCGCTCAATGCGCCGGCCAAGGATCCCAACTATACCTACAAGGATGCGGTCATCCTGTTGTCGGACGGCTTGAACACGCAGAACCGATGGTACAGCAACGCGTCGCAAATCGACGCGCGCCAGAAAATCCTGTGCGACAACGCCAAGGCCGCCGGCATCACCATCTACTCGATCCAGGTCAATACCGGCAGCCCGGCAGATCCGACATCGGCCGTGCTGCAATACTGCGCCAGCGGCGCCGACAAATTCTACCTGATCACGTCGGCCAGCCAGACCGTCGCGGCCTTCAGCTCGATCGGCACGTCGCTGTCGAAACTGCGCGTCGCCCGCTAATCCCCTGAAGCAGGGAACAAGAAAAAAGCCCGGCCATCACGGCCGGGCTTTTTTAATTCCTGGAAGATGCTTTGAAGTTTAGTGAGCGGCCGGCGAGAATTTCGCGACGATGCCTTCGAACGGCTTGAAGGTCTGCTTGGCGAGATCGGTGTAAAGCCCGGCGATCTTCTGCGACTCGGCGACGAAGGTCTCGTAGGCGGACTTGGCGAAGTCGGTCTGCACTTCGATCGCCTTGTCCAGCGACTTCACGCCCGACATTTTCTCAACGTAAGACTTGGTGTCTTCGAACGACTTCTTGGTGTAGTCGCCATAGGCGGTCGCGATGGTCTGAATGCCGTTCTGAAGCGTGGTTGCCGAAGCAACGACGGTCTCGAGATGCTCTTTGCCGTACTGCTGAATGTCTTCAACCTTGACCATGGTGGAGTCCTTCCCGGACTGAATGGGATAAACCGATTTGCCGGGAGGTCCCGGCCCCCTGACAGCAACGGTATACATTGCACCGCACAATAAGGTCAAGGAAAATTGTGCGACGCACAATTACAGGGAATTAGCCGTAAACACCGGAGGATTACGCAACGGTTGCTTAATCTTTTGGAAACTTGGCCCGCCTAACCTGATTCCCGGACTTGTTCGCGATGCCAAATGAACCTCGTAAAAAATTGTTTGTGAACAGGACCTTAGCCAGAACAGCAGCCTGATCGGCGAGCCGGGCGAAAATACATGCCCAGATCGCAACTTTGAGCAGGGAAACATCGCCGGCAGTTGGGCATAATTTGGCCTCACGAACCGGTGATCAAGACAGAAATTGGGACGGGGAAGTTCATGCTTCGCACAACCTTGGTTTCCTCGCGCGTTTTGCGGGTGTGTGTACTCGGACTGGCCACGGTCACCACTGCGATCATTTTCACCACCGACTCCGCCGACGCGCGCCGCCACAGGCAGCGTCATCAGGTTCGACAGCATGAGGCGCGGCAAAGCTACAGCCCGGCGTTCTCCTCGATCATCGTTGACGGCAATTCCGGCGCGACGCTGTCGGCCAACAATCCCGACGCCAGCCGCCACCCCGCCTCGCTCACCAAGATCATGACGCTTTATCTGCTGTTCGAGCGCCTCGACGCCGGCAAGCTGAAGCTGGATTCCGACATGGAAGTGTCCGAGCACGCTTCCGAGCAAGCTCCCACCAAACTCGGCCTGCGCCCCGGTCAAACCATCAAGGTCGAAGACGCCATCAAGGGCCTGGTGACGCGCTCCGCCAACGACGCCGCGGTCGTGATCGCGGAAGCCATCTCCGGCGACGAAGACGATTTCGCGACGCTGATGACCCGCAAGGCGCGCGCGCTCGGCATGACCAAGACGGTCTATCGCAACGCCTCCGGCCTGCCCAACGACGAGCAGGTGACCACCGCGCGCGATCAGTCGACGCTGGGCCGCGCCATCCAGGATCGCTTCCCGCGCTATTACCGCTATTTCGCAACCGCCTCGTTCAACTACCGCGGCCATGCGATCCGCAACCACAATCGCCTGCTCGGCAGTGTCGAAGGCGTCGACGGCATCAAGACCGGCTACACCCGCGCCTCGGGCTTCAATCTCGTGACCTCGATGCGCCGCGGCAACCGCCATCTGGTCGGCGTCGTGCTGGGAGGCCGCAGCGGCGGTTCGCGCGATGCCATCATGCGCAATCTGCTGGCCGAAAATCTCGAAAAAGGTGCGAGCAAGCGCACCGTCGCCGCGATCACCGAGCGCAACGCTTCGGACGCCAATGCCGACGTCGCCGAAGCCGATGCCGCCGCGCGGCCGACCCAGACGGTGCAGGTCCAGGGCGCCGCTCAGGCCGCCTCCGCAGCCGAGCCGCAGGCGGCCCCGGCGCCACGTTCGACCGCACCGGCGTCACGTTCCGCAGTGCTCGCCGCCGCGACCGCTGCGGTGCCGCCGCCCCAAGCCAGGACCGAGTCCAGGATCGAGCCCAAGATCGAACCCAAGACCGAGCTCGCGCCCTTTACCAATGGGGTAATTCAAAGCCAGCAGCTGGCCGCGATCCCCGGTTCGTCCGAGCCGATGAAACCGGTCCGGGTGAAAACCGTCCAGGTCAAGGCCGGACAGATCAAGCTTGCCGCGGCCGGTCCGTCCCAGCCGGTCACCCCGATCACCAATGCGATCCCAGCACGCCCGGAAGTGGCGGAGACCTCCAGCGCGATCGTCGCCAAAGCTGAAACCAACAAGGCTGAGGTCAACAGGACCGAGGTCGCCAAGACTGAATTCGCAAAGACCAATGCCGGCCGAAGCGAAGGCTTCAAGGCAGAAATGCCCCCGCAGCCGGCCAACCACGGCACCGGAAACGGCCTGCTCGGCGTGTTACCGGCCTCGAGCGTCCCGCCCGCCTCCTCCGCGCAGGCGATGGCCTATGCCGACCCGGCGCCGCGCGCCCAGCCGCAGCCGCAGGCCGTTCAGCAGAACGGCGCGATCAAGCCTGCCGCCGCCCGCACCGGATGGATCATCCAGGTCGGCGCGCTGGAAAGCGAAAACGAGGCGCGGTTGCGCATCGAAGCCGCGCGCAATCAGGCCCGCGGCCTGCTGGCGAAGGCGGATTCATTCACCGAACCGGTGGTCGCCAAAGGCGAGAAAAAGCTGTTCCGGGCCCGCTTCGCCGGCCTCGACCGCGACCAGGCCGAGGCCGTGTGCCGGACGCTGAAGCGCTCCGACATCTCCTGCATCACCGTCCGGAACTGATCCACAGGGATCGTCATGGCCGGGCCAAAGGCGCGAAGCGCCGTATTCGCGCTAACAGTCCCGGCCATGCACGTCTTTGGGTAGCGGACGCTCAGTGACCAAAAGCCGAGCGCTTTCCTTGTCCCCCCACTATTGACCGACCCGCAACAAAACGTGGACGGCCGGGACATCTGGCGCGAAGCGCCGTCTTCGCGCAAAAAGTCCGGCCATGACGCCTCATTGTTGCTTGGCGGCACCTACGCCCGTAAATCGGCGCGCTGCAAACTTCTCGTCAAGATTTTGCAGTTAATACTGTGTGACGAATGATCGACCACGCCGGACAACGGCGGGCGGCAACGGGGCGTCAGGCGGAGAGATTAAGGAAGCAACTCGCGGTTTGTAGCGTTTGGTAGCGTTGCCGGAGTTAGCTTAAATGCGTGCGAAGCAAAGTATCCTTGGCCTCGTTTACACGGGCGGCGAGGTACGTAGACCCCCCCTGGTCGGGATGCAGTTTCTTCATGAGCGCGCGGTGCGCGCGCCCGATCTCGTCGCGGCTCGCCCCCGGCTGCAGGCCAAGGATCTGATAGGCCTCCTCGTCCGTCATTTTGCCGCTCGACGTCGCGCGGCTCTCCCCCCTTGCCGTGTTTCCCTGCGCGTCCTGACGCCAGGCGGGAAACCTGCGGTCCAGATAGCTTTCAAGTAACGACACGCTTTCGGCGTCGAAGCCGGCCATCATCGCCGTCAGCTGCGGCAGGTCGAACTCGCCGAGCGAACGGCCGGCGTCGGGCCCGGCCACGATCTGGCCGGTGAGTTCGCCGCTGTCGTGATCGAGGTTCATGTCGAGAAATTGCGAGCGGACCCGGGATGACTGCCCGGCGGAGCGTTTCGCGCCGGCGCCGAAGATCCCGCCGATATTGCCGAATCCCGAGGCCCCGAACGGCGACCAGCCGAGCAGTCCGGCGCCGAAGATGCCGAGCGGGATCGCCACCGCGAGCTCGCCCTTGATGCCGGTAAACGCCGCCACCGCGAGCGCCACCACGCCGCCGCCGATCTTGATCGCGCGCGCCAGGATGACCGGATTGGCCGCACGAAACATCTGCAGCAGCGAATAGAGCAGGATAACGGCAACGATGCCGGCGATCAGAGTAGGCATGAGCTCAATATAGGGGGATCAGCGGCAAAAAGCATGTCGGACCTCGCTGCCCAAAAGCGGGCGAACCGAAAAGCACCCGGGCGCCAACCGTGCGAGTTTGTCATTGCTGGATCGGACCGCGGCCAAAGGGCCATGGAGCGCACAAATGGCGACGGACGGACTAACGACGACGACTTCCCGCTTCAAGCCGCCGATCGTTCCCGCCGCCTTCTTCGGCATCGTGCTGGGGCAGGCCGGCCTCGGCAGCGCCTGGCGCGCGGCGCATTGGGTACGGCCTGCTGCAGGCGCTGCTGCTGCTGCTTCGCTCCGTGGATCATGGAGCAGCCGTTCGCCGCATCCTATTGGGGTTTACGTTCGGCGCCACCGCGCCGATCCGCATGGCCGGCCACGGCGATGCCGGGGCGATCGCCCAACTTGCGCCGTATCTGTTCGCCGGTGCCAATAATCGCGGTCGGCCTGATCACGCTCGGGGACGTTACGCCTGATCGTGCAGCGCCCGTTTGCTGTCTCTAGCCGCGCCGGCAGCGGCCAAGCTCGGAGCCTGAGTAATCAAGTCGCCAAAGTCACTTCATCTGGCTGAGCAGCTTGGCCGCGCCGCTGCCGGTTTTCGACAGCCGCGCCAGCGCCGCGCGTCCGCCGGCGGCATAGGCCGCCACGGCGCGCAACAGCTCGCGCAGCTGGGCGGCGGCCCCGGGATCGAACCTGCACCAGGCGCCGCCGGTCAGTCGCGCGATCTCGCGGAACGCCTGCTCGGCGACGTCGTCATGGCCTTCCTGAAACATGAACACCGGGACCTTGAGCAGGCCGAGTTCGCCCGCCTTGGCGCAGAGGTCGTCGACCGCCTCCTCCATGGCGTCGCCGACGAACACCACCGCGCGCACCGCTGAGGCCACCGCCTCGCGCCGCGCTTCCGACAGCACCTTGCCGATCTGGGTGTTACCGCCGCGGCAATCGATCTTGCACATCAGTTTTGCGAGCTGCGCGCTGTCGGAAATCCACCCCGAGGCGCGGCATTCGTTGAGGCCGCGATAGTAGACGAGGCGGATATCGAGACTGCCGAGGGAAGCCGCCTCGCGAAACATGTCGGCCTGCAGCGCGCAGGCCATGTCCCAGGTCGGCTGCCGGCTCATGGTGGCATCGAGCGCGAATACCAGCCGGCCCTTGGCGCCGGCGGCATGCGGCGACATCGCACGCGCCTTGGCGACGAAGGCGGCAATGTCTTCCGAAGCCGACGGCCGCGCCTCCGGCAGCGCACCCGATTTGCCGGACGCAGCCTTTTGGCCGGATACTTCGCCTGCGGATTTCGGTTTGGTCGGTTCGCCGGACATAAGCACTCGCCAGTTGCAGCAAGCATTATGTGGGCCGTGATCCCGGTGCGGTCAATGCGCGATCAGCGCGCCGAAGGCCATCATGGCTGACGCTGATGCGGCCGTTCGGTCGCAGCGATGCCGGCGTCAGTTCTTGACCGGCGCGTAAAGCGCGACCGGGCCCGGTTCGGTCAGAATCTTCGGCGTGTTGGTGTTGACCGGAGCGATATCGCTGTCAGCGTCATTGAGGAATTTGTCGAGCATGCCCTGGATCGTCGACTTGACGTTGTCAGGTCCGCGATCGCTCATGTCGACATGCTGATAGCCGGTATTGACGACCGTGATGCCGTTCTTCTCGCAGACCTCGTCATCGGGCACGACGCCGGGATCGGGCTTGAACACCGGGTCCTTGGAGCGGAACGACAGGATCTTGAATTTGCCGTCCGTCATAAACGGCACGCGTAGATTGTCCAGCGTCACGATCTTCTTGATCTGGTCGGGATACATCTTGGCGAAGTACATCGAGATGTCGCCGCCATTGGAATGTCCAACCATGGTAAGGCGATCGTAGTCCGCGCTCGGCTCGATCTTCTTCATTTGATCGATGGCAAACTTGATGTTGGCGATGCCGCGCTGATACTGCGGCAAACGCCCGACATAAAGTTCGCCAACCTTTGTCACCATCGGGGCATCGGTTTCGAGATCGTGCTGAATGCTGATCGCCAGATAACCGCGCCAGGCGAACACGTTCGCCAGGAAAGAGTATTCGGTAAATTTGACGGTGTTGCCGTGGTTGAGGATCGCCACCGGCAGATTGATCATGCCGGCATTGGCCTGCATTTCCTTGTCGCGCCGCACGGCGACATCGACGGCGACCGGACGATTGTCGCGCGCCGGATCGTTGAACGTGAACGTTTCATGCTTGATCGCCCACTTGCTCGCGGTGAAATACGCGACAGCGACCAGTGCACAAAGCGAAAGCAGAATTGCAATTCCACGTTTCATATTCGTCCTCGGCGCACCCGCTTGGGGCTATGTTCCGACGTTTGAGACTCTGCGGTCCCTTGTCCATGATATATGTCACGACGGCGTGACAGGAAGTCCAAATATTGTGAAATGGCCGCCTCTTCGTTGTGCGGCGCACCCTCTTTTTGTGCAGATGCACAACGAAAGGTTTTCCTCGTCCTCACTGTGGGACGGAGCAAATCAAGGTTTCGTTCAGGTAGTAGGTAAAAGTCCTGGTAAAAACGGCCGGCGGAGCAATCCGTTCCACGGATTGTCACTTACAACCGGAACGAGCGGTATCCTGGTCAGGCGGCCCGGATCGATGCCAGGAAGCTCTCGACTTCCAGCTTGAGCTGGCTCGCCTGGTTCGACAGCGACTGGGCCGACGACAATACCTGGCCCGACGCCGAGCCGGTATCCGCGGCCCCCTGGTGCACATCGGCGATGGCGCTGCCGACCCGCCCCGCACCGTCGGAGGCCATCTGCACATTGCGGGCGATCTCGCGGGTCGCCGCCCCCTGCTCTTCCACCGCCGCCGCGATCACCCCGGACACATCGGATATCTGCAGGATCACCGCCCCGATCTCTTTGATCGCGTCGACCGATTCCTGGGTTGCGCTTTGCATGCCTAGGATCTGTTTGCCGATCTCGTCGGTCGCCTTCGCGGTCTGCGCCGCCAGCGCCTTCACCTCCTGGGCGACGATGGCAAAGCCGCGACCGGCCTCCCCCGCGCGCGCCGCTTCGATGGTCGCATTCAGCGCCAGCAGGTTGGTCTGCTCGGCAATCCCGGTGATCAACTGGACCACCTCGCCGATCCGTCCCGCCGCCTGCGACAGCGCCGTGATCCGCGCATCGGTGGTCCTGGCGTGCTCGACGGCGGACTGCGCGATCTTTCTGGAATGCACGACCTGCCGGCCGATCTCCTCGACCGAGGACGTCATCTCGCCGGTGGCCGCGGCCACCGATTGAATATTGCTCGAAGCTTCACCCGACGCGCCCGACACCACGCCCGACAATTCGAGCGTGGCCTCGGCGGTCCGCGTCAGGGTCGACGCCGCGGCTTCGAGTTCGGTGGCCTCGGACGAAACCTTGTCGACGATCGAGCCCACCGCGTCCTGGAAGCCGGACGCCAGCCGCAACCGCTCGTCCCGGCGCTGGATCGACTGCGCCTGCTGGTCCGCCAGTTGCTCGGCGCGCAGCCGTTCGGTCTCGATCATGTTGTCCTTGAAGACGCGGGCGGCACCGGCCATTTCGCCGATCTCGTCGCGGCGGCTCTCGGCCGGCAGCGCGATGTTGAAATCGCCGGCCGCGAGCCGGGTCAGCGCCGCCGTCATCGCGGAGATCGGCTGCGAAATCGCCCGGCCCAGCAGGAACGACAGCATGCACATCGCCAGCGCCGCCAGTGCCAGCGCGCTGACCATGCGCATTTTCATGGCGTCGCGCAAATCCCGCTCCGAGGCATCGGCCATCCCGGACAGCCGGTCGATCTCGGCGATGGCCGCCACGACCTTGGGCTCGAGGCTCTGAAACGTCGTCGTGAGATCGGCATCCGAGCGCATCACCTGCTGCGCGGCAGCGACCCAGCCGGCGAAGTCGCGGGAATATTTGTCGAGATTGAGGGAAAGCTTTTCCTGCACGTCGTAGGGCAGATCCATTTCCATCAGCAGGGCCGAGAAGGCCACCACAGCCTTCTTGAATTCACCGGCGTAGCGCTCATCGCGCCACAGCATGAAATCCTTCTCATGGCGGCGCATGGTCAGAAGGCGGCCGGTGAGCTTGGGATCGTTGATCTCGCTGACGCCGGCCTCGACGATGTCGACCGCCTTGCGCAGCGAGCCGGACAATCCGGAGGTCTCGTTCAATCCGATTTTGGTCTGAACTATCGCCAGCACGGCAAAATCATTGGCGTAGCTTTCGAAGGCGTCATGGATAACGCTGATCTGCTCGGCGAGCGCGCTGTAACCGGCCGATTTGACCATCGCTTTCAGCTCGTCGAAATCGCGGCCAATGGCGCCGGACAATTGCGCGTGGTGCTTGACGTAGGATTCCTGCTTGCGCAGCAGAAAGTTCTTCTCGTCGCGCCGCGCCTCCAGCATCTCGATCGAGATCCGCTTGGTGAGGCCGAGGATGGCGCGCGCATCCTCCGCGACCTTGCGCACGGCGTCCTGTGCCCACATCCCCTGCTGATAAATCAGCCCGACCGCGGCGAGACCGATGACGCCGACGAAGCCGATGGCCGCGATCTTGTGGGTCAGCCGGAGCTGAAAGCGAACGGACCGCATGAAACCTCGAGCTGTTGAAAAAGGGATCGCGCGCAATTTCACGGGCCAGGGGCCCGCAACTCCGTAAAACTACCGGGGACATAGCTAAGGATTGCTTAAGGACGTGCCAAAACGGCGCAGCGGGCGCTGCCCTCAGCCGGGGACAGGCAAGGGCTGGCCGGCGCTCAGGCGCCGAGGATGTCGTGGACTTCGAGCGGCTTGTCGACCTGCATGAACCATTCGGCCCGGTTGGCGGCGCGGCGCCGGCCGCGCTCGTCGAGCGGCAGTTTCAACTGGCGCAACAGGCTCGTCACCTCCTCGCGCGCGGTGACATGGCCCATGCTCGGACGGGTGCCGAGCGTTGCCTCGTCGAGGTCGTCGAGCGCGGTCAGTCCGCGCGGGAAAAATTCGCGGTACACCACGCGCTCGGCAAAGCCGTCGATCGAGCGGAAGCCGAGCCGGAGCGACAGATCTTTCAGACTGTCGGCGACGAGCTGCTTGTTGCGCGATCCGATCATCGACAGGCGGTTGCGGACCACGATCCAGTCGTTGGAGGCGCCGTCGAGCTGGCGCCGCTTGCGCCTGGTATCGCGCACCATCTCGGCATAATGGCTCTCGCCGGTCACCGAATAGGTGGCGGGGTCGACCGTCCCCAGCACGTCGAAATCGAGAAAACTGTCGTTGATCGGCGTCACCAGCGTATCGGCCATCGAATGCGCCAGCCGCATCAGATAGCTGTCCGATCCCGGCGTATCGATCACGATGAAATCGAAGGCGCGCTCGACCGCGCTCACCGCGTCCATGAACTGCTGGCATTCGGACGTCTCATTGTCCGCGATCTGCATGGTCTCACCGAGCTTGATGCAGCAATGCACCGGCAGCTCGAGACCGAGCCCGGTGCGCCGCGCCCAGGCGCCGCGGTTCTGGATGTAACGGGTGAAGCTTTGCTGGCGGCAATCGAGATCGATGGTGGCGACGCGCTGGCCGGCTTTCATCAGGGCAACGGCAATATGCAGGGCGGTGGTTGATTTTCCCGAACCGCCCTTCTCATTGCCAAGCACGACGACGTGCGCCGAGCCCGATTGACCCTGACTAGTCTGCACAAGCATGTATTGCCCCTGTGGTTATCTTCAAATTACGCGCGGTCGCGGTCAAGTGAAATGCTTCACAACTTCCTCAAATCGTTAGCTCTCTGCCTTAATCATGAATCGCAGCAAGGTGCGGCGGTGTCTGTGATCTCGCACACGCCGGGCGCGTGTCCGCGAGCGCCGAGACAACGCGTCCGACTGACGATCGGCTTGGCGGCGATGCGCCGGCCTTGATAAGGTCGGCCTCCCCGCCGCAAGGTCGGAAGGCGCCGCCTTCCCGGCTCCACAGATCGAGTCCAGATGTCGCGAAATCCCCAGATCGTCCGCACGGTCCCCGCATTGCGTCGCGCCATCGAAGCCCTTCGCGCGAAAAAGGCCACGACCGCGCTGGTGCCAACCATGGGAGCACTCCATGACGGCCATGTGTCGCTGGTCCGGCTGGCCCAACGCCGCGCCAAACGGGTCATCGTCTCGATCTTCGTCAACCCGACGCAATTCGCTCCCACGGAAGATTTCGGTTCATACCCACGCACCTGGAAAGCCGACGTGGCCAAACTCGCCGCCGAGGGCGTCGACCTGATCTGGAATCCGGACGTCAAGACGATGTACCCCGATGGCTTTGCCACGCGGATCGTGCCGGAAGGGCCGGCCACCGCCGGGCTGGAGGACCGTTTCCGCCCGCACTTCTTCGGCGGCGTCGCCACCGTGGTCGGCAAGCTGTTCACGCAATGCCGGCCCGATTTCGCGATCTTCGGCGAAAAGGATTTCCAGCAATTGCGGGTGGTGACGCGGATGGCCGGGGATCTCGACCTCGGCGTCAAGGTGATTGGCTCACGAACCGTGCGCGAGCGCGACGGCCTCGCGATGTCTTCGCGGAATGTCTATCTGTCGCCGGATCAACGCCGCGCGGCACCGGAACTATACCGTGCGATGAAAGAAAGCGCCCTGCGGTTGCGCGCGGGGGACGACATCAAGG
>Ga0208991_1000122_pt1 | contig 15060 bp, 16 predicted proteins | sample MedBloCAOM3_M2_FD_187855 | JGI IMG/M metagenome (GOLD analysis project Ga0208991, IMG submission 187855) | Forest soil microbial communities from El Dorado National Forest, California, USA - Mediterranean Blodgett CA OM3_M2 (SPAdes) (version 2) | ecosystem: Environmental > Terrestrial > Soil >...
AGTCAAAGATACCTTTGCGATGCCGACCTTCGTCTATCAAGTGTCCGGCGAATACGCGATGATCGCGGCGGCCGCCGGTAACGGCTGGATCGACGGCGAGCGGGCGATGATGGAAAGTCTGTTGGCGTTCAAGCGCGCCGGCGCCGACGGGATCCTCACTTACTTCGCGGCGCAAGCGGCGGAAAAATTGAAGATGGAGGGCTGACGCACCGTTCTCGGGACCGCGTTTGATGGCGATTTAGAGCTGATCGTCATTCCGGGGCGCGTCGCAAACGCGAACCCGGAATGAGGAGATTAGCCGATGTGCAATTGCACGTCTGGGTCTGGTCCTTTGGACCATCCCGGCATGACGGAATCCAAAAGACGCGCGCTCGGTTATTGCTCTTGCGGTCGGCGACAGCCATTCCCATGTCCTGCAACGTGACGGCACAGTCGGGAGGACTGATCATGTCTGACAGCGGTTGGGGTAACACTGGCGGCGCCTGGCGCAGCGACGGCGGAGTCCCTCCGCATGCCTTCGATCCCTGGCTGCAGCCTGAATTGTTTCGCGGCGTGCTGACGCGGCGGGTGTTCGCATTCCTGATCGACATCGTGGTGCTGGCGATCCCGGTGATACTGGTTTGCCTGTTCATCGTCGTGTTCGGCGTGGTCACGCTGGGACTTGGCTGGGCGCTGTTCTGGCTGGTGTCGCCCGCCTCGGTAATCTGGGCGCTGATCTATTATGGCGCGTCGCTGGGCGGACCGCATTCGGCCACGCTGGGCATGCGCGTAATGGATCTGGAGCTGCGCACCTGGTACGGCGCGCCGAGCTATTTTGTGTTGGGCGCCATGCATGCCGTGCTGTTCTGGATTTCGGTATCGGTGCTGTCGCCGCTGGTTCTGCTGGTCGGGCTGTTCAACGGCCGCCGGCGTCTGCTGCACGATGTCCTCTTGGGAACCGTGGTTATCAACAGTTCGGTCCTCACCCAGGTAGCGCAATCGGCGCGAACGTTCTGACCTCGGGTAGACCACCCTTGGGCAAACCGTTTGACCCTTGGGCAAACCGATTGACCGTTGGGCTCCGCGGCGCGATGCTTGACTTTGCTGCTTCGGAGGCTGACGACATCCCGTGACCCAGCACTCGCGTGACACCCCGCAATTCTACCTGACCGCGCCGTCGCCATGCCCCTATCTGCCGGGCCGGCATGAGCGCAAAGTGTTCACGCATCTGGTCGGCGACAAGGCGGGCGATCTCAACGATCTGCTGACCCATGGCGGCTTCCGGCGCAGCCAGTCGATCGCCTATCGCCCGGCCTGCGACCAGTGCCGCGCCTGCGTTTCCGTTCGGGTCATCGCCAACGAGTTCCGGCCCTCGCGCAATTTGAGAAAGATTCTGGCCCGCAACGCCGACATCATCGGCGAACAGCGCAGCGCGGTGCCTACGTCGGAGCAATATTCGGTGTTCCGCGCCTATCTCGACCAGCGGCATCGCCATGGCGGCATGGCCGACATGACCGTGCTCGATTACGCGATGATGGTGGAGGACAGCCACGTCGAAACCCGCATCATCGAATACCGCAAGCGGGGCGTCGACAGCGGCATCACCGGCCGCGGCGAGGAACTGGTGGCGGTTGCCCTGACCGACGTGCTCAGCGACGGGCTGTCGATGGTGTATTCGTTCTTCGAACCGTCGGAGGAAAATCGCTCGCTCGGCACCTTCATGATCCTCGACCACATCACGCGCGCGAGACGACAGGGACTGCCTTACGTCTATCTCGGCTACTGGATCGAAGGCTCGAAGAAGATGGACTACAAGGGCCGCTTCCTGCCGCAGCAGCGCCTCGCCCCCTCAGGCTGGCTGCGCGTCGACGCGACCGGCGAAGTGCCGTCGGAGCCGCAGGATTGATCCGTCGTACCCCGCGAAAGCGGGGTATCCAGTACGCCGCGGCCTTTCGATCAATCTTCAGAACTCTGGGATACTGGATCATCCGCTTTCGCGGATGATGACGACGGTAGTTGTAGCGCGCCGCCTCACCTCACCCACTGACGAAATCGAACACCAGTTTCGCATTGAGCAGGATGATGATTGCCGCCGTCAAAACGGCGAGCACCGTCAGCCAGCGCGGCGCGACGAACGGCCCCATCTTGGCTCGGCTTGCGGTGAACATCACCAGCGGCACCACGGCGAACGGAAGTTGCAGGCTGAGCACCACCTGGCTCAGAATCAGCAGCTGACCGGTGGCCTTCTCGCCGGCCCAGACCGTCACGACCACGGCGGGGACGATCGCGATCATCCGCGTCACCATGCGCCGCAGCCATGGCGCGATGCGCAAATTAAGAAAACCCTCCATCACGATCTGACCCGAGAGCGTCGCGGTGATGGTCGAGTTCAGCCCACAACACAGCAGCGCAATCGCAAATAGCGTCGGCGCCATGGTGGAACCCAGCAGTGGGGCCAGAAACGCGTGGGCCTGATCGAGTTCGGCCACATCGGTCTTGCCGGCCCGATGAAAGGTCGCCGCGGCCAGGATCAGGATCGAGGCGTTGATGATCAACGCCAGACACAGCGCAATGGACGAATCGATGGTCGCGAGCGTGATCGCCTCGCGCTTTTCCTCGATGCCATCGCCATAACCGCGCGTCTGCACCAGCCCCGAATGCAGATAGAGATTATGCGGCATGACTGTCGCGCCGAGAATGCCGAGCGCGAGATACAACATCTCGCGATTGGCGAGAATGTCCGCGGTCGGTGCAAAACCTTTGAGCACCGCGCCCCAATCGGGATCGGCCATCGCGATCTGTATCGCGAAGCACGCCGCGATCACGCCCAGCATCGCCACCACGAACGCTTCGATCCAGCGAAAGCCGAACGCCTGCAGCGCCAGGATGAGAAACACGTCGGCCGCGGTAATGATCACCCCGATCTCGAGCGGAATATGAAACAGCAGATTGAGGCCGATGGCGGTGCCGATCACTTCGGCGAGATCGGTAGCGGTGATGGCGATTTCCGCCGAAAGCCACAACGGCAATGACACAAACCGCGGAAAGGAATCGCGGCAGGCCTGCGCGAGGTCGCGCCCGGCCCCGACGCCGAGCCGCGTGCACAGCGACTGCAGCACGATCGCCATTATGTTGGACAGCAGCGCCACGGTCAGCAGCGCGTAGCCGAACTTGGAACCGCCGGCGAGCGAGGTCGCCCAGTTGCCGGGATCCATATAACCGACGGCCACGAGATAGCCCGGACCGAGAAACGCCAGCAGCTTGCGCCAGAATGACCCCTGTTTCGCCGTTCGCACCGAGCCGAACATGCCCGCCAGCGAAGGCTCGCCCCGCGCCGCCCGCCAGCCCGAACCACCCGGCTCTGGGCTCGGGCCTACCTTCGGCAAGGAGTCAGGGGGTAAACCGGGAGATCGCGCGTCCATTCCAGCAAGATAGGGATATTCAATTTTATTGCAACTCATTTGCAACTGCATCTGGAACAATGGCTCCATGCAGGCGTGTCGGAAAGCGGGTGGTTTGGCCGCTTCGGGAGCCAGACAATGCCGGCAGACCCACAACTCGGGAATCCAGCTATGTCCGCAACCGACAACGTGCTCCGCCTGCCCCGGACCTTCAACCGCCTGGCGTGGTCCAATCTGGCCGCGCAATCGGCCGAGCAGATCGCGCTGGCGGCGGCTCCGATCGTCGCGGTGCTGCTGCTCGGCGTCGGCGAAGGAGAAACCGGCCTGTTGCAGACCGCGTTGACGTTGCCGTTCATCCTGTTCGCGATCCCCGCAGGCCTGCTCGCTGACCGCATCTCGCGGCGCTGGCTGATGGCAGGCTCGGAAGCGCTGCGCGCCATCGCGCTGCTCGGAATCCTCGTGCTGATCTGGCTCGGTCTGCTGACGCTGCCCCTGCTCGCACTGCTCGGCTTCATCGCGGTATGCGGAACGGTCGCCTATAGCGTGGCGGCGCCCGCACTGGTGCCGTCTCTGGTATCGCCGCAACTTCTGCCCGCGGCCAATGCGCGGATCGAACTTGCGCGCACCGTTGCCTTTGCAAGCGGGCCGGCATTGGGCGGCGTGCTGGTGGGATGGGTCGGCGCGGCGCCGGCATTTGGATTTGCCGCGGCACTCTCCGTGTCAGCGGTGGTGCTGTTGTCAGGAATTTACGAGCCAGCGCGCGAACCGGCACCGCGACGCCATCCGCTGCAGGAGATCAGGGAAGGCGCCGTGTTCGTGTTGCATCATCCGCTGCTGCGGCCGGTGTTTATCACGCAGTTCATCTTCAACACGGCTTCCTTCCTGCTGCTGGCGGTATTCGTGCCCTATGCTGTGCGCCATCTCGCACTATCAGCGACAGGTGTCGGCACCACGCTGGCGATGTACGGCGTCGGCATGGTGGTCGGAGCGCTATTGGCAACGCGGGTGATGCGCCGCCTGCCATTCGGCATCGTAATCGGGCTTGGCCCGGTGACCGGCTTTGCAGCCGCCTGCGTGATGGCACTGACCACGATCGTTCCGAGCCCAGTGCTGGCGGCCTTGAGCTTCTTTCTGCTCGGCGTGGGCCCGATCCTGTGGGTGATCTCCACCACGACATTGCGGCAATCGGTGACGCCGCCGCGGTTGTTGGGTCGGGTTTCCGCCATCAACATCATGAGCTACGGCGCGCGCCCCGTGGGTTCCGCGCTCGGCGCCATCGTCGGCGGGTTATATAGCGCGGAAGCGTGCCTCTATCTCGCGGCCGCGATCTTCGGCGCGCAGGCGCTGGTAATTCTGATGTCGCCGGCGGTATCGCTGGCGCGGCAACCGGAGATGGTCGATGACGGTCCCAAGGTGCTGCGGGCCTGCTGATAGGCGCAAAATATCTGTTCGTCATGTCCGGCCTCGTGCCGGGCCTCCACGTCTTCCTTTTTGGAACTAAAAAACCAGACGTGGATGGCCGGGACAAGCCCGGCCATGACGCAACAAATATTTCGCAACTGCCGAATGGATGTTTCCCAACCCGTTTTATATGATATGTATCATTTCATATATTCACCGGGAGCTCCCATGACCGACCAGACCGTTTCCACTGTTGCCGCGGCGCCGCGCCCGGAAGTCTCCTCGACTTTCCTGCAAATTGCCGTCCTCGCAGCACTAGCGGCGACCGGAACGCTTGCCACCAATATCCTGCTGCCGTCGCTGCCGCAGATGGCTGCGTCCTTGAAAGTCTCGAGCGCGGCTGTCACTTCAGCCATCACGATTTTTCTCGCCGTGTTCGCGCTGGGCCAACTCGTCGTCGGGCCGATCTCGGATCGCTATGGCCGACGCTGGCCGGTGCTGACGGGCTTTGCGGTGTTCTTCGCCGGCAGCATCTGGTGCGGCTTTGCCAACGACCTGCCGAGCCTTCTGGTCGGCCGGGTCGTCCAGGCCGCCGGCGCGTGCGCGACCTCGGTGCTGTCGCGCGCAATTGCCCGCGATCTTTTCTCTGGCGCGGCGCTGGGCCGCGCGATGGCGCTGATCATGATTGCGATGGCGGCGGCGCCCGGCTTCTCGCCGTTGCTCGGCGGCGCGCTCGATCACACTTTCGGCTGGCGTTCCGAATTCGTCTTTGTCGCGGTATTTGCCGCCATCGGGGCGATAGCCTACGGCGCGGTGCTCGGCGAAACCCATCGCTCGACGCGGATCCCGCTCAATCCGGGTGCGATCGCCAGCACCTATCTCGGGCTATCGGCCGATCGCCGCTTCCTGATCCCGGCAGCGACCGTCAGCATGATCATGGGCGGGTTGTTCTCGATGTTCTCGGCGGCGCCGCGCGTATTGATTGAGGGATTGCACTTCACGCCGATCGGGCTCGGCTGGTTTTTTGCGGGCACGGTGCTGTTTGTGTTCGGCGCGGGCATGCTGGCAACACGGCTGGCGCCGCGCTTCGGGCTCGATCGCGCTGTCCAGTTCGGCCTGTTGCTGGCGGCGGCCGGCAGCATCGCGATCCTGCTGGTGTCGATCTTCAATCCCACCTTTCTGCCGTTCCTCTGCGCGATGTCGGTATTCGTGCTCGGCATGGGCATCGTCAATCCGCTCGGCACCGCGCAGGCGCTCTCCCCATTCGGCGAGAAAGCCGGCGCGGCTTCGGCGCTGCTCGGCTTCTGGCAGATGATGGGCGCGGCGATCGGGGTCTGGCTGGCGGCGACGGTTTCGCATGAGGCGATGTTCGCGCTCGGTACCGTACTGACGATGGCCTCGCTGCTGGCACTCGGGCTTTATACGATGCGGGCGAGAGCCGCTTAGCGCGTATTCCGCAAAAGTGGGTACCGGTTTTGCGAATAGAATACGCGCAAATTATCAAGGCCCCAGATAACGCTCGTAGCTCCCGGCAATGGCCTCATCTGAGGCGACGTCAGGATCGAGGGTATAGAGATCCTGCGCACGACCGATGCCGCGCAACGCGAACCGGCCGGTGGAGACCAGATAGCCCCGCCCGGTTGCATCCAGTCCGGTCCGAAAGGCTGACGACGCCAGAAGTTCGCGGTCGACCGAGCTGCACATCGAGGCGATGCGGCTGACCTCGTTGACCGCCGGCCCGACAACGGTGAAATCGAGCCGGTCCTCGCTGCCGATGTTGCCATAAAACACTTCGCCGACATGCAGGCCCACATAGGCCGACGTCGTCGGCCGGCCATCGGCGGAGCGGCGGGCGTTGAGCGATCTCATGTTGTGCCTGAAACGATGCTCGGCCCGCAGCGCGGCGCGCTTGGCGGCAGTCACGTCTTCGTTGGTGAACATCGCCAGCACGCCATCGCCGATCAGTTTGAGCACGTCGCCGCCGGCATCATGGATGGCGTCGATCGCGGCTTGCGCGTAATCGTTGAGAAACGGAATGATCTCGTCGGGCGTGAGGTTTTCGCTGATCGCGGTCGAGCCGCGCAGATCGGAGAACCACAGCACGGCGTTGATGCGCTCGGTCACGCCCCGCGAGATGCGCCCGCGCAGCACCTGCTCGGAAGCGTCGCGCCCGAGATAGACCCGGCCCAGCGTTCTCGCGATATCCACCTGTGCGGCAGACTTGATTGCGAGCCCCAGCACCGGCACGAGATCGCGCAGCGCCGACAGGCCCTGCTCGCTGAAGCCCTCGGCGCGACGGGTCAGCCAGTAGGAATAGACGCAGTCCATCTGGCCCAGGGTTCCGGCTTCACCGAAGCGGTGCACGAAGGCCAGGAAATGCCGGTGGCCCTTGGCGGCGAGCTCATCGATCAACGAAAAATCGAGGGAGGCGCAGTCGGCAAGATCGATCCGCAGTTCGTCATGACCGTGTTCGAGCATGTGATAGAATGTGGACCGACGCCAGTTTTGCGCGGCATTGCCCTCGCTGGTCGATCCATACTCGAAGATATCGCTCTCGTTTGTTTCGGTGTCGTTCCAGCGAAATCCGCGCCCCTCGAAAATCGGGTGCAGCGTATCGATGAAGACGAGGCCGCGCGACAGATCAAGACCTCCTGCCCGGCAGCGCTCGCAGAAGCCGCGAATCAGGTCGTTCTCAGGCACGCCGGTCAGGCCCTGGCTGACCAGCCAGTTCATCAGGTGCAGTCGGGGCGCTAGCTCCATACGATATTATGCCGCGCAATCATGCCTGACGAAAGGCTTGCGGGGATGGATCGAGCGACAGGTAGCTATGTGACCTCATCCTGAGGGGCGGCCGCTTGGCCGCGTCTCGAAGGATAAGAAAGACGCATTCATTCATGGTTTGAGACGCCGCTCGCGGCTCCTCACCATGAGGCCGTCTACGATTTCGCTCGCGTGACGACCTCGCCGTCCTCTTTCACGAACGTATCTGCCGGATGCTCGAGCAAATCAAGCACGGCTTCCGACGGCCGGCACAGCTTGATGCCCTTCGGCGTCACGACAATCGGCCGGTTGATCAGGACCGGATGCGCCAGCATGAAATCGATCAGCTGGTCGTCACTCCATTTCGGATCGGCAAGCCCAAGGTCCGCATAGGGCGTGCCCTTTTCGCGCAACAGCGCGCGAACTGAAATTCCCATCGCCTTGATCAGTTCGATCAGTCGCGCGCGGCTGGGCGGATTCTTCAGATACTCGATCACCTCTGGCTGTTCGCCGCTCTGCCGGATCATCGCCAGCGTATTGCGCGACGTGCCGCAAGCAGGATTATGATAGATCGTCACGCTCATCATTGCGCCTCCTTCATCATCGAGGCCGCCTCGCCTCCTGGGCGCAGCAGCCAACTCATTAGCATCAACGCGGCGAGCGCGCCGCAGAGCTCGGCGGCGATAAAGCCGGGAAGGTCTGTCGCGCGAATCCCGGCGAAGGTGTTTGTCATCGATCGCGCGATAGCGACGGCCGGATTCGCAAACGAGGTCGACGATGTGAACCAGTATGCCGCCGTGATGTAGAGGCCGACAAGCCAGGGAATGGCGGGGCGATCGAATCTGACGCCCGCGAGAATGGTCGCGACCAGGCCGAATGCGGCAACGCCTTCGGCCAGCCACTGCGCGCCGCCGGTTCGCACTTTTAGTGAGGTATCCAGCAGCGGCAGCGCAAACATCGCATGCGCCATCATGGTTCCGATAACGCCGCCGGCGACTTGCACCGCCATGTACAACAACGCATCGCGCGGCGTCAGATCGCGCTTCAGCGCAAAGACCAGCGAAACGGCGGGATTGAAATGCGCCCCCGATATGGGGCCGAGAGTGGTGATCAGAACTACCAAAATCGCGCCGGTGGGAAGCGTGTTGCCGAGCAAGGCAAGCGCAACATCCCGGGTGAGGCTTTCGGCCATGATGCCGGAGCCGACCACGGTCGCGACCAGCATTGCGGTTCCAAGCGCCTCCGCCGCCAACCGGCGCGGCAAATCAAAGCCGGATATCAAGCGGCAGCAACCGGCGCGGCTTGCGGAACGCAGCAAGCGCTTTGCTTTTCATGCGCCACGCGCGCCTCGCGTTCGCCGGTGCCATCACCATAGGTGGTGCTCTCGCCCGTGGTGAGAAAGGTTTCCCAGGCGATTCCAGCTGGATCGTCAATCCAGGACTTCTCTGACTTCGCGTAGCAACAAGCGGTTTGACCTTGCTCGACGATGTTGCCGCCCGCCTTGTGGAGCCGTGCATAGACCTCCTGAAGCTCATCGGCATTCTCAACCTGAATGCCGAGGTGATCGAGGCCAGGTTGTCGGCCCCGCGTCGAGATTGCGAAATTCACCCGGGGATCGTCGAGCATCCACTTGGCGTAATCGGTCTTGACCACGGCGGGTTGCGCGGCGAACAGTGCCGAATAGAAGCCGATCGATTGCGGGAGATTCTCTACCGCCATATGAATGTGAAGGCGCTTCATGATGTCTTATCCCTCAGGCCGTGACCTTTGCGCGCTTGCCGTGCGCGGGCTTGCATGCAGCAACGGGCGCGCACAGGTCCCCGCGGCCGCCGCAACAATCTTCAACCATGAATGACGTCAGATCTTGAAACGTCACCAAATTTGCCCGGTAGATGATCGAGCGGCTTTTCCGCTCGCTCATCACCAATCCCGCACGCGCAAGTATTGCGAGATGGGCCGACATGGTGTTTTGCGGAACCGCAAGCGCCTTGGCGATATCGCCCGCCGCGAGCCCGTCAGGTTCGTGCTTCACCAAAAGCCTGAACACGCCCAGCCGCGTGGACTGAGCCAGCGCCGCGAGCGCGAGAATGGCTTGCTCTGATTCCATATATCCAGAATTACAGATATATACTATCGCTGTCAACCCAGGCTATCGTTCGTGAGAGATGTGAATGCCATGAGCAAACGCCAGCTTCCTATCATTCTGGCGCTCGGCACCACACAAACGCTGGCGTGGGCTTCGAGCTATTACCTGCCCGCCATCCTGGCCGATCCGATCGCGCGCGACCTCGGCGTCTCCTCGAACTGGATATTTGCTGCCTTCTCGGCATCGCTGGTGATTTCCGCACTACTGGGCCCGCGCGTCGGGCGGCAGATCGATCTGGTCGGCGGTCGGCAGGTGCTGTCGATTTCCAATTTGACGCTTGCCGCGGGGCTGACGCTGCTCGGCTGCAGCTATTCGATCCCGGTGCTGGTTGTCGCCTGGCTTCTGCTTGGCGTCGGTATGGGATTTGGCCTCTACGACGCAGCCTTCGGTGCGCTCGGGCGGATCTATGGCGACGCAGCGCGCCGGTCGATCACGGGCATCACGCTGATCGCGGGTTTCGCCAGCACCGTTGGATGGCCGCTGACCGCCTGGGGACTGGAAACCATCGGCTGGCGCAACACCTGCTTTGCATGGGCGGCGGCGCATATCGTCATCGGCCTGCCGCTCAATTTTTTGATGCTGCCCGCTGTGCAGGGTGCCAAGGCCGCGGTAGCGACATCCGTCAAGCCTCACATCCCCATCGATCGAACGATGATATTGCTGGCGTTCGCCTTTGCGGCGGCGTGGAGTGTCACCGGAGCGATGGCCGCGCACCTGCCGCGAATTCTGGAAGCCGCTGGCGCAACAACCCTGCAGGCGGTGTCGGCCGGCGCGCTGATCGGCCCGGCGCAGGTGTTTGCCCGCATCGTCGAGGCTAGCTTCCTGAGCCGCTATCATCCGCTCCTGTCGACCCGGCTCGCATGTCTGACGCATCCCATTGGTGCAGCCATCGTCGCGCTCGTGGGCGGAGCGGCATCGAGCGCATTCGCGATTTTTCATGGCACCGGCAACGGCATCCTGACCATTGCGCGCGGCACGCTGCCGCTGGCGATCTTCGGCCCGCAAAATTATGGCTATCGGCTGGGCATCATCGGCGCGCCGGCGCGAATGGCGCAGGCAGCGGCGCCGTTGGCGTTCGGTTTGCTGATCGACACCATGGGCAGTCGCGTCCTGATCGTCTCGTCCGCGCTCAGTCTGTCGGCCCTGCTGGCGCTGTCGCTGCTGCGGAAGGAGCCAGCGGCGCCGTGAGCGCCAATGTGCGGCGCGCGTACCTCTCCGGCAATTTGCCCTTCCAATCCCGCGCCGTTTCAAGCAAAACGCAGCATGGAGAAAGAGACCGGCCCGGCAACTGGCATCCGAGGTTTTGCGCGATGGGCGATCACGCCGCCGCAATCCTATGCGGTCTATCTGATCTGTCTTTTCCTGATTGCCGGATTGTCATTCTATGCGGGGACGCTGAAGCCGAAGAAGGCGGTCGGCATGGGTCCTCCGCCTATGTCCGCACCGCGCTACTGACACAAGTTCGTCATGGCCGGGCTTGACCCGGCCATCCACGCGTTTGCCTCGGGGATCAGTAAGGACGCGGATGCCCGGCATCGCAGACAAGTTTACGCAGTCTGCGAAAGGCAGACTGCTATGGCCGGGCATGACGATGCCATAGCGAGGAGTTCGAATGATAGGTGAAGCAACGATCACCCGCATCAATCCGCCGGAGCTCGGCACGCCACCCGGCTATTCGCAGGTCGTCGAGGTGACCGCCAGCCGCATCATTTTCATCGCCGGCCAGACCGCACTCGACCGGGATGGCAGCTTAATTGGCAAGAATGATTTTGCCGTCCAGGCAGAACAGGTATTTCGCAACCTCAGCTTTGCCCTGCAGGCGAGCGGATGCACCGCAAGCAATCTGGTGAAGCTGACGGTGTTCCTCACCGACATGGACAATCTCACGAGCTATCGCGAGGCGCGAAATCGATACTTTGCTTCCGTCACACCGCCGGCGGCGCCCGCGGTGACGCTGGTCGAGGTATCGAAATTGTATGGTCCGGATTTCATGATCGAGATCGAGGCCATCGCGGCGGGGTAACGTCCAAAACATCTTGCACGCGCGGCTGTTGCCGGCGTAGCCTGAGGTCGGGGAAATCGCAGCCTCCCCATGAAATGGCGATCCCATTCAAGCGCTGCTCGCCCTTCCTTGGAGCGAGCACATGGATGGATTTCCCCTCGAACTTCCGATCTTTCTCCTTGCGACGTTTGCGGGCGCGCTGGTCGCGGGCCTGTCTGGCTTTGCGTTTGGCCTGGTAGCGGCCTCGATCTGGCTCTACATCCTCAATCCCCTGCAGACGGCCACGCTGATCATCGCGTTCGGCCTGATCGTTCAGGGCTATTCGGTCTGGAAGCTGCGCCGCGCGCTGGACTGGAAAAAGCTCTGGCCGTTTGTAACAGGCGCGGCGCTCGGCGTGCCCGTCGGCGTCAGCATCCTGACCTGGGCGAACCCTGCGCATGTGCGCATGGGCGTCGGCGCGTTCCTGGTTCTCTACAGCCTCTATGCGCTGTTTCGCCCTGCGATTGCTCCGGTCAAGGCGGGTGGCGCCGCGGCCAACGCCGGCGTCGGCTTCCTCAATGGCGTGCTCGGCGGCATTACCGGGCTTGCCGGAATTCTCGTCACCATCTGGTGCGGTCTGCGCGGCTGGCCCAAGGACGTGCAACGCACAGTGTTTCAGCCGGTGGCGGTCGCGACCTTTCTGATGAGCGCGCTGTGGATCGGAGCCAAAGGCGCGATAACGGCGGACACAATCAAACTGTTTTTAGTCGGGCTGCCTGCCCTGTTCGCCGGCACTTGGCTCGGTCTCAAGCTGTTTGGGCGCCTCAACGAGGCTGCATTCCGCAAAGTCGTGCTGGTGCTTCTCCTGGGGTCGGGGGCCATGCTGATCGTCTAGAATCGCCTCGGCTCCTGGCGCGGGAGACGAATGCATTCGTGGCCCATCGCGCGATTCCACACCGAATAAAAATTGCGTGAAGGGAAGTTCGATGTGATCGTGGGCGCGGCAAAGCCGGGCGAAGCGCATTGACAGCCCGCGCCGGTTTCGCTGTAATACAGTCATGGGGGTTCTGCGATCCCCCCACGAGGCGACATGCCCAAGTATCGCGTCCCGTTTTTTCACGAGGGCGCATCCATGTCGTCATTTACCGAAATATCTCCGGATAAGCTTGCCCGTTTGATGGGCACGGCGAAGACTCCTGTCCTGATCGACGTACGTACCGAGAAGGATTTTGCCGCTGACCCGCGGCTGATTCCCGGCGCCCTCAGGCGCAGCCACGAGCAGGCCGCCGACTGGGCCGGAGAATTCTCCGGTCAATCCGCCATCGTCGTATGCCTGCGCGGCGCAAAACTCGCCCAGGGCGCCGCCGCCTGGATTCGGCAGGCCGGTGGCGAAGCCGAAACGCTCGAAGGCGGTTTCGAGGACTGGAAAGCGGCCAAGCTTCCGCTGGTGCCCGCCTCGAAGCTGCCAGCCCGCGATGCGCAGGGTCGCACGGTCTGGGTGACCCGCGCCCGGCCCAAGATCGACCGCATCGCCTGCCCCTGGCTGATCAGGCGATTCATCGATCCCAACGCGGTATTCCTGTTCGTGGCGCCTTCTGAGGTGGTCGCGGTCGGCGAGCGCTTCAACGCCGTTCCCTTCGACATCGAAAACGTGTTTTGGAGCCACCGCGGCGAACTCTGCACGTTCGACGTGATGGTCGAGGAGTTCGGTCTGGCGACGCCGCCCTTGTTGCGGCTCGCAACAATGGTGCGGGCCGCCGATACCGCGCGGCTCGATCTATGCCCGGAGGCGCCAGGATTGTTGGCGGCTTCACTCGGGCTATCGCGGATGTATGATAACGATCTTGAACAACTCGAGGCCGGCATCGCGCTTTATGACGCGTTCTACCGCTGGTGCCGCGACGCGACCGGCGAAACCCATAACTGGCCCACCAACAAGGCAAAGCCGTGATTGATATCACTACGAATGAGACGACCACCGGAGCGGATGCCGGCCACGGCATCAGCTTCGGTGAGGCCTTTCGGGTCTGGCTTCGAGTTGCCGTGCTGAGCTTTGGCGGCCCGGCCGGACAGATCGCGGTCATGCACCGCATTCTGGTCGAGGAAAAGAACTGGATTTCCGAAAGCCGTTTTCTGCACGCGCTCAACTACTGCATGCTGCTGCCCGGCCCGGAGGCGCAGCAGCTTGCGACCTATATCGGCTGGCTCTTGCACCGGACCGCCGGCGGCATCATGGCCGGCTGCTTGTTTATTCTTCCCGGCATCATTTGCATCATGGCGCTGAGCTATATCTACGCCGCCTTCGGCAATGTCGGGTTCATCGAGGCGCTGTTCTTCGGCCTGAAAGCCGCGGTGCTGGCCATCGTCATTCAGGCCGTGGTCCGCGTGGGAAAACGCGCGCTGCGCAACCGGACCATGATCGCGCTGGCGGCATGCGCCTTCATCGCGATCTTCTTTTTCAGCGTGTCCTTTCCGATCATCATCATCACCGCAGGGGTGATCGGATATCTCGGCGCCAGGAGCGGTCGGCCGGAATTTGCCGCGGTCGGGCACGGCGGCGGCAAAAACGGCGCGGCGGTTGACAGCATGCTCGGCGAGGAATCGCCCGACCATGTCCGCCCGAGCGTTGCGCGCGCGCTAAGAGTAAGCGCAGTCTGGCTGCTGCTGTGGCTGGTGCCGGTCGGCGCATTGCTGATCGCATTCGGCCAGGCCAATGTGTTCAGCCAGATCGCCTTGTTCTTCAGCAAGATGGCGATGGTGACGTTCGGCGGCGCCTATGCGGTACTGGCTTACGTCGCGCAGCAGGCGGTCGAGCATTATCACTGGGTGCAGCCGCGCGAAATGCTCGATGGCCTGGGAATGGCCGAGACCACGCCCGGGCCGCTGATCATGGTGCTGCAGTTCGTCGGCTTCATGGCCGCCTACCGCGATCCCGGCACGCTGTCGCCGATGCTGGCGGGCACTCTCGGCGGGTTGCTGGCGACATGGGTCACCTTCACGCCCTGCTTCCTCTGGATATTTCTGGGCGCACCTTTCATCGAGACCCTGCGTGGCAACAAGGGACTGGCTGGCGCGCTGACGGCGATTACCGCCGCCGTCGTCGGCGTGATCCTCAATCTGTCGATCTGGTTCGCGCTGCACACCGTGTTTCGGGAAACCTCGCCGGTGCGATCGTTCGGGCTGTCGTTCGATATGCCGGTCTTATCCAGCGTCGATATTCCCGCGCTCATTTTGGCCATTGCCGCTGCGACTGCGGTCTTCCGCTTCAACATGGGCATGCTGACGGTGCTGGCCGGGTCCTGCGCTGCGGGGGTGGTGCTACGGCTATTGGGGGTGATTTGAGGGGGGCATCAATAAAGGGCTTTGGGGCAAACCAAAGGAGAAAAGAAACA
>Ga0208991_1000123_pt1 | contig 15024 bp, 4 predicted proteins | sample MedBloCAOM3_M2_FD_187855 | JGI IMG/M metagenome (GOLD analysis project Ga0208991, IMG submission 187855) | Forest soil microbial communities from El Dorado National Forest, California, USA - Mediterranean Blodgett CA OM3_M2 (SPAdes) (version 2) | ecosystem: Environmental > Terrestrial > Soil >...
ACTTGAAGGGTCATCGCCAACGACTTTCCCACGATGCTCGGCGCAGCCGTCGAAGGTGTGGGTCTTGCGCAAGTGCCTGCACCGCTGGCCACCAGTGCCGTGACGACAGGAAAACTCGTCCACGTGCTGGAGCAATTCGCGCCGATGACGCCGGGTGTATTCCTCTACTATCCCGGCCACCGACAAATCATGCCGAAGCTGCGCGCCTTCATCGATCACGTGAAGGGCCGCTCGGGGCCCGCAAGCTGAATCCGGATTTCCGTTAGTGACAGGCGCGCCAGACCGCGCAAAGGCGGCTGATGCCCGAGGCGACGCCGCCGTCGGGGGTAGTAACCTTCTTCGATCGCGTCATGTCCGCCTGGCCCGACAGCGTTCCCGCATTTGGCAATCGATGAGTGATGATGACCACCGCTGTGGCCTTGGCAGCCGATGGCTTCAAGTCAGTGCCGCCGTTCGCGTTCTACTTGAAATTCGCGCTGGAGATCTTCGCCGTCAGGCGGAAGTAAACGAAATAATTGGGGTGGTCCGGGATGGCATGGGTGAGCGGCGTTCCGGCCGAAATATCCGCCACCAGATAGTTTTTCGTCACGTAGCTCAGGCCGGCACCGACCGACGTGAGGTAGACCGATTTCGGGAAGGTGCTGTAGACCGCGCCGTAGTCGACGAAGCCGAAGGCATCGAGACCGTCGACCAGCATGTTGACGTTGTGATGCAGCTCCATGTTGCCATAAAAGCCGGCGTAACCGGCCACGCCGCTGGTTGGATAGCCGCGCACGGTGGTCGGGCCGCCAATCTGGATCAACTGGTCACCCGCCAGCAGCTTCTGGTTCGCCCACTGACCGACATCGATCGCGGTGGCCACGAAGTCAAACGGCAATCTCAGGACCGCGGAATAGGTTGCGTTGACCTCCTGAAAATCCTGCGTCGTGTCGACGACGCGGAACTTGGTGTGCGCGAACGAGTAATTCGGCGAGAGCGTCGCGGAGAATTTCTCGCCGGTATAACTGACGGTGAAGCCGGCGGTCTCTTTCTGGGTCTCGTTGCTGGTGATGGGGATGTGGCTCTGGTTCGAGGCCGAGAGTGATTGGGAAACGGCGCCATTGAGCAGAAAGGCAAAGGCGGAAGTGACGAACAGCGGCTGGCTGACATTGACAGCAAGATTTTGCGAATGACCGTCGATGTCGAGATCGCGATAGGCGCCCTTGTACACGAAGATCGAACCGGTGGAGAAGCTCACGCCGGCTCGTCCGCTCCACGGATTGACCGGAATGTCGTAGGCGAAATTGTAGTTGCGATTGCCATGCGCGGCGATGCCATAAAAGGTAAACCTGTCGTCGATGCCCAGCATTCCGTAGTGCTGGAAATTCAGGCCGCCTTCGAACTCGCCGACCGAATAGACGCCCTGGTTGTCGACGAAAAGCTGAAGCAGATTGGTCGGCGGCTCGAGCACGGACATATCGATATTGGTCAGGCCGAAGCTGACGCCCGGCTGCAGCGAAGCCTGGATCTGTGCCAGGTGCCCCTTGTTGTACCAGGCGACCTGGTTCTCGAGCTTGGGAACGTCGACCACCTGGCCGGGAACGAGCTTTACCGCACCCGTCACGGCTTCCAGCTTGACGTGCTTGGTGCCGCGCACGTTGACGTCACCGACCCGGCCCTCGACGATGCCGATATGGAGCACGCCCGATTTGAGGCTCTGCTTGGGCAGGAAGGCGATCGCCGTGATCTGGTGACGTTCGGCATAGCGATCGTTGACCGATTTCAGCAGCCGCTGCAGCTCGGCGTTGTCGACCTTGCGGCCGATAAAGGGTGCCGCCAGCGCATTCAGTTCCGCCGGCGACAGGAACTCCGAGTGGTCGAACACGACCTTTTTTAAAAAAAAAGTCGGGCCCCCGCTCGGTCCGATCGCCGTTGGGGGCGCGGCCGGCCCGACCACGCCCGGCCCCTCGAGCTGAGGCTCGGTTTCGCGCTGGAGCTGTCTCTGGTTACGCAGAGTCTCGTTTGAGATGCGGCCCGGATCAGGCGGCGTTGGGATCGCCTGCGCCTGCGCCGAGGAAACGGCCGACCAGCCCGCGATAGCCCAAACCAGGACCGCCGGAAATCGGCTCCATACGCAAATCACTGCCCACCCCTGACTACGACTTGATACCCTGCGCCGATCGACCCGCCTGACGCAAGTCCTTTCAGGTTCACCGCCGGGCCCTGGCTCGGCCCATGAACACGCCGGTCGCGCAACCGATCCAGGAAGCGCTGGAGGGCATCCGCCCGGAAGAACGGTCCGCTGGAATCAGGCGAATCGTCCTCCAACAGGACCGACCCGAAATTGTTGATCCCGAGCAACCTGTCGATATCGCGAACGAGGCTTCCTCCCTCCAGGACCTCACCATTGCGTTCCTCAATGACCTGGGCCCGTTCGCTAAACTGAACGACGACGGAACTGGTGTCGGTCCGGGACCCATTCACGAAGAGGAAGAACGACTTCGACGGCTGGAACAACTGGACATCGAAACCGAGAACCGGTCGCGGCGAGCGATTATCATCCCAAACCACCACATCGGGAGTGGTCAGCTTCAACCATTCGCCGATCGTTGCGTCAGCGATGCCATAATCCAGCGCATTGGTCCGGATGTCAGCCTGACCTTCACGCAGTGCCGGCATCAGAACCCCGTTTGGCGCATCGACAAAGACGTTTGCCCGCAGCCCTTGCCCGCCCTGATAGCCGGTGAGCGTGAAAATCAACGGCCCGTGGCTGCCCGGCGCCGCATGAAGCGTGCCGATATCGACGACCTGCGCGGCGAAGTTGGCGACGTCGACCGTCACGTCACCAAAAGTGATGCTGCCCGGCGTATGAACCTCGAAGCTTGCGGCCCGGGTATTGGCGACGTTGATGTCGGTGCCGGCCGTTTCGGTCAGCACGCCCACGCTCGTGATGCTGTTGCCATGGATGAAGCCCGACGACAGCAGATCGGCGCGCCCGCCCGCGAAGATACTGCCGAAAGTGATGTTATTCCCGGTCAGGCTCGCCGAGCCTGCGCTCACCAGCGTTGTGCCGTTAATCGCGCCGTTCAGGGAGACGACCGATATGTTGCCGGGATCGGCCGTGGTGCCGGTCGAGGTGATCGATCCGTATGTCACGTCGCCCGTGGCGGTGAACCTGCTGGAGCCGGAGGATTTGGAATTGCCCACGAACAACGCGCCGTTGTTCGCGGTCAAGGCAACCCGGCCTTTGTTTCCCGAGGGATCGCCGGTCGCTGAAACATTGGCAACCGCAATCGAGCCGGCGGCGGTCAGCGTGACATCGCCCTGCGTCGCCGACAGGTTGGAGACGTTGAAATCCTGTTGGGCGACGACGTTGATGCTGCCGGCCCCGGTCGTGACCGATCCCGAAATGATCTTGGTTGCGGTGACGAAATCGGCATCGCCCTTTGTCACGGTAACGTCGATCGCATTGGTACGGATGATCAGCGGATTGGCGACCGCGGTGATCAGGTTGGCGCTGCCGGCTGGACTGCCCTTCTGGTCCACCGCGAAATCGTCGGCCTCGGTCTCGTCGCCGATCCCGAGACCGGCGACCAGCTTGATGCCGGCCCCCGGCGCCATCGCACTCAGATCGAACGGCCGCGTTGGGTTGGTGGCGGCCAACAGATGGCCGCCAGCGTTGATCGAAATCGCGTTGATGTCGCCGCTGCCCGACGAGATTCCCGTCACCAGTGCGTCGTTGACGGTATTGATCTGGACCGTTCCCAGGCCGGCGGTGATCCTGGAGCCGTTGAGCATCTTCAGCGAGTTGGCGTCGACCAGCACCCCTCCGGCGCTCGAGATGACATTGGCGCTCGCCGTCAGCACCAGCCGTCCGCCGGCCGACATGGCGACATCGGTGCCAGCCGTGACCGGCCCATCGATGGTGCCGTCGACGGCCGCGACCAGCCGGGTCGAGGTGCCCGCAAGATCCGAGCCGATGGTGAAGTCGAGACCGGCGACCCCGTAGAGATCCACCAGCCCATGGGTTGCGGTCGCGTTGATATTGCCGCCCGGAGAAGTGCCGACGTTCAGGCTGTTGGCGAGCGTGCCGATCGAGCCGGTGTCGGCCGTCAACACGACGTTGCCGCCCAACACGTTTACCAGCTGGTCGTCGTTGGCGTTCAGGATCGAACGCGCCGCCCGGATCGTGACCAGATTCGGTGAGTACGCCGTGTCGATGATCGCATCCGCCGATCCGTTCACGCTGCCCGGCAGCGCGGAAAGATTCACGGCATTGAGCGCACGCGCGGTGATGCTGGCATTCGGCAGCAGGTTCACAACCAGCGGCGAGACGCCGCCGATCGCGCCGGTTGCGGCCTCCAGCACGATATTGCCGGTCCGGATCGACGACGACGACGCCGCATTCGTCAGCGACCCGATAGCCTTGATCCTGGTTTCGTCCGTGATCGCGAGCTGCCCCAGTGCCAGGTCGCCGCGCGACGCTACGAAGGCCTTGCCCTGATCGATATTGCTGCTCGACGTCGACGCGGTCACGGTCGCGTTGAAGCTGTCGGACGCTGCGACATTGAGGGGACGTTTCGACAACACGGTGAGGTACGTGCCGGAGGAACTTGCAATGCCCACCGCGGCCGCATCAAGGGCCGCGCGCTGCACTGCAGTCATGTTGGCTTCTTCGGTGCCGAGCGGAATGTCGGTCGACGTAGCGGCGATGCCGGCCGCCACTGCGGCGTTATAGGCCGCAATCTGCGCAGCCGTCGCGTTGCCCGGCAGCTGGACGCCGCCAATGGTGAGGACAAGGTCTGACCGCTCCGCCGTAGCGATCGCGATCTTCTGGGCATCGGTCAGGTCCCTGACCGGATCGGTGGTCGGATTGATCCTGATGCCCGGCGTCGAGCTGCCGGTGATTACCACGGACTCGCCGATGCCCGCATCCGCCAGGATCGTCACGGTGCGGCCAGCCACGTTCGGATCCTTGATCACCGGATTGGTGTCGGTGACCGTCTTCAGCGCACCGGCCGACAGCGGGAAGCCAAGCGCCTTCTTGGTCCACACCGCGCCCTGCGCGAGGTTGGCCTGTTCAGCCGAGGTCGACGTGTAAGTGAAGCTCGAATTAAAGGTGCTGGTCAGCGACCCGACCTGGGTATTGAGCGTCCGGTAACGCGTCGTATCGGCGGCCGCCTGATTGGAAATATCGAGGGTCACCCTGGCCTCGATATTGGCCGGCACCACGCCGCCATTGTTGGCGATCTCGAGGTTGCGATAATACGTGTCGAGATTCTGGTATTGCGCCGTCCCCCGGACATAGGTGACCTGGAAGGTGGGATCGAAGGCCGCCCCCTTGTCGGGCTGGCTGTCCCGGATCTGCCAATATTGCTTGTAGGCCTGGGTCTGACTCTGCTCGAACGCCGTGATGGTTGCCGCCCGACGCGCGTCGTTGGTGGTGCCCGCGGTCAGGCCGAGCGTGTCCCAATAGTCGACGAGTTGCTGATAGGTGCGCTTGTCGAATTGCTGAACGGGATTGCCATCCAGCACCTGGCCCGCCGTCGTCAGCTTCACGTCGCCGCCCTTGGAGACAATCGAATTGGCCAGGATCGTGGCATTGGCGTTGTTGGCCCAGCCCCTGGCGTGGATATTGATGTCACCGGCGGCGCTGGCGCTAAGACCGTAATAGGCGGTGATGCCGGATGTGGTTGCCGGATCGCCGAACGGCCGCAACGCCTGGTCGGTCGTGAATCCGGTATTGACGGCCAGTTCGATCCCGTTGACGACCGAGCCGATCGAGCCCGTCAGCGCCGTCAGCGAAACCCGGTCGGCCTGGATCAGAGAGCTGGCAGAGGCTCCGGTGATGTTGGTTCCGGCGGATAGCATGACGCTTCCGTTGCCGGCCATGACGCTGCCGGCGGCCATCACCTGTCCGATGATCAGATCCGCGGCGGAGCTGACCGCGACGACGCCATTGCCGGCATGCGCGTCGAGCTGACCGCGCGAACCGTTGATATTGGTGAGCGCGACGGAAACCGGCACTCCGATGAACGTGTCGCCCGGATTGGGAACGCCGCCGACCGATCCGCCGGCGGTGAGATTGACCGATTTCGAGGTGATCACCGGATTGAGCGAGGATTGAATGATCGACGCGCCGTTCTGCGCGGTGATGGCTGTCGTTCCCGCGACGTTGTTGATATTGCCCTTGAGGATGATGTTGCTGCCGGATGTCACGTTGATGCTACCGGCATCCGCGCCGATGAAGTTCACGGCAATCGGGTTATCCGCCTTCATCGAATTGGTCGTGATCTCGCGATATTTCACCACGAGTTCATAATAGACGGTCACCTTTGTGGCGATACACAGCGTGTACCAGTTGCAGTGCTCCTCCCTGCCCGTCTGTGTGAGTGACGCAGGGCCCTTCTGATACTTGACGGGGTTGGTAGAGAAAAGTGTGCTTTCGAGCGTCGAATTTGAGACGGATTGGTTGGTTGTCGAGGTGACGATCTGGGTTTGGCCGTTGATCGACTGGAATGTCGTGTCGGTCGTAGCCGATACGTAGGTGCCGTCCAGCAGGCGGATCGGCACCGATCGGGAGGAAGTCACGCCCTGCAACGCCGAGTACTGGTTCACGGCCAGATCATCGCTGTGGAAGATATTGTCGGACGTGAGGTGGAAGTCGTCGGTGACCGTATAGTCGTTGGCCGTGGTCCAGACATAACGCTGATACAGCATCGGATTGTAGGTGCCGGTTCGATCGCCGGTCGAGGACGCCGTGCTCGTCAGAGGCAGATGATTATTCGGCACGAATACACCCGTCACCGGATCGAGTGTGCCCTGCTCGAATACACCCGTCGTCGGATCGATGATGCCCTGAAGCTGCGTGACCTTGACCTTCCGCGTGCCGGAGATCGGATCGAGATCGCGGGTAAAGATGGTCTGGGTCGCATCCACGACATTGGGGTTGACGCCGTCGATATGCACATCGGTGATATCGATGATGCCGGCGGTGCCGCGGCCCGTTCCGGTCGGATCCGCACCGGTGTTGAGGGTCGACAGCACCACGGGAACATTGATGTTGTTGGTGATGTTGATGGTGCCGAAGCCGTCGAGCACGTTCAGCTTGCCGGCGCCGGTGGCCGATGTGTTGATGATCTGGCCGAAGATCTGGATGTAACCGCCGTGCACCGAGGTGCCGTCAATCACCACCTGCTTGGCGGTCGCATCGTAGCTGGCGCCCGCCTGGGCGTTGTAGATGCCGCTCGACAGGCCGCTGCCACTGTCGACGAATTTGAAAGCTCCGGCGAACCCCTGGGAATCGGCCGTTGCAATCGAGAAGGTCAGTTCGCCGGTAGCCAGGTTTAGCGTCACGCCATTGCCGTAGCTGAAGATGCTCGAGATAATCGTCTTGTCGGGCGCAAGGCGGTAGTCGCTGACCTTTTGGGCGACGTCGGCGGCGTTCTGCCCCACGCGCGTCGCATCGGTCGTCACCAGTTGGGTCGTTGAATTGAGCGTCAGACTCCAGTTCGCGATACCGCTCTGCACGGTGCTGTTGATGTTCAGGTAGCGCGCAGCGAGGAAGATCTGGCCGTTGGCAATGATGCCAAGCCCGGTCACCACCGGATCGGACGGTGTCACGGCCGATCCCGGCACCTGGGTCTGGCTCGCAGGATCGCCGCCGACGTGATCGAAACCGTTGACGAAGCTCGTCACCAGGTCGCCGTTGCGGGCGACGACGGACACCGAACCGGCGTTGATGCCGCCCTGAATGTAAATATTGCCGGCCTGGCTGGTAATTCCGACCGAGCCGTTCAGGTTATTGATCGCCTTGCCGCTCATCAGGATGATGTCGGGGGCGACCTGCAATCGGCTGACGAACAGATTGGGGCTTGCCGGGTTGTAGTAGGTGAGACTCTCCGGATTGTAGTTGCTGGTAATGTTGATCTGCGGCTGGCCGGTGGATGCCGCGGTGAGGATGTTGCCGGTGCCGAAACCGGATGCATGCCGCGTGATCTGGTCGATATCGGCGCCCGAATAAACCGCGGCACCGTTGAGGGTGATGTGACCGGCGTCGTTGTTCGGAATGGTGAGATTTTGGATCTTCAGCGTCGCCGCCGTCTCGTTGACGATATCGATCCGGGCATCCCCCGGCGCAAAGATTCTGCCGGCACCGGTGCTGGTCGTGACCGATTTCCCGCCGAGGAAGATGTTGCCGAGCTGAACGGAGGCATTGTCGAGCTGCACGTAGAGACTGTTGCCCACCGCGCTCGCGGTGCCGGACGAAGCCACCGCCTGCGCCTTGGTGTTGAGATCGCTCTGCCACGCCGAAACCGACTTTCCGGATGCCGGCGCCGCGACCTGGGCTGCATAGCTGCTGATGGACGACGACAGACCGGTGATCACCGTGGGCGTAGAGGTACCGGAGGGGACGGTGCCGCCGTTGATCTGCAGATTGATGAACTGGCGACTATTGTTGATCCGGGTGATCGCACCCGTGTTCGCGGGATTGGAATCGGTCCGGTTCAGCGCGTTGTTGATGTTGTTGTCGCCGGCCGTGGGCGTGCCGGGTGTCGCCGCCGTCTGAATACCCGACAAATCGGTGCTGATCGTGTCGGAGGCCGTCTTGATCGCCTGCACCTGTGTCAGGAACGATGAATTCTTGCTGACGATGGTGGATTGGTCGGTCGAGATCGCCGCAAAGGAACTCGCCAGTGTCGATTGCACCGCCGAGAATTGTTGTCTGCCTTGCGCGACGTCCTGCTCGGTGCTGACGATGGTCGACACCTGGGTGACGATATCGGCGGCCGATGACTGGATTTCGCCAAGCCTCAGCTTTGCGCTTGCGAGCGCGCCGTCGCCGGCGCCGATCTGGGCGCTGACGTCGGCCACCTTGGCGCGGAATGCGATGCCCCCCGCCCCGGTGTCGGCGTTGATGGCAGCGTAGTTGCTCAGATTCCTGTAATTGGTCAGCGCCGAATTGGCGTTGGTCTTGACGTCGTAAGACTGCCCTCCGGCATTGGGATCGGAATTGCCGTTCAAGTCGGTCCCGTTCCAGGCGAATGAGATGTTGGTCAGGCCGGTGCTCAGGACGGTCCCGATCGTCGTCGTCACGTCGGTCTGGAAATTGTTCAGCGCATCGGTCAGGACCGCGAGATTCTGGCTGGCGCTCGTCGACGGCGAGCCTTCCGTCACACCGGGATTGAGCGCAAACGACCCGCCACTCCCGGTGGCGAGGCCGAGGGCGACCAGCTTGGCCTGCAAGAACGTCTTTTCGCTCTGGTACGCCGCTGCGGCGATCACGTCACTGGAATATTGCGTCAGCAGGGCGTCGATCTGACCGAGGCGGTCGAGGATCGCGCCACCCGCCTGATAGGTGCCGACCGTCGAACCGATATCGCCGGTTCGTACGATGCAGGCGGCGCTCGACGGGTCGCAATTGCCGGGTCCATAGGTGATGGTCAGGGATTTTGTCCGGCGGATGCCGGTGTCGACCAGGCCGTCGATCACCAGCGCGCTGGTGCCGTTCTGCTGGGTCGAGCCGCCCTTGATCGTGAAGCTGACATCGCCGCCGCCAAACACGTGGCTGATCGCCGAGGCCGCCTTGGACAGGGCCTCCAGATAGATGTTGGTGCCGGTGCCGTCGGCGCGTGTCGACATCGTGCCCTGATCGGCGAATATGTTGATGTCGCCGGCGGCATTGACGCCGTAATGCGGATCCGGTGAGCCGGAGACCGGCGTGTCGGATTGCGCGATCGAAACGATCGAATTGCTGGTCAGGTTCGACTGCGCGTCGGGCGCCGTCGGGATCGGAATAGCCGTGTTGTTGAAAAGATCGACGATGGTGTTGAGCGACAGTGACCCGGGCTGGTTGCTCAGATTGCGTCCGGCATTCAGGGTGACGGTGCCGTTGGTCGGCAAGGTCCCGTCAAGCGGGAATACCCCGTTGCTGGCTTCGATGCGAACATTCCTGGCCGTCGAAAGCAGGTTGTTGACGGTCACGTTGGCCTTGGCCGCTCCGGTCGGAGCGCCGGCCACGCCGTAGCTCGAAACCGACGTGCGCGCATCGACGGTGACATTGCTCCAGGCGGCGGCGCGGATGTCGCCGATGTCGACGACCAGGCTGCTGGACTGGCCGAAGGCGACGGTTGCCGTCGTCGCCACCGTCACATTTGCCTCGCCGTTGGCGATCGAGATCGCGCCGCCGGAATCGACCTTGGTCTTCTGGTGAATGAGGACGTCGTTGGAGGCGCTGACGCTGGCGAGGCCGGTGCCGCTGGCCGGTGCGATCAGATGAACGTTCGTGCTCTGGCCGAAATTTGCCGAGGTATTGACCTGCACTGACGTCGTGCCGATCGCGGCGGGGGCATCCACGAAGCCGCCCGAGCCTGATTTGACATCCCAACCCATCAGATCGACGGCGTCCGGCGCGATGCCGCAGCCGGTTTCGCAGATGAAAAACCGCCGAACCGTATTGGTGGCGTCGATCGTCAGATTGCGGGCACTGGCATCCACATTGTCGCCGAAGCCGGCCGCGACCGTGCTGCCGACACTGTGCGAGAGCCTGGCACCGCTGGCGCCCACCACTGCAGCCTGGGTGCTGTCGACGCTTCCTGAAAATACATCGGTGTGATGCGCAAGCAGGGACAGCATCCCGCCGGTGGCGTCGACGATCGTCCGGACGCCGCCGAGCGACCCGGAAATCTGGGCGACGGTGAGGTTGTTCGAGATCGTCTTCGATGTCGAGGACGCCCCCGAGATCACACCGCCGCTGCCCGACGTCGAAGTCGCAATATTGTTGTCCGAGCTCTCCGCATCCAGCGAAATGGATCCGCCGGACAGCTTCGACATATTGCTGAACGTTGCCTTTGTTTGCGTGTTGGAGGACGCAGTCGAGAGGTTGGCGCCGATCGCAATAATCCCGCCGGCCAGTCCGGTGGCATTGGAATTATTGCTCTCGACCGTGGTCGCGTTGAAGTTCAACGCGCCGGTCGTGTTGATGATGCCGCCGCTGCCATTCGCTATTGCCGTCGACGAGTCGATCGCCGAGGCCTCGGTCGCATTGACGCCGATGAAGGCACCGGAAGCGCCGGAAGCAGAGGCCGTCGCGCCGCGCGAAAGGACTTGCGCGTCGGATTGCAGCGAGGCCGCCTCGATGTCCCCGCCCGTGATGGTGATTTGCACCTGAGGCGCCAGGGTGGCGTTGGCGATCGAGGCCCCGACAGACAGGCCCCCGGAGACTGCGACGCCTTGGGAAGTCGCATTGGCCAGATCACTGGCCTTGGCCAGCAGGGTCACGGCATTGTTCGAGTAGATGGTGTCGCCGCTCAGGGTCAGCGTTACCTGCGGATCGACCGTCGCGGTGGATTCCGCGCCGCTGCCCGCGCCGCCAAGGCCGCCGGCGGCCGACTTCGCGGTCGCGTGGGCGGAATCGTTGGAGACAGCCATCGCCGTGACCAGTCCGGACGCCGTCGTTGAACTGCCGACCGCGAGATTCTGCAATGTCGTCGTGACCGAGCCGCCGACCTCGGCTTTGGCCACCGAGACGCCGACGCCGGCGCCGAGCGCCGCCGCGATGCCGGACGCCGTCGCGTTCATGTCGCGGCTCGACATCGCTTCGACCGTCAAGCCGCCGGTGTCGGCGATCGTGTAGCCGGTGACGCCGGCACGCGTGACCGAGTTGTCGGTCACCAGCGCCACATCGGCTTCGAGCGCCGCAAGCAGCGCAACCGACCCGGCAAAGGAGGTCAGGCTCGCGGTATGCCCGGTGGTGGCCAGGACTGAGACCGAGCCGGCGCTGAGACTCCCGGTGGTTCCGGTGATGCTCGCGGTGGTGGTCGCGCTGTCGGTGAAGATGCCGACGCCAGCGCCGACGCCGAAGCCGCCGGCGGAGAGCGCGCCGGTCTTTGCGGTGTAGCCAACCTGATCGATGCCGTTGAGCTTGACCGCACCTGTGGCCGTGATGTGGGCGTTGCCGATGGTGGCCGAGGTGCCGGCGACGGCAGCGTTCTGCGCCGTCATCTTGCCGGAAACGTCGATCGCGCCGAGCTTGGCGTTGAGTGTGCCGCTGGCGCTGCTGGCGTTCGACATGGCGGTCGAGGAGCCGGAGTTCTTGCTGTTCGAAGCGGACGTCGTGCTGGTCGCCGAGGTGCCGAGCTTGCCGCCGACGGACAGGCTGCTGCCGGCGAAATTGCTGGCGCTGCCCGACGAATCGGAGGTCTTGAGCTCGTCGCTCGCCTTGCCGTTCGGATCGACACCGTTTCCGATCGAATAGACGGAGACGCCCGCCGACAAGGCGATCGTGGACGCAGCGGCGCTGACCGCGGTCGAGTCGATGGCCTTGCTGGCCACCGCGTTGACGAGGACGTCGCGGCCCGCGCTGACCGTCGCATCCCCAATCGACGCTCCGACATTGCCGTTCAGCACGCCGACGTCGACCCCGCCGGCAAGGCTCGCCTCGCCGGAAATCGCAATGCCGTGATCCATGCTGACAATGCCGGTCAGGTCCCGCGCCGTGACGGCGACGTCCTGCTGCGCCGTTCCGCCGGCCGCCCCGTTGATGATCGCGCCACTGTTGATGGTGGCAAAGGTGTTGGTATTGAACACATCGACGGCGATCGCGCCCGCTGCCGCAACGACCCCGGCGGCGCCGGCGCCGAGCGCGAAAATATAGGCGCTCTCGGCCGATTGCGCATCGACCAGCACGCCCTGCCCGTTCCGGGTTGTGGTGGCGTCGGCTCCCGTCAACTCCTGGAAAGTGTCCGAACGCTTGGCGAGGCCGGACACTTGCGCGTTCTGATCGATGATCGCGTCGGTGTGCTTGCTGATCAGCCCGACGGCCACCGCCACGCCGATACCGACCCCGCCGGACAGCACGATGCTGCCCGCAAAGGTCGCCTCGCGGGTGATGTCATGCGCGGCCACGACGACGTCATTGTCGGCCACGACGACAGCACGCTTGTCAATCAGGGCCTTGGTGTTGTCGTCGATCGAGATCAGCGACAGACCGCCGGCGATGCCGGCAATGCCGCCCGCGGCGCCGGCCGCGGCGATCATGGCGAAATCTTCGTGAGCCAGCGCGGTGACGGCGACGTTGTTTTTCGCCGCTACCCTGGCATCCTGACCAATCGTTGCGTTGGTGGTGTTCGAGACAATCGCCGTCGAGATGCTGGCACCGATACCGGCGGCGCCACCGCCGGCAATCGCGCCGACGATGTTCAGCGAGTAGATATCGCTGGTCGCCGCCACAATGGCCGACTGCTGCGCGCCCGCCGAACCGGTGTTGCGTTGGTTGATCTGCGCGCTGGCGCCGATGGTCGCGCTCGTTGTCTGCGAAATCACCGGCACGTTGCCGGACAGGCCGACGCCGGCGAGCCCGCCAAGGCCGCCACTGACCGCGATCGAACGGATCGACTGCGCCTTCGCCGCGTTCACCACGACGCCGCGGCCGGTGGCCGTAGTGGGGCTGATCGTCCCCTTGTTCAGCAGCAGGTCGGCGCCGATCTGGCGCACGTCGCTGGTCGTCACGGGCATCTGGACGTCGGCGCCCCCCGACACGCCCTCCACGGTCGCCGCCTTGATCGTATCGCCCGAACCGTAGGCACTGAAACCGGTCTGGTATTCCTTGACGTAGGTCAGATCGGAGCTGAGGCCGAGCGCGGTCACGTCGGCATTGGCGTCGATCGAGGCCGTCACGGTCGAGGACAGTACCGTCACCCCGAGCGACCCGCCGATGCCCGCGCCGCCACCGACGGCGCCGCCGCCGATCGCGAGATCGTCGGCGCTGGTCGAGTTCGCGATGACGCCGACATTACCCGTCGCCGTGATCGTGGCGGCTTCGACTTCCGCTTTCGTGGTTTCGGTTCGCGTGACGATGCTGAGCGCCCCGCCGATGCCGTCGCCGAGCGAGGCGCCGGCTCCGATGCTGATCATGGATTCCTGGGTGGCCGCACTGACCAGCACGTCGCCTGCCGTCGCGTTGGCACCAGTGACGCCGGAGGTGATGGTGTCGCCGGCGCCGACCAGCGCTATCGTCGTCGGCAATTCAACGACGATCGTTAGCCCGACGCCGCCACCGCCGATCGCGACACCCGCCGCGCCGGCATTGATGTTGATCGTGTTGTTCGAAGTGACCGCGACACCGCCATTGGACGCGGTAGCGGCCGTAATCACCGACGCGCCATCGATCCTGGCTTCGGTATCCGGGGTTACGACCACCAAACTCAGTCCGCCGGCGGCGCCCGCTGCCAGCGTCGCGGTCGCGATGGTGATCTGCTCGTTATTGCTGGCGCGGACCTGCGTGCTGCCACCGGTGCTGACCGTCGAACCGCCGATCGATGCCGTCGTCGCGGTCGTATCGGTCAGGCTCACCAAAGCCGCCGCGACGCCGACGGCGGTCGCCGCAACGCCGTAGCCGTTCAGGGTCCGGTCCGACAGCGCCGATACGTCGAGTGCGCCGGCCGTGATGTGGGCGCCGTTGGTGACCGTCGCGGTGTTGTCGACATCCACCACGGCGACGCCGATGCCGGCGCCGCCGCCAATTCCGAGCGTCACGGCACCGTCGGCGATCGCCGCATTGACGACGTCGCGGGCCCGCACGTTGACGTCACTTCCGGCATTGACCGTGGCGCGGCCGACGGTTGCCGAATTGCCCGGCGCGATGCCGGTCGGCAGCGTCGGCTGCAGATTGAGCGTGCCCTTGTAGCCCTGCGCCTGGGTACTGGCGTTGCGGATATTGGCGTTGGAGGAGGAGGACAGGAACTTTTGGTCGATGGTGTTGTCGGAAAGCTTCTGGTTCGCCGAATCGTTGAATGATCCGTTGCTGTCCGTCTTCGAGGACTGATCGGCGTTCGGACCGTTGGCCACGGCGAGCACCGAGATCGCGGCACCAACCCCAGCCAGCCCGCCCGCGATGCTCGCCACCGTCGAGGAGGTCTGGCGGTTGGTGAGCGCGTCGACGGTGACGTAGCGCGCGGAATTGATCGTCGTGTTGTCGCCGACAAAGGCGCTGGTCGCGTCCGTGATCACGGCGACGTCGACCGCGCCGCCGATTCCGGCCAACCC
>Ga0208991_1000125_pt1 | contig 14995 bp, 9 predicted proteins | sample MedBloCAOM3_M2_FD_187855 | JGI IMG/M metagenome (GOLD analysis project Ga0208991, IMG submission 187855) | Forest soil microbial communities from El Dorado National Forest, California, USA - Mediterranean Blodgett CA OM3_M2 (SPAdes) (version 2) | ecosystem: Environmental > Terrestrial > Soil >...
TTTTCTGCGTGCCGACGGCACGCGCGGCTCGCTCTCCGTCAGCTCGGCGCCGATCCATGGCCGCTCGGGCGAAATGCTCGCAGCGGTCGCGACGTTCTGGGACATCAGCGAGCGCAAACGCATGGAAGCGAGCCTGCGCGAAGGCGAGCAGCGCTCCAGACTGCTGCTGGAGAGCACGGCCGACTACGCGATTTTCATGATCGACGCCGAAGGCCGCATCGCGACGTGGAACAGCGGGGCGCAACGCCTGCTCGGCTGGAGCGAGGCCGAAGCGATCGGCAGCCCCGCAGCCATGCTTTACACACCCGAAGATCGCACGCTGGGAGTGCCCGAGCGGCAGTTGCGCATGGCGCTCGACAGCGAGAAGACGAGTGACGAGCGTGCCTACATGAGAAAGGATGCCAGCCGTTTCTGGGCAAGCGGCACACTCACGGCGATTCACGACGCAACCGGCGCGGTTCCGGGATTTGCGTGTGTCATACGTGATCACACCGAACTCACACAGGCGCGGGAGTATCTTCACGAGGCATTGCGGACGTCCGAGGAGCTGCGTCTGAGCGCAGAGAGTGCCAACCACGCCAAGGACGATTTCATCTCGACGGTGAGTCACGAGCTGCGTACCCCGCTCAACACCATCCGTCTCTGGGCGGGGTTGTTCCTGGGCGGAAAGGTGACCGCCAAGAACATCGATGCCGGTTTTCAGGCAATCGATCGCGCGGCCAGGGCCCAACAGGCGCTCATCGACGATCTGCTGGACATGTCGCGGATGGCCTCAGGCAAGCTGCGTCTGGCGCTGCGCGAGACTCGTCTTGCGGAGGTCGTACAGGGCGCGATTGACGCCGTGTTGCCTAGTGCGACTTCCCGCAGCATCAAGCTGGAATCGCGCCTCAGTGTCGAGGTGGGAGTGGTGCGCGCCGATCCGGATCGGATTCAACAGGTGATCTTGAATCTGTTGAGCAACGCCGTGAAGTTCACGCCCTCGGGCGGAGCTATCGAGATCGAGTTGTCGCGGGACGGCGGCGCCGTGCAGATCATCGTTCGCGACAACGGCATCGGTATTCGTCCCGACTTTTTGCCGCTGGTGTTCGACCGGTTCAAGCAGGCTGAAGCGGTGACCAGCCGACAGCATGCGGGGCTGGGCTTGGGGTTGGCCATCGCCCGGGAGCTGGTGGAGCTCCATGGCGGCGCCATCAGTGCGCACAGTGAGGGGGAGGGACACGGCTCGACCTTCAGGGTGCGATTGCCGCTCGCGAGAAGACAGGAGCTGCCTGCTGCGAAGGGCGACACGGATGCGAGCACGGACGCGAAGCTCGCGGGGATGCAGGTGCTGATCGTCGAGGATGAATCGGCGGCGGCGGAGGCGATGCGGCAGTTCCTCGAGGCCGCCGGAGCAGGCGTGCGCGTCGCGACCTCGGCGGTCTCGGCCAGAGAGGCACTGGCGCTTCACTGCCCGGATGTGATGGTCTGCGATATCGGACTTCCCGGCGAAGATGGCTACGAGCTGTTGAACAGCATTCGCAAAGGTGAGGGCGAATGGCATACAGCGCGCGTGGGCGCGGTGGCAGTCACGGCGTTCGCCGGAGACGATGATCGCCGGCGCGCGCTCGAGGCGGGGTTCGATGAGCACGTACCGAAGCCCGTCGATCCCGGGCAGCTCATCGACGTGCTTGCCAGGGTGGTGGGCGCGTCCCCCGGTGAGCAGCGCCGCAGCGTTGCGCGACTGATCACTCCTTAGGGGCGCTGGCCAGGACGTCTGCGATGGGGGCGGCGGCGGCCGGCACGGCCTGCCGGTAGTCCTTGCCCAGCAGTGCCGCCACGGTTGCCGCAATCTGCGCCTGACTGAGCTGCGCGGTGTGAGTGCGCTCGCCGAGCGCTCGAGTGTCCGGACCCAGCACTGCGATCCAGATGTTTTCCGAGCCTGGCTGCTCGACGCCGTGCTCTTTCCAATCGACGGGTCCGCTTCCGCGGCCATGATCCGTGGTGATGATGAACGTAGTCTGATCGCGATACGCCGGCAGGCCCTGCAGGGTATTCCAAAGCTCCTCGACGAAGTGGTCGAACAGGTGCGCGCTGTGGAGCACCAGGTCGTAGCGGCCGGCATGCCCCCAGTTGTCAGTCTCGCCGTAGCCGACGAAGAGTACTCGCGGCTGCTGTTCGCGCAACGAGTCGAGTAACGGGATCTGCAGGAACGCGTTGTACACGTCCCCGTCCTCCAACCGCGTCGTGAACCGGTAAAGTTGGTTCACAAGCTCCTGCCGGGGGGTGAGCTTGCCGCGATAGGGCGGGTCCCATCCGACCTGCAGCGGCAGCTTGCTGCGTTGAACGTTGAAGATATCCTTGAACGTCTGCCAGGTTGCGTACACGTTGACGCGCCCGTGCAGATTCGGCAGACCGTTCAACCATTCGAACACCGTAAGGTTGGGATTCGGGCCGAACTCGTTCGAGTTGATCCGCGGATCGGGATGGCCGGACAGCATTTCATTGTATCCGGGATAAGAGAAGGCGAAGCCGTTGGTGACGCGCGCGATGCTGCCTTTGGTCTGGTTGCCGAATATCTGGCCGCGCGCGGCGACGGTGGTCCACAGGAACGGGAACAGGGCCTTGCGGCGCTCGTCCGCGTTTGCGCGCCAGAATTCGGCGCGCAGGTCCTGCTCCTTATCCCAGATGCCGCCGTCTTTCTCGTTCATCAAGGTGGGGTCGGCGCCGGTGAAAATCTCCTGCCAGCGAAGACCATCGCTGACGATGAGCACGACGTTGCGCGTCTTGGGCGGGGTCGCCGTCTGGGCGCGCGTGGCCGGCTGGAACACGGTGAGTGCCAGAAGCAGAGCGCACCCGCCGGCCCGAGAGGCAACCCGAGGTAACATGTGCAGATCCTACTCCAGCTTCACGTCGGTGTGAGCAAAGCCCATGGCTTGCAGCCGTTACCGTCGGTTCCTCATTCTCGGCGTGCTGCTTCTGGCGGATACCCAGGTGTCTGGGGCGGATCGACGCCCGCTCGCGCCCCTGACCGTGGGGCAACTGAGGCTGCGCCACTGCGAGACGGCAGCACCCTGGTGTGGCCGGATCGTGCGTGCCCTTGATCCGAGCGGCGCGGTCCCCGGAACGATCTCGCTGTACTTCGAGTACTACCCGCACTCGGCGGCCGGTCCCGCTGCCGGCACCCTGGTGGCCACCGAGGGTGGTCCCGGCTTTCCGGCCACCGAGTCCCGCGAGGCGTATCTGGCACTCTTCCAGCCGCTACGCCGGAACCACGATGTGCTGATCATGGACAATCGGGGAACCGGGCGCTCCGGTGCCGTCAACTGCAGGAGGTTGCAGAATGCGCCGGCCCTCACGCAGGCCGACATCGGCGCCTGCGGGCGCGCGCTTGGATCCGCGGCGCCGCTCTACAGCACCACGCTGGCCAGCGATGATCTGACTGCAGTGCTGGACGCGCTGGCGATTGACCGCATAAATCTGTACGGAGACTCGTACGGCAGCTACTTCGCGCAGGTCTTTGCGCTGCGCCATGCGGACAGGCTGCGCTCCCTGGTGCTCGATGGAGCCTATCCGCTGGACGGTCCCGACTATGCCTGGTATCCGCGCTATGCGCCCGCGATGGGCGCTAAGTTCAACAAGGCCTGCGAGCGCGCTCCCGATTGCCGGGCGCTCGCGGGAAACTCGCTCGAGCATATCGCTCCGGCTCTGCAGCTGCTGCGCACCAGGCCATTCAGCGCGCACGTGCGCTATGGCGACGGTCGGTTCATGCGTTTCACCGCCAATGCAACGCAGTTGGCGATCGTCATGTTCGCAGGCTCGCCGGACTACGCGACGGTGCGGGAGATGGATGCGGCCGCGCGCGCTTTCAGCGACGGCGACCAACTACCGCTGCTCAGACTCATGGCGGAGACGCGCGCCAGTGTGGACTCGCGGGATCCGACGCGCTCGCCGCTGAAGTTCAGTGCGGGGCTCGCAGCCGCCGTGTTCTGCCAGGACCCGCCGCAGATCTTCGACATGACCCTCGCGCCCGTGCAACGAGTCATCGCGCGCGACCTCCAGGTTGCGAGGCGCAAGCTCGAGGCGCCCGATACCTATGCTCCGTTCACGATCGATGAATACCGCGGGATGCCTCTCGACTATGCCTTCATCGACGAGTGCGTGCAGTGGCCTGCGGCACCCCCCGGCGCGCCCCGCTTGCCGCTGGTCTCCGCGGGCTCCTATCCGGACGTCCCGGTGCTGGTGGTGTCCGGCGAGCTGGACAATATGACCAGCGTGGCGGACGGCACGGCGGCCGCGGCCCGCTTTCCACGCGCGCGCCACGTCATCCTCGTCAACAGCTTCCACGTCAATGCGCTGGTTCACGCACGCAGCGAATGCGGTGCCCTGCTGGTGCGTCGATTCATGGAGAGCCTCGAGGCCGGCGATGAAGGCTGTGCGGCGGCGGTACCCGCGGTGCGCCTGGTGCCGCGCTTCGCCAGGCAGCTGCGCGAGCTGACAGCGGCGCGCGCGCTCGCGGGTAATGAGGCGGGAGAAGACCAGTTGCGCGCCGTGAGCGCGGCGCTGTTGACGTCCGAGGACGTCATCGCTCGCGCCGCGGCAAACGGACCGGGCACGGGTGTTGGATTGCGCGGCGGCAGCTTCACGGTCCGGCAAGCGCCGCCGGCGGGTTACCGCGTGATTCTGCGGGGCGTGCGCTGGACCGAGGACACGGTGGTGTCGGGGCGCATCGAGTGGCCGGGTCGCAGCGGACTCGTGCACGCCGATCTGCAACTGCTGGCTCCGCCGGGTGTTCGCGGGAACCTGCAGCTGCAGTGGCCCGAGGGTGTCAGCGGCGCGCGCGCCACGGTGCGCGGTAAGTTGGGAAGCAACACAGTGCTCGCGGAGGCGCCGGCACCTTAGGACGCCGCGGGGCCGGATGCGTCGCTGCCGACACGACGCGTGGGGTCCACCAGCAGCCAAGCAGCCGCACTCATCACGGCGAAACCCGTCCCTATCAGAAAGGCCGGGGTCCAGGCGTGATGGCCCGACAGATAGGCAACGATCGGCGTGGCGATCAGGCCGCCGGCGTTTCCGCCGGTATTGAGCAGGCCCGACGCCGCCATGGTGTCGGCGCGGCCGACATGCATGATCGCCGCCCAGTAAGGGCCTTCGTTCACCTCGACGCAGGCAAAGCACACCGCCAGTGCTGCTACGGCGAGATAGGGGCTCGCCGCGTCCACCGCCACGAATTGCAGCACTCCGGCGGCCGGCAGAGAGATGAGGGGCAGGATGCGCAAGCCCTGGCGTACGCCGTAGCGTGTTCCCAGGACGCTCGCGAGCTGGCCGCCGACACCGGAGCCGATAGCAGCCGCGAGTGGCGGCGTGCTGGCGAGCCATCCGCTCTCGAGCACCGTGAAGTGCCGCTCCTGCAGCAGGTAGAGGAAACACCAGTTCGCCAGCAGGTAGTACACGTAGTTCATGCACACGTAGGAGCCGGTCAGCGCCAGCACGTCCCGGTTCTTCATCAACGCCCACATACGTGACCACGAGATCGTGGAGTCGGCACGCGCCGGTGGCTCGGGCCCGAGCTCGGCGAGCTCCTCCGCGCGCACCGCCGGATGCTCGGCGGGGCTGTTCCTGCCATACCAGGCCCACCAGGCGATCAGCAGCAGCGCCGGCAGGGTCGTCCAGGCGAGCGCCCGCCGCCAGTCGAAGGCGGTCATGAGCCAGGCGATGAGCGGAGGGCTAAGGGCGGCTCCGAGGCCAAGCCCCATGCTCTGCAAGCCCTGCACCAGCGGCCATTTGTCGGGCGTGAACCAGCTTTCGAAAACGCCGGCGGACACCGGGAATATCGGGCCCTGTGAGGCGCCGAGTACCAACTGCACGGCGAGCAACCCGCCAAACAATGCGGCTCCCTGCAGCAGAAGCGGAGCGAGTGGCGTCAACATGCAGGACACGAAGGCGATGAGCCCGATCACGACAAACGTCAAACGGGCCCCGAGGCGCTGGCCGAGCACCCCGCCGGGAAACTGCATGGCCGTGTAGCCCACCAGCAGCGCGGTCTCCAGCCAGCCGATCTGCATCTGGGTGAAACCCAGGTCGGGCATCATGCGGTAGCTGGCGATGGTGAGGCTTCGCTGCTGCACATAGGCGATGAAGCCGAAGCCGAACAGGAACAGGAAGATCTTCCAGCGCACGCGCAGGCGCTGCGGGGAGGGGAACGACGCTGCGGCCGCCGGCTGGCCCCTCACGTCGCATCGACCGCGTCGCCGATCCGGTCCAGGACGTAGCGACGGATGTCGAGACTGAAGTCTTCCATGGGAGCGTAGTAGCCGCGCTCGTGCACGCGCGCACTGATGCCCTGCTGCAGCGCCTCGCAGATCGCCCAGTCCTGGCGATTCACGAGATCCCAGAACTCGGTGCTGTCGCTCGGATCGAAGTCGGCTTTGCGGATCTCGAACGGCTCGAACAGGAAATGACAGGTGATGGCGGTGTGCGCGGCGCTGCGCGGCTGCAGGATGAATACCGCGGCATGATCGCAGGCGAGGCTCAGGAACAGGTTGGGATACAACAGCTCGCCCTTGTGGCGCACCCGCTCGTCCTCGTTCAGGGTCGGGAAGGCGCGGCGGCGCGTGGTGCCCGAGGCGCTGAACGTATAGGCGCCGGGGCGATGCGGAATGCCGCGCAGCCAGTCGAGATTCGCGCCGCCGCGCTCACGGAACGCCGGCACCACGGCGCACAGCTCAGGGTGCACGCCCGCGCAGTGGTAGCACTCGTTGTAGTTCTCGCACAGCACCTTCCAGTTCGCGGCCACCTCGTAGCGGATCGTATGACCGATGCGCAGCGCACTTAAGGGGTAGCGCTCGAGGCGCTCGGGAATTCCGGCGATCTGCTGCTGCAGCGGCACGGCCCTGGAGGGGGTCAGGTTCAGGAACACGAAACCGCCCCACGACTCGACGCCCGCCGGATACAGGCTGAACAGTGCCTTGTCGAATTGCGGCTGAGTGCCCAGATGGGGTGCGTTGATCAGCCGGCCGTCGAGATCGTAGCTCCACTGATGATACGGACAGGTGATACGCCCCGCGCTAATCCCGCCGGGCAGCTGGGGACGATCCTTGGCTCCCGCCGCAGCCGGCTCCCGGCACAGGCGCGTCCCGCGGTGCCGGCAGACATTGTAGAAGGCCCGCAGTTGGCTCTGCCGGTTGCGCACCAGAATGATGCTCTCGCCGAGGATATCGAGCAGGCGGAACGCGCCGGGTTCCACCAGTTCCTCCTCGCGCCCGACACAGACCCAGTCGCGGCAGAAGATCCGCTCCTTCTCCACGGCAAACACGCTGTCCGAGCGATACCAGCTCGATGGCAGGGTGGCTTCCAGCCCGGCCAGAGGCGGGGGCAGCTCGTGGGCGTTCACGTGGGCCTCTCCAGATCTTCACGGGCGGCGAGCCTGCCCAGCGGCGCATCGCGCCGGTAAGTCAAGGTCGTGGGATCGGCATCCAGTTCCCGAGCATACCGGTGGCCGCTGTACACGGCATGCACAATCGCACCGGGAGCCAGCGCGTCGCCGATGCGGGTGACGGATTGGATCTGCGCCGCGGCCAGGTCCTGCGGCCGTGCGGTGAGCGCGGCGTGCAGGGAATCGTTCGCAAAGCGGGCGCCGACGATCACCAGGGAGCGGCAGGCGATACGGGTCGGGCTGTCGGTGAACTGGCCGGCCAGGACGAGCTCGCCCCGCTCGAAGGCCGTCACTCGCGAGAGCGTGTGCAGCGCGATTCCGGCCGAGAACAGCGCGCGGTGAATCTGCGGCTGCTCATTGCTCATGATGGCCCACGCCGAGGCGTGTCCGGCGGGGGTCACGTAGCCGACGCGGTGTCCGGCCCTGGCCAGGTGCTCCGCCAGCACGCTGCCCATGTAGTAGTTGTCAAAGTCGTAGACGACGACCGGGCCCTCGATCCGTGCGCCGTCGGCGATGTCGTCGGGCGTGAAGACACCGGGGCCCTCAAGTCGACCCACCGGAATCTCGAGCGCCGAGTACAACAGGCGCGCCCAGCGCGAGCCGGTGGCAATGACCACGTGCGTGTTGCCCAGTTCCAGGATGTCGTCGGCTGTCAGGAGGTTGCCGCGGTAGATGCTTACGCCCGGCAGCCGTTGCAATTGCCCACGGCGCCAGTCGAGGACACGCCCCCAGCCTGCCAGTCCGGGCAGGCGCGTCTCGAAACGCAACCGGCCGCCGATCTCCTCGGCTGCCTCCGCGAGGCTGACCTCGTAACCGCGGCGGCCGAGCGACAGCGCACACTCGAGGCCCGCGGGACCTGCGCCGACCACCAGAACCGAGGCTGTGCTGCCCGCCGGGGCGATCCGTTCGGGATGCCACTCGCGGCGCCATTCTTCGCCGATGGTCGGGTTCTGGGTGCACCTCACCGGGACGGCGTCGTGCCAGCTCGAGATGCAGATGTTGCAGCCGATGCACTCGCGGATGTCCTGCTCGCGGCCCTCGTCGATCTTGCGGGGGAGAAACGGATCAGCGATCGAGGGTCGCGCCGCGCCGATCAGATCGAGCACGCCGCGTTTGATCTGACCGACCATGGTGTCCGGGGAGGTGAACCGTCCGACGCCCACCACCGGCTTGCGGGTGAGCTTCCTGACGAACTCGATGATCGGCTCGTGGCTGCCCTCGGGCGCGAATCGCGACGGCGCGCAGTCGGTCGGCGAGGAGTCGAGCTTCACGTCCCACAGATCGGGCACGTCGGCGAGCAGCTGCACGACTTCATGGGCCTCCGAGGGCGCTACATCGCTCGGCCGCGCACGCAGCTCCTCGAGACTGATCCGCAGCGCCACTGCGCAGCGGTCACCGACCGCCGCGCGCGTGACTTCCAGCAGCTCGCGCACGATCCGCACACGATTGCGCACACTGCCGCCGTAGGCATCGGTGCGCTGGTTCCAGTCCGGCAGCAGGAATTCGTAAGGCAGATATCCCATGCCGGCATAGACGTAGACGATGTCAAATCCCGCGCGGCGCGCCCTGCGCGCCTCTTCCGCCTGCCAGGTCAGCAGCGCGCGGATGTCGTGCGTGTCCATGGCCCGTGGCCGCTGGTTACCCATGAAATTGACATGCGTGGCCATCCACGAGGTGCCGGAAGGAGACATGGGCGCAATGCGGCTGGCGCGGTTCATGACCGAACCGCCTCCGTGCCACAGTTCGATGCCCGCGAGCGCACCGTGCCGGTGCACGGCATCGGTCATCAGGGCATGCGAGCGGATATCGTCGTCATCCCAAAGAGTCGCAAAGGGCAGAGGCGCATCGTCGGAGCTGGGGTCAATCGAGACATAGCCGCTGCAGACCACGCCCCAGCCGCCTTCGGCCTTGGTCTCGCGAAACTTCGCGCGCATGTGCGGCATCGAGTTGGTCATGCCGGCGGCATGCGGCACCGCGTAGAAGCGGTTGCGGGCCGTGACTGGTCCGATCCTCACCGGCTCGAACAGGATGTCGTAGCGCGGATTGCGAGCCATGCGCCCGAGTCTGCCCATAGTTGAGCGAATGTTCAATAAGTTATACTTGCGCTTTCGAACAGGCCCGCGTGGTCTCGCGGGGGACGGCTGATGCTCGACAAACCACGCGTGTTACTGAGCCTGATTGCGCTCGCCCCGCGCATGTTGTGTGCGCAGTCGAGCGCTCCCGATACACCCGAGCCCGGCTCGGTCGAGGAGATCGCGCAGGCGACGACCGAGGCCCGCTTTCTCTCGCCCTGGGTCGCCTATCTGCCGGCGTCCGCGAGCGTGGTTTCGCCGCGGACTTTTTTGCACCGCATCCCGGGGGCGGCAGGCGAGCTGGCGAATTCCGCGACCGCCTATGCCTACTGCCGGGCGCTCGCGGACTCTTCCCCGCGCGTGCGCCTGTTCACGATCGGGCGTTCGGAAGAAGGCCGTGACATCGTGATGCTCGCGATCGCGGACGAAAAGGGTATCCAGGAGTTGCAGCGGCTCAAGGCGGCGACTGCCGCACTGGCGGACCCGCGCAAGACCGACCTCGCGGCCGCGGAGCAAATCGTGGCGACCGCCCGCCCGATCTACTATTTCAATGCGGCGCTTCACTCTGATGAAACCGGATCCACGGAGTCGGTGCTGGAGTTGGCCTATCGGCTCGCGGTATCGGAGCAGCCGATGATCCGGCGCATACGCGAGAATCTGGTGGTGCTGATCAACCCCGTCTCAAATCCCGACGGGCGCGACAAGCAGGTCGAGTGGTTTTACCGCTATCTCAAGGGCAAGACCAAGCTGGCGAGCCTGCAGCGGCAGGCGCCTCCGTACTGGTCGAAGTATGCCTACGTAGACATCAACCGCGACGCGCACCAGCAGGTTCACGAGACCACCAAAGCGGTGTTCCGCATGTTCTACGAGTGGCACCCTCAATTCGTTCACGACTTGCACGAGAGCGTGGCGCTGCTGGTGACCTGGAATGGCACCGGGCCCATCAACGAGCATGTCGACCCGCTGACCTATGCCGAGCGTCTCGAGCTCAGCTTTCATGAGGTGCAGGCACTGACCGGATTGGGCATGCCGGGTGTGTGGACCTGGAACTTCGGCGACGACTTCGCGCATCTGTACCTGGATGCAATCGCGACCAACCACAACTCGGATGGCCGCGGCTACGAGACCTTCGGCAACGGCACCGCCGAAACGCTGGTCCCCGAACAGCCCGGCGACGAGAGTACGGTCGAGTGGTATCGGCCCTGGCCGCCGCCGCCGCAGAAGACCTTCCGCTGGTCGGCGCGCGACAACGTCAACTACAACGAGACCGCCATGCTGGCGGCGCTCGATGACAGCGCGCTGCAGTCGAAGACACTGCTGAAGAACTACTACCTGAAGTCGCTGCATTCATACCACCGCGGCCTCGATGAAGCACCGTTCGCGTTCCTGATTCCGGACGGCCAGGGCGATCCGGTGCGCGTGGCGCAACTGGTTGCGCGGCTGCTCGCGCAGGGCATCGAGGTGCACCGTGCGACCGCGGAGCTGACCCTCAAGGAGGGCAGATTCCCCGCGGGAACCTACGTCGTGCGGCTCGACCAGCCCTACCGGGACTACGCCGTGGACCTCTTGACCGCGCAGCACTATCCCAAGGACGGTGGCGAGGCCTACGACGACATCTCCTGGGAGTTGCCGGCCCACTATCACGTGGCGGCGATCCCGACTGCCGATCCGCAGGTACGTGCGGCGAAGCTCAGCATGCTCGGCGAGGCGCCCCAACCGCAAGGCGCGTTGTCCGGCGCCGGGCCTGTGTATGTGCTGAAGGACACCGGTCAGGAGGGATTGCTCGAAGCGCGCTACCGGCTGGGCCGATTCACGGTCGCGATCGCCGAGCATGCGTTCAGCCTGAATGGCACCGACTACCCGGCGGGATCGTGGATCCTCGCACCGCAGGCGGGCCTGGCCGCTGCGCTGCGCGACACGGCCGCGAAACTGGGACTCGAGTTCGCGAGCGCGGGCTCGGTTCCGAACGTGGCGAGCCACGCGGCGCCGGCGCCGCGTCTCGGGCTGTGGGTGCCGTGGGCGGATACCGATACGATCGGCTGGGCACGCTACTCGCTCGATCAGCGGCACATTCCCTATATCTACGTGCGCGACGAGGATATCCGCGCCGGCAAGCTGCGCGACAGGTATGACGTGCTGCTGTACGGCCACGTCGACCTGGAGCTCGCCGAGCAGATCCAGGGGATCCCCAAGGCGTGGGGCCCGATGCCGTTCAAGAAGACCAGCGCGACGCCGAGTCTCGGCACGCCCGCCGCGTCCGACGACATCACGGGGGGCATCGGCGGCAGCGGACTTGCCGAGCTGCAGCGCTTCGTCGATGCGGGAGGCCTGCTGATCACGCTCGGCAGCGGCTCCATGTTGCCGCTCGAGGGCGGCCTGGTGCGCGGGGTGCGTCGTGAGGCCGGGGGCGTGCCGCGCAGCACCCAGGGGGGCGGCGCGGCCGCCGCGGCGGCATCGCAGTCGGCCGTGACGAGGACACCCGGCGCGCACCTGCGCGTGTCATTTGCGCGGCCCGATCACCCGATCGCGTACGGCTATGCCGCGCACACCTGGGTGTTCCGGCAGAACTTCCCGCTGTACTCCACGCCGCGCAGCTGGCTGCGCATGGCGTATTGCACGACCTGTCTCGATGGCCCGTTCGATCCCAGTGGCGTGGTGCTGGAGTGGGGCGATCGGGAAGGCGCGCCGCTGGTGGTGAGTGGTCAGGCGTGGGGAGAACAAAGCCTCATCGGACGTCCCGCCATCCTGGATCTGCGCTCAGGTCTGGGCCACGTCATCGCGTTCAACTTCAATCCGCTGCATCGCGATCTCAATCGCGGCGACCAGCGCATGCTGTGGAACGCAATCATCAATTGGCGCGTGATCCTGGCAGGGCGCTAAAGCGTCAGCCCCGCGGGCGCCGTAGCGGAGCACCCAGGTAGCAGCCGAACTCCTCGACGAAGTTGACCGAGACGCGCGCGTGGACGCGACCCTGGCGGTCCAGAAACTGCGCCTCATCGTCGAGCGGCACGACCGCTCCGTGCCAGACGTTCGGATGCAGATAAAGGCCGCACCGACCGTCGCAGAAGAAGGTGACGAATCGATCCGGCGTGACGTCGTCGCCTGGCAATGCAAGCGGTACCACGAACCCTTGGCCGTTGAGCGGGTAGAAGAGCTGGCCGCCGTCGGGGTGATAGTTGGCACGCCAGATCAGCGCGCGCTCGCGCACCCTGCCCGAGGTGCTGGCCGCCGCCTCTTCGGGCCAGTTGCTCCAACCGAACAGGTCGCTGTCGCCGACTGCATTGTTCCGCGCGTACAGGGTCTCGCCCTTCCAGCAGAACTCGAACAAGCCTTCGACCACGCCGCCCTGGTCGCCGCTGTTCGCATCGATCGGGCGCCATCCCTGGGCCGGCCAGCGGACGATCTCGATCGGGAACGTCCTCGGGTCGTCGACCAGACAGCCGTAACCGGCGAGGCTGGCTGCGGTGGCGGCGAGCAGCGGGGTTTCATGGATCCGCCGGACACCGGTCGAAGGCGCGTAAGCAATTTCCCGCGGAGCAATTTCCATACTCGACAATTATGCACGGCGATTGGCAGCGTGGCGCGCCGGCGCACGTCCAATGATGATACATTCAGGCATGCGCAGTTCCGGGACCACACCCGTGCAGCACGTGAAGTTCAATGCAGGCGAGCGCGCGGAACTCATACGCTCACTGTCCGCGATGCCCGGCTATCTTTACGAGCAGTTCGATTCACTGACCGCGGAGGATGCGCGGCTGCCCGGACCCGGCGGGGCATTTTCACCGGTGGAGCAGGTCTGGCACCTCGCGGATCTGGAGCGTGAGGGCTTCGGCGTGCGCATCCGCCGCCTGCGGGACGAACAGGCCCCACGGCTGCCCGACTTTGATGGTGCGCGGATCGCGCGCGAACGCCACTACCGTTCACTGTCTCTGCGCGAAGGACTCGAGGCGTTTGCCGTCGCTCGCAAGGCCAATCTTGCGACGCTCCAGTCCCTGCCGCGAGAGGCGTGGGCGCGCAGTGGATCCCAGGATGGTGTCGGTGTCGTGACGTTGTGCGACCTGCCTGCGCTACTGCTGCAACACGACCAGGAGCACCGGCTCGAAATCGAGGAGTGGAAGCGCCGGCAGGCCGAGTCGCAGGTGCCGGGTTAGGGAACCGCACTCGCGGTGCGGTGTCAGCGTGCGAGCTGCGCCGAGCCCGCGATCAAGGCGTACGCGGCGAGCTGCGGCGTCTTGAGGCCGGCGACCTTGCCTTGGTCGTCCCAGCGCCGCACCTGCACCGCTGCGGTGAAATAGCGCTCGCTCTCGAACCGCGCCACCTCGGGCGCCGACATCGGGCCTCCCTGCAGCTTGAGGGTGTGCACCGAGGCCGGACTCAGTTTCGCGAAGTAGTGCGCATCGGTGGCGCACAGGTAGCGCTTGGCCGCGACGTGCAGGCGCACCGGCTCGGAGATCCCGGGGGGAAAGCGCTGTGCGAGCCAGCGGGCGCCGATCGCTTCGTGGTGCGCGTCCGCGGTCCAGTCGGCGATGTCGTCCGGGACCTGTGCGAGCAGGTGTCCGATATCGTGCAACAGCGCGGCGACCACCAGCGACTCGGGCGCGTTGGCCTGCTGTGCGAAGTACGCCGTCTGCAGGGCGTGATCGGTCATCGACACGCGCTCGCCGAAGTACGCGACTGCGCCGCGCGCCGCGTAGAGCGCGAGGATCTCCGCGGCGACCTTCATGTGCCGTTCTCCGCGGCGGCGAGCTTGCGGCGCAGCAGCGCCGCCTCGTTGTAGACGCTGTCGCGCGAGAGGTAGCAGCCGCGCAGATGGCGCGGCTGCCGCGCGGACGAGAAGGCGGTGCGGCCGTGCAGAATCCGCTGGTTATCGAAGACGACAACGGTTGCCGCACCGAGCCTCATGTGCAACTGAAAACGCGTATCGCGCAGCAGGGCGGCGAAGCGCCGGTAAGCGGCGTAGAAGGCGGGGGCGTCGCGAGCGGCGACACTCAGGGGTGCGATGGAGCGGCTGTTGTAGTGCACCGCCGCGACCTCGCCGCGCACCGACAGTTGAATCAGCGGTCGCTCCGCATACAGATCCGCGTCGCTGGAGCGATAGTGAAAAGGCACAGCGGTGCTGGTCAGCTGCGCGAACGCCTCCGGGGCGGTGGCACGCAGGTGCTCGGCCAGGGCGAAGCCGTCGGCGAACAGACTCTCGCCGCCTTCGTTGCTGGGAATCAGGGCGTGCAACGCCTGAAATCCCGGCACCGGATCACGATAGGGGTTGTCGGTGTGCAGGCCGAGCCCAAGATCGGAATAGGCGAGGTTCTCGGGCTGCGGCACCGAGCGAACGTCGAAGGTGAGGCCGTAGTTGGTCTCGAGCACGCGCCCGACCAAAGGCATCGCCTCGAGCAGCGCCGTTTCCTGCGCCGGCACGCCACTCAGGAAAGCCAAGCCATCCTGCAGCAGCCGCATCAACCAGGTGAGGCGCACCCGCGAGTCCGCGCGCGCCTCGGCAAGGCTCGCCCAGGCG
>Ga0208991_1000126_pt1 | contig 14770 bp, 12 predicted proteins | sample MedBloCAOM3_M2_FD_187855 | JGI IMG/M metagenome (GOLD analysis project Ga0208991, IMG submission 187855) | Forest soil microbial communities from El Dorado National Forest, California, USA - Mediterranean Blodgett CA OM3_M2 (SPAdes) (version 2) | ecosystem: Environmental > Terrestrial > Soil >...
TAATAGGCCATGAAACCTTCGACATCACTGATGATCGGAATGGCACCCTCCTTGATCCTGCGTGCCAGCTCTTCGGCCGTACCAGTCTTTGCTTTGCCCTGACGAATGGCGGCGTACATGGGCTCCTCCTTCACCGGCGGGCTGCCCGCGGGTCGCGGCTACAGCGACCATGCATCACGCTCAAAATCGGGCGGGGCGCGAGCAGCAGGGTTTCCCCGCATACCAAACCCTACGCCATTCCCCGCAACGACACCATCGAACCTGGCGCGCCACGGCCGACGAAGATGGGCACTACTGCTTCGCCGTGGCGCTATGATGCCGGGGCCGATTAAGCGCTCCGACCGACTAACCTGCGATGGCCTGCGATCTTTCACCAGGCCTCATGGGCAGCAGTCTTCCGGGTTTCGCAAGATGGTCCGGTTACCCTTCGATAGCGGCCCTCCTCGACCAATCCCGGGATCGACGCGATGGGCCAAGAGCCGACGTCAGCCTGGGTGGGCATTTCGTCAAAAACGCGTTTGGCACTGCCGCCTGACCCGTCGTATAATAACCTCTAGGTTGGATTGCGGGCCATGGTGGAAGAGCGGCCAGTCCGTGTCGAGCGCAGGTTGTCAGCGATATTGGCCGCCGACGTCGCCGGCTATTCGCGGCTCATGCATCGTGACAAAGAGGCGACGCATGCCAAGCTGACCGCGCTCCTAAGGGACGCCGTCAACCCAGCAATCGCCGAATACGGCGGCCGCATCGTGAAGAACACTGGGGACGGCTTCTTGGCGGAGTTTCCGAGTGTGGTCGAAGCGGTTCGGGCCACTGTGCAGTTCCAGACCCGCGTCAAGGAAATTACAACCGGTGATACGGAAGATCGACGTATTGCTTTCCGTGTCGGAATCAATATCGGCGACGTGATTGTTGAGCGCATGACATTTTTGGTGACGGCGTTAACATCGCTGCACGGCTTGAAAGTATCGCTCAGCCCGGCGGCATCTGCATCTCGTCTTCGGCGTACGATCATATCGGGGGCAGGGTCGGCACAGAGTTCGCTGATCTAGGCGAGCAGAGTCTCAAAAACATCGCTGTTCCGGTGCGGGCCTATGCCATCATCTGGGGTGGACCTAGCCCGAAACCGGCCGAGCGCCCGAGGCTGGGGCCGCTTTCGCCGCCTCGCCTTTCCATCGTAGTGCTGCCCTTCACCAACCTCAGCGGTGATCCGGAACAGGACTACTTCGTCGACGGCGTGACCGAGAGCCTGACTACAGACCTTTCGCGCATCAGCGGTTCATTTGTGATCGGCCGTCACACCGCCTTTACATACAAAGGCAAAGCAGCTGATCTCAAAAAGATCGGACGCGAGTTAAACGTCCGTTACGTGCTGGAAGGCTCGGTGCAGCGTGGCGGCAACCGGCTTCGTGTGAACGCGCAGCTCGTCGATGCCGAAACGGGCAATAACCTTTGGGCCGAACGCTTTGAAAAACCCGTCGCCGACCTGTTCGATATGCAGGACGAAATCGTATCGCACCTGGCAAACACGCTAAATGCCCAGATCATCGAGGTTGAGGCGCGGCGGGCGGAACGTTCACCCCATCCCGATGCGATGGACCTGTATTTCCAGGGCTGGGCTTGGGCGAACAATGGGTCGACCACCGAATACATGGCCCAAGCGCAGGCCTTTTTCGACCGTGCCCTGGCTCTCGATCCCGGCAACATCGAGGCGCTGGTCGGTTCGGCGCGGGTTAAAGCGTCGATTGGGGCCAACTTTGTGCGCGACGACTGGATCGCGCACTTTGCGGCGGCCGAGGCAACCACAATCCGGGCTCTGTCCCATGCGCCGAACCATGCTCGGGCCCATAGCGTCTTGGGCCTCGTCCAAATGTTTACTAACCGCGCGATCCAAGCCATCGCGGAATGCGAACGGGCATTGGCACTGGATCACAATTTGGCCGAAGCTCATAGCTTCGTCGGTCTCGCCAAGTTTTTTCTCGGTCGCGGCGAGGAAACCGAGGCCCATATCCACGAGGCGCTTCGCCTCTCTCCTCGCGATAACAACGCCTTCCGGTGGTTGATGTTTGTCGGTATTGCCAAGTTGTATATCGGTGCCGACGTGGAAGCGGTTGCCTGGCTGCGCCGGAGCATCGAGGCCAACCGAAATCATCCCATTACGCATTGCTTTCTCGCCGCTGCACTGTCGCTGCTCGGCTCACTGGATGAGGCGCGGGCCGCCGCGCAGGCGGGCCTTGTGCTCAATCCGACCCTCACCATCCGCCGCTACCGAGCCCGCGCGGCCAGCGACAATGTGGCTTATCTCGCCGGACTCGAGCGTGTGTGTGAGGGCATGCGCATCGCCGGGGTGCCTGAGGCGTGACGCCGGAGTTGGGTCAAAAACAGAAGTTTCCGGGCTCGCGCGGCGCGTCCGTTTTACCCTCAGGAGCAGATATCGTCAGCCTGCCCCGGCATGTCCGTTTGGTGCCGATATTGTTGCAAAAGTCGAAAATCGAACAACCCTAAAAATCTCGCGAAAGCTGATCTTTGGACTCCTCTGCTGCTGCGTCGCTTTTCAACGGTCCGTGATCGATTTTGGATGAAACGATATGGTCCCTCACGTCGCCTTGCGTAAAACGCATCAGCGGCTCTAAGAATTTTCGTTCGCCACCCCAAAAAGACTTTTGCAACAATATCTGCCAACAGGAGACATAGCGCCCGACCTAGCCTCACTAGGACTTGTCCTCCGGCGTGCCCGTCGAGAGCCACCACCCATCTCCTCTGAACCAGCACGTGTCATCAATTGGATTGTCGGTTCGAAGTGATCGGACTGCATCGGCTCCGCCGCTGGCGAATGCCGCATTTAAGCGGAGTCCGGCGTCCTCGTCTTGCGGCCCTGTGCACGACATAAACGCTGCGCCGGACACGAACGTTGCCGGCCATACCATGCCATGCCTAGGCCGTCTGATAAGGAGCATGCCGCCAAGCCCACCCACCGCATGCAGTGGAAAAATCAGCCTACCATTAGGCCGAAGAGCATCCATCCAAGTCCAGCTCGGTTGGGTGATAGCCGCGTTCACATAAATTGCGTCGACTTTTGGCAAGTTGTCGGCAATTCCCGTCCGCGCTTGAACGTCGATCCAAGGTAGACCTTCCAGATTCTGCCGCGCGCGCTTGGCAAGGTCTGGATCGATCTCATAGGCGTGGAGTTTCCCGTTGGAGCCGACCAAGTGAGCGATCAGAGCAGTGTGGTAGCCGACTCCCGCACCTACTTGGAGCACCGACTCTCCCTCGCCAAGTTCAAGCGCGTCGAGCCAGCCTGCGTGCGCGCTGGGCTGGCCTATGTTGATGCCGCGGGCGGCGTCCAATGCGACGAGGGTGGCTTGGTAGATAAAGGCAAGATCGTCGTCCGGAGTTTTGAGATAGCCTACTCTCGGAAGGTTGATGGACCATGGGCCTGGACCTACGAACGGTTCGCGCTTTACCGTTGCAAAGGCCTGTTCGATCCGTGGATTGCGCGCTCCACCCCAAGCCGTGACGTAACTGGCGAAGAAAGCCCGAAGGTTTGTTGATCGATCTGACATGGTCTGCTCTCTTTTGTCGGCGAACGGACGACGAGCGTCATCGGATTTCAACCTTTCCGCTAATCGCCCTTTCCAGGCTTTGGCGAAAAATATTTGTCAAATTTGTCCGCGACGCCTTCCCAGTCCTTGGCATCCGGCGGATGGTCCTTCTTGACGGTAATGTTCGGCCACGCCTTGGCGTATTCCATATTGATGCCGAGCCACTTCTCGATCCCCGACTCGGTATCGGGCTTGATCGCATCTATTGGGCACTCCGGCTCGCAAACCCCGCAGTCAATACACTCGTCGGGATGAATGACGAGCATGTTTTCGACGGCGCGCCATGGCGGGCCCACGGCGTCTAATGGATTGTGCGATGATGAAGGAGTGCCGTTGATTTGCCCGACGTGTCAAGTATTGGCCCAAAGCGTCCCTGCCGGCGACCGCCTGCTACTTTGCATGGGGTTGTTTTCGATATTTTTGGTTGGGAGCCACAGCGACGCGGCATGGCTGCGAGCATCCTGGAAGTAGAGAGAGATCATCCTACCGATTTGGTCTTGGTCGCTGCCAAGCTCGAAGTTTTCCATGTCGAATGCGGTGAGGTCGTCGGGCATCCTTCCCCTGTGGAAGGCTCCCGTATCGAATGGGTATATCCGCTTCAGTGGCGGCGGGGTGTTGAACCTCATGACCAAGACAGCCGGTAGCTGCCAGGGTCCGGGATTGCGCGCATCCTTGCCCCTTGTAGGCGCTAGCAGAGGTGTTCGTCCTTGAATACGTTGCACCGGAGATCATGGTTCGCGCGGTTCGCCTTTCCCGCGACTTCCGCCGATTGCACCTGACGAAATCGTGTCCCGCTGATATCGCGGGTGTTGGAAAGACCTCCACAGACAATACCAGTACCAGGTGCAGACCCTTCGAGGCCTGCCCGTGAACGGAAAGTGGAGGTCATGATGCTGACATTGAGAACACTGTTGACCACCTCGGTGGCGACGTTGGCGCTCTGCGGTCCCACGATCGCACAGGAGGCTCCTTCCAAGTCGATCTTTACGAGCGGCGAAAAGGGCGCCTACCATACTTTGTTTTGCCCGCCGCTGCCGGCCGCGCTCTCGAATGCCTATTTCCAGGGCTATAGGTGTACCCTGAGCAGGGGAACGCTCGAGAACATCGATCGCGTGCTAAAGGAGCCGACGAATATTGGTTTCGTCCAGCTCGATGTGTTTGCCGCCGAGGCCGCCAAGCGGAGAGACGAGTTCAAGAAACTTACGGTAATCCGTAGCGACATCGCGTGCGAAGGTCTCTGGATGGTGACCAAGAACCCGGACCTCGACAATTACGGCCATGTGTTGGGATTGGCGCGACGGATCCCGTTCGTCCTGCCTGCACAGGGAAGCGGTTCGGCCGCGGGTTTCGCGTTTCTGCAGGCGAACGATCCTGAAGGTCTCGGCCGAGTGCCTGAAACCAGCAAGAGCTACGTCGCCGATGCCACGGCGACAATCAGCGAAGTCGCCTCCAGCACCAATGGCGCTGTCGGATTTTTCGTGCAGTTCGCCGACCCCGATAACGCTAATTTCAAGTTGATCGTCGAAAAGGGGCTCAAGGTCATTCCGGTGGCGAGCAGGGAGATCCTGCGCATCAAGCTGAACGGTCAGGCCGTCTACCAGTTGCAGGCGTTCGATTTGAAGTCGAGGGGCGTGTTCGTCAAGGCGGTCGAGGCGACGACAACGTGCACCCCGGTTGCCATCATTGCGGGCTCGCCGGACGCCTTCGACGGTGACCGCAACAGGATCGACGACCAGAAGGATCTGATCGAACGGATCCGCAAGATCCCGGCAGAGAGGCTGCTGCCGCAAGAGGGGCGCATCGCGAGCATCATCAGTTCTGCCAGGAAGCTCTCGGGCCAGGCCGTCGAGGAGATGCAGGCGTTGATCGAATCGACCCGTCAGATGGTCGAAGACCGCAACAAATGACGGATCGCCGTCGATCCGCGGGGTAGGCGGACCGCGAGGTTCGCCTGCCTGCCGACGCGGGTTCACTTCCGTCATCGGGCCACGCCGACGTCGCAGCCACGAAAATAACGCAATCGGCAAGCCGGCACGGCACCAAAAACCTCCCCAGAGAAAAGATTGAGCAGAGAGAATCCAACTAACCGAGGAGCAGGACGGTGATCGCAACCATCATGACGCTACTGAAGCTCTTCAAGCTTGCGTATCGAGGCCTGGTCTGGTTACGGGCAACAGCGTTCATCGCAATCGTGGCATGGGCGATGTCGCATTTTCTTCCGTCTTGCTCTACCGTGCGGACGGACCTGCTCACCAGCCACGCTGCGGCAAAATGATTCAGACACCGAACACAAGCTGGATCGCCATCCCGGACTGCAGCGTGACGGCGCCCTTTGACGTTCGATCCCGCATCACCACAATGCGCAGATGTTCCGAGCAAGATGCCGATGAAACCGATGCCGAACATCGACCATGACAGGTTGGTCGAACTCTACCTCACTGGCTGGTGGCGAAAGACCCGTGCCGCCATCGTCCATCGATTTCTGCAGTGTTCCGATCGGCTGATCGAGCTGATCCGGGGTGTCGATGTCGTCGACGAGGAACTCAGCCGTCGCATCGATACTGAGATTGAGCACATCATCGTCCAGGCCATCGGCCAGCCCTGGTCGACGCCGATGACCGCTCGGCAGAGTGCCATATGGGACGCCGCCCGGGCCGCCTGCCCCGATCGGCGTATCCTCGTTCAAATAATCGCAAGCGACCGAGCCGTGCGCGGACTATCGACCGTCCCCCCAAAGCATGCGCTGGGGCGACTGTTGAAGAGCCACCTCGACTCCTGCCACTGGGAGGTTCTCGGGCTGACGGAACATCGGGCGCGGGTCTGGAGCAAGCTGCGTCGGATCAGCGCTGACCTGCTTCACGAGTACCAGGCGCAACACGGACGCGACCCGCCACCGGGATATCGCTGCAGCCCCCATCATTTCCGTGACATACGCACGCGTATCCTGCGCGACGACCTGCACGATCCCCGGATCGCCGAAATCAAGGTCGACACCATCGAGGAATATTTCGGCCGGCTCTGCGAGGAATGCCGCCAGCTCGTCCGCTTGGATGAGACGTCATTCGACGAAGAGCAACCACAGATCGACGAAAGCGACCTGCATCCACGCCTGATCAGGATGTTGAAGCGCTGCATCGATCAACTTGAAGAGCCGCTTCAACGCGTGATCAGGATCGCCTATCTCGGTGACAAATCCTGGTCGCCGACGCAGGATACGGGCTCCCAGGCCGGTGACACGGAATTCGAGCGGCTGCGACATGAGGCGCTACGGCAACTGCGCCGCCGCTTAGACACTTTCCGGAGAGACACTGATGAAGAACAAGCCAGGAATCGAAAAACTCTTGAGTGACGTCCTTGCACTGCAGCAGGAGGATGGGCGCGGCGCGGAGCTGACGGAGGAACGGGTGCGGGATGTTCTTCTCGGAGCTTCGAGCTTAACGGACGCCGAAGAACACCTCCTTGCGAGCTCACCGTTGGCGCGGGGCACTTACGCGACGGTTCTCGAAGAGGTGGAGATCGAGCGCGAGGCGTACCGTCAGCGCTGCGAGCGCGCCGGTCTTCATACCTCTACTGGCAGCCTATTGGCCGCAGCGACCGGACAGTACCCCCTCGTGATTCCAAGCGACGATTTTTCGGTGACCGTGCGTCCGCACCCGATCGATGGCGGATGGGTTATCACCTTGGCGCTCAGCAAACAATTCCGCCGAATTACCGGCCCTGCAGACGTCCTGGCGCTCGTTGATGACCGAAACGTCACCTGGGTCCGCGGCCAGCTCAATGTGTATGGGGAAATTCATTCCTACTGCTGGCCGTATCATGAGACCCCCGCGGAGCGCTCACGCGAACCGGGATTTGCGCTTCGCGTGCTGCACGCGTGAGTGGTGAGTCTGGAGGAACTCGGCATGGCACAACGCGGTGGCCACGAAAGGAGGGTCCGCCACGTTACCTTTCCGACCGTGAACCGCAACGGCTCGGGAAGATTGATCCGGTTGGAATGCGTCGTTTACCTGGACAGACATGACCACCCTCAAACACCTGATCGGCGGTTCGACGAAGTGATCAGGCGGGAGCGTGGAAGGAACGGCGATGTCAATCCACCGTTCACGTTCTTCGACACCAATCCGAGAATCGGCAACGGCTATGATCTGACGGGAGAGAGCTTTCAGCTCGCTGTCGTCATAGCGGATCGGATGGTCCGATACGGATATTCCGAGAGGCGACCGATCATCGCCACGGGGTGCCTGCCGGACAACGATGGCACCGTCGGTGCGGTGGACGAGACCGATTTTGATGGGAAGCTGAACGTTCTCTTCGAAATGGCCTCCACGGACCGCGTGTTCTGTTTTCCAAGGATCAACGGGACCGGGCCGGCGAGTGCCAAGCTTAAGCGCCTCGCGACTGAGCGCGGTGTCACCCTCAGACCGGTCGACAGGCTTGAGGAGCTGGAAGACCTGTGGACACCCCCTGCTGTCTCGGTGTGGCTGAAGATGGCCCGCCGGGCCCGATCATTGATGCGCCACGTCGCCGGTTGGCTCGGATCGCTCCACCGCGCAGCCCTCGTCGCCACGTTAACAGCGGCCATGATTCTCCTGGTCATCGCGCTCCTATCTCACGACGATGTGGGTGACAGCTCGGAAGCCGGGTCCACGTCGATCAATACAAGTGGCAGGTACGGTGCCTACCAGACGCTTTTTTGCGATCCGCTGGTCCGGGCGCTCAAGTCGGCCTACCTGCCCGGTTACAGGTGCACCCTGAGTGCCGGGACGATGGAGAACATCCTTCGTGTGCTCAAGTGGCCGACCAGCGTCAGCCTGGGACAATTGGACATGTTGGCTCTGGAGGCGCTCAAGCGTCCTGAACTGTTGAAGAGCATCACCGTCATCCGCCAGGACTTTGCCTGCGAAGGCTTGTGGATGGTGACCAGGGATCCAGAGTTGACTTTCCGCCAGATCAGCGTCTGGGCCCGACGCATTCCCTTCGTATTGCCTCCGCAAGGCAGCGGGACCGCGGCAAGCTTCGCGTTCCTGCAGCTGAATGATCCGGAAGGCCTTGGCCGAGGATCGGATGCGAACAAGCGCTACGTTGCCGATGCAACCGCGGTCATCAACGAAGTAGCGTCGAGCCCAGACAACGCTGTGGGCTTCTTCGTGCAATTTGCCGATCCCGACAATGCCAACTTCCGGCTGATCGCAAGCCAGGGGCTCAGCCTCATTCCGGTGACCAGCGACGAAATTCAGCAGATCAAGCTGAATGGCGAGGCGGTCTACCGCACCCAGGTCTTCGGCTTGAGGTCGGGCGACGTGAAGACGTCCTGCACGCCAGTGGCGATCATCACCGGCGCGCCAGAGGTGTTCAGCAATGACCCCAACAAGGCCGATGATCAGAAGGACCTCATTGACCGGATCCGTAGACTGCCGGCTGAGAGATTGCTGCCGCAGCCAAGCAGCTTTGCCAGAGTCGTTTCATCTGCAAGCCGATACGTCGATGATGCGATGCGCGAATTGATGGACCTGATTAGGGACGGCACCTGAAGGTCGAGGACGTGAGTCATTAGGGTGCGAAAGGGTTTCAGCGTGGCACTATGTATCTGGTTTTGCTGATCGACTGATGTCTGATCCTGTCGGAAGCAACGGATCGGCGACGACCAAAAGGCTGACGCGGCCCTGGAAGCTGGCACCTTGGATGTGGCAACTAGCTATAGCTAGCCATCGGGTCGGCCGTCTGGAGCGGCTGACGAACCTGGCTCGCAGCATCCATCAGTTTGCGCTTCAACTGTTCTTCGGTCGGCGAGCAGCAGCTTCAATACGATTGCTGGCGCGCCGATGGCGTGCATCGGCCGGAGCGCGTCAGTCGCGTAAGCACATGGACGCTATTTCTGGATCTTGTAACGCTGCCATTCTATTCGTGGGTGCATTTCTGCTTTTCGAGAAGGAATTACGAGATCCCCGGCACTGGATAGCGCCTGCACATTGCCTTTACCTCCTCATGCGTCGCTTCGACCGCTGCTGTGTCCTTGGGGTGGCGCAGTGTCTTGACTATCCATTGCGCGATTCTCCCCATATCGTCCTCGCACATCCCGCGCGCGGTGCAGGCTGGCGTGCCGAGGCGCAGCCCACTTGGACGCAAGGGTGGGCGCGTATCGTCTGGGATGACCTGCTTGTTCGTCGTAATGCCAATGCTGTCGAGCGCCTCTTCCGCGACCCTCCCGTCTATATCAAAACTCGTCACGGTATCGATCACGAGCAGATGATTGTCAGTGCCGCCAGTAACCAGTGTCACGCCTTCCGCGAGAAGCGCCGCCGCCAGCGCCTTCGCATTGCGCAGCGTAGCTTGCGCGTACTCGATGAACTCGGGCGCCGCCGCCTTCTTGAACGTGATCGCTGCACCGGCGATGTTGTTCATGTGCGGCCCGCCCTGCAGGCCTGGAAAGACCGCACTGTCGATCTTCTTCGCGTGGGCCGCTTTGCTCAGAATCAGTCCGCCGCGCGATCCGCGCAACGTCTTGTGAGTTGTGGTCGTGACAACATCGAAACCCGAATCGAACGGATTGCGCATGACGTTTGCAGCGACCAGGCCACCGATATGGGAGATGTCAGCCATCGTCACTGCGCCGACTTCATCGGCGACCTCTTTGAACGACGCGTAGTCATAGTCACGTGGGTATGACGAATAACCGCAAAGTACGATTTTAGGCCGGGTCGCCTTTGCGACCCCCATAAGCGCGTCGAAGTCGATGGCGCCGCCCTGTTGCGGTGCACTTTTGTAGCGTACGAAGTTGAATACCTTGCCCATGTGCGAAACCGGCGCTCCGTGCGTCAAGTGACCGCCATGCGAAAGGTCCATCGCCAGCACCGTGTCGCCGGGATTTAGAAAGGCGAAATAGCATGCCTGGTTCATCGGCGATCCAGACAACGGCTGCACATTGGCGTGTTCGGCTCTGAAAAGCGCGCACGCGCGATCACGTGCTATGTTCTCGATTATGTTCGTATATTCTTGACCACCGTAATAGCGCCGGCCCGGATATCCCTCTGAATACTTGTTGGTTAAGACCGATCCGAGAGCTGCCAGCACTTCCGGATAGGTGTAATTCTCAGAGGGGATCATCTCGACGCCGTCGGACTGGCGCCGTTCCTCTCCGCGAATAGCATCGGCAATATCTGGATCGAAGGATTGCAGTTGTGCGCGATAAGCGTCCATGGGCGTCTCCCCTCAGGAGATGGACCGACATTCAAAGTCGGCCGCCCAGGCGAACGGCTGGCAAATGTCGCGCTCCCCGATGGTGTCCCATCCAAGCTCGCCAGTCACGCGACGCTGTCATATAATCGACAACCGTCACTCTATGCAAGTCTCCAAAAACACAGTCTCCAAAAACACCGCCGCCGATTTCCATCGCCGTCGTCTTCTGATGAGTCTTGTCAGTTGTGCCGCTATACCAGCGCTCTCGCGCGACTGGCGATCGCAGATGGAGCACCATCGGGAAGCGCGAGAAACTGAGCCGCGCGCCTGGGCAATCGGATAATCCGATCCACCTTCTCATGAAGGAGCGGCCCAATGTTGACGACCATCCAGATCGCCGGATTGCAGACCTTCGGATACCATGGCTTGTTCGAGGAAGAACGCCGCCTCGGCCAGAAGTTCACCTTCAACATCGACGCGACATTGAATCCGGCTCCGACGCACCGGGACGACAGATTGGATGCATCGATCCGCTACGATGCCGTGGCGGACGCCGCTGTGAGCCTCGCCGGCGCGATGAAATATCGAACGCTGGAAGCACTCGGGGAGGCCATCGCAATCGGCCTGCTGCGACGCTTCGCATTGATCGACACCATCTGCGTGGGCGTCTCCAAGTTCAGTCCCGCAATCCCGCATACGCTCAGCAATGTCGGGATCGCGGTGCGCCTTGCGCGCTGCGATCTGGCCGATCGGCCGGCTGAGGAGTCGCTGGAAGCGTTTGTCCAGGTGGCGGGGTTGGCTGCTGGCCAGCATTCGAAGAGCAAATCATCCGGCCGATGACGATCATCACCCTGATGCACAACACCCTGATCGCGGCCCATTTTCGGGAGGGCCTCCTAACACCTCGACTTTGGTGACGTCAATTACGGCGCACTTAATTTGTGCTTTGTCACCGTACATCACCAAAATTGTGTGATGGGCGGGAAATCTGCGGCACTTGGCGCCGATGGCGTATTCCGAAGTGGCGCGCCTGACATGATTAGAACCCGTGACCTTTTCCCAAAACGGTTTTGCTCCGGTCCATCCACTCCATAGCCGGACCTGCACCTGCTCCGTCACCCCGGCATTTCCCAGAAAAGCAAGCCCGTCCCGGCTATCAGACCGGGACGGTGAGTGAGTTATAACGAAAGTGGTTGCGGGGATAGGATTTGAACCTATGACCTTCAGGTTATGAGCCTGACGAGCTACCGGGCTGCTCCACCCCGCGATAAACCATTGCGCGCCTTGTCAAAAACCGATGCCGAAACGAATCTGGCCAACGCCCGAAGGCGCCGATCGATCCCGTCCGGAGGCTTCCTGAGAAGGCAACCCGGGCGAATGCCCTTGGGTGCGAGCGGTATGTATCAACGTGAACCCGCTTTGGAAAGGGCCATGAGGCGATTTTAATCATTTTATGACGGTCAAAACGCGCATTCGGCGCACCAAACCGGCCCGTTCAGCGCTCTCGCCGGAAACTCGGCAAAAGCCCGGCTTTGGAATAAGAGATTTCAAGGGAAACACCCTCGACCAGCCCCCCGAAAAGCCCCAGGGATTGAATGCGATGGCTACGGGATTGCTTCGCTTCGCCCCTCGCAACGACGAGAACCAGCAGGGCGTGATAACAACGATCAGGGGGGATGTGCGTGGCGGATACGTTCGATTTTGTCGTGGTGGGCGGCGGCTCCGGGGGCTGCGCGGTCGCGGGCCGTCTTTCCGAGGATCCCAAGACCTCGGTGGCGTTATTGGAAGCCGGCGGCGGGGGCGACAATTGGGTGGTCAGCACGCCGGGCGCGCTGGCGCTGATGGTCCCGAGCAAGCTCAACAACTGGGCCTTCGATACGGTGCCGCAAGCGGGCCTTGAGGGGCGGATCGGCTATCAGCCGCGCGGCAAGGGGCTCGGCGGTTCGTCCGCGATCAACGCGATGGTCTATATCCGCGGCCACCACAGCGACTACGACCAATGGGCGTCGCTGGGCAATGCCGGCTGGTCCTATGCCGACGTGTTGCCCTATTTCAAGCGTTCGGAAGACAACGCCGATTTCGGCGGCGACTATCACGGCAAGGGCGGGCCTTTGCCCGTCAACAAACTGCGCACCGACAACCCGGTGCAGCAAACCTTTCTGCAAGGAGCGCACGAGGCGCAGTTTCGCATTCGCGAGGATTTTAATGCCGAGGATCACGAGGGTCTCGGCATCTATCAGGTGACGCAGAAAAACGGCGAACGCTGGAGCGCGGCGCGGGCCTATGTCCACCCCCATATGGCCGCCCGCACCAATTTGCGCGTTGAGACTAAGGCGCAAGCGAGCCGCATCCTGTTCGAGGGCAAGCGCGCGGTCGGCGTCGAATACAAGCAGGACGCAGTTACAAAACAAATGCGCGCCCGCCGCGAAGTGATCCTCTCCTCCGGCGCGTTCCAGACGCCGCAATTGCTCTTGCTGTCCGGGGTCGGCGACCGCGCCGCGCTTGCCAGGCACGGCATCGCAACCACGCATCATCTGCCCGGCGTCGGGCAAAACCTGCAGGACCATCCGGATTTCATCTTCGCCTATCTGTCGGACAGTCCCTATTTCACCGGCATGTCGTTCAGCGGCATCGCGCATCAGCTTCGCGCCATCATGCAGTACCGCCGCGAACGGCGCGGACCGATGACTTCCAATTTTGCGGAATGCGGTGGATTTCTCAAAACCAGCGCCGATCTCGACATCCCCGACATCCAGTTGCATTTCGGCATGGCTATCGTCGACGATCACGGCCGCAAGCGCCGCTGGGGCCGCGGCTTCTCCTGCCATGTCTGCCTGCTGCGGCCGAAGAGCCGCGGGAGCGTCGCGCTCTCCAGCGCCGATCCTTTTGCCGCGCCCGCGATCGATCCGAATTTCCTTGGACATGTCGACGACCTGGAATCCATGATCGCGGGCTACAAGACCACGCGGCGGCTGATGGAGACGCCGGCGCTGCGGGCATTGCAAAAAAAGGAAATGTTCACGGCTGATATCGAGACCGACGACGACATCCGCGGGCTTTTGCGCGCGCGCGTCGACACCGTGTATCACCCGGTCGGCACCGCCAGGATGGGCACCGATGCTCTTGCCGTGGTCGATCCGAAGCTGAAAGTTCACGGACTCGAAGGCCTGCGCATCGTCGATGCCTCTGTGATGCCGACCCTGATCGGCGGCAACACCAACGCGCCGACCATCATGATCGGCGAGAAGGCCGCCGACATGATCAAGGCGGAGCTGCGGGCGGGTTGATTTTCGCCACGACGGTAGATGTGGCGTGATACTAGTTCAACAAAAACCCGCCATCGACCGTGACGACGCTGCCGGTCATGTAGCGCGAGGCGTTCGACGCCAGCAGCATGATGGCGCCGTCGAGATCGGCTTCGGCGCCGACCCGGCGCTGTGGAATCCGTTTTGTCAGTTTCTCCCCCGCGGGCGACGACCAGAATTCGTGGTTCATTTCGGTATCGATATAACCCGGCGCCAGCGCATTGACGCGGATGCGGTTGCCGGCCAGTTCCAGCGCCATCGCTTTGGTGGCCTGGATGATCCCGGCCTTGGAGATCGTATAGGGCGAGAGAAACTTCATCACGCCCAAGCCGAGCACGGAAGCGATATTGACGATATTGCCTTCCTGCTTGCGCGCGATCATTCGCCGCGCCATTTCGGTGGCCGCGAAATACGCGCCCTTGAGGTTGGCGTTGATGACGGCATCCCAATCCAACTCAGTCTGGTCTATCGCGAGCTTTTCAATCGCGATGCCCGCATTGTTGACGAGCACGCTGACCGGGCCGAGGGCTGCTTCCGCGCTGTCGATCGCTTTCCCGATCGAAGCCATATCCGTCACGTCCATCTGAACCGCGACGGCGCGGCCGCCCTGCCCTCGAATTTCCTCCTCCAGGCTTTTGAGCTTGGCGGTCTGGCGCGCCGCCAGCGCGACCGCAGCGCCATGCGCGGACA
>Ga0208991_1000127_pt1 | contig 14718 bp, 15 predicted proteins | sample MedBloCAOM3_M2_FD_187855 | JGI IMG/M metagenome (GOLD analysis project Ga0208991, IMG submission 187855) | Forest soil microbial communities from El Dorado National Forest, California, USA - Mediterranean Blodgett CA OM3_M2 (SPAdes) (version 2) | ecosystem: Environmental > Terrestrial > Soil >...
CCGAGGCGAGCCAATCGATCCCGATGTGAATATTGGCAGCCGCTTCCTTGCGGCCAGCAATCTCGAGTTCGCGGCCGCGCGGTGCGCCGGAGCCGACAAAGATCGCGTCGTAGTTTTCGCCGAGCAGTTTCTTCAGGCTGTCGATGCGCTGGCCACCCCTGAACTCGATGCCGAGATTGAGAATGTAATCGGTTTCCTCGTCGATCACGGAATCCGGCAGCCGGAATTTCGGAATCTGCGTTCGCATCATGCCGCCCGCCTTCGGGTCAGAGTCGAACACGGTGCAGTGGTAACCGAGCGGGGCGAGGTCGCGGGCCACAGCGAGGGAGGCGGGGCCGCCGCCGACGATCGCAATACGCTTGCCGTTTTTCGCTGACGGCCGCGGCATCCGGTGTTTGACGTCATCCTTGAAGTCGGCCGCGACGCGCTTCAGCCGGCAGATCGCGACCGGAGTTTCCTCGACGCGGCCGCGGCGGCACGCGGGCTCGCATGGACGATCGCAGGTCCGTCCCAGAATTCCGGGGAACACATTCGATTTCCAATTGATCATGTAGGCGTCGCTATAGCGGCCTTCAGCGATCAACCGGATGTATTCTGGAACGGGCGTATGTGCGGGACAGGCCCACTGGCAGTCGACCACTTTATGAAAGTAGTCAGGCGCCGAAATATCAGTCGGTTTCATTCCTACCTTGTCCGCGCAGCATGAGGCCGCACGGCCTTTTAATTTCTGTTATGAACGCTCATCACGGCGTTCTTGTGGTTTTGTTGTTATATCATGGACTTAGTGAATCGAGCCATTCAATATGATCGCCGCTGCACTGAAAAGCCATTTTTCCTTAATCGCCATTCCCTATCGGTCTGGCTCCCCAGCTTTAATGCTGCTCCAATGCATATGGCACTGCAGCATATGTCATCGTCTGAGCTTCATGCATTGATTTTAGGACGATCGAATGTCGCTCCTAGCCAGATCCCACATCAGATTATAAACGCCCGCCGTTATCTGTGTTCCCCACTCGAACGCTGCGGGGCCAGTGAATCGCGCCGCGATGGCCGTCGAGATCGCATTCACATGCGTTCCATCGATCAGCACAAACCAGTCGCCAGCACCGGGATTGGGAACCGACGGATCCTTGGTGATCGGCTTGGACAGCGCCGGATCGCTCTCGATCAGATGCATGGAGATGATTCCGTCTGATTTCTCCGGATCGAGTTTTTCCCGCAGTGCGCTGCGCAGCTTGTCCTCGCCTTCGGCAAAGGGGCGGAGGCGGACGATACCCAGCGCGGCGCCGCGGCCCTGTCCGCGGCTGATCGTGATGCGCGCGACCGCGCGAATCATGTTTTTGAATCGCGCGATGTTCGCCTTGGACCAATCGGTCTGGCTGGCAAGTGCGTTGCGATAGGCCGGGCTGTCGAGCACGTCGAAGGTTTCGGTGGAGTAGAGGCTGAGATATTTCGGGTGGCCCACATGCGCAACGTAGCGCCGGGCTTCGAGAAAGCCGTCAATGGCGACGCGCTCCTCGAGATGTTCGCGGTCGTACCATCGATTGAATTCGGCCTCATTGGCGGGATCGATGTCCATCGACGTCAGCAGCATTCCTTTTCCGGCGAGCGGCATTTTTGGCGGTCCTTTATGCGGTAATTCCAGAGGCCAGATCCGCGATCGCTTTCATCACCGCATCCCTGACGCCGGCATCGTATAGCGAGTGGCCGGCGCCCTCGACGAAACGAATCTCAGAATCGGGCCACACTGCGCCAAGCGCATGCGATGTCGCCGGCGGACACAGCAGATCGTAGCGGCCTTGCACGATGATACCCCGAAGCCTTTCGAGTTTGCCGGCTGCCGCCAGAACTTGCCCTGGTTTCATGAAGCAGTCGTTCTGGAAATAGTGCGCTTCCATGAATGGCGTGACGGGCAGGGGATGTGTCGAGTTCAGCGAATTGAGATCGAGCCGAATACGCCCCGAGGTGTGCTCGGAAAGTATCCGTTCGGTGTTATGCCAGGCGCGCGCGGCTGGGCTGTGTAGCGCGGGATCGGGATCGAGAATGCGGCGCCAGTAAGCGTCGAGCGGTTGCCTGCGTTCTTCAGGCGGCAATACACTGAGGAAATCATTGCTAAGGTCTGGATAGAAGCGCGGCAGGACATCGACAAATGCGCCTTCCAGCTCGGTACGGGTGCCGAGGAAGGTCGCGCGCAAGACGATGCCCGAGACCCGATGCGGATGCGCCTGCGCATACGCCAGCGCCAGCGTGGCGCCCCAGGAGCCGCCGACAATCATCCAGCGCTCGAAGCCAAATTTCTCGCGGATCATCTCCATATCCGCGATCAGGTGAGGGAGGCTATTGTCTTCGCGGCGGCCCTTAGGGCGGCTTCGGCCCGCGCCGCGCTGATCGAACAACACCGCGTGGAAGCGCTCGGGATCGAACAGCCGCCGGTGATCGGGCTGGCAGCCGCTGCCGGGCCCGCCGTGCAGATAAACCGCGGGGATGCCGTCCGCCCGGCCGACGGTTTCGACGTAAATCTCGTGGCTGTCGCCGACCGGCAGCAGCTGCGACGTCAGCGGCGCGAACGGATCGGAGCGGTTGCCAGTGGATTTACCCGCGTCGGCGTCAGGCGCCATCGTCGCCGCCCGTCTCCAGCGTACCACCGGCAAAATTGCGATAGATGAAACGGTTGTTGTTAGCCGCCGCCTCTGACACGGCTTGCTTGAAGATCTGCTCGTGCAGCGGCGACAGCGTGCAGGCCGGATCGGTATTGCCGGCATTGCCGGTCAGCGCGAAGGCCTGGCAGCGGCAGCCGCCGAAATCGATTTCCTTGAACTCGCAGCTCCGGCACGGCTCCGGCATCCAGCCGGTGCCGCGATAACGGTTGAAGGCTTCGGAGTTCTGCCAGATCCAGGCGATCGAATGGTTGCTGCGCACCGATTCGAATTCGAGTCCGGTAATGGTTTCGGCGGCGTGGCAGGGCAAAATCTTCCCCGAGGGTGAAATGTTGAAGAACTGCCGGCCCCAGCCGCCCATGCACTTTTTCGGCCGCAGCGCGTAATAATCCGGCACCACGTAGTCGATGGCCAGAATGCCTTTCAGCCGGGCTTCGGCTTCCTCGACGATGCGGCTGGTCTCCTCGATCTGCTCGATAGTCGGCATCAGCGCCGCGCGGTTCTTCAATGCCCAGCCGTAATACTGCACATTGGCCACCTCTAACCGGTCGGCGTCGAGATCGACCGCCATCTGGATGATGTCCGGCAGCTGGAACAGGTTTTGGCGATGCATGACCGCATTGACCGTCAGCGGCAAATCCAGCTCGCGCGTCCACCTCGCGACTTCGATTTTCTTTTTGTGCGCGTGCTTGAAGCCGGCGACCCGGTCGGCAACAACGGGCTCGTTACCCTGAAAACTGATCTGCACGTGACAGAGCCCGGCATCGGCCAGCGCGCCAAGTCTCTCCTTGGTCAGCAGCACGGCGGAAGTGATGAGATTGGAGTACAGTCCGACATCGCTGGCGTGCTGCACGAGTTCGACCAAATCCTTGCGCGCGGTGGGCTCGCCGCCGGAGAAATGGATTTGCAGCACGCCGATCTCGGCGAGTTCGGTGAGGACCTTCTTCCATTCCTCGGTTGTCAGTTCGCTGCCGCCACGCTCGAGTTCAACCGGATTTGAGCAATAGGGGCACTGCAGCGGACAGCGATGCGTCAGTTCGGCGAGCACCGCGAGCGGAATACCGAAAGTCTCCGCCGTCGAGCCGCGCTGCTCCAGCGCCGCGAGCCCGTCGCTGGGGTCGCTGGCCGCTCTGTTGGCATCCGTAAGCGTCGGACTCATGAAGCCTTCTCGCGCGCTTCGGTGAGGAATCCCTTGTCGGCAAGGTCCTGCAGCATGGCAATGACGTCGGTCGCGATCGCGCCGCGTTCGGCAGCATATTTCGCAGCGAGCTGATCGATCATCGCTTCGACGCTGCGGACGCCGTCGCAGAGCTGAAGGACTTCCACCGCGATCTCGTCCGGCGCCAGCACCCGCTCCGGCGCCAGAATGACCCAGCGCTGCCGTGTCTCATCGAACTTCAGCCGGGCATGCCGGGGCAGAAGCGGCCGGCTCGCCTCGCTGACACTGATGTTGCGGCTGCGCAAGCCTGCCATCGGTTCGCCTCTGGTTTGTATCTACTTTTCCTTGGGGACAAACGCCCCCGGCGGCACATGGCCATCGACATAGGCATGATACAGCGCGTCGAGCTGAACCCATAGTACGTTGGTCTTGAAAATCAGCGCATTGCAGACCGCTTCGCGCTCCGCAGGCGTCTTCGCATGGGTCTTGACGTAGTCGAGAGCGAAGTTGGCATCGCGCGGGGCCTGCTCCATGCGGCGGCTGAAATAGCTCATGATGTCGGGATTGACGAAATCGTAGTGCGCCAGCATTCCCGCGATGCGTTCTTCATGGAGGTTCGGCGCGAACAGTTCCGTCAGCGAGGAGGCGATCGCCTCGAGCGGTGTCTTGTCGCGGCAGAAATGGACATAGGCGTCGACCGCAAAGCGCGTCGCGGGAAGGATGCCTTCGGCGGATTCCACGTAAGCGCTGTCCAGCCCAAGCCCTTCGGTCAGCTTCAGCCAGCGCTCGATGCCGCCTTCGGTGCCGAGATTGCCGTCATGATCTTCGATCCGGTGCCGCCATTCGAGGCGGATGCCGCGGTCGCGGAAGCGCGAGATCACCACCGCGTCCTTGATCGGAATCGTGCTCTGGTAATAGTAGCGGTTCAGCGCCCAGGCCTGCACCTGTCCCTTGTTCAGTTTGCCGCCGTGCAGCAGGCGGTGAAACGGATGCAAATTGTGATAGCGCGTCGCGCCGATCTGGCGCAGCGCCGCTTCCAGTTCTTCGGCGCTTTTCAGGGGCGCGGTTCCACCGAGCGAGAAGGCTGTCATCCCGTTTAAGGCCATGGCGTTCAAAGCACTATCTCCGTTCCATCGGCTGGAATTTGCCAGCCCGCGCGCTCGGCCATCTTGCGCTCGGGCGAGTCCCGCAGCAGCGCCGGGTTGGAATTGTTGATATGCAAAAATACCTTCCTTCCGATATCGAGGTGGGCCAAGGCTGCGATCGCCCCATGGTCGCCTGACATTGCAATATGTCCCATGCCTTGCCCGGTCTTGTTGCCGAGGCCAGCCGCGATCAACTCGTCGTCGCGCCACACCGTGCCATCGAAGAAGATCAGAGGGGCACCGGCAAGCCGGGACTTGAGATCGTCAGTTACCCCGGCGCAAGCCGCGAGAAAGTAGAAATACTTGCCCGTCGCCCTGTCGCCGATGCGAAGTCCAAGCGTGTCGCCCACCCCAATGTCTCCGGCGGGGTGGACCTTTCCCTCCAGATACCACGCGCTCTTGCCGGGAACGGCGAATGGCAAAATCTCGATGCCGGATCGAGATCCGTCAGGCAATGCCGGCTCAAACGTCTCGTCCACCTCGATCGGCTGGCGCCGCACATTCTTCTCGTTCAGCACATTGAAGATGCTGTTGGCCTTCAGGATCGAAAGCACTTTTGTGTGCGCATAGATGGTGAATGGCCAGCCCTCGCGCATCGACAAGAGGCCTGCGACCGCATCGATCTCGCCGTTGGTCAGGATGACGCCTGATATCGGACTGTGCCGAAGCTTTCCGGCTTTTGGGTGAAGCTGCGGTGTCGCGATCAGTTGCTGGCGCAGATCGGGAGACGCATTGATCAGAAACCAGTGATCGCCATTAGCGCTGATCGCAATCGACGCCTGGGTACTTTGAAGCTCGGGATGCTCGGTCCGCGCTGCCAGGCAAACCGGACATCCACAATTCCATTGCGGAACCCCGCCACCTGCCGCGGCGCCCAGGACGACGACCCGAAGCATGATCCGTCTCCTGGAAATTCCAAAGCCTTCAAATTCCAAAAGCTTCGAAGGTGGACACCGGCATGAACACGATCCTGCGATCAGGAACGTGTCACGCCTGGAGGTCCACCTGCGTCAAAACGTGAAGCTGTCGCAGCCGCTTACTTGCGGGCGGCGCACGCATACATATTGATTTCCATGCCGACCGGCACTTCGACGATCTTTGGGGTCTTCCAAGCCATTTGGCTCTCCTTTTGAACCGGACGAACTCCGCCCTCGCGGATAAGGTAATGCGGAATGAAAAGTTCGCCAGTGAAATCTTTTGTCATAAACCCGCATCTTTTATGCTGCAGCGCAAAATGAATTCACGTATTTTTGCGACCTCACGTCAAAACAAAGACGAATCGACGGTTTCAGAATCGCCAGCGTCAACCTGGATGTTGACTTCGGTTCGACGTCATCCGGCGAATCCCGAATAGAACTTGTGAAATGCCGCCGGCTCCTTAACCGGAGCCCTCAGCTGAAGTGGATTTCGATAAATGCCGCGGTATTTCTTCAATACCCGTATCGGGGATGAGTTGATCTCCGATCCCGAAGGCGAAGAGCTGCGCAATCCCGATCGCGCATGGGAAATAGCGCGGGCAATGATCCGGGAACTGCTGAAGATCGAAGGCGCGAATAGTGGTCTGTTGAATGCGATCCTTGAAGTGACGGATGACGAAGGCGAGATCGTGCTGGAGTTTCCGTTCACCGAAGCGATTCTCGATTTCTCCGACCAACCCGTCACAAAGCACTGACAGCTCGAGCAGTCATTTTACCAGACGCCATCATTCCGGGATGGTCCGAAGGACCAGGCCCAGATGTGCGATTGCACATCTGAGAATCTCGATGTGAATCATCTATTCCGGCCGTATCACCCTGCGTCACCCGCCTAGCCAAAATGTTTCCGATTGCGCATCGACCGGAAAATATTGGAGAGTGCCGCCCAGGAAGGCCACCGGCGCCGGCATCGTAGTTGCCTGCGCAAGGATTAAGGGCTTCCACACAGGGGAGGACTTCATGATGATCAACTCGTCCGTGCCGCGCAGCTTGTTGCTCGCTGGCGCTTTTATGGGCGTATTTACGTTGGGCGCGGCCGCGCAGCAGCCGGCAAATCCGCCGACTGCTGCGGCGCCCGCTGCCGCGCCGGCGCTTCCGCCGGGTTCACCGCTGATCGGGCGGCCAGCGGACAACGAAGCAGCGGCCAAGCTTGCGCCTGTCGCGCCGCCTCCGATTCCAGCGGCGCTGGACAAATTGCCGACGGCAAAGCTCAAGCTGCCGCCCGGCTTCAACATCGAGGTCTACGCGGCCGGCATGGCGAACGCGCGTTCATTGGCCGAAGGCGACAAGGGTACGGTGTTTGTCGGCAGCCGCCTCGTCGACAAGGTCTATGCCATCGCCAACAAGGACGGCAAGCGAGCGGTCAAGGTTCTTGCTTCCGGCCTCTATCGGCCCAACGGCGTAGCGTTCCGCAATGGCACGCTCTACATCGCCGAGCTCTCGAAGGTCTCCAAGATCGACAAGGTGGAAGACGTCATCGACAGTCCGCCCAAGCCAACCGTGATCTACGACAATCTGCCCAAGGACGAAGCCCACGGCTGGAAGTTCATCGCCATTGGGCCCGACAACAAGCTGTATGTTCCGGTCGGACAGCCCGGCAACAACGTCCTGCATGACGATGCGCACGGTCAGATCAGGCGGATGAATCTCGACGGCAGCGGCGCCGAGGTGGTCGCGCGTGGCGTTCGCAACACCGTCGGTTTCGACTGGAATCCGGAAACCAAGCAACTCTACTTCACCGACAACGGCCGCGACTGGATGTCGGAAGAGGTTCCCGAGGACGAGCTCAATCGCATCACCAAGGTTGGCGAGCATTTCGGCGCGCCTTATTGCCTTCAGGGCAATATTCCGGACCCCGAATTCGGCTGGGGACATTCCTGCAGCGAGTTCACAGCACCGGTTGGCTTGTTGGGCCCGCATTCGGCCTCGCTCGGCATGCGGTTCTATACCGGGAACATGTTCCCGAAGAGCTACAAGAACGCCATCTTCGTGGCCCGGCACGGTTCGTGGAACCGGTCCAAGAAATTTGGCGGGGATGTCGTCGTCGTCAAGCTGGATAAGGACGGCAAGGTCAAGTCCACGGAACCGTTCATCACCGGCTTCCTGGAAAACAACAGCTACGTTGGCCGGCCGGTCGATGTGTTGCAAATGAAAGACGGTTCGCTCTTGGTCTCCGACGACTGGAACGGCGCGGTCTATCGCATCACCTACGGCAAGCCGAAGGTCGCGTCGCGATAGCAGCCTGCTGAGGTTCGAGGGTGGCGCTCCGCCCTCGATCCTCCTTCGGCCCTCAATCTTGAATCGTCGTCGCCAGGACCGGTCGATGCGTAAAATAATTGCGGCTTTGGCGTTTGCCCTCATCGCATCTTTGGGAAAAGCGGAGACTCTCGAAGAGCGTGCCGCTCCCTGTCTTGCCTGTCATGGCGAGCGCGGACAATCGGAGACCGAAAATACGCCCTCGCTCGGCGCGCAGCAGGCTCCATACGCGCTGATCCAGCTTTTCATGTTCCGCGAAAAACTGCGCGACTTCGAGCCGATGAATGAAATGGCGAAGGCGCTTAACGATGACGATCTTCGCGCCTTTTCCGAATTCATCGGCAAATTGCCGAAGCCCGCGCCGCCAGCCGATGCCGGCGACCCGGCGCGGCTGCAGCGTGCCCAGGCGTTGGTGCAGCAGCATCGCTGCAATTCCTGCCACAACACCGACTTCTCCGGCAAAGACAATGTTCCGCGGATCGCCGATCAGCGCGAGGACTACCTCGCCAAGACCATGCGGGAATACAAGGACAACAGCCGCCACGGCTATGACGGCACCATGGCGGAGGTACTGCAGCCGGTGACGGCGGAGCAGATTGCCGATCTCGCTTATTTTCTCGCCCGCGTGCGCTGAGCCTCAAAAATCTTCGGCCGCATTCCACGACAGGGTTGCATTTTGATCCGAATCGCAATGGCGCTGCGGTGTGGGCAGCGCTACAAGACGGCGTTCAAACGGAGTTAGCCATGGAAGATCTCTGGCGTCTGTCGGCCGCTGATATCGCTGCCCTGATAAGGTCAAGGAAGATTTCGGCGAAACAAGCAGCATCGGCAGCACTTGCCCGGCTTGACGCGGTCAACCCGTCAATCAACGCCGTCGTCGACCATCGGCCGGAAGATGTGCTGGCGCAGGCCGGGGCCGTCGATGCGGCGCTCGCGCGAAACGAAGACGTGGGCCCGCTGGCGGGCGTGCCGGTCACCGTCAAGGTCAATATCGATCAGGAAGGGTTCGCCACCACCAACGGCCTTAAACTGCAGCGCGACGTCATTGCGCGCGCCAATAGTCCCGTAGTGGACAATCTGCGCAAGGCCGGCGCCGTCATTCTCGGGCGCACTAACTGCCCGGCGTTTTCCTATCGCTGGTTCACCACCAACCTGATCCATGGCGACACCAGGAATCCGCGCGATCCCGCTATCACGCCGGGAGGCTCATCCGGAGGCGCGGGAGCGGCGGTGGCAGCGGGCATCGGGCATATCGCGCACGGCACCGATATTGCCGGATCGATCCGCTATCCCGCCTATGCCTGCGGCGTTCATGGCCTGCGGCCGACCGTCGGGCGTATCGCGGCCTTCAATGCGTCGCTGCCCGAACGCACCATCGGGCCCCAGATCAGCGCGGTATCCGGTCCGCTCGGGCGCACCGTCGGCGATCTCAGGATTGCGCTGGCGGCGATGTCCGGAAAAGACGCGCGCGATCCCTGGTGGGTGCCGGCGCCGCTCGAAGGACCTGTCATGCCGAAGCGGGCTGCGCTGTGTCTCCATCCCGACGGTCTTGAGACGGTAGCCGAAGTGAAGGCGGCGGTTGCGGATGCGGCTAAGCGTCTGGAGCGCGCCGGATGGGTGGTCGAACAGATCGAGACAACGCCGCCGCTGCGTGAGGCTGCGGACCTTCAGACCAAGTTGTGGCTCGGCGACGGCTATGAAGCGCAACTGGACGCCGCCGAGCGCGAGGGCGATCCCGGCGCGCTTGCCTGCCTGCGCGGCAACAAGGCCAAGGTTCATCCATTCGACGCGGCCGCGTTCTCGAAGGCCTTGACGCGGCGGGCGACATTGACGCGCGAATGGCTCCAGTTCTTTGAGACCTATTCGGTTTTGTTGATGCCGGTATCCGCCGAACTGCCGTTCCCCAACGGCCTCGATCTGCGCGATGATGCCTCATTCTCAAGGGTATGGCGCGCGCAGCTGCCGCAAATTGCCATTCCCTTTATGGGGCTGCCTGCGCTAACCGTCTCCACGGGATTGGTGGGACGGGTGCCCGTCGGCGTTCAGGTGGTTTCCGGTCGCTATCGCGAGGATCTGTGCTTGCTTGCGGGCGAGGCGATCGAAGCTGGGGGAACGCCATCGACGCCGGTCGATCCCATCAGCTAAACGAATTTCCGTTTCCGGGTAGAAAGAACACGATGGCTGGCGTTTATGATTTCACGGCAAGATCGCTTGCCGGCGAGGACATTCCACTGAAGCGGTTCGAGGGCCAGGTTTTGCTGATCGTCAACACCGCGAGCGCCTGCGGGTTCACTCCGCAGTACAAGGGACTTCAAGCGCTGCACGAGGAATTTGCACCGCGCGGCTTCTCGGTTCTCGGATTTCCGTGCAACCAGTTCGGAAGCCAGGAGCCCGGTGACGCCGCGCAGATCGAGCAGTTCTGCGCCACCAACTATGCCATCACCTTTCCAATGTTTGCCAAGATCGACCTCAACGGCAGCAACGCGCATCCGCTGTATCAATATTTGAAGAATGAGAAATCCGGGTTATTGGGCGCGTCGATCAAATGGAATTTCACCAAATTCCTGGTCGATCGCTCGGGCAAGGTGGTGGCGCGGCATGCGCCGACCGCGAAGCCGGAAGGACTGACAAAAGAAATCGAGGCACTGCTGTGAACGAGAAAAATGACCCCAAAACCGACCAATCGGCTGACCAACTGCCCGACCGTCTCTCGACCGATCCGAAGAGCCCTTACTACAACGCCGATGTGCTGGCGCGCGATGTCGGCATTCGCTTCAAGGGCGTCGAGAAGACCAACGTCGAAGAGTATTGCGTCAGCGAGGGGTGGGTGCGGGTGACGGCGGGCGCCGCCAAGGATCGCTACGGTAACCCGCTCACCATCAAGGTCCATGGCCCGGTCGAGCCGTATTTTCGCGACAAGAGCCCGTCCTGAGGCCTTTCGTCGTTGCGAGGAGCACTTGCGACGAAGCAATCCAATCCTCGCTTTGTGACTGAGTGTTGGATTGCTTCGCTTCGCTCGCAATGACGGTGAATTGAATCCAACCATCCGAAAGCCAAACGCCATGTCCGTCCGTATCGTCGACGTCCGTGAAGTTACAAAACCGATCTCGTCGCCCATCCGCAACGCCTATATCGATTTCTCGAAGATGACGACGAGCCTCGTCGCCGTCGTCACCGATGCCGTGCGCGATGGCAGGCCGGTGGTCGGCTATGGTTTCAACTCGAATGGCCGCTACGGGCAGGGCGGCCTGATCCGCGAGCGCTTCGCGCCGCGTCTCATCGAGGCCGATCCGATGAAATTGCTCGATGACACCGGCGACAATCTCGATCCCGACAAAATCTGGGCGACGCTGATGTCGAACGAAAAGCCGGGCGGTCATGGCGAGCGCTCAGTCGCGGTCGGCACCATCGACATGGCGGTGTGGGATGCGGTGGCGAAGATCGCGGGCAAGCCGCTGTTTCGCTTGCTCGCCGAGCGTCACGGGCGCACCGCTGACCCGCGCGTGTTCGTCTATGCCGCCGGCGGTTACTATTATCCCGGCAAGGGTCTGTCGATGCTGCGCGGCGAGATGCGCGGCTATCTCGACCGCGGCTATAATGTCGTGAAGATGAAGATCGGCGGCGCGCCGATCGCTGAAGATCGCAAGCGCATCGAGGCCGTTCTCGAGGAGATCGGCGGCCAGGCCCAACTCGCCGTCGACGCCAATGGCCGGTTCGATCTTGAGACGGCGATCGCCTACGCCAAGATGCTGCGCGAATATCCGCTGTTCTGGTACGAGGAGGCCGGCGATCCCCTTGATTTCCAGTTGCAGGCGGCGCTGGCGGAATTCTATCCCGGGTCGATGGCGACCGGCGAAAACCTGTTCAGCCATCAGGACGCGCGCAATCTCATCCGCTACGGCGCGATGCGGCCCGACCGCGACTGGCTGCAATTCGATTGCGCGCTGTCATACGGGTTATGCGAATATCAGCGCACGCTTAGCGTGCTGCAAACCCAGGGCTGGTCGGCGAGCCGGTGCATTCCGCATGGCGGACATCAGATGTCGCTGAACATCGCGGCCGGCCTCGGCCTCGGCGGCAATGAGAGCTATCCCGATCTGTTCCAGCCCTATGGCGGTTTTCCCGATGGCGTTCGGGTCGAGAACGGCACCATCACCATGCCGGATTTGCCGGGCATCGGGTTCGAGGGAAAATCCGATCTTTATGCGGAGATGCGGGCGCTGGCGTCATAGCTCGTCATGCCCGGGCTTCGTCTCGGCCATGACGGAAAGAAAAGGTTGAGTGCTTCTCGCTCAGGCTCTTACGACAGCCGCATATCCAATAGTCGCCGGCCTTCGTTCTTGAGCAATTTCTTCACCGCGCTTGATGCGGCGATCTCGCCCTGGTTGGCATAGGCTTCGTGGTTCTTTTCGATGTCCTCGAGACGGTAGAGATAGTTGACCATGATGCCTGCGGATTCGCGCAGCCCTTTCGGCGACAGATCGCCAAGCCAGTCGATCTGCTCCAGCCGCGCGCCGTTGCCGAGATGGAATCTTGCCACCGAATCGATCAGCCGGCCTTTCGGCGTGCGCGCTTTCAAAAAATAATATGCCGCAAGAGGTTCAATAACCGAACGCAATTGCGCCGCCAGTTCGGCACTCTCGGGCCAGTCCGGACTGTCGAGATGATCGAGCAGCGCTCGGTCTTCGTCTGACAGCGGAACATCGGGCGCCTGCTTCAGCCATTGCATGAAGCCCGGTACTGGCGACAGCGTCACGAAATTCTCCAGCTTCGGCAATTCGCGCCGCAATTCCTCGACCACCTGCTTGATCAGGAAGCTGCCGAAGGAAATTCCGCCGAGGCCGCGTTGCGTGTTGGAAATCGAATAGAATACCGCGGTGCGGGCGCGCTCGATCGCCACCGGCCGCCGGTCTTCGGCGAGCAGCGGCGCGATCGCGCCGGGGATCGATTCCGTCAGCGCTACCTCGACGAAAATTAAGGGTTCGTCGACCAAAGCGGGATGGAAGAATGCATAACAGCGCCGATCCGCCGGATCAATTCTCCGGCGCAGATCGTCCCAGTCGCGGATCTCGTGCACCGCCTCATAGCGAATGATTTTTTCCAGAATGTTCGCGGGCGTCGACCAGTCTATCCTGCGCAGCACGAGAAATCCCCTGTTAAACCATGAGGCCAGCAAATGCACGACGTCGCGATCGAGCGCGGCAAGCTCCTTGTGGCCATTCATGGCGCCAAGCAAATCGGCGCGCATCGCTACCAGTTCACTGGTGCCGCCCGGCGCGCGGTTCAATCGGCGGAACAGTTCCTGCCGCCGCGGTTCGGAAGCAAAATGCAGATCGCTGGCGTCATCGTCCGTCGGCTGCGCACGCCAGGTCTCGATCGCCTCGGCAATCTTTTCCCGGTCCGGTCCGAAGTTGCGGACCAGCGTTTCGAAGAACGAAAGCCGGCTCGCCTCGTCAAGGTGATGATAGCGGTCGAGCACCTCGCGCGCCATTGCAGTGCCGGAGGCTTCGCCCCGGCCAGACAACAACGCCTCGCATAATTCGATCAGGCCGGACGCGTCCTGTTTTCCGTTGGATGATCCGGCGCGGCGGAGCAGAGTGCGGCCGCGCTCGGAAATCGAGGCCAGCAGGTCCGAGAAAAAGGCGTTGTTCATGGCGGGCAAATCGAATCCAAGCCGGGCGGAATTATTACATGGATTTAAGGCGGAACGGATCAGAATCAAGCGCGCCTGAGGGATTAGCCGGACGTCGCGGGGATTCTTTCCCGGCATTCGCACCCAGCAACGTCAGAATTGATCAATGCCATGAACCCTTTCAACGAATTATGCTAACATCGGTATCCGGTCATCGTGAGGGCGCGCGAGATGCACCTTGCAAGAGTGCCCATCGGCCTGCTGACTGCGGGCGCCATCGCAATTGGAACAACCGCGGCAACTCTGGCGCAGCCTGCCGCAAGCGGGCCCCCGGCGGTGGGGGTCGTCGAAGCGATCAAACGACCGATTACCGAAACCAGCGAATTTCTCGGAAGGATCGAGGCGGTCAATCGGGTCAACGTGGTCGCGCGCGTCACCGCGTTTCTGGAAAACCGACTGTTCAACGAAGGCGCCGAGATCAAGAAGGGAGATGAACTCTATCGTCTCGAGCGCGGCCCGTTCGAGGCCGATCTCGCCACGAAAAAAGCGCAAGTCGCGCAGTTGCAGGCGACGCTGGAAAACGCAAAATTGACGACCGAACGGGCGCGTACGCTGCTCGGCGGGCCAGCCGGTCAACAATCGACCTTTGACGCCGCGCTCGCCAACCAGCGCAGCCTGGAGGCCCAGGTGCTGGCCGCGCAGGCCCAGGTGCAATTTTCCCAGATCAACCTCGACTATACCGATATCCGCTCGCCGATCGACGGCAAGATCGGCCGCACCGCGGTGACCGAGGGCAACGTTGTCAGCCCGGCGTCGGGAGTGCTGACGACCATCGTCAGCCAGGACCCGATGTACGTCATCTTCCCGGTCTCGGTACGCCAGCGGCTGGAGCTGC
>Ga0208991_1000133_pt1 | contig 14592 bp, 19 predicted proteins | sample MedBloCAOM3_M2_FD_187855 | JGI IMG/M metagenome (GOLD analysis project Ga0208991, IMG submission 187855) | Forest soil microbial communities from El Dorado National Forest, California, USA - Mediterranean Blodgett CA OM3_M2 (SPAdes) (version 2) | ecosystem: Environmental > Terrestrial > Soil >...
ATCCGAGCCGTCATCATCCGCGAAAGCGGATGATCCAGTATTCCGAAACGCCAGTAATGGAATCGAAAAGCCGCGGCGTACTGGATACCCCGCTTGCGTGGGGTATGACGGCTAGTAGCAAGCGCGGCCCTCAATACGGCGGTGCTTTTCTCGCCCGCTGCATCTTCGCCGCCTCGATCCACCAGCTGAGATCATCGGCGAAGCGAGGAAACGCCTGCTCCAGCGCTTTTCCTCCCTCGCCGATCGGCTTGCCGTCCGCGGACAGCGTCTGCGAAATAGGTCCCGCCGCGATCGTGCTCGAAATCACCACCATGCCCATCTCGGAGAGCGTGCCGTGCCAGGCGGTTGCGGCGCGCGCCCCCGCGAAGCGACCCGCCGAATAGCTGGCGATGGCGGCCGGCCGCCAGAACCACTCCTCGAGAAAATGATCGGTGAGATTCTTCAGGCCCGGCTGGATGCCCCAATTATATTCGCCGGTGATAAAGACGAAGCCGTCGGCGTCGCGAATTTGACCTGCGAGTTTTTCCAGTGCGGCAGGCGCCTCGCCCTTCGGATATTCCTTGTACATCCGGTCGAGCATCGGCAAGCCGACCGCCTTGGCGTCGATCAGCTCGACGTCATGGCCGCGGCCGCGCAGCCCTTCGACGACGAACTGCGCAAGACGGATGCCCAGACGGTTGGACCGATACGAGCCGTAGAATACGAGAATGCGATGGGTCATGGCATCCAAACACTAGCACGCCCGGACCTGATCCGGGCATCCGTCCTGTCCGACAATGGCATCTTGCGAGCGAGACGGCGCGCCGCGCTCAATCCGGCAGCTTCACCTTGAAGATCGTAAAGGGGCCGGCGCGCGGCAGATTGTTCTTGAACGCGACTTCCCAAAGATGGGAATCGGCGATGTAGAGGTAACCGCCGCTGATCGCAAAACCGTCCGCCCAGGAAAGCTGCGACGGGTCGCTGACGAAGACTTTTGAGGTCAGTCTATTGGCCGGCGTCAGGTTAAGTGAAACCACGGTGCGATTTTCGAGATCGCCGCCATAAAGCATGCCGTTTTCATCCATGATGAGCCCACCGCTCAGCACCGAACTGCCGAGATACTCGACCTTATTGGTAAGTTCCACGGCAGAGAGCTTGGCATCGCGCAAGGCAGAGGTCGGCACGCGCCAATAACTATGGTCGGTTAGCGGCCGGTAGTAGAGCCACTGCGCATCCGGAGAAACGGCGATGCCGTCCGCCTGTACAGCCGTCACCGAACCGTCTGGCCGCAACGCGATCTCCTTGCCGAACATCAGATGCTGGTGCGGATCGGCGAAGGTGGAGCGGTCGCCGACCAGCACCTGCCGGGCATCACCGGTCCTGAGATCGAGCACTACCAGACTGCCCTTATTCCCGGCGTTGGTGAGGTAGGCGTAATTGTGCACAAGATCGATCCGCAGGTCGTTCAGAGAGTCTTTCGCCGAGACCACGCCTTTGAAATCATACTGCCGGATCACCTGGTTGGTAGACAGGTCGAACTCGACCAGCTTCGGCGGCAACCGCTCCTGGTCGAGCTTCGGCAACGACGAGTCGAGCGCCCAAAGATGATCCGCCTTGTCGACCCACAGCGCTTGAACAGAGATCCATTGTGATTTGCCATCGCCTTGCTCGCTGAAACTGTTCCAGGCGGCATCGGGATAAGGCGTCACCGCGCCGGTGTTGGGATCGACTTCGACCATGCTGAAGCGCGAACGGACATTGGAGGATGGTGCGGTCGCGAACACCCTGCCCTTGGCCGAGACACCGATGCCGACGAGCCGGAAATCATCGCCGAATGCCTTCACGGTTTCCAGGGGTGGACCGACTTTACCGGAATTTTGGGCCGCCGCGGGAACTGCCGCCACCACGCCCGCGGTCAGCAAAACGCTCACGGCCATCCTGGTTCTCGTCGCCATCAATCCAACGATCGCTTGTCGATTGTAAATTTGCCTGTCCCAACTCGGCAAGCGGCCATGGCGTTCCAGCCAATTGCCCACATTCGCGCGACCCGTTGGCTGTTGCGCCTTACAAAGTCTTTACTAGTGCCGCTTGAAATACTGCACGGCGCGCTCGTGCTTTTCCGCGGCCGCGCGCGATTTGAATAATCGGATTTTGTCCGATCGAGTTCCGCTGACATCCGACGAATTTCGGGGGCTATAACCCCCATCGTCATTCGGGGACGCGCCTTGCGTCGGCAGTCGTCGACCTGGCGCGCGTGTAACGCTGACGTGAACCCGCTTGATGCTGGCCAAAATGGTTACCACGTTGGCGTGGGAGACTGGATTAGATCACGCAGCCTGGAGAACAATATGCTCGCTCACCTGCCGATTATTATTCTGACTTCCCTGCATCCCAGCCCTATCGCGGACACCGCGCCGAAATTCGATATCGCGCGGGAATGCCAGTTCGAAGGCGGCTCGAAGCCGATGCAGGAAAGGTGCGCGGCCGATGAGAGGCAAGCGCGCGACCAACTTCAAAACGAATGGACGCAATTTAGTCCCAGCGCAAAAAACCAGTGCAACCAGGAAACCACCACGGACAGCACTCCCAGCTACGTCGAATTTCTGACGTGCCTCGAAATGGAGAGGGATGTGAAGGCGGCGAAGTGATGCAGGAGGCGAACATCAGCCGTCATCACCGGCGAAGGCGGGTGATCCAGTAATCGCTGAAACCGTTGTTTATCATTGACGCCAGTGTTTACTGGATGCCCGCTTTCGCAGGCATGACGAGGCGCGTCGCCTAAAAGCAAAGGTTGGTGACAAAATTTCCGCGCTTGTCCTTGATCGCGTAAGGGCATTCGATCCGCTTCAGCGCCTTCTTGGCGTCTTCGTCGCCAAGCGCGGCGGCCCGCTCATAATAGGCCTTCGCGGCGCTTGAATCCTTTGGTCCGCCGCGGCCTTCTTGCGTGAACGCGCCCATCCGCTCCAAGGCACCAGCGTGATTTTGCGCCGCCGCCTTCTCGAACAGGTTACGCGCGCCGACATCGTCCTTTGCGCCGCCGGTACCGTCAGCCATCATCAGCCCGAGCTGATACTGCGCCTCGGCATTGGTCTCCGCGGCCTTCGCCAGCAGCTCTCGCGCCCGCGCGGGATCGGACGACGCACTGCCACCGCCACCGAGCGCCGCGAGATTGGTGACGCCGCGCGGATTGCCGGCTTGCGCCGCGCGCTCGAACAGCTTGCGCGCTTGCGCCTCGTCCCTGGCAACGCCTGAGCCTGTTCCATAGAGCACGCCGAGTTCGACCATCGCTGAGGTGGAGCCCTTGTCGGCCGCCTTGCGCCAGGCGCCGATCGCTTCCGGCAATTGCCTGTTGGCGGCGTAGGCGCGTCCGAGCTGGTAGAGCGCGCGCCGCGACGAGCCCGATGCAATCCTGCAATATTTGATCGCGGTCGCGACATCCGATGCAGCGACATCTGGCGTGCCCTTGACGTCGGCTGGCTTGTCCGGATCGGCGGGATCGGCGGCGAGCCGGTCGCACAGCACGAGATCGGCGGATTGCGCCCTTGTCGCGGATGGATTGGCCAAAGACATAGCCGCCGCGAACGCGATCGCCAAAAGGGCGATGCGGAATGTCGCAGCTGACGAAAGCGCGCGAAGTGGATTCATCATGACGCACATTTTGGCGGTGAGGTTAGCTTCGAAGCGCGGGCGGATTCAAGGCTCCAGCCCGGACTCGCGCAGCACCGGGGCGACCTCCGGCGAGGCGAGGTATTTCAAGAGCCGGTCGGATTGAACCACCCTGTTCGACGCCGCCAGGCGCCCAGCGGAAAACACGGCGGGGCTTTGCATATGAAGCGGGATCGGTCCGACGACTTCGACGCCCGTGACCTGCTTCAGCTCGCTGAGCTGCTGCACCGCCAGGTCGGCCTCTCCGGTGACCAGCGGTTCGGCGGTAAAGCCTGACGGAATGATCCGGGCGCGAGCGTTGATCTCGGAGGCGATATCCATCCGCTCGATCAGTTGCGCGAAGAAAATGCCGCTGGCGCCGATGCGTGAATACGCCACGGATCGGGCGCCGAGCAGCGTTACGCGCAGAGCGGCCTCTGTTGCGATGTCCGGATGTTCGGCGCCGGCCTTCACCGCGATGCCGACAAAGGAACGCGCCAGATCGACGCGGCTGTCCGCAACCACTGTCCCTTGCGCCGAGAGATCGTCGAGCGCCTGGCGGGTCAGAATGACGACATCAGCACCCTCGCCGCCATTCAGACGATCAAGCAGCCCCAGTGTCGGCGCGAAATCGGCATCGATGCGCGCGCCTCCTGCCGCTTCATATCGTCCAGCAAGATTGCGAACCGCCCCCATCAAGGCCAGCGTCGAGAGCAGGCGAACGACATTCTCCATCGGCAATCCTTCGTCGCGGCTTTGCGGGCAGCGCTCGCAAGTGCGGTCGCTTCTAGCAGCCCGCTGCGCTTTCCGTGTGCGACAAATAAAAAGAGACCAAGCCTGAGCGGGCTTGAGGTCATCCGCAGGGCTGGTCGATGTCGCGCTGGAGGTGGAAATGCGAACGGTAGTCACGAACGATCAAACGCAATGATCCGCCAAAACGCTCAGGCGCTTTGGCGGATCAGGTTGCGGCCCGGCCCCTCTGGTCCAGGCCGTGTATCGAACCTTTTAGGCCGCGGCCGCCTTGGCAGCGGTCGGCACGGACGCGATCGTCTTCAGGATCTGCGAAGCGATCTGGTAGGGGTCGCCTTGCGAGTTCGGACGGCGATCTTCCAGATAGCCCTTGTAGCCGCTATTGGCGAAGCTATGGGGCACGCGGATCGAGGCACCGCGGTCCGCGATACCGTAGCTGAACTCGGTGATCGCAGCGGTCTCGTGCTTGCCGGTCAGCCGCAGATGGTTATCCGGGCCATAGACCGCGATGTGATCGGCGCGGTTTGTCTTGAACGCTTCCATCAGCTTCTCGAAATATTCCTTGCCGCCCACTTCGCGCATAAATTTGGTGGAGAAGTTGGCGTGCATGCCGGAGCCGTTCCAGTCGGTGTCGCCGAGCGGTTTGCAATGGAATTCGATATCGACGCCGTACTTCTCGGTCAGCCGCAACATCAGATAGCGGGCCATCCACATTTCGTCGGCAGCGCGTTTGGAGCCCTTGCCGAAAATCTGGAATTCCCACTGGCCCTTCGCGACTTCCGCGTTGATGCCCTCGTGGTTGATGCCGGCGGCGAGGCAGAGATCGAGATGCTCTTCCACCATCTTGCGCGCGATGTCGCCGACATTCGTGTAGCCGACGCCGGTGTAATACGGCCCCTGCGGCGCGGGATAGCCGCTTGACGGGAAGCCGAGCGGACGGCCGTCCTTGTAGAAGAAGTACTCCTGCTCAAAGCCGAACCATGCGCCTTCGTCGTCGAGAATGGTCGCGCGCTTGTTCGTGGGGTGTGGAGTCTTGCCATCGGGCATCATGACTTCGCACATCACCAGCGCCCCATTGGTCCGAGCGGCGTCCGGATAAACGGCGACCGGCTTCAGCACGCAATCGGAACTGTGGCCCTCGGCCTGCATGGTCGAGCTTCCGTCGAAGCCCCACAGCGGAAGCTGTGCCAGTGTCGGAAATGAATCGAATTCCTTGATCTGCGTTTTGCCGCGCAGATTCGGCGTCGGCATGTATCCGTCGAGCCAGATATACTCGAGCTTATACTTGGTCATTGCGTCTCTCATGAGTTGATGATGCGAAAGGTCGGAAACCGAAGCCTATTGGTCACCACAAGCGTACCCGGCCACCATCGGCCATTCCTTAGCAAGCAATTAAAGTGCCAAACGGTGGGCTGCGGAACGCCGATTACGAGGGGAATCCCCTCCGGCTTCGCTCGCGCGGTCACATTTAGGAGGTGCGGCAAAGGCGCACGGCTTAGGTGTCGTGGAGCGCGGAGAGGGCTTGAATCCGGCCCAGAATACGCCTGATTTCGCAGCAGTCCGCGCCCTGTTTGTCGTTCCGATTAAAACAGCGCCATCCGCCGGCAATATTCATCAAGGAAGCGGGACACTCCCGCAACCTTGGCGGTGGCCCAAGCGTTAGCTGGTGAGCGCTTGCTTCCCAGGAAGCAAGGACGAGAATGCCTATAATTTATACACCAAATGATTTTGTTTTAATCAGGTTGCACGAGCGGAGAGCACGGACGATATCGGTTCAGTAACCAGTAGAGAACGAGTGGGGCGCAGCATGTGTTCATGTGCTTCGATAAAGGAGAGACGATAATGAATACGAGTTCGAATCACGGGTCCGCAAAGATCTACCAATTCCCTGCCGGGGGTCGCTCGGCTCTCGGCGAGCGTCGCTACCAGGAAAGCCAGACCACTACCGATCTTGCTTCCTCGCCCGTGAGCGAAGCTGCGTGCAGCGGCAGCTGGTATCACGAAGCGGCAATCCAGGAGTCCAAGCCGGTGCGGGAGCATTGATGCCAACCGCACGCTCGATGCCGATGCGTTGCTGGTCTTTGGTACGATATCAAAAGCGGAAAGAGGGTCGGAACGAAAACGTTTCGGTCCTTTTTTCATATCAGTTCGCACGCCGTGGTCGGTCGTTTGGCGTGCTTGAGCGTGGTGTCTTTCCTCGTGATTTTCAACGTGACGCCGCCGCCCGAATAGCGCGCGCCGGACAAGGCCAAGCGCTTGCCAAGCGTCACCGCCCTTCCATCGATCTGCATATGGGCGCGTTTGTCATATTCGAAAAATCCGACGATGAATTGGGAGCCGTCGGCGCAGCGATAGTTCTGGAACGTCTGCGCGAACGCCGGCGATGAGGAGGCTGCAACTCCCGCGGCGAATAATGCCGAGCCGAAGATAATAGCGTTGTTATGCCGATTCATGTTCGCCCCCTGGAGAGGCCAGTATAGACCAAAGCAAGCGATACGCCCTCCCCGTCATTTCTCCGCCGCAGAGCACGGCTTAAGCTAACCCCATGCCAGATTCTCCTGCCCGCCACCTCAATCTCGCCGGCGCCAGCAATTTCCGCGACCTCGGGGGCTATCCCGCCAGAGATGGCCGCGCCGTTCGCTGGCGGCAGATCTTCCGTTCCAACCATCTTGGCCACCTCACCGAGGCCGATATCGAGTTACTGCGACCTTTGCGTCTGAAGAGCGCGTTCGATTTTCGTGGCACCGAGGAGCGTGCTGCGGCGATGTGCGGCGTTGAGGAGATCGCGGTTCATTCGCTGCCGATCGAGCCGACCGTCGTTGCGGCGCTGCGTGCGCGCCAGGCCAACGGCGCGCCGCTGACCTCGGCCGATGCCCTGGATGTGATGCGCGATTCCTACCGCAACTATGTGCGCCACAGCACGGCAAGCTTCCGTGCGCTGTTCGCTCACCTGCTCGAGGACCGCGCGCCGCTGGTGATTCATTGCACCGCCGGCAAGGACCGTACTGGTTTCGCCTGCGCGCTGATTCTGCATGTGCTCGGCGTGCCGGACGATCTGATCGCCGAAGATTATCTGCTGACCAACCGCTTCTACCGGCGCGACCCCTCCACCAGCAGCGATCTCCCTGATGACGTCAGGCAGGTGCTCGGCTCAGTGGAAGCATCGTTCCTCGCCGCCGCGTACGACGCCATTGGCGCTGATTATGGCGATCTCGAAATCTATCTCAGCGACGGGTTGGGCCTCGGTGCACGGGAACGCGCCGGGCTGGCGGCCCGCTACCTGGAGCCCTGATTCTCGTCCCTCGCTGAAGGCTCGGGATAGAATTGCCTTATGCCGCCGCTTCCATCTCAGCATCGAGGTCGGCGATGACGTCCTCGAACGCCGAAATCGCCTGCTGAACCGCAGCAATCTGCATCAGCTCCCAGCCGCTGACCGGGCCGTTGCGATTTTGCAGCGCAACAACCAAATCCCGCCGCTGTTCCTTGAGCTGCACAAGCGGCAAACCGTGATCAGGCAGATGTCTCATGGTGCTTTCCGACCCCTCGATTGGACGAGTATTGACTCATAGCGGGATCGTTCTGCATTCGGCTTACAAAACTCGGACAAATTTTAGCTAATTGCGCGGGGACTGCGGACGGGCTGAACTTGAGCCGTGGGTTGCTGCGCGCCCGAAATCGCCCCGGAAAGCGCCTGCGTGACGCATTTGGTGGCCCAATCGCTTCTGTGAAGCGATCCCTCGTGAACCTGCGTTTGGGCGTAGAATTTCGCTGCAAATGAATTTCGCATGGCGGTAGTGTGGGCCTCCCTTCCCCGTTGGCCGGGAGACCAATCATGGACGGAAAAGTCGTTGTCGTGACCGGCGCCTCGGGCGCACTCGGCAAGGTGGTCGCGGAAGCGGCGCTTGCGCGGGGCTCACGGGTGGCTGGCGTGGATCACGCGGCGTCGCAGATTCCAGCGACGGAGAATCGGATCGAACTCGGCGGCGTCGACCTTTCGGATGCGGCGCAGGCCAAAAAGGCCATCGACGCCGTCGCGGCGCATTTCGGCAAGCTGGATGCGCTGATCAATATCGCCGGCGGCTTTGCGTTCGAGACGGTCGCCGAGGGCGATCCGACAACCTGGCAGCGCATGTACGCACTCAACGTGCTCACCGCGCTGAATGCGTCGCGATCGGCGATCCCGCATCTCACCGCTTCCCGCTCGGCGCGGATCGTCAATGTCGGCGCGATGGGCGCGCTGCAGGCGGGCCCCGGCATGGGCCCCTACGCCGCGTCCAAGGCCGGCGTCCATCGCCTCACCGAGGCGCTCGCCGCCGAATGGAAAGGCAAGATCACAGTCAACGCCGTGCTGCCGTCGATCATCGACACGCCGGCCAATCGCGCCAGCATGCCGCAAGCGGATTTCGGAAAGTGGGTGAGGCCGCAAGAACTGGCTGAGGTGATCCTGTTTCTCGCAAGCGGCGCCGCCAGCGCCGTCACCGGCGCGTTGCTCCCGGTGACCGGGCGGGTATAAGTCTCACGCCTCCGCCAGCTTCGTCAGCACCGCGCTGAAGCGAATGCTGCGCTTGCCGGCGAGCGCGGTCGCTTCCGCGACCGCTCCCTCATCCGTGTAGGTGCCGGAAAAGCCGATGCCGACCTCGTAGCCGCCGAACACCGGCCGCTTGCCCTGGCTCGGCGTGTGCTCGTGATTGACGACTTCGCCCTTCCACCTGCCGTTCGCGCTGGTGTAGGAGCCGATATAATCGAAGAACGCGTCGCCACCGCGTATCAGGCCGTCGTGCAGCACCATGACGCCGGTATTGCCGCCGTCAATGCCGTCAAGCATCCGGATGTGTATCGAATAAAGGCCGTTTTTGATGCCGTCTTTTCCGACTGAAAGTGCGGGCGGCGCGGCCTCTTCGCTAATGGGGGTCATCACCGAGTTGAAGGCAATGCCAGGCAATTGCGTCGCGCCGCCTTCGAAATGATATTGCTCGCCCTGCTGCCTGCCTTTGAGCAAAAGCGTAATCTTGTCGGTCTTGAACAGGGGCTGGAAATTCGGATCGTGATTGTGGCGCAATGTCGATATTTCGACCAATACCTCGCCACTATCGGAATCCTTGTAGGTGCCGATGAACGCGAAAGCCGAATTGCCGCCCATCATCTTGCCGTCATATACATAAAGGACGCCGCGGCGCGAACCGTGCACCGTATGCATCTCGACCTTGTAAAGCCCTTTTAGCATTGCCGCTCCGGCCCATAATCTCGGCCTGCAATCGGTTCTCTCCGCAGTTAGGCCACAACGTCAAACGGGGCGCACGTATCTTCGCTTAAGAGGCCGTTCCTGATCATGACACGCGTCGCGCCCGTCTGGTCCCGAACGCACGATAGCCGTTCCGCTGTCGTTTGATCAAATCCCACTGCATGCGCCAACGGCGATCCGGGCTAGACTCGGGCATTGAGTCGCGCTTGAGCGGCCCTGGAGCCTGACCTTTGGAAACCGCGCTTTATCTGCCCGTCAAACGCTTCCTCGAAAACCTCGGCTTCACGGTCAAGGGCGAAGTCGGCGGCTGCGACCTTGTGGCGCTTAGCGGCGACGATCCCCCGATCGTCGTGATTGGCGAATTGAAGCTCACCTTCAATCTTGAGCTGGTTCTGCAAGCGGTCGACCGCGCCGGCGCCTGCGACGAGGTCTGGCTTGCCGCCAAAATGTCCGCGCGCGGCAAGGGACGCGAGGGCGACGCGCGCTATCGCAATCTCTGCCGCCGGCTAGGCTTTGGCATGCTCGCGGTCACCAACACCGGCGACGTGGAGGTGATCGTCAAGCCGCCTACCACAAGCCCGCGCCGCAATCCCAAGAAGCGCTCGCGCCTGGTCGCCGAGCATCGGCGGCGCAAGGGCGATCCAGCGCTGGGCGGAAGTACGCGCGCGCCGATCATGACGGCGTATCGCCAGCAGGCGCTGGCCTGCGCGTCCGCCCTGTCGCGAGGGCCGCGGCGCGTGCGGGATCTGCGGCCTGAGATTCCCGACGCAGGCAAAATCCTGCTGCACAATGTTTATGGCTGGTTCGATCGCGCCGAGCGCGGCATTTATGTCCTGACCGACGCCGGACGCGCCGCGCTGAAACGCTGGCCGCAGCAGCCGGTGGACTTTGCAGGCGCCGGCGATTCAATTCGAGATTTATGACGCGACAAGAGTGGAAAAGCTCTGAACACCGAATGCATAGCTGGATTGCCACACCAATTTCATATTGCAATGCAATATCATGGCTTCTAGGTATTCGGGATCAAATGAGAGGCCCCGATGAGCGAAGACTGGAATACGAAATATGGAACGCGGCGCGTCCGGCGCGATCCGCCGACGCTGGATGAAGCAATCTTCGCTGCGATGGGCATTACTGACGACCAAGAGGCGCAGGCCGAAATCGCCGCTTCGCTGATGGGGCTGCCGATCGAATCCGTAGCTGGCGAAGTGAAGAAGGCCGGGCGCATCTCCGCGCGTTCTTCGACGCGGGTGATCGCGGGCGAACAGGGCGCGCAGCGCTCAGTGGTGGTAGAACGCCGGGTTATCAGGAAATTCGGCAACGACAAGCGCACCGGCACCTAAGCAGCGCCGCCTTCGGGGCGAGACGCGTTGTTTGAGCCGTTCGCTGATCAGCAATAAGTGGATTGCTGCATGCAAGCGCCGTTGGTCAGGCCGTCCGACCCCAGCCGTACATTCGCAGAAGCAGCTTCCAGTACGCGCCGTTGAAATTCATCATTGCGCGTGCCGCATCGGCCGCTGTCGCGATACCGGGCATTGTGAGTTCGCGCTGCGATTGCTGCTTCAGATCGATGCTACCGGTAGACTCGCCGTAGCGGAACGTCAGATGGGCGCCGAACTTGTTGGCGAGCGCCCGCATCGCCTGGTTCTGCGCGCCGGTGGTAATCCGCAATGAGTGATAGCCTTTCGATCGTGCTTCCGCGATCAACTTTTTGAACAGGATGCTGCCGACGCCCTGCCGTCGCACGCACGCCTCCACGCTGAAAGCGATCTCCGGCAGTGAATCCGGGGATTGATCGGGCGGATGGAGTTCCGCCGCGCCGCGCACCACGCCGCCGTCGAGATAAGCGATGATGACAGTGCCATCATCAGCGCACTTCGCGGCATAGCGTTCGATGAAGCCGTCATCCATGAAGCCATTGAAGCGATCACGACGGCTCTCCGAATCGAGCCTCAAAAGGTGATCGCGCAGCAGCGGTAATTCTTCCTGCTGACGTAGGGTCCGAACGTCGCCACCGGCAAGCTTCGCACGGGTGATGTCTTGGTGGTGCACTTCAGAACTCCTCTTGGACAGCCCTCGAGGAGGCGTCGAATCCCTAGACCACAAACATTGTGCACCGCACCATCAAATTCAAGACTGCTTCCCGCCTCAAATAGCGGCAGGATGTCACGACCACGTGGTTAACAAAAATCGAATCGCCGTAGTCACAGGAGGACCATCTGTGTCTGGGTTACCACCGCAACCAGCTTGCCTTGTTCGGTCTCCAGCCGCGTTTGCCAGACCTGGGTGCGCCGGCCCCGATGCACTGGCGTCGCGATCGCGATAACAGTCATCCCCTCCTCGGCGCCGCCGATGAAATTGGTCTTGCTCTCGATCGTGGTGGTGCCCTTCGCATCATCAGGCAAATTGATAACGGTCGCGGCGGCGCCGACCGAATCCGCAAGCGCCATGATCGCACCACCATGAATCGTATGACCGAGAGTGCAGAGATCCGGCCGAACGAGCATCCGCGCCACCACGCGGTCCTTCCCAGCTTCGGTGAATGTCACGCCTTTCAACTCCGCAAAAGGCATTTTCATCGAATTGACTTTTTCGAGCGGTGTCATCTCGCAATGTCCCTGTCAGCCTTGGGTCCAATGTCAGCTCGATTGTTTGATCAACCAGACAGGCAGTGACAAGCGATTTATTATTCTGCATATCGTCATCCATGCATCAATTCCCTCCCCGCCGGATCGTGTGTCTCACCGAGGAAACGGTCGAAACGCTGTATCTGCTTGGCGAGCAGGACCGGATCGTCGGCGTCTCCGGCTACGCGGTGCGGCCGCCGCAGGTCAGGCGCGAGAAGCCGCGGGTGTCCGCGTTTATCTCGGCGGACATTCCAAAGATCCTGGCGCTCGAGCCGGACCTCGTTCTCGCCTTCTCGGATTTGCAGGCTGACATCGTATCCGATCTGGTCCGCGCCGGCGTCGACATTCATGTCTTCAACCAGCGCGACGTCGCGGGCATTCTGGCGATGATCCGCACCTTGGGCGCGCTGGTCGATGCGGCGGAGCGGGCCGAGCGGCTTGCTACCAGTTACGAGCGGCGGCTAGTGGAAGTCGCGTCCACTGTCCGACCGTCGCCAAAACCAAAAGTCTATTTCGAGGAATGGGACGATCCCTTGATCAGCGGGATCGGCTGGGTCTCCGAACTGATCGAGATCGCCGGCGGCGAAGACATCCTGCCGGGCTTGCGGTTTCAACAAGCCGCAAAGGACCGGATCATTTCGCCTGATGTCGTGCGCGCCGCAGCACCGGATGTGATCCTGGCCTCGTGGTGCGGCAAGAAAGTCGTTCCGGACAAGATCAGAAAGCGGCCGGGCTGGGACGAGATTCCAGCTGTCCGTAATGACCGGATCGCCGAGATCAAGTCGCCGCTGATCCTGCAGCCCGGTCCCGCCGCCCTGACCGACGGGCTCGATGCGATCGTCGCGGCGCTGTGGCCGGCCAGCTGAGCGTTCCCCGGATGCTGCGCAGCGCACTTGCGGTGCGCTGCTGATCCGGGTTTCCTGTTGCCGCTTTCCGAATCGCGAGCACGCCAATACACTCCACGGTGAAAGTTCGCGATCCGCGGAGACATGAGATGCCCGGCAATCGCAATATCCTGTATCTCATCATCGGCGCGCTGATCGTCGCGGTGGGCGTGCTCGGCTACAATCTTTACCAGACCAAGAAACAACCGGAGGGCCTGCAGATCAATGTCGGCCCGAACGGACTGAAGATACAGAACAAGTGAGACAGGCCGCTCCGCTGATCATGACGCTCCCACACATCAAAGCTTTTTCGATTCTGTCGCTCGGCGGTCTCGCGCTGTTCGCGCTCGCAACATCAGCGATGGCAGATCAGGTGTCGCGCGAGCAGGACATTGTCGATTTGCGGCTCGGTCAGCGCATTCAAGTCGACGACGGATCGTGCCCCGCCGGCCAGATCAAGGAAGTCTCCGGCACCAGGATGACCGCAGCGGGAATCATCGCTGTGCGAAACTGCGTGCCGCGTGTGGGACCCCAGAAAAGATAAATACGTCGTTCTGAACGCTGCCTCGTGTCACAGGCGCGGTGCAGCATTCTTCACGCGGCTCCGCAGAGCCGGGACCATCACGTCGCTAGCAGCATCCGGGGCACCAGCCGCCTCTAGCTCTTCGCCGGTTCGCTGGGCGGTACCGGCGATCCCCTGTGACCCGCAGTCGCACCGCCGTCGATCGGCAGCGTGATGCCGGTAATCCAGCGCGACTCGTCGCTGGCGAGAAACAGTGCGCCATAGCCGATATCCCAGCCGGTGCCCTCGGTGCCGAGCAACGTGCCTTCGCTGCGGGCTTTCCGCATCTCCGGCGTCATGCCACGCGATGCCACCATTGGGGTGTAGACCGTGCCCGGCGCGATGCAGTTGACACGGATGCCGTCGCGGCCGTGATGCGCCGCCATCGCGCGGGTCAAACTCACGATAGCGCCCTTCGATGTCGGATATAGCAGACTCGGATGGCCGCCCGACAGGCCTGCGATCGAACTGAGATTGATGATCGAGCCGCCGCCGCTCCTGGTCATTTCGGGAATGGCGTATTTCGCCATCAGCATGACCGAGGCGACATTGACGCGCATCGCACTGTCCCATGCCTCTATGTCTACCTCGACGGCATTGCCGCGCGGCCCGGTGATGCCGACATTGTTGACGAGGATGTCGAGCCTGCCCCAGGCCTGCGTTGTGCGCGCGACAATCGCCTGACACGATGTGGCAACGCTGACGTCACCCACGATGATTTGCGCCACACCGCCTTCTGCGTCGATCAGGCGCTTGGTCTCTTCCGCCCATGGCGCAGTGGTGTCGACCAGCATCACCTGCGCGCCGTGCCGCGCCAGAATGACCGACGTAGCGCGGCCGTTGCCGATACCCTCGGCACGCGAACCCGCGCCGGTGACAATGGCCACCTTGCCCTTGAGACGG
>Ga0208991_1000134_pt1 | contig 14528 bp, 8 predicted proteins | sample MedBloCAOM3_M2_FD_187855 | JGI IMG/M metagenome (GOLD analysis project Ga0208991, IMG submission 187855) | Forest soil microbial communities from El Dorado National Forest, California, USA - Mediterranean Blodgett CA OM3_M2 (SPAdes) (version 2) | ecosystem: Environmental > Terrestrial > Soil >...
CCGTAGCGCTGCTTCACCCAAAGCAGTGTATCCGTGAGTCCTCGCGGGTACACCTCCCACTCCGTGTCCGTGTAGGTCGCGCGTCGCTGCCGCACGGCTGCCGCCCGCACCGGCCACGAACCCGCGTCGTGGCGTATGACGCTGCGGGTGTAGTAGTTCACGCCGAGAAAGTCGAGCGGCTGCTTGATGAGATCGAAGTCCGCCTGCGGCCACTGCGGCCACGCACTGCCGAAGACGTCGTTGAGCTCCGGCGGGTAGCTCCCCAGGAATACCGGGTCGAGGTACTGGCGGTTCATGTACGCGTCGGCTCGCTGGGTGGCGGCGGCATCTTCAGGTAGGCTCGAGGCTGCGTGTTTGGGCTCGAGATTCACCACCAGACCGATCTGATGTCTGCCTTCACTGCGATAAGCCTGGATCGCCGCCCCATGAGCGCGCAGCAACTGATGGGTGGCGATCGGTGCCTCGAACAGGTTGCGGTGGCCGGGCGCCAGCAGCCCGTGCAAGTAGCCGCCGTCTGTCACCACCCAGGGTTCATTCAGCGTCGCCCACAGCTTGACCCGGTCGTCGAGCTTGCGGAACACGATCGCGGCGTACTCGGCAAACCACTTGGCCGCATCGGGATTGAGCCAACCGCCTCGGTCGTCGAGTGCCGCCGGCAGATCCCAGTGGTAGAGCGTCACCATGGGTGCAATGCCGTGGCTGAGCAACGCATCCGTGAGGCGGTCGTAGAAGGCGAGTCCGGCCGGATTGACCGCGCCGGCGCCCTGAGGGATTACGCGGCTCCAGGAGATGCTGAAGCGGTAGGCCTTGAGGCCGAGCTTGCCCATCAGGGCGACATCATCCGCGTAGCGGCGATAGTGGTCGCAGGCGACATCCCCGGTATCACCGTCGCACACCAGGCCCGGAGTATGCGCGAAGCGCTGCCAGATGCTCGGCGCAGCACCGTCGGCCAGCGGGGAGCCTTCGATCTGATAAGCCGAAGTCGAACAACCCCACAGGAATTTTGCTGGGAAGGTGATGGCGCACCTCGTCCTGGTTATCGGACAATACTCATCCGGACGCTGCGAAAACGTTTTCCGAGGCCCTCGAATGCAGATTTTATCCGAGTTCGCGCGAGGGCGCACCGGGCCCCGCCGGGCCCGAGGCACGCACGCCGGCCTGCGCAGGGGCGGCGTACGCTGCGCACCGAGTGAGTGAGGAGCGGGAGTGGCTGCGGTACAGCTCGACCGGGTACGCAAGGCCTACGGCGGCAAGCACATCGCCGTCGCCGATGCAACCTTCGACGTGGCCGACGCGGAGTTCGTCGTCCTCGTCGGTCCTTCGGGCTGCGGAAAATCGACACTGTTGCGGATCATCGCAGGGCTTGAATCGCCCACCTCCGGCACGGTGCGTATCGGCGACCGGATCGTCAACGATGTTGCGCCGAAGGATCGTGACATCGCGATGGTGTTCCAGAGCTACGCCCTGTATCCGCACATGACGGTCGCCGAGAACCTGAGCTTCAGCTTGAAGCTGCGGGGCCAGTCGCGCGCCGAGATCGAGCGCCGCGTGCGGGAGTCCGCCGAGGTGCTGGGTCTCGCGGACCTGCTGCAGCGCCGGCCGCGGCAGCTCTCGGGCGGACAGCGCCAGCGTGTCGCACTCGGGCGGGCACTGGTGCGTGATCCGGAGGTGTTCCTGCTCGATGAGCCGCTGTCCAACCTCGATGCGAAGCTGCGCCTGGCGATGCGCACCGAGATTGCCAAGCTCCACCGCCGCCTGGGCGCGACCATGATCTACGTGACCCATGATCAGATCGAGGCGATGACGCTGGGGCAGCGGATCGTCGTGCTCAACGGCGGTGAAATTCAACAGATTGATGCACCGATGAAGGTTTACGAGCGGCCCGCCAACCTGTTCGTGGCGGGGTTCATCGGCAGTCCGGCCATGAACTTTCTGCGCGGACGCCTCGTGCAGCAGGACGGGCTGCAACTCGAGCTCGGCTTCACACGGCTGCATCTCGGAGAGTCCGGCTGGACCGGATCGGATCTTGCGTCCCTGGTCGGGGCGGAGGTCATCGCCGGACTGCGGCCCGAGGACCTGCGTCTGGGAGCCGCGGGCGGGTCGCTTGCGCGCCAAGCGCGCCTCAGCGCGGTGTTGGAGCTGATCGAGCCGGTCGGCAACGAGGCGTTTCTGAATGCGCGCGCCGGCAACACGGAGCTGATGCTGCGCGTGCCTCCGCACTCGCTGCCCGCCGCGGGTGATGCCGTGACGCTGACCTTTTCGGCCGACCGGCTGCACCTTTTTGACCCGAAGACGGGTCGCCGATTCGAGCAGCAGTCAGGCAAGAGCGGAAGCAGCAGCTTGTGAGTGTACGGAACTGGGAGCAGTGCATGATGCGCAACGCTTGGCGATCGTCGATGGTGTTACTCGTCCTGACGCTCGCCGTCGGGCGAGTGAGTGCACAGGCCGGTGAGAGCGGCATCACGGTGGATGCGAGCGCGCCGACGCGACCCTTCCCGCATTTCTGGGAGCGGATGTTTGGATCAGGACGCGCGGCGCTGACGCTGCGCGAGAGTTATCGTCAGGACCTGCGCGCTGTGCGCAGCGTCACGGCAGTCGCCTATATCCGCTTTCACGGCATCTTCCACGACGAGCTCGGCGTGTACACCGAAGGTCCAAAGGGAGAGCCCATATATAACTTCTCGTACGTCGACCAGGTCTACGATGGTCTACTGGCCAACGGCGTTCGACCGCTGGTCGAGCTCAGCTTCATGCCGCGTCAGCTCGCCTTGCGCGATATACGCCAGAGCTTCTGGTACCGTCCCGTCGTTTCGCCTCCCAAGGACTATGACCGGTGGGATGCGCTGATCACGGCGTTCGCGCGGCACCTGGTCGAGCGCTACGGAATCGACGAGGTCAGCCGCTGGTACTTCGAGGTGTGGAACGAGCCCAATCTCGATTTTTGGGCAGGCCAGCCGAAGCAGCCCACTTACTGGACTTTGTACGACCACACCGCCAGGGGTCTCAAGGCGGTGGATGCGCGGCTGCGCGTCGGAGGGCCGGCGACGGCGCAAGCTGCATGGGTTCCGGAATTCATCCAGCACTGCAGGCAAAACGGTGTGCCGGTCGACTTCATATCGACACACGTCTACGGCGACGATACCGCGAAGAACGTATTCGGTTCCGCCGAGCCGATGGCGCGTGACCGGATGGTGTGTCGCGCCGTGCAGAAGGTGCATTCCGAAATCCAGGCATCGCCGTTGCCGTCCTTGCCGCTGATCTGGACGGAATTCAACGCAAGCTTCGCGAACCACCCGCAGGTGACCGACGCCCCCTACATGGGACCGTGGCTGGCGGAGATGGTCCGCCAATGCGACGGACTCGTACAGGACATGTCCTATTGGACGTTCTCCGACGTGTTCGAAGAGGGCGGTGTCGTGAAGACGCCCTTCTACGGAGGCTTCGGGCTATTGGCCGCGGGCGGCATTCCGAAGCCAGCGTTCAACGCCTTTGCCCTGCTGCACCAACTCGGCGAGGAGCGGTTCGCCGCCGACGCTGAGGGCGCGCTGCTGACGCGCCGGGGCGACGGGGCGCTGGTCCTCGCCCTGTGGAACTACAGCGAGATCGGCTCGACTCCGAAGGCACGCAAGGTGGTAGTGACGGTGAAGAACAGCGCCGCGCGCACCGTGAGCGTTCAGTCAGTGGACGCTGAACACGGAAACGTTCACCCGACGTACGAGAGGATGGGATCGCCGCGCTATCCGACGCAACGCCAACTCACTGAATTGCGTACCGCTGCCGCATTGCCTTCGCCCGTGGACCGCCCGCTCGAAGCCGGCAGGCTCACTCTCGAGATTCCGCCCGACGGACTCGTTCTGGTTACTATTGCAGCGATGCAGTCGGACAGGAAGTAGCGGGCACTGCGGCGCACGTAGGAGCCGCGGGATGGAGGTGCGCATGGCGGGTACGGGCTGGGCGATCGTCACCGGTGCATCGGGTGGCATGGGGGCGGCGTTCACGCGGGCGCTCGCACGGCGTGGACACCGGGTGCTCGCCGTGGGGCGCAGCGCCGAGTCCCTCGCGCGGGTGGCCGATGAGGTCAACAAGAACGGCGGGTTCGTCGAAACGCTGGCCGTGGACCTGGCGAGCGCCGCGGGCGTCGCGGCCGTCGTCGCGACAGCGCACGCACTGGGCGACATCGAGCTGCTCGTCAACAACGCGGGACTGTCCACCGCGGGGCACTTTCTGGATCAATCCCCCGACAAGGAGATTCAGTCGATCCGCGTGAACGTCGAGGCGCTTTACACGCTGACGCGCAAGATCGTCCCCGCCATGGTGGAACGCAAGCGCGGCGGGATCCTCAACATCGCATCCATCGTCGCATTCCAGGCGATTCCGTATTGGACGACGTACGCCGCGACCAAGGCCTTCGTGCTGGCGTTTGGAGAAGGGCTGTCGTACGAGCTTCGCAACAGCGGCGTCCGCGTAGTCACGGTGTGCCCCGGTTTCACCCGCACCGGCCTGTATGCGGACTCCGGTGTCCCCGGTCTGGCGGGGAGGCTCCTGCCGTTCGCAACTCCGGAGAAGGTAGTGCGCGCTGCCCTGGCTGCGTATGACGCGGGTCGCGTGATTCGCGTCGTTGGCCTGACGAACCGCCTGCTGGCTTTCTGCGGCGCTCTGACGCCGCGTTTCATCCTGCGTCGGCTCATGGCGACGATGTTTGCGCCGAGCGCAGCTGCGGCGCCGTCCGGGCGCAAATGACCTGGCGAGACTCTGACCTCAATCATGGGACTAGCGCAATGCGTTCGTCGTACCGCGCCGTGAGGCTGGGCGCCGCTGTCGGTCTCGCTGCGGCTGCAGCCGCTCATGCCGATCCGGCCCCGTTCGACCTTGCCGGACCCAGCATCGAGCTCGAAGTCACCCGTGGTGCCATGACCTTGCCGGCTTCGCAGGTTCCGAACCTCGCGGCCGGTGACCGCGTGTGGATGAAGGCGGATCTGCCCACGGTGCAGTCCGCGCATTACCTCATGATAGCCGCCTTTCTGAGGGGATCGACCAATCCGCCTCCGGCGAACTGGTTCTCGCGTTGCCAAACGTGGGCCGGCAAATGCTCGCAGGACGGGATGACCCTGACAGTGCCCAAGGATGCGCAGCAGCTACTGGTGTTCCTCGCGCCAGAGACCGGCGGAGACTTCAACACACTGGTCAATGCCGTGCGCGGCCGTCCGGGGGCATTCGTGCGCACGTCCCAGGACCTTAACCAGGCCACGCTCGATCGCTCGCGACTGCAAAGTTATCTGGACGCGATTCGTACCCTTGGGGGGGCCGATCCCGGCCGGCTCAAAGAGGCCGCGCCGCTCGTGGCCCGCAGTCTGGCCATCAAGGTGGACGAGAAGTGTCTGGACAAGATTGCGTTACTGCAGGCCTCCTGCCTGCTGCAAGGCCGAGAATCGCTGATTCTGAACGATGGTCACAGTGTAACGATTGCCCAGGCGCTCACGTCCGCTCCCGCGAGCAATCTGGCCATGGAGGCCAGCACTACCCCACTGCTGATGAGGTCCGGCAACTACGGACCTTTCATTGGTACGGTGTTCGACATTGCCCGCATCCTGGACTCGTTTCGCACTGCACAGTATCAATACATTCCGGCGCTCGCCTCAGCTCGGGGCCGGCAATTGGCACTTACGCTGAACGCACCACCGTCGTTTCACGACCCGAAATCGGTGTTGGTGGTGGGGCTGCCGGCGGTCGAAGCTCCGCAGTTCCCGCCGCTGCGTCCAGTCGATCCCAAGGAGATGCATTGCGCGAGAAAGGACTCCCTGATCCTGCCGGTCGAGGGCGCGCCGCTGGTGTTCTCCACCGCCTACGCGCATGACGTAGCGCTGAGACTCTCCGCCCGGGACGGCACCACCGTCGACCTGCCCGCCAGGGCCGAGGCCGAGCGGGGAGGTTTTGCCGTAGATTCTGCGGCTCTGCGCAACGTGAGCCTGGCCGACACCATGCGTGCTTCCCTGCACGGCTACTGGGGCTTCGACAAGTACGAGGGACCGACCTTCCAGCTGGTGGACGCGCGCGCGCAGACGTGGAAGCTGGCCGCGGGGGACGAAGCGGCACTGATCATCGGTCGCACGGACACGGTTCATCTGCGCGCCAGCAGCGTCGGTTGCATCGAGGCCATCGCGCTGAAGGACCCGGCCGGCAAGGAACAGAAGGTCGTGTGGAAGAGCGTGAAGCCGGACGAAGTGGAGATCGAACTTGCGCTTCAGGAGGCGATTCCCGGTGAGATGACCTTGCTGGTCAGGCAGTTCGGCAACAATCAGCCGCAAAGTCTGGCGCTACGCGCCTTCGCCGAGGCCGGCCGTCTCGACCGCTTTGCTCTGCATGCCGGAGACAGCCAGGGCGTTCTCAGGGGCAATCGCCTCGACGAGGTCGACAACCTCGTTCTCAAGGGAGTCGAGTTCGTACCCGGAGCGTTGTCGACCATTGAAGGCCGCGACGAGCTGTCCATGCTGGCACGCCCTGCGAATGCTGCCAGTGTTCTCAGCGAGGGCGAAACGGCAAAGGCAAGAGTCACATTCAAAGACGGACGCGCCTTCGATGTCAGGGTATCCGTCGACGGGCCGCGTCCGAGTGCGATCCTGATCGGCAAGAGTGCGCAGCTCGCGCCTGCCGGCAGCAACGGCAACATCCGGCTCTCCAATCCGGACGAGCTGCCACAGGACGCGCAACTCACATTTTCACTGCGCGCGCAGTCGCCCTCATCCTTTACACGTGACGAGAAAATAGAGGTCGCGACCACTGACGGATCATGGTCGACCCTTCTTGGGGTCGGCGCAGGCGGAATGACGCTTGAAAATTCCAACGTTGCGGTGGCTACACTCGATCCTGCGAAGGCATTCGGCTCTTCGGCCTTCGGGCCGCTTCGGTTCCGAATGGTGAGCAACGGCGTCGCCGGCGACTGGCGCCCGCTCGCCACGCTGGTACGTTTGCCTGTGCTCAAGAGCCTCGAGTGTCCCGCGACCCGGGAGGTGGACTGCAAACTGTCCGGCGTCAACTTGTTCCTGCTCGACTCGGTATCCGGCGATCCGCAGTTCACTCAGCCAGTGCAGGTTCCGGATGGTTTTCCGGGACGGGCACTGCCGGTCCCGCGCCCAACTGAAGGGCAGCTCTATGTGAAGCTGCGCGATGATCCGTCCGTGATCAGCGTGGCGGTGCTGGATGTGCGGCCGCCGCCCTCCGAGGTGCAACAACCACAGCCGCAGTCAAAGCCACCGCCAGACGCGCAGCTACGATGAACGCGAGTCCATGCGCGAGACCTTCGGAAGGCGGCGCCCAAGCTTGCGATTCGGCCCGGTCTGTCAGCCGCGTCGGACACGCGATTCAGATAAAGCGCCGGTGTGAGATGGCATAATCGTTCTATGTATCATGCGGCGCTCTGCGTACTGTAATCAGAGAGAACCCAGGTGCGTCCATGTGGCTTCACCTGCGGCAGCCGGCTGTGATCGCCGTGGTTCTGCTCGCGTCGATATTGCTGTCTCAAGACACAGCCACGAGTTCCGGCGGGCCCGCTAAAGCGCCGACAACCCAAATTCACCATCGTGCCGGCGCTAATGCGGCGAAGCCGGCACGGCCCGCGCAACCTCAACCCTTCGGTTTCGCCAATGTGCAACAGCTGGCGCAGGAACGCGCGGCGCACGATTATCGGCCCATGTCGGAAGCGTTACCGGCGGTGCTCGCCAATCTGAGCTACGATCAATTCCGTGACATTCGGTTTCGCCCCGAAAGCGCGCTGTGGCACGGCGAATCCCTGTTCGAGGTGCAGTTTTTCCACCGCGGCTACCGTAACAGGCAGCGCGTCAATATCTTCGAGGTGGGCGCTGCAGGCGCGAGCCCGGTTGCCTACAACCCGCAATTCTTCAGCTTTGGCCGCCTGCTGAAGCCCCCGAAGGCTGCGGCGAATCTCGGCTTCGCGGGTCTGCGGGTGCACTATCCGCTGCAGTCACCGGCCTACAAAGATGAGCTGATCGTCTTCCTCGGCGCTGCGTATTTCCGAGTGCTCGGCCGCAATCAGCACTACGGCGCTTCGGTACGAGGGCTGGCGATCGATACCGCGGCGCCCAGCGGAGAGGAATTCCCCACTTACACCGATTTCTGGTTGGTGCGGCCGCAGCCATCCGACCGCGTGCTCACGATTTATGCGCTCCTCGACGGCAAGAGCGTGACTGGTGCGTATCAATTCCAGATTCGACCCGCCGCCATCACTCAGGTCGAAGTGCATTGCGACCTTTACCCGCGCCGCGCTATAGGGAAGCTGGGCGTGGCGCCGCTCACCTCCATGTTTCTCTACGGCGAGGACGGCACCGCTCGGCGCTTTGACGATTACCGTCCGCAGGTTCACGACAGCGACGGTTTCATGACGCAAACCGGTCACGGGGAATGGATCTGGCGTCCGTTGGCCAATCCGCGCGAGCTGCGCGTCAATCGCTTCATCGACGAAAATCCGCGCGGCTTCGGGCTGATCCAGCGCGAGCGCGATTTCGCTCATTACCAGGATGTGGAATCCCAATATCAATCGCGGCCGAGCTACTGGGTCGAGCCTCTCGGGAATTGGGGCAAGGGCGGAGTGGAGCTGGTTGAAATTCCCAGCGATGAGGAAATCCACGACAACATGGTCGCTTATTGGGTACCCGCGCAGGCCGCCGCGGCGGGCAAACCCCTGTCATTCTCCTATCTATTGTCGGCGTTCGCCCAAGCGCCGCACTGGCCGCCGGGCGGCCGGGTTGTTGCGACCCGCAACGGCAATCCGTCCATGGGCGACAACAAAGGGCGTTTTGCCGCCGGCGCGCGCCGCATCGTGGTCGACTTCGCCGGCGGGGACCTGGACGGACTCGATGGCGCCCAACCGGTCAAAGCGGATGTGAACGCCGAAAACGGCCAGATTGACGCGGTGACCGTGCAGCGTCTTGCGACCGGCCTGTGGCGGGTTGCGTTTGTGGTCACGCCCAAGATGAAGAAGCCGGTCGATCTGCGCTGCTATCTCACCTTATATGGCGAGGCGCTGACAGAAAGCTGGATCTACCAATGGACGCCTTGAGCAGCGGGTGGTCGCGCTCGCAGCTGCGCTGGCACGCGCGCCTGCGCCGCACGCTGTTTTTCGGTTTGACCTTTCTCACGGCCGGCTGTGCCAGCGCGCTGCTGCTGGATGTTCTGCAAGCGAACAGTCTGAGCGGGATCGAGCTATTGGGCCTGCTGCTCTTTTTTGTCCTGTTTACCTGGATTGCCAGCTCCTTCTGGACCGCGATCGCGGGTTTTGCGATTCGACTTGCCGGGCGCGATCCGGCGGCAATTCAGCTCAGTGAAGTCGCCGGACGGCCGTTACGCACGCGCACCGCCATCGTGATGCCTGTGTACAACGAGGATCCCCGGCGCGTGGCAGCGGGCCTCGAGGCGATCTGGTCTTCGCTGGCGCAGGAGTCGGAGCGCGGGGCATTCGATCTCTTCATCCTCTCCGATACACGCGATCCGGGCATCGCTGCCGAAGAGGAAGCGATGTGGCATGGGTTGCTCGCACGCCACCAGAGCGCCGGCAGGGTGTTCTATCGCCGCCGTCGCGATCGCAGCGACCATAAGGCGGGCAATATTGCCGACTTCGTGCGTCGCTGGGGCGCGCGCTATGAATACATGATCGTCCTCGATGCGGACAGCATCATGACCGGTTCGGCCCTCGTGACACTCGCGCGTGTGATGGACGCGCATCCCGAAATAGGCATTCTGCAGTCTCTGCCCCTGCCGGCGGGACGCGAGACGCTGTTTGGACGCCTCATCCAGTTTGGCGCACGGCTGCAAAGCCCGATGCTGGCGAGCGGGCTCGCATTCTGGCAGCTGGGGGAGAGCAACTACTGGGGCCACAATGCCATCCTGCGCCTGCAGCCCTTCGCACGTCACTGTGCGCTACCGCATCTGCCCGGGCGCCCGCCCCTGGGTGGAGCAATTCTGAGCCATGACTTCGTCGAAGCCGCTTTCATGCGTCGCGCAGGTTACGAGGTCCGCCAGCTGCCCGATCTCATCGGCAGCTGGGAAGAAGTGCCGGCGAACGTCATCGACTACGCGGTGCGCGATCGGCGTTGGACGCAGGGCAACTTGCAGCATGCGCGCGTGCTGGGATCTCCCGGGCTGCATCCCCTGAGCAGGGTCCATTTTCTGACGGGCATCCTGTCTTACGTGAGCTCACCGATATGGCTGGCGCTGCTGCTGGTGAGCTCCCTCGTGAGCGCCATCGAGACGACGAAGAAGCCGCAATACTTCCTGCCGGGCCTGCGCAGTCTTTTCCCCCACTGGCCGCAAATCCGGGCCGGTGAGACTGCGGTGCTGTTTGCGCTCACTCTGGCGGTGCTGTTGCTGCCGAAGATTCTCGGTGCCGTGCTGACACTCCGCGACCGGCAAATGCGCCGCCAGTTCGGTGGAGCCACGCGGCTGTGCGCAAGCCTGCTCGTCGAGCAGCTCTTCAGCATGCTGCTGGCGCCGTCCATGATGCTGTTCCATTCGACGTTCGTGGTGCAGATTCTGCTGGGCAAAACGGTGTCCTGGAATGCCGCGTCGCGTACCGACCGCGGAGTCACGCTGCGGGAAGCCTTCCGGCGGCAGAAATGGCACCTGGCTTTCGCTCTCGCGTGGGGCGCGATCATGCTGCGGGTGGCGCCGCGCTTTTTCTGGTGGCTGGCGCCGGTGCTGGTCGGTCTGATTTGCGGTGTATGGTTTACCGCCTGGACGAGTCGCACCAGCGCCGGAAGGACCGCGCGACGCTGGGGGTTGCTCCTGATACCGGAGGAGACGGCGCCGCCGCGTGAGCTCATGGCCTTGCGCTGCGCGAACCTGGAGGCACCACCCGCGTCCTTAGCAGCGAGCGCTTCGAAGTCGGCGTCTGCGGCGGCCGGCAGGACGAGCGGTGAGGGCGAGCCCACGCGCCCCCCGGCGCGGCTAGAGTCCGCTCTTGATCCGCGTCCAGGTACGCGTTCGTAAACGCTGATACGTGGAGTCGAATTCTGTCGGCAGGAAGAGCCTGGCCCGCACCTGCGGCGGCGGATAGATCGCCGGATCGTTGCTGATTTCCGGCCTCACGAACGGGCGTGCCGCGAGATTGTCGTTGCCGTAGTAGATATCGTTGGTGATGTCAGCGATCACGTGCGGTTCGAGAATGAAGTTGATGAATGCATGCGCCGCTTGCGGGTGCGGCGCTCCAGTCGGGATCAACAGGGCGTTGTAGGTGACATTCGAACCCTCCCGGGGAAGCGTAAACGCGAGGTGCAGGTCGAGGCCGGCGGCGCGCGAGCGCAGCACGGCGGTTGAATAGTCGCTGGACCAGGCCATCGCGACGCACAGCTCGTTGCTCGCCAGCTGATAGACGTAGTCGTTCGAGTCGAATACGCGGATGAACGGGCGGACCGACATGACCAGCCGCTCCGCGGCCTGAAGATCTTCGACGCGCCTGGAGTTGGGATCCAGGTGCAGATACTGCAGGGCGAGCTGCAATACGTCGTCGGAAGAGTCCAGGAAGCTCACCCCACAGTCGGCGAACCTTGCGACTACCTGCGGCTTGAACAGCATGTCCAGGCTGTCGACCGGCGCTTCCGACAAGCGCGCCCGGATCAGCTGCACGTTGTACGCGAAGCCGTTCATGGCGTGCAGGTACGGGGCGGCGTAGCGATTGCCTGGATCGGCCTTTGCCTGCACGGCGAGCACGTAGGGATCGAGGTTTTTCCAGTTGGGGAGTTTTGCCCTATCGAGGGGCTCGTAAAGACCCGCGCGGATCTGGCGGCCGTAATACGCCATGCTCGTGCTGACGATGTCATAGCCCGAATCGCCTACCAGCAGCTTGCCTTCCAGCGTCTCGTTCGAGTCGTAGAGATCGTAGATCACGCGGATACCGGTCGAACGCTCGAAGCGCGCGACCGTGTCGAAGCCTATGTAGTCCGCCCAGTTGTAGATGTGGAGTACGGCTTCCTCGGCCACCGTGGAGGAGGGCGGCGGGGAGTTGTTGCATCCGCAGGCGCACCAGGCAGTCAGCGCTGCGCAGATCGTCGCGGCCGAGCGAACCCACATGCGGAGAGTCTCAGTCGAAATCGCTGGCCCGCACCGCGTCGGCGCTGCGAGACGCGAATCGGCGACCGTGCTAGGTCCGTAGCAACTCGGACCTGACCCAATTGTGGAACTGCCGTATCGCATACTCCTCGGGCATCAGTACGCCCCCGGCGTGAGGCAGGGCGCGCAAGCCGCGCTGGTTGAGTTCGCAGATTTCGGCATCCTCACTCATGACGATGTTCGTGAACTCGACCGCGTTCATCAGGTCGCGTTTCGGATCGGCCAGCGTTTCGGGCAGGAAGAGAAACTCGATGCTCATCTCGGTGCGCTCCGCTGCGAGCGGCAGCAGCCGCACGACGCGCACGTAGTCCACATGTGCCACGATGAACATCGAAGGCACGGACGTCAGATACACGTGCCCGGCCTTGCGGTCTTCGGGGCTCACTCCGGGGAACGGCACCCCGACCGGTTTGCCGTCCATGGACCATGATTCGGCTCCGGTGCGCAACCCGCCGCCGTACTTCGGATCGTCATCGTCGGCGTGATCCTGCCAACTCGGATCGTCGCGGCGCTCCAGCAGCGCTCTGCCGAAGAGCGGTACCAGCTGTGCCAGCCTCGGATGGACGCCGGGGCAGTGCAGGCACTCGTTGTAGTTCTCCCAGAATACCTTCCAGTTGCACTGAATCGTCTTGCGCAGCGTGTGCCCGACGACCAGATCGCCCAACCGCCAGTCATCGAGGCGATTCAACGGCAGGTCAAAACTCGTACTGAAAGGCGGCGGGGCATTCGTCAGTGCGGCGAAAATGAAACCGTTCCACTCATTGACCGGCAAGCTGTACAGAGGGAAATCGCGCCTGTCGAAGCCGTCGCCCGGCTGCCTGGACGACGTCCGAAGGAGCTCGCCGCGCAGACTGTATCTCCAGCCGTGATACGGGCACACGATTCCGGCTGAGGGAAATCGACCCTCCGAGGTCCGGCACAGCGCGGCTCCGCGATGCCGACAGGTATTGTGAAAAGCGCGCGCGAGGCGGTCCTCGCCGCGCACCACCAGAATCGACTGGTCACCCACCTCGAGGGTGCGGAAGGTGCGCGGTGTACCAATGTCACTCGAACGGCAGACGTAGATCCAGTTCCGATACCAGATCTGGGTCATTTCCCGCTGGTGGTGCGGCGGATCAAAATAAAACGACGCGGGAAGACTGTCGACGGTGGTCGTCAGGCCGGCATAACCGGGGTCGCGTCTGACGGAAGAATGGTTCGCACTCACAGATCTCTTCTCCGTCGTGGCTGTGCGCCGGCAGTCACTGTAGTCCACTTCAGAATCGAGCTCAAATGGGCCGCTTGGCCACCCGCGCGGGAAATCGCCGCGATGGCGTTGTATTTGGCTTCCTACGAGGCGATATTCGCCACCGGACAGTGCCCCGCGAGAGTCGCTGCCGCCCAAAACCGCCAAACGAGAGAGCGATGACGTCGAAACCCCTGCTGTGTGGAGTGGAGCTGGGCGGAACGAAGTGCGAATGCCTGGTCGGCACCGCACCCGATGACATACGGGAGCGGATCACGCTCAAGACCGAGAGCGACGCGGCGGCAACACTGCGGCGGATCGAAGGGATCCTGCGGGACTGGCGGGCCACGCACGGCACGTTCAGCGCCATCGGGCTCGCGTGCTTCGGCCCGTTGGAGTTGCGGCCCGAATCGCCCAATTTCGGCAAGATCGGTATGACGCCCAAGGAAGGGTGGAGGAATGTGGAGGTCGCAGGATTCTTTGCCAGTCGGTTTGCAGATGCTGTGGGGATAACGACCGACGTCATTGCCGCGGCCCTCGCCGAAGGCCGTTGGGGCGCAGGCAAGGGGCTGAGCGACTACGCGTACGTCACGGTCGGTACCGGCGTGGGAGTCGGTCTCATTGCGGCGGGCAAGCCTGTATTCGGCTGGCACCATCCCGAAGTCGGACACATTCGCATCGTGCGCGCTCCCGGGGACGACTGGCCCGGGAACTGCCGTTTGCACGGCGCTTGCGTCGAGGGACTCGCGTCAGGGCCAGCGATCACAGCGCGCAGCGGCACATCGCCCGCGAATCTGGCGGCCGACAGTCCCGTATGGGACACGGTGGCGCACGCGCTGGCACAACTGGCGCACAACCTGGTTTTGACGTTCGCGCCGCAGCGGATCCTGATTGGCGGTGGTGTGGTAAGCGAACAGACGCATCTGTTTCCCCGGATTCGCGAGCATTTGCGTCTCAGCCTTAACGATTACGTGGACATCGAGCGAGCGGCTGGCGGGCTCGAGGGATACATCGCGCCGCCAGGCCTGGGTACGAAGGCGGGTCCGCTGGGAGCCCTGGCGGTCGCGGCGGACGCTTGCTCAGGGGAGTCTACGAGCCGCGTCATGCGGACACGCTCATGGATGACGCCAAGCTCGATACCTTGGCATTGGTCCCGCTCTTCGCGGGACGTTCCAAGAAGGAGCTC
>Ga0208991_1000135_pt1 | contig 14489 bp, 18 predicted proteins | sample MedBloCAOM3_M2_FD_187855 | JGI IMG/M metagenome (GOLD analysis project Ga0208991, IMG submission 187855) | Forest soil microbial communities from El Dorado National Forest, California, USA - Mediterranean Blodgett CA OM3_M2 (SPAdes) (version 2) | ecosystem: Environmental > Terrestrial > Soil >...
CTAGTGTCCTTTCGATTCCGAAGTTCGCTCAGAGGCCGCGGCGAATGCTTGCGAACTTCGGAATCGGGACACTAGTGCATCAACGTGTCGACGGGCGCAATAAGTGCGCGCGCCAGCAGGCGCACCGGATCACGCTCGCCATTTGCCGCCGCGGCAAGGATGCGCTCCGCGAGATGGGCTTTCGGGAGCGCTCGCTGCTGACTGGGACTGAGCGCGGCCCACGCGTCGTCCAATACGGCTTTCATGATCTCGATCGTCTCCGGATCGAAGTGCGCGCCCTTTTTCATTATCTTTCTCCGACGACCGTAGGCCCTCTCTGGCATTACTGAAACGGGTTAAACCCATCATCCCAGGCGTTCCGTGGCCTGGCTGAACAACGCTGAAGTGCGATCCTGTAAATTCATGCCTGTGGACCCTGTTATTCATGTCGCCGTCTGGAATGCATTGACGCGTGTCAATGACGTGAGAAAGATTTTTGAGCGTAGGTGCTGACTTTGCATTCGTAAGCTTAGCCGCAGAGATTTTTCGCAAAAAAGCGAAACAATCGCAACAAGCATTTGTTAGCCCAATAGCCCCGCCGGTTGGCGAGTCAAAACAAGACAAAAATGGAGCGTGACATGGCTGAAGAGAAAGAAAAAAGTGAGAAAGAAAAAAGCGAACGTGGCTTTGCGAGCATGAGCGAGGAGGAACGCCGCGAAATTGCGAAGAAGGGCGGCGAGAGCGTCCCTGACGAGAAGCGCAGCTTCTCGCAAGACCGCGACCTTGCCTCGGAAGCCGGCCGTAAGGGCGGCGAGTCTCGAGGAGACCGAGACCGCTAGGCAACGTTCGTGCTGAGCGACGGAGAGGCCCTGATGAAGGAAACTCTTGATCGGGGCTCTTTCCCACCCGCGCTCGACAAGGCGTGTGTCGACGAGTTGATCGAGAAATGTTGCCGACCCGAGTCGATTGGACAGGTGTACCATTTCCTGCTTCAGGCCTTCGACAACGATGCGTCGCTAGCGAGAGCTGAATTCGACGCCTTTATGAGAGGCACATTGTCCGAGCAGGCCCGGGCAGCAGCCGAGCGATCGACAGAGGCGGATCGTTACGAGGCGCCCGGCGCAATTACTGACTGGCTCGTCTCGCCTCGGGGCAAGGTGAGTCGCCGTTGAAGACGTGCCTTCCCCTTATATTGCGCCACTTCGTAGGGGAGTATCTGTGTGCGGTGCCGACCCCCCCCTGCAACAGCATGTCGGTGCTCGCTCGCGGCGAGCGGCGCTTGCCGATTGCGGCTGAAGCCGGCCCCGGTCAGAAGGGATATGTGTGCCGGGCATGATCGGCTTCCCTGGCATGCCAGCAACAGGCGGGGGACGCCAAGCCGGGGTAGGGTGCTTCGCTGAATAGCGGCATCCGGCTGCCGTACAACAAGATGTTCACGGGCGTCACCACGAAATAGGCGTAGGGCCAGCTCGCCAGAATGATCGTCCCGCCGATCAGCCAAAGCACATCGCCGGTTCGAACATATTGCGCATAACCGGAGAGCGACGAGATGAAGCGGGCGTCATCATCGAGCGGGCGCCAGCGCGGCACCATGACGATCGTCAATTCCTGCCGGGGAGACCAACCGGTCGCCGACGAAGATCGTAACCATTGACCAGCGTCAAGGCGATGGCCGGTTGACGTTCTCCGCGACCTCTTGTCCGCTGATCAATGCCGACGTCCTTCCTCTCCGGCGCCTAGCGGATGTTGCGCTGCTTCGCGCGGCGCCTCGCGGGCTTGAGCTTTGTGCCACGGGCAGGTTCGCGCCGCACCTTGGCCTGGAAACGGTCGCCAACAACATGGTGCGGCGTCACGCCCAGTGCGGACAGCACCTTGCGGGCATCCGCCGTGTCCGGCACGAGCCGGCCGCGCTCGACATGCGCCAGATCCTTACTGATCAGCCACCCGGCTGTGTCCCAAGTGCGGTCTGCGCGTTGCCCGGCGATGCGCTCGACACCGCCCTTCTTGCCGACGTCGTGGTAACGGAACGCAATGAACCGGCGCGCCGGCGCCACTTCGACACGGTAGAACCGACCGCCGCCGCGCGTGCCCGGTTTGGCGCGGCCGCGGCCCGCGGGCTGCGCCCGCGCACGCGACGACGTGCCTCGCCCGCCGCGCTGCGGTTTGCGGATGTTACGTTTCGCCGCTTGTCTTTTCCTTGCACTTGCCATTGCCTATGCTCCTGCCGGATCAGTCTTCATGTTTCTCTTTCGGCGCGGGTTCAATGACAGCAACTGCGTCAGACGCGGGAAAGGTTTTTTCGAGCCTGATTTCCAGCAGCCTCTCAAGACGGCGCGCTCGACTTCATGGGCCTTGCCACGCTCAATTCTCTGTCCGGCTGGTCTCGTTTTTGTTCAGTCCTCGATCAGCTCGCCTTGCGGGCTCGCGCGTTTAACCGGTTTGCCGGCGTTCGCTGGTTATGGGTGGCGGCGCGCCGAGGGTGACCGCGAGCACCGCCACGCTCCGCCGCGGCGCTCTGCCGTAGCGCGTTCATCAAGTTGATCACCGGGGCCCGCGGGCGCTCCTTCGGCTTCTCGATCTTTTCGCCACGCTGTTTCTTCTTGATCAGCTCTTTGAGCGCGTTCTCGTAGTGATCCTCGAATTTCTCCGGCTGGAAATGAGCGGCCTTGGTCTCGACGATACGGACCGCCAAATCGAGCATGTCCTTGGGGACCTTTCCATCCGGAATTTCATCGAAATAATCTGCTGCCTTGCGGATCTCATACGGATAGCGGAGCGTAATGCCCAACATGCCCTTGCCGCGCGGTTCGACCGCGATCACATGTTCCCGCGTCGTGAGGACGACATGACCGAGCGCTACCATGTCCTTCTTCTTGATCGCCTCACGGATCACGGCGAAGGCCTGCTGGCCGACCTCACCGTCGGGAGCGATGTAGTATGGAATGTTCCAATAGAGTTCGTCGATCTCACTCTTCGGCACGAATTGGTCGATCTCGATGGTGTGCGTGCTTCCGATCGCGACGGCCTCCAGCTCATCGTCAGTTATTTCAACGTAGCGACCCTTGCCGACCTCGTAGCCCTTGACAATGCCCTCATCACTAACCGGCTCGCCGGTCACAGCATCGAGTTTGCAATATTTTATCCGGTTCCCGGTTTTCCGGTTGATCTGATGAAATCTGATCTTTTCCCGCGCCGAGATCGCAGGGAACAGCTGGATCGGACACGAAACCAAAGATAACTTGAGATAGCCCTTCCAATAAGCGCGCGGAGCCATTGCGGCAACTCCACTCAAGAGTCACTAAGCGACTCAGAAAAAATATGTGCCTGCGTCCGAGTCGCTGAGATTAGACGACGCCTTGCGCTCCTGTCTGCGCCTGGCGCCACAACGCGCGGATCTCCTGCGGCAGTACGTGAATCACGTCGCCGACCTCACCCGAAGTGACATGTTCTCCCAGAACCTGGAACACCGCACGTGCGGCGTGCTCGGGCTCGATCGGTGCGTGCGACAGGTGTGTTGCGATACGGACAAGGAAGTCTTCGCGCGAGCGAATCTTCTCCGGCTTTCCGGCCGGGCGCCACGCCTCGTAATAAATGCCCCGAACCAGCATTGGACGCTGGTCGCCGAGGTGGGCCGCCTCGTCGACCGTGAGACGATCGCGCAGACGGTGTAGGACCGCGCGCAATGCCTGATAGGCGCGGTGCCGGTCGGAACCCAACGCCTGTGCGATTTCCTTGAGCCATGTGTTGGTTTTCTGGACCGTTTCGTCGAAAACCGGGAGACCGGTTGCGCTCATAGGTTCAGCTCCTGAAGCGGCCTGCAAATCGCATGCAACGATGGCCTCTGCGTCGCGCGCAATCACAAGAATTGTGGGTGCAGTGGCGCGGAGCCGCCTTGATCGACATCAATTTTCCCCACCTCTCTGCGCACGAGTGCAAGGTCAATCCTGCGCTATCGAGCCGCGCCACATAGACGTCGTTCGTATGATTGGGAAGTTGGGAGGCAAAGGTGTCGTCTTGCTTGCCCTCGCGCCTCCAAATTCAGCTTTATCGGGGGCTTGCCGGGAAGTTGACGTCCGTCAAGGCGTCGGCAGCCGAATTGGCATATCCGCCGCCCATGCCAAAGCGGGTTGCGCTGTGGTCAGCACGTCGCTCGAATGCGATTCGGCGCGAGGCGAGCGTGAACAATGAGTTCGCGATTTTCACCGGTACGGCCGACCCAGCGTTGGGCCGACCGATCGCGTGCGAGTTGGGCACTCAGGTCGGCGGCTGTGTCGTGGATCGATATCCCGACGGCGAGGTTGCCGTGCAACTTCGACTCCGTACGCGGCAAGGAGGTCTTTCTCGTGCAACCGACCTCGCCGCCGGTCAACGATCACTTGGTCGGGCTTCTCGCTCTCGCCGATGCCTGCAGTCGCGCCGTTAACGGTTTCTGGCCAACAGTTCGCTCGGCAAACTGTATTGAAAAGACTGCGGAGGCGGCCTCCACAGGGAGGATGAGACATGAAGCCGGTACCCATTGATCCAGGACTCTTTCGCGATAGACGCGAAGCGGGCCGGTTGCTTGCTGAAAAGCTCGCCCCCTATGCCAATCGCCCCGACGTGCTCGTGCTGGCCCTGCCGCGTGGCGGAGTGCCCGTCGCCTATGAAGTGGCCCGCGCGCTTGGCGCCCCCCTCGACGTCTTTGTCGTGCGCAAGCTGGGCGTCCCCGGCTATGAGGAACTGGCGATGGGCGCCGTCGCGACCGGCGGCGTGCGCGTGCTCAATGATCAGATTGTTGACCGTTTAGGAATCCCGGACCACCTGATCGACGCGGTTGCGGCACGCGAGCAGCAAGAGCTGTCGCGGCGCGAGCTCCTCTACCGCGGCGGTCGTCCGCCCCCCAACATTCGCGGTCGCACCGTGATTCTGGTGGACGATGGTCTGGCGACCGGAGCGACCATGCACGCCGCGATCCAAGCGCTGCGACAGCAGCAGCCCGCTCGCATTGTCGTCGCGGTTCCGACGGCATCGCCCGAAACCTGCGAGGAGATGAGAGCAGAGGTTGACGATGTCATTTGCGCCATCACGCCAGAGCCATTCCACGCCGTCGGCCTCTGGTACCAAGACTTCTCGCAGACCACGGATGAGGAGGTGCGCGACCTGCTCTCACGGGGGGACACGTCGGAGAGGAGCGAGGCCGATCAAAGGCGGCCACGGTGAGTCTGCGGAGTTCAGATCCCAACGCGCCCAATCAACTCCGGATTGAGTTCCGCTCGGACGGCCGTGATCACGTTTGCAGCGTTGTCCTGCGAGAAGCCGCAAGAAAGCAGTACCTGATCGGCTAATGCCAAGCCGGCAGCGAAGTTCTCCGGAAACACAGTGCCGGCACCCGCGGTTGCCAGCGCCACAACATCCTGATCGTCGGTGGCGCTGACGATCGATGATAAATGTGGATTTTCCTGGCGAGCATTGTGAAGAAGGCGTTGGACCGTGCCATGTTGATCGAACGTCACGACGAGCAGGCGTGCGCGGGAAACACCAGCTCCTTGCAGGATCCTTTTTCGGCTTGCATCGCCAAACACAACTTTATGGCCCAGCTTCTTTGCCTGGCGAAAGCGACCCAGGTCCCACTCCACTGCGATGTAGGGAACCTGTGCGGCCTCCAAAACGAGCGCGATGAGGCGGCCGATGCGGCCACAGCCGCATAGAAGAACGTGATCTCTGAGACTTTGGCCCTCTTCACGGACAGCCGCTTCTTCCGCGGCCATCTTGATACGATGCGATGCGCCGCCGACAAGCTGGGCAACCTCTCTATTGCGCTGAATCAGAATGGAGCCGATCGCCATCGTCGCGACCAAGGCCAGTAGGACTGGTTGCCCGATCTGGGGTTCAACAGCCCCGGCTTTCACGGCCAGGCTGAGCAGCAACAAGCCGTCCTCTCCACCGTGCGACAGAATGGCGGCGATCCGCGCCACTATTGTCGCGGGCCACCGCACGATCGCGCCAGCCAGCATCGTGATGAGCGCTTTTCCCGGCAGGAACGCGATTATCCAGGCGAACACGGCTAGGGGCGCGACGGCGATCATCGACGGGTCCACCTCCATGCCGACGGTGAGGAAGAAGAGCCCCAACAAGACATCGCGAAAGGGACGAATATCATCCTCCACCCGATGACGAAAGTCGCTTTCCCCAACCACCATTCCGGCCAGGAACGCGCCGATGGTTGGGGCGAGACCGACAAGGTGACCGACGAACGCCGTTCCCAGGGCGAGTAGCAGGGCGGCAAGTAAAAAGAGATCCATCGAATTCGTTCGAGCGGCCCAGGCAAGAGCGGCGCGAAAAGCCGGCCTGCAGACGAAACCAGCGCCGGCAAGGGCTAAGCCAGCGACGACCAGCTGGCGCAGAAACACGATCACTTGCGTCCCGCTGCTTTGCTCCCATGCGTTAATCAGTAGGATGAACGGAAGGGTCGCCAAATCCTGGAATAGCAGGATCCCCAAGGCGAGGCGGCCATGTTGGCTGCTGATCTCGCCCAGATCGGCCAACTGTTTCAAGGCGATGGCAGTCGATGACATCGCCACTGCTCCGCCGAGCAAGAGAGCAGCAGTTGGACCCACGCCGCACCACATGGAAGCGCCCGCCACGATCAAGACGGTGAGGCCTACCTGCAAGCTACCTGCACCAAAGACATCCCGATACGCGGCGATCATCGCGGGAAGGGAACACTCGAGGCCTACCATGAACATCAGAAAGATGACGCCGAGCCCAGCCAGAAATTGTGTCTCGTCGCTCACGGCAAGAAGTTGAAAGCCGTGCGGCCCGATGGCCAAGCCTGCCACCAAGTAGCCAACGGCGGCGGGTAGCCGCACGCGTGCAAGCAGACCGACAGCGCAGGCCGAGGCGATGATCATGACGAGTGTCTTGATCAGCAAAGTGTCGCCCATGCGTGCGCAAGTCCTTGTTCAGACGCACACTCGCAGCCATTGATAGGCGCTCGCCCTTTGGCGTGAGCGCCGGCCGTGACCGCCCCTATGCAGCTCCCGTCGCGACCTCGGGGGCTGTTTGGGCCGCGTCAGTCACCATTCTCTTTCGGTGGAGGGAGTGCCTCCTCTTCTCATATAAATTTCGCCGGCTCAAAGCGCTGTTCGGTTTCTTTCTTATCTTCGATCCAGATGCAAATGGCTTCTCCGCCCTCGACGCCGCGCACCGTCATCTCGTGGTTGGAAGTCGCTGCTCGTTGTTCGACACCTTGGAGTCGGCGTCCTTCCGCCCGCGAACGTGGCCCGCTACGGAATTGTCGATGAAAACATAATACCGGTCCCGGAGATGCACGGCGTTGACGCTCGTCAATTCGTGCAGGCAGTGAGCCATCCCGACGAGCGTGCCGAAAGTCGGCGTGAACTCGGGGACTATCGCCTCCCGGCCTTTGTGCGGGCGACCCACGCTGAGATGGCCGATCGCTTCGTCCAGCCGGGTTTCGTCAATCTTGACGACCGTCAAGGCGCAACGATGAGCAGCGCTTCAGTATCAAGGCGCGTCGTATCGCTCAGCCTAGATCATAAATCATCCACGGAATCATTGCGCAAAATGGATTTTAGCCGCGCGGACGTCTGCCGCGGATGTTTCAACGATGTGTGAAGGCTCCAAGGTTCTTGCGGAAGACCCGGCAACGGAGGACATCATGACCCATTCGCGCTCCCGGAAACTGTCCCTTACATTCGCATTTTTCGTTCTCTGCCTGGCAGCGAGTCCGGCTGTCGCCCAGGAGATCGGTCTTATCGCCGCCGACACCAAGGAGGTTGCAAAAGGTTATCGCGCCTCGGCGCTCCAGCTGAAAAACGTGGTCAACGACAAGGGCGAGAGGATCGGCCGGATCGACGATTTCGTTTTTGGCCCAGACGAGGGCGTCTTCGCGGTTTTGGCGGTGGGGAGCTTCGTGGGTCCGACTGATCATCTCGTTGCCGTCCCGTTCCGTAGTTTGAAGCTTGACGCTCATGGCGGCGATATTGTGCTGCCGGGCGCAAGTCGCACGGCGCTGCAGAAGCTCCCGGTATTTCTATATCCTCGCTGATCGTGCCGGCCGCGTGCATCATGGGGATGCCGGCGGCCTCTCCTCGCAAGCGCGCGCTAACGCCAGCGGTCGTCCACGCAGGCTTTCGGTTGCTCGCCCCGGTCCTGCGCGAGCGACGGATAGTCGGTATAGCCTTTGGGCCCACCGCCATAGTAAGTGGTCGGGTCGTCGCCATTGAGCGGACTTCGCGCACGGAGCCGCTCCGGCAAATCCGGATTGGCCAGGAACTTGCGGCCGAAGGCAATCAAATCCGCCTTGCCTTGCTCGAGCCATACCTCCGCGGTGTCGTGATCGAAGCCGCCGGCCACGATCAGCGTCCCGCGATATTTCTCCCGGATGAGTGCAAGCATCCGCTGCGCGCCGGCATCCGGGGCCTCGCCTTTCTCGATCGCGGCGGCCGCCGGATTGACGATGTGCAGATAAGCGAAACGGAAGTCATTGAGCGCTTGTGCGATGGTGCCGAAGGTCGTTTCTGGGTCGTCGTCGGCGATATCATTGAGCTTGCCGAGCGGGGAGAGGCGTACGCCGACGCGGTCCGGCCCCCAGATCGCGCTGACGGCTTCGACCACTTCCATCAGCAACCGCGCCCGACGCTCGACCGTCCCGCCGTACGCGTCGGTGCGATGATTGGTGCTCGAATTGATGAACTGGTCGATGAGATAACCATTGGCGCCGTGAACCTCCACGCCGTCGAAATTGGCGGCCAGCGCATGTTTGGCGCCGCGCGCATATTGCTCGACGATATAGGGCATCTCCTCGATCTGCAGGGCGCGCGGCCGCACGAACGGCACAAGCTGTCCTTCGCCCTTTTCGTTCTCGATGAAGGCATTGCCGGCTGGCGTGATGGGCGAGGGCGCGACCGGCAGCATATTGTCCGGCTGCAGCGACGGATGCGAGATGCGCCCGACATGCCAAAGCTGCAGGAAGATGCGACCGCCGGCCTCATGCACCGCCGTGGTCACCAGCCGCCAGCCTTCAACTTGCTCGCGGCTGTGGATTCCCGGCGTCCAGGCGTAGCCTTGCCCCTGCATGGAGACCTGGGTCGCCTCGCTGACGATGAGCGCGGCGGAAGCCCGTTGTGCGTAATAGCACGCGTTGAGCGAGGTCGGCACGTTCCCGGGTTGGCGCGCGCGCGAGCGCGTCAATGGCGCCATGACGATCCGGTGCGGCAGCGTGAGCGGGCCCAGCTTGTACGGCTGAAACAGCATCTCCGCCGGTGCCTGCTGTTCGCGGACGGCTTCGGCGACCGACGTTGCGGCGAGGGACATGGCAAGTTGCTCCGCTCGGCTGATTGGCGGAAGGTCGCATCTGCTCCGCTGCGGTTGCGCATTCATTTCATGAATCCATCGCGGGCCCGGCGCCTTGACGGACGTCAACTAGGCCCAAGGCGGGCGCGTCGAAATTTGATTGCCGTCAATGACAGGCATTCTTGCATCCATATGATGTCGGCCGCCGACGCCGTGGAACGGCAACCGCGCTCCGCCAAAGGTGGGTTGTTGCGCGGGGCGCCGTGCGAGAGGGGCCCATGCTGCATATCGACATTCCGACGCTGGCCGAGTTCAAGGCGCTGGCGGCGATCAAGGACGATATATGCGTCTCGCTTTATGCGCCGACAGTGCCGGTGGCGGAGCGCGCACGGGAGAACCGGATCGCGCTTGAAGATCTGACCGCGCAGGCCCTGTCGCAATTGAAGGAAGGTGGGGCCGACAAGGCCGCGATCGCGTCGTTCAAAGAGCGACTGCGCCATCTTATAGGGGCCGATAAGAACGATACGGATGACACCAAGATCAGAAAGCTCCAGAACAAAAAGCCGGATCCGATCGATGAGTTCTGGAAATTCCAGGGACATGGTCTCGCCGTGCTCGCATCGCCGCAGATGCTTCGTGCCTTCCGCCTACCCTACGGCCCCAAGCCATTGGCGGAGGTGGCAGACCGTTTTCATCTCACACCCCTGGTCCGCGCCATGACATCGCCGCGGGACATCTTCGTGTTGGCGCTGGCGGAGAAGGACGTGCGGCTGGTGCGCGCTTTCGTCAACTTACCGCCCGAAAGAATCCATGTACCGGGGCTACCGAAGAGCGGCGAAGAAGCGGCGCACCGCGCATCCATCAGAGAGCGCAATCAGAAGGGCCGCCTGCAAGGCTCGGAAGGAGTCAAGTTTCTGCTGCACAAATTTGCCCGCAAGGTCGATCATGCGGTGTGCGGCGTGCTGGCGGGGCGGACGGCGCCGCTCGTCCTCGCGTCTGACGAGCCGCTCGCGTCGATCTTCCGATCCGTTACTACTTATCCGGGGCTTCTCGACGAGATGATTCACGGTAACCCGGGCCTCATGAGCGACGCTCAACTCGCGGATGCCGCGCTTCCCATCCTCGATCGTCTTTATGAGCGGGAGCTCAAGGCGGCTATCGCGCGCTTCGATGAGCTCAAGCCGCGGCGCGCGACGACGGACGTCTCCTATGCGGCGCATGCCGCCACCGCCGGCGCGATCGATGAGCTGCTCATCGATTTGGATGCGGTCATTCCGGGCTTTGTCAGCGAGATCGACGGAAGCGTGACCTATGCGGCGTCGGACGACGCCGAGGTCTACAGCGTGGTCGACGAAATCGCGCGCCGCGCGCTCTATACTGGCGCGCGGGTGCTGGGCGCACGACGAGAGGAGCTCCCCGACCGCGCACCATTGGTCGCCATCTTGCGCTACCAATTCGGGTAAGGCCTACCGCTCAGATGTGACAGGACACGCCGGTTACCCTGGCGGCCAAGATTGACGACCGTCAGGACGCCGCGGTGCCTATTGGACTAACGTCCTGAGCCGACGAATCCGGCGACCGGACAACCCTCAGCCAGTTGATGAGCGCCGCCTTGCGATAGGAGAGACCGATGACCCTCGCCGCCATTCACATCGCTCCCGATGACGACTTCGACGACTGGGTCGTACAGGACGACAGCTGCCAGGAGCTCGGCCACTTCCCGACCAGGGAATCCGCCGAATTGGTCGCCCGGGCACTCGCGCAAAAGCGTGGCGACGAGCTCGTCATTCACTTGCCTGACGGGCGAACGACCCGACAGAGCTTCAGGAGGGGATGGTTTGCTCGATTTTTCGAGATATAGGCGGTCACGGGTTTCGGGAAAGCGCGTGCCGCTCCGAGCGCGTCGGCCGTGGTTAGTCGCCGGATTGCATCTCGCGGGGCAAAATCAAATATTGACGGTGGTCATGGACGCTGAGGACCCGGGGACCCAACGTTGACATCCGGGCCCGGATTGCGACCCGCTCGAAGGCGACGGCCGTGCAAATCAACCTCGCAAAGACCGTCGCGGCGCAACCGGCTCACGCCTTTGCGGCCATCTCGGACATCGTTGATTGGCCGCAGATCATCAGTTCGATCAACAGCGTCGAACTGCTGACGCCCGGTCCAATTCGTGCGGGGACGCGATTGCGCGAGAGCCGGGTCATGTTCGGCCGCGAAACCACCCAGGAGATGGAGGTCGCGACGATCGAACGGCCGCACCGGCTGCGCCTGTTCGTCGAGGATCCCGATGTCCACTATGAGCTCGATCACCTGATCGATGGAATCTATGGCGGCGGATGTCGCATCATGCTGATTTTTCGCAGCAGGCCCGAGAGCCCGGCGGGGCAGGGGTATTATCCTTTCGTGACGCCCCTCCTGGAGATCACGCTGCGCGACGAGCTGGAGCGCGACCTTGCCGACCTCGCCTCCTCCATCACCCTGCGCGGGTCGTAATGAGCCGAAACTGACGGCCGTCAAGGCGACGCACGCGCGCGCTGCTAAGCTTGCGCGAAATTCCGCGGATTCTCGGGCTCTGCCGTGGAACACGTTGACCCGGGGCGCACAGGAGCACGAGATGCCAACACAATCCGAAATCGAGGCGGCAGCACGTGTACTCTGCCGCTTGGCTTATTTTCAGCTTCCGCCGAATGAGCGCATGTGTAGCGCTGATCTATGGCCGGACGTCGACGTTCCAATCGTGAAGCACTTGCAGAATAGCCCCCATAAACGTTGGGAAACATTCAATCACGAAGCGAGACTTGCACTCGAAGCCGCCGAATATGTCCGAGATAAAAAGCGCTGATTCCGTGCTCCGGGCCACGTGCGGCGCCAGGAGTTGAGGGAGTGTGGGCATCCAATCCGTAGCCAAACGTAACCATGCAGCCGAGGTTCCGCCTCCCGACAAGGCCGCGTTGCGCGATGACGCCCGCGTTCGCAGGGCAGCCAGAATCGTTCTCTCCATCCTGGTCGCAGGATTGGCGCTCTGGGTGGCGCGCGGCTTTATGTACCCACTGGCATGGGCTGCCGTCATAGCCATCGCGACTTGGCCGGCTTACGTGCGCTTCCGCACCCTCATCTCGGCTCGTCCGTCGCAACTGATGGCTCCGTTGCTGTTCACCCTCCTGGTCGGGGCCGTTCTCGTCGTGCCTGTCATCGTGACGGTCCACCAGATCGCGCAGGGCAGTGACGCCCTCGTGGAATGGATTGGCGAGCTCAGACGGACCGGCATCCCAATTCCGTCCTCTATCACACGGCTGCCAATTGCGAGCGAGTATCTCGTTGCGTGGTGGCGGGCCAATCTCGGCGATCCACAGGCCGCCCCCGCCGGGCTCCGCCACGTGAATTTGGACAGCCTCACGGCGTGGACAGGCGCGTTGAGCGGCGAGCTGCTGCAGCGGCTGGCTGTTTTTCTCCTCACCCTCGTGGCGCTCTTTTTCCTGCTCCGTGACGGCGCATTCATTGCAGCGGGTGTGGTCGAAACCGCGGATCGTGTGCTGGGTGATCGCGGCGAGCGCCTGGCGAGCAAGATCGCCGAAGCGGTGCGCAGCACGGTGAACGGGACGGTGGTGGTGGCGGTCGCCCAAGGCGTCCTGATCGGAATCGCCTATGTGGTGGCCGGCGTCCCCAATCCCCTGTTGTTTGTGCTGCTCACGATCGCCTTCGGGATGCTGCCATTCGGGGCCTGGGCGGTGTTCTCGCTCGCCGCTCTGGTGCTGCTCGCCCAAGGCGGGAGCGCGCCGGCGGTCGTTTTTGTATTCCTCTCGGGCGCAGCCACGATGGCCGCCGCCGGCTTCGTCTGGCCGATGTTGGTCGGGCGCACGGCCCAGCTCCCCTTCCTGCTGGCGCTGATCGGAATTTTCGGCGGGCTGCAGGCGTTCGGATTGATCGGGCTGTTCATCGGCCCGGTGATCATGGTTGCGCTGCTGACGATCTGGCGCGAATGGTATTGGCGCCCCCCGTCGAGCCTGGGTCGCGAATGAGCGGGACGCCGGCGCCCCAGCAGGAAAGTTGACGGCCATCATGGCGGTCTGCCTTGGCTCCCGCCCATCATTCATCGTGCCCGCATAGCGACGGGCACAGCGCGAGAGGGCCGAATGTTCCAGCTCATTCGTACGGCGGCCTTTGTCACCACGATGGTGGCGGCGGCGGACAAGGTGCCGGACTTCAATGTCGAGGCGAGCTGTCGCGACGCCGCCAGCAGGGCGGCGCCGGTTGGAACCTTCGACGCCTGCATGAGGAAGGAGCGGGAGGCGCGTGTCCAGCTTGCCGGCCAATGGGCAGAGTTCACGTCCGGCGACAAATCGCACTGCCTCGGACTGTCGAGCCTCGGCGGCATGCCGACCTACACCGAGCTGCTCACCTGTCTCGAGTTGGCGAGGGACGCCAGAAATTTGCGGGGCGGCGACAAGCGCCGCACGATCGGGCAGGGTGCGCGCGAGCGGCCCGCCGAGGGGCCGCCTTATTGACGGGCGTCAAGGCCCGATCGTGTCCAATCCGCAATCCTCGGGGATAGATCCCCAAATCGCGGAGAGGCCGATGATCAAGGATGTCATGGTTCATCTGGATGGGACGTCGGCCGACGAGCGGCGCCTCGCGGCCGCCAGCAGTATTGCGATCCTCTTCGAAAGTCATGTGATCGGCCTGTTTCTGAACGTGCTGCCCATGGTGACGCCGGCGGAAGGAGACAGCGCGGGCGCCGTCATGGTGACGGATTTGCTGGAAAAAGCCCGGCAAGCTGGGAACAAGACGGAAGCGATTCTGGTGGAGCGCCTGTCGCGTCTCAACAAGCCGGTTGAAATTCGCCGCTTCGACGTATTCCAGGACACGATTGCGGATGTTGCCGCCCGCGAAGCGCGCTCCGCCGATGTCTTCCTCGACCGGCGCCCGAAAAAGAACGGATCGCTCAAAACATCGGAGCGGCTGGTCGAAGGCGTCCTGTTCGGATCGGGCCGCCATCTGTTTCTGATCGGCGACAGGACCCATGTGAACAGAGCTTTCGACCATGTGCTCGTCGCCTGGAACGGAAGTCGGGAGTCGTCGCGCGCCCTGGCCGAGTCATTGCCGTATCTCCACAAGGCGCGAGCCGTCACCCTTGTGGTCGTCAGCGACGACGATCCGATCGAGGAAGACGCGCTGCTCGGCGCCGATGCGGTCACGCATCTCAACCACCACGG